>Ga0210405_10003781_pt1 | contig 14612 bp, 12 predicted proteins | sample IncBWH11MmetaG_FD_155492 | JGI IMG/M metagenome (GOLD analysis project Ga0210405, IMG submission 155492) | Forest soil microbial communities from Barre Woods Harvard Forest LTER site, Petersham, Massachusetts, United States - Inc-BW-H-11-M | ecosystem: Environmental > Terrestrial > Soil >... | reverse complement strand
GGGAGCGACATCCTGCATGCGCGCCTCAAGATTGATTTTTCCTTCTTCCTGGAGCTTCAGAAGCGCGAGCGCGACAAAAGTTTTGCTGATCGAGCCGACGCGAAATTCGGTATCGCAGCTAGTATCGCGGCCGGAGGAAACGTCTGCTTTACCGAGTCCGCCACACCAGAGCAACTGGCCATTGGAGACAAGCGCGACACCCGCACCGGGCAGGTGAGCCTTGTCGAGAACTTCTTTCATCGCTTTTTGAAGTTCAGGAAGAGTGTTGGGATGAGGCAGATCTTCCTTTTTTTGCTGCGCGCCGGCGTTCGGCGTTAAAAGCAGAAGTGCGGCAACGCTGAGATACACGGTTAGCCGCGGGCGGGCTGGACGCATGAATGCTCCTCGAAGCAAATATGCCGAGATCGAGCCAGCATTCTATAGCGATGCCAGGGCGGTACAAGAGAAATTGCAAGCCCTTCGGATGGGTGGCGAGGCGTGCACGGATTGACGAAGCTACGACAGTCGCATACGATGCCGCGGGTTGTTATGCATTTTTGCTGGGCTAACAAGAGGAGCATATCGCAGATGAAATTCCGCAATTCAGGTTTGAGCTGCGCCGCGTTGATCTTGCTTGGAACTTCGTTTTCGTTCGCGCAGCAACCCGTGCCCAGCGCGCCCCCAGCGCCAAAGCCAGGCGAGAAAACTGCCGAACAGCCGAAAGATGCGGAGAAAAAACCCGCTCCTCCCGAAGACAAAGTGGTGCAGACGAAGCACTCGTCGCGCATCGGCGGGCAGGAGATTAAATACACGGCCACAGCGGGGATGCTGGTGATGAAAGATGAAGAAGGGAAGCCCAAGGCTACCGTCTTCTACATGGCCTACACGCGAGACGACGTGACCGATGTCGCGCAGCGGCCGATCATGTTTACGTTTAATGGCGGGCCGGGTTCGGCCTCCGTATGGCTGCATCTGGGAGCGTTTGGTCCGCGGCGCGTCGAGATGGGAGACGCGGGCGCGCTGCTGCCGCCGCCTTATAAGCTGGTGGACAACGAGTCGTCACTTTTGGATGTGACGGACATGGTTTTTATCGATCCGGTATCCACCGGGTATAGCCGGCCGGCGCCTGGAGAATCTGCCAACCAGTTTCATGGCGTCCAGGAAGACGTGCAATCGGTGGGTGATTTCATCAGGCTTTACGCGACGCGTAACAAGCGGTGGTCTTCGCCGAAATTTTTGGCGGGCGAAAGCTACGGGACGACACGCGCGGCTGGACTTTCCGGGTATCTCCAGCAGCGCTATGGAATGTATTTGAACGGGATCATTCTGGTTTCCACGATTCTGAATTTCGAGACTGCGGATTTCAATACCGGCAACGACTTGCCGTACCTCCTTTACCTGCCGACGTACACGGCGATTGCGTGGTATCACAAGCGATTGCCGGCCGATCTGCAAGGAGATCTGCGCAAAGCTGTTGCGGAGTCGGAGGATTTTGCGAAAGGCGAGTACAGCACCGCGCTGATGGCAGGGGATGCGCTGCCGAATGCGAAACACCTGGAAATCGTGCAGAAGCTTGGGCGGCTGACGGGACTTTCGGCGGATTATATCGAGCGAACCAATATGCGCGTGGAGATCGAGCGCTTCACGAAGGAGCTGCTGCGCAGCGAGCGGCGCACCGTCGGACGCATCGACGGGAGATTTACGGGGATCGACCGGGACGCCGCGGGCGAATCGCCGGAGTACGATCCCAGCATCGCGGCGATTATCGGGCCGTACACGGCCGCGCTGAACGACTATGTGCGAGGCGACTTGAAATTCGACAGCGATCTGCCGTATGAAGTTTTGACCGGGCGCGTCTACCCGTGGAGCTACAAGCCGTACGAGAATCGCTACGTCGATGTGGGAGAGACGCTGCGCAGCGCGATGACGCAGAATCCGTTTCTTCATGTTTTTGTGGCAAAGGGTTACTACGATTTGGCTACGCCGTTTTTCGCGGCGGACTATACGTTTGATCATCTGGGACTTGATCCTTCCTTGCGCGGCCATTTGAGCGGGGCTTACTACGAATCGGGGCATATGGTGTACGCGCATATGCCTTCGCTGGCGAAACTGAAGCAGGACACCGCGCAGTTTATTCGAGCCAGCTCGGGAACCACCTCGGGAAAATGAAGGGCATCCTCAAATTTGTTGTATGGCTTTGCGTGGCGATTGCGGGAGCCGTCGCATTGAGCCGGATCGCTGTGCACCGCGGCGAGGCATTGAATGCCACGTGGTTCGTCGTGGCGGCAGTTTGTTGTTACATGGTGGCGTATCGTTTGTACTCGGCGTTTATCGCGGCGCGCTTGCTGGCGCTGGACGATTCGCGCGCCACGCCTGCCGAGATTCACGACGACGGGCGCGACTTCGTTCCTACCAACAAGTGGGTTTTGTTTGGGCACCATTTTGCGGCGATTGCCGGACCGGGGCCGCTGGTCGGGCCGACACTTGCGGCGCAATTCGGTTATTTGCCGGGGACGCTTTGGCTGATCGCCGGGGCTGCGCTGGCAGGATGCGTTCAGGATTTTATAATTTTGTTCTGCTCGATCCGGCGCGATGGGAAAACGCTGGGCCAGATGGCGCGCGAGGAAGTAAGCGCGCGCGGCGGATTCATTGCACAGATTGCCGTGCTGGCGATCATGGTCATTTTGCTGGCCGTCGTCGCGCTCGTTGTGGTGAACGCGCTGAAATCTTCGCCGTGGGGAACGTTTACGCTGGCCATGACGATTCCCATCGCGCTGTTGCTGGGCGTGTACCTGCGATTTATCCGGCCTGGGCGCGTTCTGGAAGCCTCTTTGTTTGGCGTGGCGCTCGTGCTATTCGCGGTGGTGGCGGGGCAGTGGGTGGCGGCGTCGCCGTCCTGGGCGAGCGCTTTCACGTTCGGCGGCGTTTCGCTGGCCTTTCTGATTATCGCGTATGGTTTTGCGGCAGCGGTTCTTCCCGTGTGGCTGCTTCTTGCGCCGCGTGATTATCTAAGCGCGTTCATAAAGACCGGAGCTATCCTTTCGCTTGCGGCGGGAATTTTGTTTGTGCGGCCGAACATGATGATGCCGCCACTCACGCGATTCATCGATGGAACGGGGCCGGTTTTTGCGGGGAAGATTTTTCCGTTCTGCTTCATCACCATCGCCTGCGGCGCGATCAGCGGATTTCATTCGCTGATTTCCTCGGGCACGACGCCAAAGATGATTCTGCGCGAGAGCCATGCGCGGTCGATTGGCTATGGCGCGATGCTGCTCGAGTCTTTTGTCGGGGTGATGGCTATGGTCGCGGCTTGCGCGATGCCGCCGGGCGTCTATTTCGCGATCAACAGTCCGGCGAGCATTGTGGGGAGCACGCCGGAAGCAGCGGCGTCAACGATAAGCTCATGGGGATTCCATCTGGACGCGCCGACCATGACGCAACTCGCGCACTCCGTGGGCGAGCAGACGCTGCTCAATCGCGCGGGGGGCGCGCCTTCGCTGGCGGTCGGGATGGCGCAGATTTTTTCGAGCACGATTGGCGGCGAACGTCTGCTGAGCATCTGGTATCACTTCGCAATCATGTTTGAAGCGTTGTTTATTCTCACCGTGCTGGATGCCGGAACACGCGTGGGGCGATTCATGGTGCAAGAGCTCGGAGGGCGAGCCTGGAAACCGCTGGCGCGCACGGGATGGATGCCGGGGATTTTTCTTTCGAGCGCGATCATTGTGGGGGCGTGGGGCTACTTCTTGTATCAGGGCGTTGTTGATCCGTTGGGAGGAATCAACTCGCTGTGGCCGCTGTTCGGAATTGCGAACCAATTGCTCGCGGCCGTGGCGCTGGTGGTGGCGACGACGATTCTGCTGAAGATGAAACGGCTGCGGTGGATTTGGGTGACGGTTGTGCCCATGGTATGGCTGGTGGCGGTGACGATGACGGCGAGCTATCAGAAGATTTTTGATGCGAATCCGAATCTGGGATTTCTCTCGAAAGCGAATTCGCTGGCTGGGCAAATCGCTAGTGGGCAAATTCCCGTAGTGAAGATCGCCGAAACGCAGCGGCTGATTTTCAACCAGCGGCTGGACGCGGCGGTGACGGGAATCCTGGCGCTGATGATTCTCGTACTTCTCGTGGAAGCGATCGTCCAGTGGTTCGTGATTTTGAGCGGGCGCCGCGAGGCGGTGCTGCACGAAGCGCCGTATGTTGCGACGCAGTGGGCCGAAGGATTTACCGGCACGGCGCAGGGAGACGACTGATGCAGATGCAGCGGGCGACAAAATTCGCGAAGCGCACGTTTCGCCGCTTCTGGCGCGGCTTACGGGAGTGGTGCGGCGACGCTGCGTACGAGGGTTATCTGCGTGCAAAAGGCAGGCAGGAGGAAGAGTGCCGTACGCTGAGTGCGGAAGAATTTTACGTCGAGCAAATCAACCGCCGCTATTCCCGGCCTAACCGCTGCTGCTGAGGTCACGCCCGGTTTCCTCTTGTTCGCGCATAGTCTCGGGAGTAGACTCCCTTCAATCTTGGTTGGGCCCCAATCTCAACAATCTTTCAGGAGGGATTATGCTGCGTTTACCCCGTCTGCTCGTACTTCCTCTCCTTGCGCTTGCTGCCAGCCTTATCTATTTCACTTCCTCCGCGCAGGAGAAATCTTCCAAACCCGATTTTGATATGACCGCCAGCTACATCGAAGCGTGCAGCTGTGACATGTTCTGTCCTTGCTACTTTAACACCCATTCCACAAATCATATGGACATGGGCGAGCACCATGCGGAAGAGCATTTTTGCCGCGCCAACCTCGTCCTCAAAGTGGACAAAGGCTATTACAAGGATACCAAGCTGGATGGCGCCAAGGTCTGGATCGCTACCGACCTGGGCAGTGACTGGAGTACTGGCAAGGACTCCTGGCTGGTGGTGAACTTCGATCCCAGCGTCAGCAAGGAACAACAAGGCGCATTGGCTGACATCCTCGGCCAGCTCTATCCGATTCCCTGGCAGAAAAAGGGAGTGGAGACTGGAGCGTTCTCCTGGAATGTGGACACAAAGACTGGCGTGGCCCACGCCAAAATGAAAAATGGCAACGGCGAGGTCATCTTGGAGCGCGTTGAGGGCAATAATGCCAGCCACGAAGTTGTCATGCACAACCTGAAATACTGGGGCGCCCAGTCCAACGATGGCTTCCGCATGTGGAAAACCAAGCATGAAGCCTTCGAGGGCGACGGCCACAAGTTTTCCTACGACGGCACAAACGGATTCCTGATCACGATCCATTTCTCCGGAAGCGCCAAACCGGTTTCCGCAGACTAATCATCTCTTCTAATCGAATCGGACCAGGTTCCCGCGCCTTTCTTTTTGAGAGGCGCGGGCGCCTGGCTAGAATTCCGGGCAAATAATGGGCCCATGTATCGTCTAACTCGCGGAGGAATGAATGGCTATTAACCCGGACAAGCTGAATGAATTTCTTGGGAGGGCGCTGGTCGATTTTGGCGCTACGTTTAACGCGGCGCTGATTCGCATCGGTGACAAGCTCGGTTTGTACAAAGGACTTGTAGCGGGCGGTCCGCAAACCTCCGCGGAACTTGCGAAACGCACGGGGACTGCCGAGCGTTACATTCGCGAGTGGCTGAGCGCGCAAGCGGCAGGCGGTTACGTGACGTACGACGCGGCGGCTGAAAAATTTCATTTGAGCGAGGAGCAGGCGTTCGCGATGGCGGACGACAACAGCCCCGCGTTTATGCCCGGGGCATTTCAGGCAGCGCTCGCAGCGATCAGGGCGGAAGAAGCACTTACCGAGCGATTCAAGACGGGCGAGGGACTTGGTTGGCATGAGCACCATGCCGAACTCTTTGTCGGTACGGAGCGATTTTTTCGTCCGGGATACGCCGCGAATCTGATCGCCGCGTGGATTCCGTCGCTCGAAGGGGTAGACGAAAAATTGAAAAGCGGGGCGCGTGTCGCCGACGTGGGTTGCGGTTTGGGGGCCTCAACGATTCTGATGGCGAAGTCATATCCCAAATCCGAGTTTTCCGGATTCGATTACCACGACAAATCGATCGAGACAGCCAAGCAGCGCGCACGCGACGCCGGTGTAGTCGACCGCATTAAATTCGAAGTGGCCAGCGCGAAATCGTTTCCAGGCAAAGACTATGACTTCGTGACATTCTTCGATTGCTTGCATGACATGGGCGATCCCGCGGGCGCTTCGACGCACGTGCATGGGCGGCTCAAGAAAGATGGGACATGGATGATTGTCGAGCCGTTCGCTGGTGACAAACTCGAAGACAATCTGAACCCCATAGGCCGCGCGTTTTACGGAGCATCCACACTTTTGTGCACTCCGGCGTCCTTGTCGCAGGAAGTTGGGCTGGCGCTTGGCGCGCAAGCGGGCGAGAAGCGCTTGCGCGAAGTGGTGACGAGCGGAGGGTTTACTCGATTCCGCCGTGCGACGCAAACGCCATTCAATCTGGTGTTCGAGGCTCGGCCGTAGCGTCCGGCGAGCCAACTGTCCAAGTCAGAGTTGTTTTTCGCCGGCTCCCTTGATGGGAGTCGTTTTATGGGTGATTTTGACGCTGTGAGAGCGGATTCCCGCTATGATCGCGCGGCGCATTTCCAGGGGCAGCATTTCCGGAGCAAAAACGCCCGCGGAATCGCGCGGAAAATACCTAATGAACAGGGCAGCGACGTGGGCGGTGGCATACGCGACGGGAGTCGTGTACAGGCCCTGCTGGCGGATCTGGTAGAGTGTCGGGAAGATCGCGTCGGTACGGATCAGCAAATGCCGATCTTCCTTTGCCCCGCGTTTGACGCCGGTCACGAGCACTGCGGCCGAAAACCTCGCATTTTGCAAGACACCCTGCCGGATCAGGTTGGCGATCACGCGCGGCGACGACGTGTGCGGAAACCTGTGCCGCACAATACCGCGCGATTTCGATAATTTTCCCTGCTTGTACCAGCGGCGCAGGCGGTCAAACTCGTTTCCGCCGATTTTCACGTCCATGTTGCGCATGGGAATCGCGTAGGGAAGCGTGGCGACTTCGTCCTGCGCGGCGAGAACGACGTTGGCGTTTCCGATGGGATCGGGAAAGCGAAATTTCTCCAGTTCGGCGAAGCGTTTTCCCATGAGGAATTTGCCTTTGCGATAGACGCGAGGATGCGAGATGGCCTCGTCAAAGGAGACTTCCGGAGACCATTGCGAGATCGGGTCGTCGCTTTCGGTGCTTTCGTAGAGACGGATGTGCACGGAATGGACTTCGTCCAGCATCTCGGTCGCGCGCTTGGTCAGCAAGTTCGTCAACCCCGGTGCCCCGCCGGCATTGATCAGCGCGGCTCTGCTTTTTTCTTTAAATCGTTTCGCGTAGGAGAATTGCTCGGCCTTGAAAGGGTTGCGTGTGAGGTGGGAGCTTAAGTCCAGATAATGCGCGCGCAGGCGAAGCGCGGCTCGCATCACAATCTGGTTAAAGACGCTCGCGGAGGCGTTGACGATCAGCTGAGAGCCGCGCGCCGCTCGCACGATGCCGAGCATGTTTCTGGCGTTCACTTCGGCGACGGCGATGGTACTCTTTTCGCCAAGAAAGCGCCGCGCGCGAGCAGGGTCACGGTCACCGCACCAGACAGTATGTCCTTGACGCAGGAGCAATTCTGCCAGAAGGGAGCCGGTCGCACCGGCCCCGAGAACGAAGATCCGCATGGCGTGGGAAAAACTCTATCACACACTGCGCGCCAGAAATCGCGGATGTATCAGGGGTTTGCAGGATGTCGCGGTGCAGGGGCCCCTCGTAGGAGGCCCTCCGTACTCAGGTCTTCGTCCAGGTCGGGCCAGTGAATACCGTATCCACCAACCGCGATCTTCCAGTGGTCGAGCTGCTTCGGTGTGGCGTGGAGGAGCTTGGCGTACCAAGCGAGAGGCACACTGATAACTCTGCCGTCCTTTAAGGTGACACTGAGCGAGTCGTCTGAAAAAGCAACGCCGGCCACCCGCTCATCAGCTTTCAACGCCAAAATGCCCATTCCAAGCCTCTAGGAGCTCGTCTCGATTCGTAAACCCAAAGTTTCTGGCGAGCGCCACAGGAATCAGCAAAAACTTTGCCGAGAGATCGTCTCTATCCACGTGCACGTGAGGAGGTTCATTTGGTCGTGGCTATAGAAGTAAAACCGATACGGGCCCGCTCTGCGTGCAGTCGGCACCGGCCGATTCTACAGAATTGCAGTCTTTTTCGCACAGGCATACACTAAATAGCGTTACTCCGACCCCGGCTGCCTAAGGGAGACAAAACCTAGGGCAGGCGGGGCGACGCGCAGGCAGCTTGTTTGCCGTCTTGCGCTGCGGGTCTGGGTGGAAACGCCCGGGCCTCCCGAACTTGGAAAGGAGCGTACTCGACGGGAAAATGTGTATTTCCGTCGCGCGCCCGCATCCAATAGTCGGATCGGGCGATTCTGTTTTAGGGAATCGGAAAGAGGGAATTCAGGCAGTCGCGGCCAATCAGAACAGCGTGTTATGACCCTCCTCGACAAATTCGGCCGGCAAATCACCGACTTGCGGATTTCGATCACTGACCGCTGCAATTTTCGCTGCGTGTACTGCCGCTCGGCCGACCCTGAAAATTACCGCGACCACGACGAGATTCTCTCGTGGCCCGAACTGGACCGGCTGGCCAATATTTTTCTGAGCCTCGGCATTCGCAAAATACGAATCACCGGCGGCGAGCCGCTGGTGCGGGCGGGCGTTGAGGATTATATCGCGCGGCTCCATGCGCTCGGCGTCGAAGACCTTTCCATGACCACCAACGGCCATTTGCTTGCGGAACGCTGTGAGCGGCTGATGAAAGCGGGACTGCGGCGCATTAATATCAGTCTCGATTCTCTCGATCCCGGAAAGTTCGAGCGCATCACGCGCACAAAATCTTTCGGAACGGTGATGCATGGCATCGACGTGGCGCAGAAATCGCGGCTGGCTCCCGCGAAAGTGAACGCCGTGCTGGTGCGCGGGCTGAATGATGACGAGGTGGAATCCTTCGCCGAATTCGCCCGCGAGCGCGGCGTGATTATGCGCTTCATCGAGTTCATGCCTTTGGACGCCGATCGAACTTGGACACGCAGCCACGTGGTGCCCGCCGCCGAAGTTTACCAGCGCGTTCACGCACGGTGGCCGCTCGTCCAAATCCCCCACGAGCGGAGCGAGACGGCGCGCAAATACCGTTTCGCCGACGGCGCTCCCGGCGAGATTGGCCTGATCGCGCCGGTGACGCAGCCCTTCTGCGGGCACTGCTCGCGCATTCGGCTCACGGCCGATGGAAAGCTGCGAACCTGCCTTTTCAGCAAAGAGGATCACGACCTCCGCGGGCTGCTTCGTGAAGGAGCGACGGACAACGACGTGGAGACTTACATCCGGTCGGTCGTCGATGAAAAGGAAGAAGGGCACCGGATCAACTCCCCTGATTTCGTGCCTCCGTCTCGAACGATGGTGTTTATCGGCGGGTAGCGAAGTGCTTCCACTGCGGCACCCCTGCCTGAGAGCCTCTCGCCTAAGAGTATTGCGCTCGACCACAACATGAGTTTGCGTTAGCATCAAATCAGCAGAATAGAAAAGTTGCTGCAAGAATGGACATAGTATGGCGGACGAAGACGACGAAGAGGGACAAGACGAATCATCCGACGAGCCGGAGCCGCGGCTCTTCACGCTCACCGAAGCGGAACGTGCGCGGCGGGAGCTTGAACCTTTTCTCGTGGAAGCCATGGACTGCCGCAAGAAATTGTCCGGTCTGGAAAACGATCTTTCCGCCGTCTCCGCGCGCATCATGATGATGGGTGGGGTGATCGTCCCGTACGAAAAGCTGGCCGCATTACGAGTGGAGCATCAACAACTCGCCGAATCGCTGAAGACTTCGCTGAACCGCATCCTTGAAACCGGTTGCGTCATCAAGGATCTCGATGTGGGCTTGCTGGATTTTCCCGCCGTGATCGATAACGAAGACGTTTATCTCTGCTGGAAGCTTGGCGAGGACCGCATCCGTTTCTACCACCGGCAAGATGAGGGATTTTCCGGGCGCAAGCCGCTTGACCCGCGCGATCTCGGGCCTGGAGATGTCGTGCAATAGTACGAGCTTCAGCCCAAGCTTTCCTCGTGGAAGCGATGCGCTTTGGTTGGCAACACCGTAGCAGTGCCCGCAACTCGATGGACGAAAATGCCAAGAGGGGCCTCTTCCCAAAATGGATAAGGAACGGGAGGGATCTCTTTGGGTCGGTGGGGCATTTTTTCTAATTTTGTTTTTGATTTTCGGGATCGTCGGCATGCGCAACGTAAGAGCCTTGCGAGCGCGGAATGCGATTCGGCAAGTGCTGGACGTGCCAGACAACGAGTTTGAAGTGAACCTGAATGGTCAGTCGGCGCCGGAAGCCAGCGCCGTATTGAACGCCATTCGCGGGATGCGATTGCTGATGTCACACCACTCCTATCCGGCTCATGAGATAACCGTCGTGATTCGAGGAAAGCACGGCCTGCTCGAATTGACACTCGCAAGAGATTCGGGATTGCCGAAGGAGTATTGGGTGTTTTGGACGCGTGAGGAGGGGGATCCCAACCGGTTGGAGATCGGAAGGATCGAGACGTCCGCGTTGGACCGTGATTGAGGGCGAAGAAGAGGATGACACCGGCAGCTTCTCATGAGAATCGTCTGAAAGACTCCGCCAGCCCGTATCTGCGTTCCGCCGCGCACCAGCCCATCGACTGGCACGAATGGGGCGACTCGGCTTTCGCGCGCGCGGAATCGGAAGACAAGCCCATTCTTCTGGATATCGGCGCGGTGTGGTGCCACTGGTGCCACGTCATCGACCGCGAGAGCTACGAAAACTCCGAAATCGCGAAAATTATTAATGAGAATTTTGTCGCCGTGAAAGTGGACCGCGATGAGCGCCCGGATGTCGATGCGCGCTATCAATCCGCCGTCAGCGCTATCTCTGGTCAGGGAGGCTGGCCGCTGACGGGATTCTTGCTGCCCAACGGAAAGCCATTTTTTGGCGGCACGTATTTTCCTCCAGAAGATCAAATGGGACGGCCTGGCTTTCGGCGGATTCTGTTGGCGGTGGCGGATTCTTACAAGAATAAAAGGGCCGAGCTTGTCCGCGCAGCGGATCATTTAGCGGATGCCGTTGCGCAGGCGGAAGTGTTTATGGGAGCGCGGGCGGAGTTCGATCCCGGCGTCGTCGACGCACAAATCACTTCCGTTACGCAACAATTTGACATCAAGAATGGCGGCTTTGGCCGCGCGCCGAAATTCCCACACGCCTCAGCAGTTGACCTGGTTCTCGAACGCTACCAGCAGACAAAAGAAAAACATCTCCTGGCGATGATCGAGACGACACTCGAAAAAATGGCTCGCGGGGGCGTTTACGACCAGTTGGCCGGAGGATTTCACCGCTACTCAGTGGATGAACGCTGGCTCGTGCCGCATTTCGAGAAAATGAGTTACGACAATTCGGAATTGCTGCGCAATTACTTGCACGGCTGGCAAGCGACGCAAAATCCAGTGCTGGGTGAGACCGCGGAAGGCATCATCGGCTGGGTGAACGACGTTTTGTCCGACCAGGTAAACGGCGGCTTTTACGCCAGCCAGGACGCGGACTATTCGCTCGACGATGACGGAGATTACTTTACCTGGACTCTCGAGGAACTGCGATCCGCGCTGTCGCCAGACGAAGCGCGGGTCATGGAGCTGTACTACGACGTCGAGCTGCATGGCGAGATGCATCACAATCCGGCGAAGAATGTTTTGTGGATCGCGCGCAGCGCCGCCGACATCGCCAGACAACTGAGTCTCGATGAAGCCTCCGTGCGGCTCATCATCGCAAAAGGCAAGGGAAAGATGCTGGCCGCGCGCCTGCCGCGACCGACGCCGTTCGTGGATAAGACGATGTATGTGTCGTGGAACGCGATGTTTGTTTCGGCGTACCTGGACGCGGCCAGAGTGCTTGGCGGATCCACCGGGGAGAGCGCCCGCAATTTTGCTCGGTGCACGATGGACCGAATGATCAAGGAAGTCTGGAGCGAATCGCGCGGCTTCGGGCATCGCATCGGAGGGCCTGCGCTCGACGGCTCACTCGACGATCAGGTTTTCAGTGTTTTAGCGTTGCTGGACACGTATGAGACTACGCTCGATCCGCGCTATTTTGCTGCGGCACAGAAAACGATGGACCTTGCGATGGTTCGTTACGGTGACGCGGAAGGCGGCGGCTTTTTCGATCGACCTTCGGACGCTGCGCCGATGGGCGGGCTTGATGTGCGCCGCAAACCGTTCCAGGATTCGCCCACGCCCGGTGCCAATTCCGTTGCGGCGATCGCACTCACGCGCATGCACGCCTTCACCGGCGACGAGCGCTATCGCAACTTTGCGCAGAAAACGCTCGAAGCGTTCGCGGGGGTCGCGCCGCAATATGGGATGTTTGCCGCGACTTACGGACTTGCCGCTGCGCTTTTCGCGCGTCATCCGTTGCAGGTCGTAATCACTGGGCGTGCGGACGATCCCGTAGCGCAGGCTCTTGAAACCGCTGCCCACAGTGTCTACCGTTTCGGCAAGTCCGTTCTGCGGCTCACGCCAGGGGTCTCATTGGTAAATCTTGCCGGCGCGTTGAACGAAACATTGCCGCATCTTCCGGCTGACAAAGCCATGGCGGTTGTCTGCGCGGGACAGACCTGCCTACCACCGACCAGCGACCCCGCCCAATTGGCCGCGCTTCTTGAGAACGGCGCAGCCGGAGCAGCAGGCTCCTAGCCCACGTGCACGAATTGTTTGCTTGTAGGGGCGCAGCATGCTGCGCCCCTACAACCGACCACCACAGCGCTTTACGTGCGGGTTCGGCAAGTTCCCACGGCCAAAAAAACGGGCACGATGCCAAGGCCTCGTGCCCGTTCCAAAAATCGAAAGATGCGCCTATTTCTTGGGCCGCGATTCGGGCGGCACCAGACCGTTGGCGCGGTAATAGACGACCAGCTGGCCGTAGTGTTCTCCGGAGTGCTCGATCAAACCATACGCGAGGTCGGAGAGCCGGTAAGTTTGGTTTCCAAGGACCACGAGCCCCGCCATTCCCGCATCGCCTTTGGCTTTGATGAGATCCGCGCCGTCCTGAACAGATTTTTTCACGAAAGCCACGATCTGTTCCTTGGTCTTCAATTCGTCGCGTTTTGGATCGTCGCCATAGCGCGCTTTCTTTCCTACTACTTCGTCGGTGAAGAAGTACATGGATGCGGAAACGTGCAGCAGTTGCGCGACAAACGTCCGCGAGTCCGGATTCGGTTTGTAGTCATACTTGTCTTCGGGCAAATCCTCGGCAATGGCAATCAACTTTTTCCCGATATCGTTCCACGACTCCAGAACGGCTCCAGACGGACTCGCTACCGGTTTCGGAGGTGTAGCCTTCTTGGCTTCCTGCGCCAAGGCGGGCATCGCCGCGACCATCACAGTAACCAGCAGGGCCCCCCACCTATTAAGACTCTTCATCGTTTCTCTCCTCGTCTTGCCACTCTATTTTTGCTTACGATTTGACCTGCTGTCGGGCCCGTTTGGGGACAGCCTGGGCAGGCACACACTCTCTGACGGGCCGCGGGGCCAAGCGTTTCTCTTCGCAACGGGCAAAACCTGACCTTTTGGCCGGGTTCATCTTACGCAGGACATTATCCGCGTCATGGAAAATCCCTACGGGCTGGCGTGTTAAGCTTATAGCTTGTATTGGGGGGCTTCTTTCATTGAACTGGACCTGGCTGTTGCTCCGCATCATTATTGGCCTAAGCGTTCTTAGCCTGCTGTTTTTCTCCCAGCGTTTCTGGTATCGCGCCATTTGGCGGACCACATCAAATTGGGGCAACCAGGGGCTCCGCGTTGCCGCGCGTTTAGTTTATGTAACGCTGCTGCTGCTCATCATCGGCGCGATGGCGGACGGCTTCCGCATGGGGCCCGGTCATCTCATTTCCAGCATCAATATGATCACAGTCTTCGCGGGTTTATGGTTTTTCAGCGCGCTTTTCGCCTATTTTGCGGTGAAGCTGGTTCGCGGCCTCGATCGCATCTGGGCTTGGCTGCGCGCGGCCTATCATCTGAAAACGAATCCGACGGCTTCACGAGTTTCAGCCTCGCCGGCAACAGCGGCGTCGTACTCCTCTTCGCCAGCTGCAGCGGAACTGATTCCCGACCCTTCGCGGCGCTACTTTTTTAAGACGGCCACCGCCCTCGCTGGGGCCGGCCCGTTTCTTACGGCGATGTATGGCTTTGCGGCTGAGCGCCTGGACTATCAAGTGCGCAAGGTCGAAGTCCCAATGCCCAATCTGCCCGCCGGACTTGAGGGCCTGAAGATTGTGCAGATCAGCGACATCCATCTGAGCAGCTACATGCCGCGCTTGCAGGTGCGTCGCGCGGTCGATATGGCCAACGACTTGGGAGCGGATCTCGCTCTCGTGACCGGAGATTTCATCACTGGAGCGGGCGATCCGATCGCCGATTGCATCGACGAAGTGAAGGGACTGCGCGCGCCGCTGGGAGTTTGGGGTTGCAACGGCAATCATGAAATTTACGCGCGAGCGGAAGACACCGCGCAATATCTATTCGCACAAGCTGGCATGAAGCTGCTGCGAAGCGAAAATGCACAACTCACAT
>Ga0210405_10003778_pt1 | contig 14616 bp, 14 predicted proteins | sample IncBWH11MmetaG_FD_155492 | JGI IMG/M metagenome (GOLD analysis project Ga0210405, IMG submission 155492) | Forest soil microbial communities from Barre Woods Harvard Forest LTER site, Petersham, Massachusetts, United States - Inc-BW-H-11-M | ecosystem: Environmental > Terrestrial > Soil >... | reverse complement strand
ATGGGGTATTGCAACCGATGTCGAATCGGAATCTGGAAAGTGGCGCCTGCATCGGGAATTGCTCGACGCCCATCAGCCATTTCGCGATTTCGTGTATAGCACCGTCAACGAGAGCGGATCTCAGGTGTTCGTCCGGTCAAGCGGCAAGCCGCTGTTTGACATAAAAGGCAGCTTCCTCGGCTATCGGGGCACTGGCACCGATATTACGGCGACGATCCGCGCCGACCACGCGGAGCAGGCGCTGCGCAAGGCGCAGGCAGAGCTCGCACATGTCACGCGCGTGACCATGCTGGGCGAGCTGACCGCCTCCATCGCCCATGAGGTGAACCAGCCGCTCGCCGCCGTCGTCGCCAATGCCGAGGCTGGTCTGCGGTGGCTCGACCGCGAAACCCCCGATCTGGCCGCTGCGCGCCGCTCGGTGGAATGGGTTATCAACGATGGCTGCCGGGCAAGCGAGGTGATCCGGCGCGTCCGTGCTCTCGCAAAAAAGACCGACATGGAGAAGGCACCGCTCGATATCAATCAGGTCGTCCATGAGGCCATCCCGCTGGTACAGCGTGAGTTGGTCAAGCATCGGGTATCACTGAGAACCGAGCTCGCGCCGGCGCTGCCGAGGATTCTTGGCGATCGGGTCCAGCTCCAGCAGGTGATCATCAACCTGCTGATGAACGGCATCGAAGCGATGGAATCGATCACGGATCGGCCGCGCGAGCTGGTGGTTCGATCAGGTCAGGACGAGGCAGGCCAGGTAATCCTGAGTGTCAGGGATCGCGGAATCGGGATCTCGGCCGAAAATGCCAATCGTCTATTCAACGCCTTCTTCACCACCAAGCTCAGCGGCCTTGGCATGGGGCTCTCGATCTGTCGTTCAATCGTGGAAGCTCACGGCGGACGTATGTCTGCGTCCAGCAATGACGGGGAGCCCGGTGCGACGTTTCAATTCATCCTGCCCCTGCATCGAGAGGATGCGTGATGACCGAGCGTCTGAAAACATCGCCTGGACCCACAGGCGCCAGGGAGCCAATCGTTCTGGTGGTCGAAGATGACGTGTCGATGCGCCGAGCGCTCAGCAATCTTTTTCAATCGGTAGGGCTGGAGGTCGAGCTGTTCGGTTCGGCGTCCGAAATGCTGCAAAGCAAGCTTCCCGATGTCGCCAGCTGCCTGGTGCTGGACGTCAGACTGCCGGGATTGAGCGGGCTGGACTTTCAAACCGAATTGGCCAAAGCCAACATTCACATTCCGATTATCTTCATGAGTGGCCATGGCGACATTCCAATGACTGTCAGGGCCATGAAGGGAGGAGCCGTCGATTTCCTGACCAAGCCGTTTCGTGATCAGGACATGCTCGACGCGGTAGTGGGGGCGATCGAGCGCGATCGGAAGCGGCGTGAGGCCGACAGGATCGTCTCGGATTTGCAGACCCGTTTTGAGACCCTGACCCCTCGCGAGCGCGAGGTCCTGGCGTTTGTCTCGTCCGGCCTCATGAACAAGCAGATTGCAGCCCAACTAGGACTTGCCGAAATAACCGTAAAAATCCATCGCGGACATATCATGAGGAAAATGGGTGCGAAGTCGCTGGCCGATTTGGTGAGAAGGGCCGAGGCGCTCGGCATACCCAGCATCAAGGCGTAGCCCATATTCTGGAACCGTTCGGCGAGGCGAATCTCGCAAGCGATCCTGTCCGCGAGTTGCCGGTAAACCAAAGTATGGTACCACCAAAACCAATATCTCATTCGGACCAACCTTGGTAGGTCAAGTCGTCCGCAGCCGATCGGACTAGCCTCCATTAGTGCCCGGCAAGGTTCAAACAAGGTTTGAACAAGGCGCGGAGGTTAGAATGGCGGAACACGGCCCTCGTCCTGACCTGATCACGCGGCGGAGGCTGCTTGCCACGGCAAGCGCAGCAAGCGTGGCTCTGTCACGACCGGCTTGGGCGCAAAAGATGATTGAACTTCCGCTGCCTGGTGGTCCCGACGAGCGGCAGATCACGACCGCGTTTCCGCAAAAAGGTCCGATGATCCTGCAGCGGACCCGCCCACCGCTTCTGGAAACCCCGTTTGAGGTTTTCGACAAGAGTGTCTTCACGCCCAACGACCAGTTCTATGTGCGCTGGCACTGGGCCCTGATCCCGACCGATATCGAAATCGGCAAATTCACCTTGACCGTGCGCGGCCATGTGAATCAAACCTTGTCACTATCGCTGGATGATATCCTTCACGGATTGCCAGCCGTCGAGTTGCCTGCAGTGAACCAGTGTTCCGGCAATTCGCGCGGTTTCTTTCAGCCTCGCGTGCCCGGCGGGGAATGGGCGAATGGCGCCATGGGCAATGCGCTCTGGACCGGGGTCCGTCTCAAGGACGTGCTCGACAGGGCCGGCGTGAAACCGGGCGCAGTCCAGGTGAGATTCAAAGGGCTGGATGAGCCCGTGGTGGCCGACGCGCCACACTTCATGAAATCGCTGGACATCGACCATGCCCGCGACGGCGAGGTGATGATCGCGTATGCCATGAATGGCGAGCAGCTGCCGCTGGTGAACGGATTTCCCCTGCGATTGGTCGTTCCCGGCTGGTATGCGACCTATTGGGTCAAGATGCTCAATGACATCGAGGTGCTGGACCAGCCTGATACCAATTACTGGACAAAGGACGCCTACACCATTCCCGACACGCCACACGCCAACGTTAAACCAGGCGAAACCGATGTGAAGATGGTTCCGATCAATCGGATGGTTCCGAGATCTTTTGTCACAAATATTGCGTCAGGCAGCAAGATAAACGCCGCGACGCCGCTGACGTTGCGGGGCATCGCGTTCGGTGGCGATTGCGGCGTGGCAGGTGTCGACCTTTCCATCGACCGCGGTCAAAGCTGGCATCAGGTCCAACTTGAAAGAGACCAGGTCAAATACGGGTTTCGGCAGTGGCAGACGCAATTGACACTGCCGGCCCCCGGCGACTACAGCCTCCTGGTTCGCTGCACCAACAGCAACGGCGTGGCGCAACCCGACACACCGAATTGGAATCCGGCCGGCTTCATGCGCAACGTTATCGAATCGACCGACATCGTTGCGGTCTGACGGAGTTTTCGAGATGTTTCGCAATTTGCTTGCGGTCGTCATCCTCCTGAGCGTCGCGACAATGCCTCACACGGCGCGCGCCGGCACGCCGCTCGAACTCAAGTCGGTAAAGATCGACCTGCCAGATAGCGACAAGATGTTCCCCGCCGGTCCGGGTTCGGACGCGATAAACAACAACTGCCTCGCCTGCCACTCGGCTGGCATGGTGTTGAACCAGCCGGCGTTGTCGAAACAGGCCTGGGCGGCGGAGGTCAACAAGATGATCAAAAATTACAAGGCTCCGATAGCACCGGAGGATGTCGGGACAATTGTCGAGTATTTGGCTGTACTGAAGGGCGCAAAATAGGCGCAAAACAGGCAGTGTCTCTCAACTGCCAAAACGCCGAAACATTCGTGAGGCGGCACAGATCCTTGCCCTTTATAAACCTAAGTATGATTTCTTAATCTGGATTGGCAGCTAACCCTTGGATCGGGGGAGTACTACGTCAAGCGCCTCGCTCCCGCTTCAGGAAGACGCTCTTGTCAACTCTTTCGGTAATTTCAATTATTGACGACGATGTATCCGTCCGCGGGGCGACCAATAATCTTCTCAGCTCCCATGGGTACCTGGTCCGTACATTTGCGTCGGCTGTTGATTTTTTGCAGTCAGCCCATCTCGACGACTCGTCATGTGTCATTGCGGATGTGCAGATGCCTGTCATGAGCGGTTTGGACCTTCTGACGCATATGCGCATTCGAGGTAACGATGTGCCATTTATCTTTATCACGGCTTTCCCGGAGGAGAGCCTCCGCACTCGAGCGATGAAGGCCGGAGCCATTTGCTTCCTGGCCAAGCCGTTCTCGGGACCCGTTTTGATCGATTGCATCGAAACCGCCCTGAACGGAAATCGCGGCGGAGAGGGGAATTGAATGCAGGGCTGTAATTGAGTGCTCTGACGGGATTGGGGGAAGCCCGCGGGTCGATGAAATGCTGGCGGTACGGCTGCAGATATCGCGCAGCCTGGCCGCGGCGGTCGATGCGATCCACCGGCATCTCGAAGACATGGAGATGGCAGCGTTTATCCGCAATGCCGCCAACACCGAAGCACGGATGCTGGCCGCAATATCTATTGCTGTGTGATGGTCGTTCAGGTCAACGTTGTTCCGGGGACATTGAAAAAATCTCCCGGCACCGTCCTGCTGGGACATCGGAACACATTCTTGAATGTGTCCCGATGTTCCCGGTGGTTCTGAATTAGCTTCCGGAGGGGTTGAGCGAGGGATCTTCGCCGCCCGGGAACGACCGGTCCCTTCCACTAAAGCCAAAGTCCTCAACGTTCCGCTCTTCCCGCGGGGTGAGATGGGAGGGTCCGTTCAACCGATTATACGCTCCGAGAAAACGATCATAGGCTCGGCCATGATGGGTCGGTTGAGCGAACACCGGCGTGGCAACGGCCGCGGTGAGAATTATCGCAGCACTTAGTGCTTTCATGTTGGTCATTTGGGTTCTCCATTGTGGCGTGTGGGCGCTGATGCGCTTGAAGTTGATGTAGGTCTGCAATCCGCCGGCACCATTAAAATCGAATTTCATGTGCGCTGCCTTGGCTGAGCGGGCTGCGGACCCTATTACACCTTCGTTTGCATGCAGGAACCGGCACGTTGACCGCGTGTTCGAAGGAGCCTCGAATGAAGAAACTTTCCGTCCTTTGCATCGCGCTTTGCGTTTGCCTTTCGCCCACCGTCGCACTTGCCGGTGTCGGCATGGGCATACCCGTAACTGGCGGCGCCTTCGGCACCAGCGCCGCCACGCCTGGCACCAACTCGTTAGGCACGGCGCTTTCATCGTCAGGCCGCGGCGATCGCCCTACGGGCGGGCCGCTGCTTGGCACCAATCCCGCCATCGACCGTGAAGAAGCGAAGGTCGACAAGATGATAGGGTCGATTTGCCGCGGCTGTTGATCAGCGCGCAATCACCCGCGGCAGCGCCTTCATATGCTGCGCCCTATGCGCAGCGCGGGCTGATTAGGCCGCCGCCTCGCGGCGTGCGCTTGGCGCGCGACAGCTGATCCTTGAAGCAGTCAAGAGGCGAGCGAGCGTCTGCCCCGACAGAAGCGGATCGCCCGTTGCACTCGAGGTCAGGAAAATCAGGCGGGTTGCCGCGGCGTCGCCTGCTCATAAGCATCCAGCACGCGGGCGGAATAGACGAGGGCAGCACCGGCATTGACAGCTGTCGCCACGGCGAGTGCTTCCGCGATCTCCTCCCGCGAGGCGCCGTGACGCGCAGCGGCTTCGGCATGGACTGTGATACAGCCGTCACACCGGGCGGTGACCGCGACCGCGAGCGAGATCAGTTCACGGATCTTCGGACCGAGCAGATTGGTCTTCTGGCCCGCGCCGCTCAGCGTCTGATAGCCCTTGATTGTATCGGGGCTGATCTTGCCCATTTCGCCGACCCGTACCAAGAGTTGCTGGCGATAAGCATTCCAATCGAGCATGGACATGTGATTTTCTCCAAGATTGCTTCTTCAGGCGGCCTGCCACGGCGTCACCCGCTCATAGATAGCCGCAGGCCGAACACTATTCCCTTGCATAGTAAAAGCCGACTCTCTGCAGCTCGGGCAAGGTGCCGCCCGCTCCCGGAATCAAAACCGCGCCCTCGACCAGATGGTTGGTCAGTTCCGCGGCAAGTTCTGGATGAGAGAGCTTGTCGGGATTGATACCGATTTTGATGAGGGCGGCCGCGTGTTCCCAAATTGCATTGTGGCAGCACATGAAAACCGCGCCCTCGACCAGATGGTTGGTCAGTTCCGCGGCAAGTTCTGGATGAGAGAGCTTGTCGGGATTGATACCGATTTTGATGAGGGCGGCCGCGTGTTCCCAAATTGCATTGTGGCAGGACATGAAAACCACGCCGCGCCGCATCAGCGCAGGTATGGAATTGTCGTCGCCCGAGAAAGGCCCCGTCGGGTCTTCATAATTCGCTGGATCCGCTTCCGCCGCTTTCTGCTCGATCATCGCCGTATTGGTCTTGAACTTCTCGCCGGCAAGTCTGGTGAGCTGATACTTGTCCCAGATGACCTGATCGTAGAGCGCAAGCAGCGCTGTCCCATGGGTCACCGAAACCGCGAGAAAATCCGGATGGTTGAACGACCAGATCTGCGTATTGAGCGCATTGCGCATCAGGTTTAGCCAGGGGTTTCCGATGTCCGGGTTGTCCCAGACTTGCTTGGGTGCAGGCTTATAGCCGAGTACGTCGGTCAATGCCTCGTGATCCCATTGCTCCTCATGGTTCAGGATCATTGGTACCGTCTTGAAATCGCGACGACGGGGGGCCTGTGCAAGACGTTTCTTCAATGCGTCAAGGTGCGTCGCACCGGACGCCATCCACGTGGACCCGATGGCCGCGACCGGCGACCCGGATGCCGTCAATGCAAGGCCGACCGCGCTGGTGGTTGCCGTCAAGGCAAAGGTTTTCAATATACCTCGTCTGCCGGTGACGATCTTCACGGCCGGTATCTCCTGCTTGCTTGCGTTGACCCAAATGGGCAGCCGGTCCGTTCGGGGCCATTAAATCTTTTGAATGAATCGCGGCGCGGGCGTCCCCGCCCGCATGAACCCCGAACCGGCTAATCCTCTCGATGACGCCGGAATTCACTCGGCGTAACGCCGGCGAACCTGCGATAGGCCCGGGTAAATGAGCTCGTTTCGCGAAAGCCAATTTCGAGGCCGATTTGTGTCACCGAGAGCGCTGATCTCTGCAGCAGGCCCCGGGCGCGATCCATCCGGCGGGCCATATGGTAGCGATGCGGAGGCACGCCGAAGGACTGCTTGAAGGCGCGCGCAAAGTGATAGAGGCTCAGATCGACGAGTTCTGCGAGTGTCGCCAACGAAATGTCCTCCGCCAAATGCTCCTCGATGAACTCCACCACGCGCTTCTGCTGGCGCACCGGCAAGCCGCCACGAAGCGGGCTTGTCGCTTTTGGTGTCGTTCGTTCCAATCGGTTGAGTTCGTGCATCAGGGCGAGGCTCAGCGCCTCCACGTACAGACGGCTCGAAGGATCCGAGTTCCCAACTTCGGCCTTGAGCTTGAGGGCTGTGTCCCAGACCGATTGATCGAAGAAGAACAGGCGAGGGCTGATGATGCGGCAGGGGATGCCCGATCGGGGATCGAACAGCGGGCTCTGCACATCGATATAGAAATAGGTGACGCGCGTCAGCACCCGCGGCGTCTCCCATCCGTAGAAGCGATGCCCTGCCGGCACGAAGCTCAGCTTGCAATTGAACTCGCGCAAGGTCGATCTTGGCAAGCCCTCAATAAGCGTCTCGCCTTCATGTCGTTCGGCCCGTTCGTGAGCAATCAGCAAATGTCGTCGCGCTTGAAAGCCGTACTCGAGGGTCCCGCGCCGGATCACCTTTACCGTGTCCGCCTGGATTGCTCGCCAATTCGCCAGTCGGCGGCGGACAATATCGGGCGGCGAAATTTCAACGATCGATCGATGGGAGGAATGAAAACCTGATGGGCTACTGCCGATGGCTCTGATCCCTTGTTCCAAGCGCATTGGCTCTCTCCTGCGCCCTGCGCGGCCCGCCTCAAAGAGGCTGGAAGTTGCAAGGTAAGTGAAGCGCATGAAGCTTCGGCACCATTAAATTTCCGTTCAGACAGCTGAAATTTGGCGTTACTCGCCGGTCGGACGGCGGGGCCAGCTCGACCACTTCGATCAAGGAGACATCGAGCGCAGCAAGCCGGGACAAGCGCCAGATTTTCCCGTCACCACATTCGTAGATGTTGCCTGTCGCAAGGTCCGCAATGCGCGGTGCTGCGGCGCCCGACCAGGAGTAACAACATGTCCAAACACGAAACCCGCGCCCCTCTCGCCGAAATTCCGTCGCGCCGGCGTCGGGGCGGCTCGCAATCCGGCCTCCGGCCGATCATGGGCGAAATCGGCTTCATCGGCCTTGGTCACATGGGAACGGCAATGGCCGCAAACCTCGCGGCCGCCGGGCGGCCGGTGATCGCCTATGTCCGCCGCGCCGATCAGATCGCCCAGCTTGAGGCGATCGGCCTCAGGCCAACGACGGACATTGGTGATCTGCTCGACTGCGAGACGGTCATCAGTATGTTGCCGGACGACGATGCCGTGTGCGAAGTCGTGTTCGGCCGCAAGGACGATGATCTCGACGGTCTGGCCGCGGGCCTGATGCCCGGCGCGATCCACCTGTCGATGAGCACGATCAGCACGGCGGCGGCCTCCGTGCTCGCGGGCGAGCATGCGCGGCACGGACAGGGCTACGTCGCTGCGCCGGTTTTCGGGAATCCGGATGCTGCCAAGGCGCGGCAGCTTTTCATCGTCGCCGCTGGGGCCCCTGCCGATGTGGTGCGCTGCCAGCCCATTTTCGACAGTCTCGGACAAAGAACTTTTGTGGTTGGTGCGGACCCGCAGGAGGCTAACCTCGTCAAGCTCCTCGGCAACATGATGAGCGCAACCGCGCTCGAGATGCTCGGAGAGGCCATTGCGGTGGTGCGAAAACGTGGGCTGGACCCGCAGCCCTTCGTCGACATCATGACGAATACGATGTTCGGGGGACGAGCCCATAAAATTTACGGTGAAAAAATCGTCCGGCATGCCTACGAGCCCGGATTTGTCCTGCCCCTGGTGCTGAAGGATGTGCGCCTGGCCCTCGCTGAAGCGGAAAAGGCGGGCGCTCCGATGCCGTCGGTGGGCGTGGTGCGCGATCGGTTGATCACGGCAATCGCACGCGGCCACGGCGAACTCGACTGGACCGCCCTCGGGCTTGTTGCCGAGGAGGAAGCCGGGCTGCTCCCGTTGATCGCGGTCGCCGCCGAGTAAGTCTGAACTTGCCCACCCCCAGCACAGCAGGCACATGCAACAAGAAGGCACGAATACGTCATGACCCAACAAGCGGAAGCTCTCAAACCGAATTTGGAACTGAAGGAAATTCCGGGCACATCGCTCAAGGTATCGTCCGTCGCGATCGGCACCTGGGCCATCGGCGGCTGGATGTGGGGAGGGACCGACGAGATTGAGTCTGTCGCCACCATCCGTTCCGCCTTCGAGCATGGCATCAACATTGTCGATACGGCCCCGGTCTACGGATTCGGTCGTTCCGAGGAAATCGTCGGCAAAGCGATTGCCGAAGGCCGGCTGCGCTCCGACGTGCTGATTGCCACCAAGGCCGGACTGGAATGGAACGCCGGAAAAGTATCACGTAACGCCAGCCGCGCCCGCATCATCCAGGAGGTTGAGGATTCCTTGCGCAGGCTTCGAACCGATTACATCGACATCTATCAGGTTCATTGGCCCGACCCATTGGTTACGATCGAGGAAACCGCGGAAGCGATGCTCACATTGTTCAATCAGGGAAAGATCCGCGCCATCGGAGTGAGCAACTTTTCTGTCCTTCAGATGGAACGATTTCGCCGGGTTGCGCCGCTTCACGTGCTGCAGCCGCCATACAATCTTTTCGAACGCGGCATCGAAGCCGACCTTCTCCCCTATTGCCGCGAAAACAGGATTGCGACGCTGGGATATGGAGCGCTGTGCCGGGGCCTGCTGTCCGGACGAATGAATGCGGGCACGGTCTTCGATGGCGACGATCTGCGACGCACTGACCCGAAATTCATCGAGCCCAGGTTTGCACAATATCTGGCCGCCGTCGACAAGCTCGATCGGCTCGCTCAGCGGCGTTTCGGCAAGCGCGTCATTCATTTGGCGGTCCGCTGGATGCTCGACCAGGGCATCACCACGGCTTTGTGGGGCGCACGCCATCCCGATCAGTTGCAACCAGTCGACGAGGTGGCTGGGTGGTCGCTCGACGCCTCCGCCAGGGTCGAGATCGCTCGGATCCTTCGCGAGACCGTCACCGATCCGGTCGGCCCGGAATTCATGGCACCGCCGTCGCGCAGCGTCGCAGCATAACGTGACACAGCTCGCCCCGGAAAGTTAACGGCGAAGTTAATAGCCGTCGCAGCTCCCATTCCTAGCTTCAGGCAGTAGTCCTCATGCTAGGCTGGGAGAATTGCAAATGGATATGACCGCGCTGCTCCTGTCGCGGATTCAATTCGCCTTCACCATCACGTTCCACATCATCTTTCCGTCCTTCACGATCGGTTTGGCGGCGTGGCTCACGGTTCTTGAAGCTCTGCGTCTTGCGACCGGCCGCCCGGTCTATCGCGTGATCTTCGATTTCTGGCTGAAGATATTCGGTGTTGCGTTCGGAATGGGCGTGGTGTCCGGGATCGTTATGGCATTCCAGTTCGGCACCAATTGGAGCGTACTATCCAAAATGACCGGGCCGATCCAGGGTCCGCTCCTGATGTACGAGACCTTTTGGGCCTTCATGCTCGAGGCCAGTTTCTTTGGTGTCCTCATCTTTGGCCGCAGCCGCGTGCCGCCCTGGTTCTATTTGTTTTCAACTGCGATGGTCGCACTGGGTACCTCGTTTTCGGCGTTCTGGATCATGGTCAATAACAGCTGGATGCAGGTGCCATCAGGCTACGTCCTGGAAAACGGCGTCTTTGCTCCCAACGACTGGACCAAGATCGTCTTCAATTCGGTGGTGTGGTCGCGATTTCCACATATGTTGCTGGCCTCTTACCTGACCGGTGCCTTCTGCGTTGCCGCGACCGGCGCCTGGTATCTGCTGCGGAAGGTATATCACGCCGAGTCGCGCATCATGCTGCGAATGGGCCTTGGTCTTGCCGCGGCGCTGATACCGATCCAGCTTCTGTTCGGGCACCTGGTCGGCGGATACGTTAACACCTATCAACCTTCCAAGATGGCCGCCATCGAGGGGCGCTGGAACGATGAGAAACCGGGTTCGGAAGTGCTGTTCGCGTGGCCGGATGTGCAGAACCGGCGCAACCTGTTCGCGATCACGCTGCCGCCGCCTTTGGGCAGCCTGATCGATTCTGACAGTTTCACCGCTGCGGAAACCGGGCTCAACAGTATTCCTCCGGAGAATTGGCCGCCGGTGGTCATCCCGTTCTTCGCCTTCCGGATCATGGTGGGATGCGGTCTGGTGATGCTGGGTCTCGCCTGGGTGGGTTCATACTTCAGTTACAGGCACCGACTAGCGTACATTCGCCCGCTGCTTTGGCTGACCTTCTTCAGCTTTCCGCTTCCCTTCATTGCGATCATTACCGGCTGGTTCACGGCTGAAGTCGGCCGTCAGCCCTGGGCCGTCTTTGGGGTATTGCGGACCGCAGATGCCATGACACCATTCCTGACCACGCAGGAGGCCACAATCTCGCTCGTGATCTTCTGCGCGGTCTACGCCTTCATCTTCCTGTTTGGGACGTTCTACATCTACCGGCTGATCCGCAGCGGTCCTGCGAGAAAGCCGTTCGATATTCCGCAACTTGCGGTTCCGAATCGGCCGATGTCGCTGGCCGATGATGGGCCGATTCAGCTACCCAGCCACGTCGGCGCCGGAGAATAATCATGGTCATGTTCTGGGTCTCGCTTCTCGCCATAAGCATTCTGCTTTATGTGCTGCTCGACGGTGTTGATCTTGGCGTCGGCCTGCTGTTCGGGCTGGCAAAGGGGGAGGAAAGGCGTGCCGGCATGCTAAGCGCCGTCGCGCCGATCTGGGACGGCAACGAAACCTGGCTGGTGGTTACAGCGGTGATTCTGTGGGGAGCGTTCCCTCTGGTTTATGCGACGCTGCTGTCGGCATTCTACCTCCCCGTGATTGTCATGCTGCTGGGCCTGATCTTGCGCGGTGTCGCCTTCGAGTTTCGCTACAAGACCCGCCGGCTGCGGTGGATCTGGGATGTGAGCTTCGCCGGCGGATCCCTGATCGCGACATTTATACAAGGAATGACGGTGGGTGCCCTGGTCGAAGGGTTGCAGTTCACGAACGGCGAATATTCCGGCGGTACGGTCGGCTGGCTCACGCCATTTGCGATCCTTTGCGGCATCGGCCTCTGCCTGGGTTATGCGCTGCTTGGCGCCTGCTGGCTGGTAAGAAAATGCGAAGCCGAGGTTCGAGACGTCGCGCGCGGCCAGATACCCGTGCTCGCGGTCGGCGTGCTGGCATTCCTCGCGGTTGTCTTCGCTTACGCGCTGGCCGACCACCTTCCGATCCTGCATCGTTGGATCGATCGGCCGTATCTGTTCGTATTCCCGGCGATGGGAGCGCTGGCCGCAACCGTGCTCGCGCTCAGCATCGTGAATCACAACGACGACTTGCCGTTCTATATGGTGGCGCTGATCTTTGTTTCGGCATTTGGCACCCTCGCGCTGTCGTTCTGGCCGTACATGATCCCCTTTGCCATCACCGTCGACGGAGCCGCCGCGCCGCCGTCCAGTCTTGCGTTCATGTTCTGGGGATGCGGCCTGATCGTCTTTCCGCTCATGCTGATCTATACGCTCATCAGCTACCGCGTATTCAGGGGCAAGGTCGGCGAAACGGCAGGATACCACTAGATTTCATGCGGACCCGATGCGCGACTTCACCTCAGGGAAAGGTTAGGGGTTTTCGGCGGCCAACGAGCCGTGAGAAAATCCGACGCAGACCAGCACGATGCCTCGCTTGAACATCGACCGACAGTCGCCTCAGCGGCCATCAGCGCGAGCGGATACATTTCAACTCGGCCATCCCCGTTATTGCGGCTGTCGCGACGCTGGGTAATCAGCCGGCCATGTAATTGGCCGGAATCGAATGCCGCGAGACGGTCGCTGGTTCGGGTTCGTGGCGTGGCGTAGACCCGCGGCATGTATGCCACGAAATGACCGACCGTCATCTCGGAGGTCACCGTCACGATCTACTTTGCCGTCATGCCAATCGCGACGTTGTCGAGCACACCATATCTGTCTGGTCCGCAATCAGCATGAGCCGGCGGCATCTCTGATGCCGCCAGCAATTTTGTTCGTATGAGGGGCTATGGTTCCGACCGGGCGATCTACGCCTTGGGCATGACGCCCGGGCCGCCGTCCGGCCATTTCGCGATGGTCGCTTCGTCTATATTCAGATGCTGCGTAACCAACGCCGGCGGCGTATGCGTCAGCCAGTTGGACAGAGAAATCTCTTGATACTCGTGAGCCCTGAAAACGCCGATGAACACCAGATCCGTGTCGCCGACATTCTCAACGTAGTGCCCGAGGTTTTTCTTGACGTAACCGATGTCTCCAGCATTGAAGTCCATCGTCATCGCATTGGGGCCGGTATTGAACACCGTCATGCGGCCCTTGCCCTTGATGTAATACTGCCATTCGTCGGCGTTCGGATGCCAGTGCATCTCGCGTACCCCGCCGGGACGAACCGTTATCAGTGCGGCCGCGATCGTGGTCGAGACCGTGAAGTTGGTGCTGTCGGCAACCCGTATGTCGCCGCCTTTGGTTTTCTTCGTCGGAGCTGACGCTCCCAGCCGGAAGATAAAGGGATGAGGTGGAACGCCCCCGGTTTTGCCGATTGCTGCCTGGTCGGATGCCAGGTCGCCCGGCAGCTTGCCCTGGAAGATCCAGAGATTTTGCAGCGGTATCTTGGCGAAGGCCTCGGCCGGAACGCCAAAATTCTTGGCAAGCACCTCGGGGGGCGTGTGAGCGAACCAGTCGGTCACCAATAGCGTATTGAACTCGCTGGCGTTGCCCTCGTCAAAGCAGATGACAAATTCGCACCCGTCAGGGCCGAGACCTTGCAACGAATGCGGCTGGCCTGGGGGGAAATACCAGAGGTCACCCTCGGTGACGTCCGCAACGTAGGGCCGGCCCTCGGCGTCGAGAACCGTTATCCGGCAATTGCCGTAAGTCATGATCGCCCACTCGGCGGCCTGGTGCCAATGCAATTCCCTGATGCCGCCGGCCGTCAGGCGCATGTTGACGCCCGTAATCGTTGTCGAAATCGCGAAATCTTCCTGGGTGACCTGGCGTGCCCAGCCGCCATTCTGGACGCGTTTCGGTGCGTTGTTGAAGGAGGCCCAGTCCATCGGCATGCCGCCGACATCGGTCGCCGGCGGAAATTGTGCCGAGGGAAACTGCTTGGCGAGGGCCGGGTTTTGCGGACCAGGATCGGCGAGATTTCCCGGACCCTTGGCGTTGATGGCGCCTTGCGGCGGCTGGTCCGGATTGCCGAAGGAAGCGGCGCGCGCCGCATCTACGGTCACCACCGCGCCTGCAGCGGAGACTGCCAGCATGTCGCGTCGCGAAAACATGTTTCCTCTCTTATCTAAAATTGACGGCGGTGATTTAGAGGTAGGTTTTCGATTTGCGGCAGCTATTAAATTAATTTTCAGAATGCCCGCGAATCGAGAAGCCACGAGGCGCTCGCATCGCGCTGCGTCAATTCCCTGGCGTGCTGGTGTTTAAATCCGACGCCGATGTCCGGCTCGGTACGCGGATTTCGATCACGCCGTGATTGAGAGCTGGTGGCACGAATTGCATGCGTCGGTCAGATCGACCTAGGCCTTGTCGAATGCCTTGCTGTCCCTGGCCTGGACCGCGCTGTTGAGCACCTTGAGCGACGGCTCCGTGACGGAGGCTATCATCCCGGGGAGGGGATGTCGTGTGTAGCTGCATTGAGTTCGTGCTTGTCCACAACCGCTC
>Ga0210405_10003776_pt1 | contig 14618 bp, 8 predicted proteins | sample IncBWH11MmetaG_FD_155492 | JGI IMG/M metagenome (GOLD analysis project Ga0210405, IMG submission 155492) | Forest soil microbial communities from Barre Woods Harvard Forest LTER site, Petersham, Massachusetts, United States - Inc-BW-H-11-M | ecosystem: Environmental > Terrestrial > Soil >... | reverse complement strand
GATGAGAATCTCCCTCTTGTGAAAGAATCGGAGGTCAAGCCAGATGGGTCTTTGCTCTTTCGGGGTGTGAACGAGGGCGAGTATCGTCTTTCGATTCGCGGCCACGACCCTGCCTGCTATGTAAAATTCGCCCGAATGGGATCGACATCGATGGTGGATGGCAAGATTTCGATTCATTCCGGCGCCGATAATTCCCTGGAATTTGTGGTGAATTGTCGCGCACCGCAGGTGGAAGGCCAGGTGCTCACCAGCGATTCGCTTCCCGCGGTGGGCGTCTTTGTCGCGCTGGTTCCGGAAGCACGATTACGAGAGGATTCTTCGGAATATGCTGAGGCAAGGACGGACCAAAACGGTCACTTTTTCTTAAAAGGAATCAAGCCGGGCGACTACAAGCTTTTCAGTTGGGATTCCGTGGAAGAAGGCGACTGGTACGATGCGGATTTCCTGAAGCCCTTTGAAGGCAAGGGAGTTTCCATTCACCTTGACGAGGGCGACCACAAGAGCATCGGGTTCAGCTTGATTGAAATGTCTCCCAACTCTCAGTCTAAGCAGTAGTCGCGGACAAGTCGCGAATTTGCCCCCGGTTTCACCGTCCGTAATTTTTCTTCAAATATCCCGCCGTCGCCTGCATCAAATCGGCGTAATCGTCGTGCAACACTTCGCGCAGCGCCTGCTCCGTCGCGGTCCCCGTTGCGAGGCGATCCAGAATCCGCTCCACATCCCCCATCCCCTGCGTCTGCACAATGTATTCGATATTCGCCAGCGCCCACGCGTACGCATAGCTGGCCAGTGGTCCCGGCATCCTCATCCACGATCCTTCCAGCTGCCCGAGTGGCGCGGCCTGCCCCGCGTCATACACCTGCACCAGCACAGCGGCGCTTTCGTCGCTGCGTTTTCCTTCCATCCACTGCGCTACGCCTTCCTGAATCCACGTCGGCGCGCGCCCATGCGTTTTCTGCTGGATAAAACTGTGCGTCAATTCGTGCCGCAGGACACGCGACAACTCCGAATCCACGCCGGTCAATCCCTGCACCGGCACGCGGATTCGCCCGTCGTTCAGCGCGCCCGCCCAGCCGGGCGCTCGCGTGATATCCGCAAAAGCTTCCTGCGTGTACAAAACCACGCCAATCGGATCCGGCGGCGAAAAATTCAGCTCCGACTCAATCTGCTGGTAATGGCCTTCCAGCGTATGAAGCACTTCGCGCGCCAGCCCGGGCGCTGCAGCACCGTTGTATTTCAACTGGAAATGCGCGCTCTCATTCTCTCGGTAATTTTCCTCTTCGGCTTTGTCGCGGACCGCCTTGTCCAACGCCGCCTGCACTTCCGGATCCGCCCGCAACGCCAGCGATTTTTTCCACGCCGCAGCCGCCTGGTCCGGGCGGTTCAGCCCGTAATACGTCCAGCCTTCCAATTTGTAAACGTCGGGATTGTCCCGCGCGTAGCGTTTCGCCCGCTCCAGATACTCGAGCGACTGCTTGAACTCGCTCCGTCGCAGGTACACGTAGGCCAGCTCCAGCAGCATCGCCGGATCTTCCGGAGTGTAACTCACCGCCGCGCGCGCGTCGGACAGCGCACGCTCCAGATCACCTCTCACCATTTCGAAGCGAGCAGCGGCATGATGCGCCCGCGCCGCCTGGATCGCCTTTGCGCCGCCCGCGGCCGCCCCACTTTCCAGGTGATTGATGTAATTGCGGTCCACCGAGCCGTCGTGCACCGCAGCCTTGTCGATCTCAGACTCTCCCGCGGTTGCGGCTGTTTCCGCGGGCTGCAGATCAAGGTTCGCCGCTTCCGCCGCCGGCGAACCCATCAACGGCATCAGGCCTCCCTTCTCAATGTGATCCACAATCGATTTCGGCAGGGCCAGTTGTCCGGCGGAAGTTTCGTAGCGAATCTTGTCGCCGTCTTCCACCACGTTATAGGCGATGATCTTGCGCCCGTTCTTCAGGACAATCTTGTCCGCGCGCGCCGCGCCCGCAAGCAGCAGGACACAAGCCAACATCGCAAGCACTCTCGGAAACTGATTCAATACGCGGCGCATCTATTCATTTTAACTCGCCGCGGAACGCTGCGCCGTCCGCCTTGTCCCAGCATGCCGAATGTGACTACACTCTTTTCATGCGGCTTCGTCTCCTCCTGGTGGTTTTGGGGTGTCTTTTTCCTTCGATTTGCAACGCAGCGGATTCTTCCCCGCGCGAACTTCTCACCGCCCTCAATGCTCTGGCCATTGATTCGCAACACGTCTACACGGTTTCCACCAAAGATCGCGTGGAACTCCGAAAAGCCGACACCGTCCTGGCCTTTCAGGATGGAAAGATTGCCTTCTTCCAGTCGTTCGAAGGCCGCATCACCGGCTTCGTCTTTTCCGGCGTCGGGCACGTCGTTGCTTTGCCTCGCGACCCGGTGGAAAAGCAGCAGGTCGCGCGTTTCCTGGGCGCGCCCGTTCTCGACGAGCAATTTCTTTCCGCCTACGTGCGATTCACGGACGGCACGGACCAGGATCTTCTGCGCGAACTGCAGCGCGCCGGCCTGGCGCCGGCCGTGGATGAACAGTTCGCTTCTCTTTGGTGGGCCAGCCTCGATCGCCTGAATCCCTCGCACTCCCTGCGTATCCTCGTGGACAAATGCTCGAATCCTGCCGCGCCGTTTTTCCATGCGGGGCTCGACGGAGTTCTCACCGGGCCGCTGGACATCCTCCTCGACGACATGCAGAACGACAATTTCAGCCTGGGTCAGCCTCGCACCGTCGGAAAAGCTACCTACTACGATGTGTGGAGTTCCTATCAGGTGCCCGGCTCGACTCCTTTTTCCATCAGCATCGACGCCATCCGTTACACCATTGACACCACGATTCATACCGACAATTCCCTCGAGGCAAGCGCTTCCGTCGAATTTCGCGCCGCCGGTTCGCAGCAGTTTCTGGGCGTCCAGCTTTCACGCGCCTTGAAAATCACGGCCGTCACCGATGACGCGGGCGACGCACTTCCCTTTTTTCAAAACGAGGGTCTCACCCAGGAGGAAATCAATTCCCGTGGCCAGGACTCGCTCATCGTCTTCCTGCCCAAGCCTCCGGCGCCGGGAAGCACGTTCAAGCTGCATTGCCGATACAGCGGGAACGTCATCGAAGACGCGGGTAACAGCGTTCTGTTTGTCGGCGCAAGGGAAAGCTGGTATCCGCACTATGGCGATGCGTCCGAGTTTGCGTTCTATGATTTGACCTTCCACTGGCCGAAGCGGCTTCGCCTGGTGGCCACGGGCACAAAATCCGCGGAACGCGAGGAAGGCGACTGGCGGGTAGCCACCTGGAGAACCGAAATTCCCGTGCCCGAGGCGGGTTTCAACCTGGGCGAATACGCCAGTAGTTCGCTGTCATCCGAAAATCGCACCATCGACGTCTACGCAAACAAGCAACTCGAGGAATTTTTGCGCTCGCGCCTGACCGCTCCGACGCCTTCGGAAGACTCCGGCCGGCACTCCTCAATCATGAGACCTAAGATAGGAGACGACATTCCGGCGCTCCCTCCCAGCCCCGCAGCATTTCTGAAACAGCTGGCGCGCGAAATCGATTCTTCGATCCGCTTCTATGAACTCTATTCCGGCCCCTTTCCTTTCCGGAATCTTGGCGTCTCGCAGATTCCCGGCGGGTTCGGCCAGGGATGGCCGGGGCTGCTGTATCTCTCCACATTTTCTTACCTGCCCGACGAGGCGCAATACCGCGCCGGGCTCGGGCCGACGGGCCGCGCGTTCTTCAGTGAAGTTGTGCCGTTCCATGAAGTGGCTCATCAATGGTGGGGCAACGTGGTGGGCTGGTCTTCCTACCGGGATCAATGGATCGATGAAGCGATGGCCGAATATCTCGCCCTGCAATTTGCCGATTCGCAAAAGAGCCAGGAGCATCCGCTCAACACCTGGCTGGCTCATTATCGAAAACGCCTGATCACAAAAGCGGAAGGCGAAGATCGTGCGCCCGTGGATATCGGCCCCGTCATCGCCGGGAGACGCCTCATTTCCTCACGCTCACCCGACGCGTATAGCGTGGTCGTCTACGCGAAAGGCGCCTGGATCATGCACATGCTGCACGAAATGCTCCGCCAACCCGCCGCCAACGGAAAAGATCCCGACGCGCGCTTCATCCGCTTGTTGCACACACTGGTTTCAAAATACGCGCGAAAGGCGCTGACCACCGCCGACCTGCAGCGCGAAGTCGAGGCGGTCATGACCCCGCGGATGGATCTGGAAGGCGGGCGTTCGATGGAGTGGTTTTTCGACGAGTACGTCCGCGGAACGGGCATCCCGCACTACAAAGTGCAGTTCACCTCGCGCAACACCGAAAAAGGATTTCAGATTCGCGGCAAGTTGCTGCAGGACGGCGTGCCGCGTTCGTTCATCGCGCCCGTGCCCATTTACGCCTCAACTACCCTGGGTCGCACGATTTTCCTCGGCACGGTTGTCGCCACGGGTGACGAGACCAACTTCACGTTCACTTCCGCCGCCCAGCCGCACAAGCTGCTGATCGACCCACACATGACCTTGCTTTGCATCCCAGAGTGAAGCAGCCGTCTTCTTTGCTTCTTTGCTTCTTTGCTTCTTTGCTTCTTTGCTTCTTTGCTTCTTTGCTTCTTTGCTTCTTTGCTTCTTTGCTTCTTTGCTTCTTTACTCCGTTACTTCATTTCTTCTTCTCTCTCAGCCACTCTTCCCGGAGCGGGCTCTTCGGATTCAATTCCGCCTTCCCATTTTCTCCAATCACGTAGGGAAATCCGGCTGGGTCCAGCGGTTGCCCGGGCAGCAACCCGGTTTGAATCAGATCGATAATACTTCTTGCGGGCCTCCGAGCTCTCTTCGCGAACTCGTCCGCGACCTGGCCAAGATTCCGTAAATCCATTTGTGCCTTCACCAACCGCAGGTGGACCTCGGCGTTTTTGCGAACATCCTTGTCAGTGGTCGTCTGGTAGACGTCCAGCCACAAGGCGTAGGAAGTTTCCAGGGATTCTCCTTCCGCCGCGATTTTTGCGGCCATGATCTTCATCCAACCCATGGCAGCCGGATTTCGGCTTCCCTCTTCAAACGCCTGCGAAGCCTTGAGATAGTTTTTTTCGTCGAAATAATAGACGTCGCCGAGATCCTGGTAAAACCTCCAGAAGTCCGGGTTGGCTTTTATCCCCCGCTCCAGAAGCTCCACCGCCTTTTCCGGCTGGCCCGCGCCGCGCGGCGGAGCGTCGCTCAAGAACATGGCCCCGAACCGGTAAGCGACGATCAGGTTGGGATCAAGAGTCGAACTGATGTCCAGGAGCGGCCAGAGGAGTTCCAGGTTCTGGTCGTGCATGTGATGTTTCTGCCCGTAATACTGCACCGCTCGCGTCCAGTAGATCGCGCCCATTAGTGGCGCATATTCAAGGCTCAGTTTTTTCATCACCCCCGGCGAACGCAGCGTCAATTCGTCGGCTTCGAGTCGGAGCGTCGTTCTTTCCGCGTCTACTTTTTCCTGCAGCTTCCAGACGCACACGAAGCCGGCCAGCAGCGCGGCGCCCAATAACAACCCGTAATTCGCCCGGCGATTCATTTCAGATTCCGCCGGGAAAATATGACGGCCGCTCCCGTCAGCACGATGGCGATGTACAGGATGGCGTACAGCGTCGCATGCCACACAATCGCCGCCGGAACGCCGCGTCCGTGCACCACGGCGCCCATCACGTTGAAATTCTGAAAATTCGGCAGCAGGTACGAAATCCCGCGCATCAGACGGAGCGATCCGGGATCGATGTCCACTCCGTGAATGGTTCGCAGGTCGCCGGCGAACAGTCCCGCCACATAAATTCCCGCGGTGAACAAAATGGCCAGAAACGGCGTCGTAAAACACGAAAACAGCAGCGCCAGCGCCACGATCAGCGCCAGTTTCAAAAGGATGAGATAGACCGCGGCGAGGATAAACGCATCGCTCTTCAGCAGCGGATGTTTTACGCTCCACAAGGCCATGTATAAACCGGCGGCCATCGCCGCTGTGTTTACAGTCAGCGTCATCACCAGACCGAAGAATTTACCCAGCAGAAATTCCCAGCGCTTTACCGGCTTGGCCAACAGGGCGTAGAGCGTGCGCTTGTCCATCTCGCGCGAAACCAGCGCCACACCCAGAAATACCGCGATGAAAATGCCGATCACGGAAATCGCGCTGAGCCCCAGGCTGACAATCACGTCCTGCTCGATGCCAATGGAGATTTGCCCCACCAGGATGGCCGCGCCCATCATCAGCAGCGCGAAGAACACCAGGTTGTAGAGCACCCGGTCGCGCACCGCTTCCCGGAACGTGTTCGCCGCCACCGTTTGAATGTTTCTCATTTCCCGCTCACCTCGACGGCGCTTGCCTGCGCCCGGTCGGTTTCCACCAGGTGCATGAAATACTCCTCCAGTGTCGGTTTGATTTGGGTGACCGACAAAATCCGCGCGCCCGCGGCCTTCAGCGCATCCAATGTCGAATACAATTCCGCTTCAGGCAATTGCACGCGGTACCTTTCCCCTGTGCGCGTGGCCTTTTCGAGCAGCGGCAAATTCCCCGCCGCGCCGGAAACTTCGAACAGGACTTCCATTCCCTGTGCCTTCATATCCACCAATTCGCCGGGCGCGCCGATGCCGCGCAGCTTTCCGCCCACGATCACGCCCACGCGGTCGCAGAGCATTTCCGCGTCAGAGAGCACATGGGTGGAGAAAAGAACTGTCCTGCCGTCACGCTTCAGTTCCAGGATGATGTCGCGCACTTCGCGCCGGCCCAGCGGGTCCAGCCCCGACATCGGCTCGTCCAGCACCACCACTTGCGGGTCGTGGAGAATCGCCTGCGCCAGGCCCACGCGCTGCAGCATGCCCTTCGAATATTTTCGTAGTTGAATCTTTTTCGCGGTGTCGAGCCCGACCCTTTTTAACATGGCCTGCACCCGCGCGGTACGGTCGCTCGCCTTCAGTTGATGAAACCTCGCGAAGTAGTCGAGCAATTCGTGTGCGGTCAGGTAATCGTAAAAATAAGGCTGTTCCGGCAAATAACCGATCGAGCCGTGCATCGAGACGTCGTCAATGGACTTCCCCAGAATCCGCGCCGTTCCCGCAGTGGGAAAAATCAGCCGCATCAGCAGCTTGATGGTCGTGGACTTCCCCGCCCCATTCGGGCCAAGGAAACCGAACACTTCGCCATCCTCGACACTCATGGTCAGGCCTTCGAGCGACTTCCTCTTTTTCAGGCTGAGGAACCCGTAAGGGTATTCCTTCGAAAGATTCTCGATCTCAATCGCAGCTTGTGACATATCCATATTCTTTGAGAAGCCACCGCGCATCGTCAACCGGCGATGGCGCAATATGTTCGCAGCCAGCAACTCCCAAAAGAAAAAGGGCGCCCCATCTTCAGGCGCGCCCAATGCAAATTCTCTTCGATTCCGTCTCTGTGTTCTCAGTGTCCTCTGTGGTGAACTCTTCTGCTTACTTCGCGATCTGCACCAGATCGCTCTTCGCGGACGCCGCCACCGGCATTGGTTGCAGGGTCTGCGGCGAGCGCCAGTTATCCAGGATTCCCACCTGTTGCACGCAGCTTACCGTGCACCGCGGCGCGCATCCCTTGTGCGTCGAATATTCCCGGTGGCGCCTCTCATCCGTGTACTGCGCCAGCGGTATCCCCGGATAACCACGTTGTTGCGAACACCAGTGCACCAGCCCGTCCTCGCAAATGTACAAATAGCGTGACCCGGCACGGCATTTCCAGTCGTGCTCGCGGCCTTTGGCCACATTGTGCTGAAACTGGTTGAAGCGCGAGTAGGAGCGCTTCCCCAGGGTCATAATCTCTTCAAAAATTTCCTGGTCGCGCTCCGCCAGCGGCTTTAACTGCCCGTCATGGTCGTGGATGATTCCCACCGTGCTGGTAAATCCCAGCTCCAGCGCGCGATGCGCGATCGCCAGCGCGTCTTCGGAATTCTTCACGCCGCTGCCCAACACCGAATTGATGTTCACCTGGAATTCCGCCCATTCGGACAGCATTTCCAGCCGCCCGTCCAGCGTCTTCAGGCTTTTCTTCGAAACCTCGTCCGGCACGGCGTTATCAATGCTGATCTGCAGGTGCTCCAACCCGGCGTCGTTCAGCCGCTCGATGCGCTCTTTGTTCAGGAAAAATCCGTTGGTGATCAGGCCGGCGATCATCCCGCGCTGCCGGATGTGCCGGATAATTTCGTCAAGGTCCGGATGCATCAGGGGCTCGCCGCCGCTGATGGTGATTACCGAGGTCCCCATGTCCGCCAGGGTATCCAGCCGCCGCTTCATTTCCTCCAGCGGCACCGGCTTCGACACGTCGTCATACTCGTTGCAGTATCCACAATCCAGGTTGCAGCGCCGCATCGGGATGATGTGCACCAGCACCGGATGCTTCGTGGAGACCAGCGCCTTAGCAATCATGCGCAGCTCGCGCAGCCGCGTCCGGTAAAACCGCAGCCGCCGCTTGCGTCGCGTAGCCGCCGACGCTTTCCCTTCTTGCCGTACCTGGCCCATTTTCCTCTGATTTCCCCTACCTTCAATTATACATGATGCCCTGTTTGCGGCCCCTTGCAGCGGTCGTAAGGCTCAATACAAGGGAAACAGCCGGAAACTCTTTCGAATCTCCGGCTGCTCAAGTCTCAAACTAAGCTGTGAGTTCCCTGCCAAAACCCAGTTCACCGGACCTCGGCGGAAACCCCGCTCTAGCCTACTTTGTCGGAAACGGCAGGTACCGCCAGACATCGTTGAGTGCGCCGTAGGGACCTCCGGCCGTAGCGTCGTAGCCTTCGCCCCCGAACGCGTAAACATACCCGAATGGGTCTGGTTTCCAGTGTGCCGCGCCTCGCCGCGCTCCAAAGGAGTTATTCACGTAGCTCAACTGGAAGTAGTTGATTGGAGTCGACAGGTAAGTTGAGGGTTGATCCACGTCGATGGAACCCTTCCACCAAATCCACTGGCCGGTGCTCAGTTGATATTCCCAGACGTCGTTCAGGAAACCGGTAGGCACTGTATTCTGGGAACCGTATCCAAAGCCTCCCACAAGGAACAGATTGCCATCGGGGTTGACCCAACCCATTGATCCCCATCGCGAGCCGGGAACGTTTGTCGCGGCAGCGTTGGTTGTGGCGTTGGAAATACCTTGCGTTCCGTATACGCCGTTCTGGTTGGCTGCGTTGCTGCCGGAAACCCAGGTCCATTGGCTTGTTACCGGATCGAACTTCCACAGGTCGTTAAGGACCGATCCAATCTGTCCGGTGCCACCACTGGTCCCCTTCGAATCCAGGCCGAATCCGCCAAAGACCCAGATCTTTCCTGCGTTATCGACCCACAGGACCGCCGTCTGGCGGCCGCCGGGTGTGAAGGCCGCACCGCCGGTTCCAACGGAAGCGGGGTACGCGCCATTTTGGTTGGCCGTCGTGGTGCCGGAAATCAGCGCCCACGTGCCGCTGCCGAGGTTGTACTCCCAGAGATCGTTCAGGAGCCCGACTGCGCCTGTGGAGTCATAGCCCTGCCCGCCATACATCCAGACGTTGCCGACGGAGTCGGTGTAACTAGCTGCGCCCCAGCGTCCGCCCGGGAAAGTGCTGATCGTTGACTGATTCCCGGTGCTCGAGCCTCCCTTCCATATCCACTGGCAATTCGTGAAAATGCCGGTACCCGTTGTCGAATCGAAAGCACATGGACCAGAGGTGATGTCGAACTCCCAGAGATCGTTGAGGAGCGAAAAGCTTCCCGCCGAATCCAGACCTTGGCCGCCAAACATCCAGAGGTTGCCCGTGCTATCCGTCCAGGTAATGCCGCCCCAGCGAGCTCCAGGCCTGGTACATCCGAAATTGGTGGTTGAGGCGCATTTTATGCCGACGCCAGGAGCGGCACCGCCATAGTTGGCTCCGAGATTCTTTAGTTGAAGCGTAGTTGCGTTGGCCGAATAGCTGCCGCCAGCAGAGTTAAGGACAATTGGCAAGTTGGCAGGGACCCATCCGCCCGGCAGCCACCAGCCATCATCCTCTCCTGAGTTTGGAAACGTTGGCCAGACCCACATGTCGTTCAAGTAACCGGGTATGCCATCCGTACTCGTATGGGTGACTTCGAAGCCCAAGCCGCCAAACAACCAGCGGCCTCCATTCTTGTCGGTCCAGGTCATGGCGAAGTCCCTGCTACCCGGAGTATTCAGGTTGGAAGTTGCAAATGGCGGCGATGCAATGGGAGTTCCGATCGTCCAGGTAGGCAGCGAGGCAGTTCCATAGGTATTGATCGTGGGAGCTGCGGTCCCGGGAAACATCCAGGCCCAATCGTTGTGCTGGCAATCGACGATCACATTCGAAACGATTCCCTTGACCACAGCCGTAGCATTGAATATGTTGCAGCCCTGCACCTGGCTCGTGGGAGGCAAAAACAGGTTCACGCTGTAGGTTGTGCCGAAGGTGAATTCCGTCGGAAAGGTAAAGACGGCGTCGCCAGTGACGAACAGGTTGTCACCGGCGTTGTCCTGCACTTCCAGGGTATCACCCGCCCCAATCACAAGCCCGACGACGGTGCCGCCAATCGGGAACTTCGGCTGCGGACAAGAGATTTGAACGTTGTTCACACTGCCGATAATCGTGCCGGTGGCATTAGAGAGCGTGCAATTCTGACCAGGATTAGCTGGTTGGGTCAGTATCGTGACGGCGTATGCGCCACCGGTGAGAAGAGGCCCCGCAAAGGTGAAGTTAACTGTTCCCGTCCCACTGATCTTGAGATTGTCTCCGCCGTTGTCCTGCAAGACGAGACCCGACCCCTCTAGCCCTGTAACTGTCCCGCCAACAGTATAAGTAGCAGCGCAGTTTACCTGAACAGTTGTCACGGCTGCGCTGGCTGTGCCGGAGCCATTGTTGACGCTGCAAGTCTGAGTGGGGGAGGAAGGCTGCGTTAAGATAGTGACTGCGTAGACCCCATTCACGGCCGTGGCAAAGGTAAACGGAATGGACGCGCCTCCTGGCTTGATCGTCAAGCTATCCCCGCCGTTATCCTGGAGAACCAAGCCCGTTCCGGTTAGACCTACGACATTACCTCCGATAGTAAACGGCCCGGTCGCGCCACCGCCCGTGCCACCACCGGTGCCGCCGCCTGTGCCCCCGCCGGTGCCGCCACCGGTGCCGCCGCTGGTGGAACCGCCCTTAATACCGCTGCAACCGCTGATAAGGAGCGCTGCAATCCCGAGCAGAGAAAGTGCCAAATTTTTCCTAGCCATCGTTTTCAACCTCTTCTTTTTATGTTGTTGGTCAGGGTGCACGATCCCCACCTGGACCCCTTTGTCCTGACAGATCGTCACTCCAGCTCGGGCGCTCGATTCAATCTCTTGATTCGACCCAACTCCTGGGCTCCACGCCACCAAACCCAGGCACAAATTCGAACCGAGTCTCCATTAAGTATTAGGAGTACTGAACCTGTTTCCGTAGTTTGCTGTTCGCTTTATGGCTCCGCAAGATTCGAGAGAGGGGGGTGTGTTGAACTGACTAATAACCGTACGCAGTCACTGGAGTATCAAAATCCTTACGTGTCGACATCAGAAGCCATCGTTTGCCAGGTTTTATGCGGCCCAACGCACACACACGTGCGTGCTCGCGCGGAGCCGCCCGCATCCCGGCCTTCTTTTCTTCGATTGTTCCGACTAGTTCGTCTGCCGGGCCACTACGGGCAGATCCACCGAGCGCACTTGCGCGGTCATCTGCGTGGTCCGCAGCCAATCAATCTGCGCTGTGTCCACGGCACCAACTGTGCCGTTCAGTTCGTGGTAGGTCACAACGCCGCTGTCGATCCGGTACTTAGTCACTTCCAGCACCTGATTCGACTTCAACACCAGCGTGGTCACACGTACCGCCGGTGAATCCGCAACCGGCGCGGTTGGGTTCACGGTCATCGCCGCGGGAATGATGTTCTCGCTCTCGACGGCCGCTGCAGGCTTCTCCGTTATCGCCGATTGCTGGACAGTGCCGGGGTCAGGCAGGGGCGTAAACGTGCTCGGCTTGGGAATGTTTGAGGAAGCGTAAGGCGGCCGATCCGGATGGAAGGCGGCGCTGGACAGGTTTTGCGGCGCCACATTGGAGACCGACATATTGCGCGGCACCGCATTGGTGCCCGACAAATTGTGCGGCACCAGATTGGAGGCCGACAAATTGCGCGGCACCACGATGTCGTCCATCAAGCGCAGTTGCATCGGCTCTTCCCCTTTCAGGGTTGGCCGCGGCCCGCGCGCCGGCAGCATTAGCACTTTCCAGGGCCACAGCGGCGGAATCATCCACTCGACGACGTCGCGCTTGGCGTGCCCTTTGCCCTTGATGTCTCCCTGCTTGTCCACCTTGAAGCCCTTCGCCGCGATCACTTTTGCCGGCAATGGAACATCCCCCGTCGGCACGATCACGCGATCAAACGTAATTTTCAGGTAGCCCTTGCCTACAAAGTGGCCCGGGTCCTTTTCCTCTTCCAGATGTCCGGCGAGCATGCTTCCCCGCGGAAACACGGTGCGCCCGAACTCCTGAAAGCTTTTCAAGTGGCACAACACCGGATCCCCCACCGACGCCGTCGCCGACGAGAAGTTCGGTTCACTCATAGTGCACTGCAACAGCGTCCCGGCGGGCACCAGCAGGTCCTGTGCGTGGACCCCGGTTGCCAACACCAGTAGCGTTACAGCGCTCACCAAAGAAACGATGAGACGTTTCATGACTGCCTCCAGTTTGTAAATTTCCGCAACGGCCTGGCGAGAGGACCGTGGTCAACAGTGGGGACACCCGTGCGGGCAGTAATCCATGCACACAAGGACATCCCCTCAGTCTTGCGGGCCAAAACCCGGGGGTTCCGCAAAAGTCGCGGAATACGAGATTTTTTTCGCTTTATTAGGGACGAAGGGAGTACCAGGACCCTTCAGCCCCTCTCAGTTGGCCCACTTGGCATTGCATGGTTGCAGGTCCCGGTCAGTTCCAACTGACGTGCACCGGCGCCTGCTGCTCGAGTAAACTAGCGGCTTTTCAGGAAGTTCGCCCGCAACCTCTTAGCCGCCGAGGCAATACCAGTACGATATCTTATCTATAACCTTCAAGTAATACTTTAAATGTCGGCGCGCCGACATTTTCTCCCGATTCCCACGGTATTCCTTCGACCACGCTGAACATTTCAATACCCGGCCACCCTCCTCGCCCAGTCGCTCTTCACTGGTCGCTGGCCACCGGCCACTGTCCACCCTCTTCCTGCTACACTATCTTTCATCGCACTCAAGGAGACCGCCATGAGTGAAGCCACGCAATTCGCCAAGTCCGTTCCCACTCGCTCGGAATCCGACAGCATGGGCACCATTGATGTGCCGATGGACCGCTACTACGGCGCGCAGACGGCGCGCTCGCTCATCCATTTCGCGATTGGAAAAGATGTTATGCCGCCGGAGTTGATTCGCGCGTTTGGCGTGCTGAAAAAGGCGGCGGCGCTGGTGAATCGTGACCTGGGAAAACTTTCCGAAGAAAAAGCCAACCTGATCACGCAGGCCGCCGACGAAGTGATCTCCGGAAAACTGAACGAACACTTCCCTCTTCGCATCTGGCAGACCGGCAGCGGCACGCAGACCAACATGAACGTGAACGAGGTGATTTCCAACCGCGCGATTCAGATTGCGCGCGGAGAGATGGGCAGCAAGAAGCCGATTCATCCGAATGATGATGTGAATATGTCGCAGTCTTCGAACGACACGTTTCCCGCGGCGATGCACATCGCGGCGGCGACGGAAACTTCACGGCGATTGTTACCCGCGGTGAAGCGGCTGCGCGACGTAATTGACGCCAAAGCGAAAGAGTTCAAGGACGTGGTGAAAATCGGCCGCACGCATTTGCAGGACGCCACGCCGCTGACGGTTGGGCAGGAATTTTCGGGATGGGTCAGTCTACTGGACCGCGATGGCGCGCGCATCGCAATGGCGATGGATGGATTGCTGGACCTCGCGATTGGCGGCACCGCCGTTGGCACCGGACTGAATGCCCATCCCGAATTTGCGGAGCGCGCGGCGAAGAAAATCGCGGAGCTTACCGGGTTGCCGTTCCGTTCGCACCCAAATAAATTTGCCAGCCTTTCGGCGCATGACGAAATCGTGTTCGCCAGCGGCGCGCTGAAAACGCTGGCGGCTTCGCTGATGAAAATTGCCAACGACGTTCGCTGGCTGGCTTCCGGGCCGCGCTGCGGACTGGGCGAGCTGACGATTCCCGAAAACGAGCCGGGTTCTTCGATCATGCCGGGCAAGGTGAATCCCACGCAGTCCGAAGCCGTAACCATGGTCGCCGTGCAGGTACTGGGGAACGACGCGGCGATCGGCTTCGCGGGCACCCAGGGCAATTTCGAGTTGAACGTCTATAAGCCGGTGATGATTTTCAATTATCTGCACTCGGTGGAACTGCTGACCGATTCGATGAACAGTTTTGTGGACCACTGCGTGGTGGGCATCGAACTGAACCGCGAAACCATCGACCGCTACGTCCACAATTCGCTGATGCTGGTCACCGCGCTTGCGCCAAAGATCGGCTACGACAACGCCGCCAAAGTCGCCAAGACCGCCCACAAGGAACACTCCAGCCTGCGCGAAGCCGCCGTAAAGCTCGGCTTCC
>Ga0210405_10003775_pt1 | contig 14619 bp, 12 predicted proteins | sample IncBWH11MmetaG_FD_155492 | JGI IMG/M metagenome (GOLD analysis project Ga0210405, IMG submission 155492) | Forest soil microbial communities from Barre Woods Harvard Forest LTER site, Petersham, Massachusetts, United States - Inc-BW-H-11-M | ecosystem: Environmental > Terrestrial > Soil >... | reverse complement strand
CGCGTCGATACTGCCGAACAGCGAGTCAAGGTTGACGTTGCCGAACGGGGTCACGAGTTCGTCGGTGACGGTGTCTGATCCGCCGGTGGTGCTCGGAATGTCGGTGTAGATGTTCTCAATCCCGTTGCCCAGGTTGAAGGCGTCATACACCGAACCCACCGTCGGCAGGTCCGAGGCACTTCCACCGGCGGCAGCGGTGTCACTGGCGACAGTGAACTCGGCGTTGGTCAAGCCGAAAAGACTCGTCACGGTCTCGTGGGTGTCGACGCTGCCAAGGTCGGCGCCGGTCGATGGGTCGAACACTTCGAAGTTTTGGGTAGCAAGAGGCAGGACGCCGAGGATGGTCCCGCCGCCGAGGGTTAACAGCGGCGGAGCGGCGCTGAGTGGGCTGACAAGGTCGAAGCCCTCGACGTCGGCGCCACCGGTGCCGACGGTAAAGGGGTCGAAGGTGAAGCTGCCGATGGTGAACGCGTCCGCACCGGTAGCGCTGACGTCGGCAGCGGCGACCGCCACCTGCAGAAACGCCGTGGTCACCAGCCCGCCAGTGGCTGCTATACCAGCAAGTATCAAGCGATGATGCATAGGTTCTCTCCTTGTACGTGTGTCCATTACCCGTGAGTAACGTCACAGGACCCTACTCAGAGGTAATATTGATAGTCAATACATTTGTTGGAGAAATCTCAGGTTGCCAGCAGACTCCCAGGCAACTGGCCCTTCGGGTGTTAGGCCAGGTGGCAGGGCGATCACCGCCGCGATTGCGTGCTTTAGCTGCGAATTTTGTTAGACATGGGTTCAGTACGTCCCTGAGACAATCTGGCCTGTAGCTCAGAGAGAGCTCAGCCGCCGGGGCCTGGTCTGACGGCCGCCCGAAATGGAGCAACTCGCCTGAGCGGCTTGCGTCACGTGACGTTTCGGCGCTGGCGCCGCTGCCGGGCGGCGGGTCAAGCCTGACCTATGTGGGCAGGTGTGCCGGGTCGACATTGACCGTCGCGCCGGTGACATAGCCGTTGCGCCGCGAGGTCAGGTAGGCGGTGATGGAGGCAATCTCCTCCGGAAGCCCTGCGCGCCCGAGATCGCATGGCTGATGGAAGTTGTTATCGATCCAGGTCATAACATCGTGCGGGTTCGTGGCGTCGAGACCTTCGGCCGCGAGGACATCCTTGAGTTGCTCGGTGAAGCGCGCGGTCACGATGGCGCCCGGGCATACGCAGTTCACTAAAATGCCGTCCTTGGCAAGGCTTTTCGACAGGCTTTTGGTGACGCTGGACAGCGCCGCCTTCGACGCCGTGTAGCCGACGATGCGCGGATTCTCTTCATACGCTTACCGCGGCGCGGCCTCAACGCCAAACATCCCAGGCCGCTAAGGGCCTGGGATGTTTGGCTATTGCCGGTCAGCTCAGCCTGTTGTGCCTCAGAGGCCGAGGAACGCCAGCGGGTCGATCGCGGTGGCTACAGCAGACGCCGCGTCAAGACCAGCGTTGAAGGCGTCGCCCGGGTCCAGCGGCATGGCGGCGTCGATACCGCCGAACAGCGAGCTCAGGTCGAGGTTGCCCAACGGCGTCACCAACGTGTCGGTGATGGTGTCGGCGGCGCCGTCGACGCCCGGGATGGCGGTGTAGACGTTTTCGATCCCGCCGCCGAGGTTGAAGGCGTCAAAGACCGATCCCACCGTCGGAAGGTCCGAAGCACTGGCGTCGGCATCCGGGGTGACACTTGCGACGGTGAACTCCGTGTTGGTCAAACCCAACAGGTTGGTCACATCCTCATTACCGGTGATGCTTCCGACCTCGGTGGCGCTCGCTCCGGTGCCGTCGTCGACATTGAAGTGCTGCACCGCAAGCGGGATCGAGAGGCCGGGGGCAAGGGTGGCCGTGCCGCCGCCGATCTCCAACAGCGGTGGGGCAGCGGCGAGTTGGTCGACAGGGATGAAGCCCTCGGCCCCTCCGGCCGTAAGGGTCGGGTCGAAGGTGAAGCCGCCGATGCTGAAAGCGTCGGCACCGATGCTGCTGTCGCCCGCCTCTAAACCGGTGAAGGCGTCGCCCGCTTGCATAGGGGCTGCGGCATCGAAGCTGCCGAACAGCGAGTCCAGGTTGACGTTGCCGAACGGCGTGATCAGGGTGTCGGTGACGGTGTCGGATCCGCCGGCGGTGCCTGGGATGGCGGTGTACACGTTCTCGTACCCATTGCCCAGGTTGAAGGCATCAAACACCGAACCCTTCGTCGGAAGGTCCGAGGCATCTGCACCGCTAGCCGCGGTGACACTTTCGACGGTGAGCTCCGTATTGGTCAAGCCCAACAGGTCCGTCACAGTCTCGCCGGTGCTAATCGTCCCGACGTCGGTGCCCCCAGAACCGGTACCGCTGAAGACGTCGAAGCTTTGGGTTGGCGAAAGGGGGTTGCCGAGAAGAAACCCCCCGCCGATGTCCAACACCGGCGGAGAAGCGGTGAGCAATGCGAGAGGATTAAAGCCCTCACCTCCGGCCGCAAGGGTGGGGTCGAGGGTGAAGCCGCCGATGCTGAAAGCGTCGGCACCGATGCTGCTGTCGCCCGCCTCTAAACCGGTGAAGGCGTCGCCCGGTTGCAGCGGCGCTGCGGCGTCGATGCTGCCGAACAGTGAGTCCAGGTTGACGTTCCCGAATGGCGTCACCAGCGTGTCGGTGACGGTGTCGGCTCCGCCGGCGGTGCCCGGGATGGCGGTGTAGATGTTCTCATACCCGCTGCCCAGGTTGAAGGCGTCATACACCGAACCCACCGTCGGCAGGTCCGCAGCACTGTCACCGGTGGCGGGGGTGACACTGGTGACGGTGAACTCGGTGTTGGCCAGACCCAACAAGTTCGTCACGGTCTCGTTCGTGTCGATACTCCCGAGGTCGGTGCCGGTCGAGGGGGCGAACACGTCGAAGCTTTGCGGAGCAATGTTGAGGCCGAGCGGGTCCCCGCCGCCGAGCTCCAGCAGCGGTGGGGCGGCGACGAGTTGGTCGACAGGGGCGAAGCCCTCGACGTCGCCTCCGGTGGACCCGACCGTGAAGGGGTCGAACGTGAAGCTGCCGATAGTGAACGCGTCCGCACCGGTAGCGCTGACGTCGGCGACGGCAGCCGCCGCCTGCAGGAATGCCGTGGTCAGCAACCCGCCGGTGGCCGCTAAACCAGCGAGTACTAAGCGATGATGCATGTGCAGTGGTCCTATCTAACTTGTGTTGAATAGTGCAACCGGGCGTCACATTACTCACAAGTAAAATAGGGAGTCAATACAAAACTTGGAAAAATCTCAGGCTTTCAGCGGACTGCCAGCCGACTTTCAGTGAACGTAAGGCCAGGTAGCAGGGCGGTCGACGCCTCAATAGCCGGTTTAGGTGCAATTTTGTTAGACGTAGGTCCAGTAGCTCCCTGAGGCAACCCGGCCTGACGCTCACGCGGACCTCAGCCTTCATGGCGCGGCTTCGCGAGGAGGGTGGATGCTGTGATTCGGTCGTCCTAGCCACGGCCGCCGGACGCAATCGCGCCGCGGCCTCTACGCCAAACATCCCAGGCCGCTAAGGGCCTGGGATGTTTGGTTATTGCCGGTCAGCTCAGCCTGTTGTGCCTCAGAGGCCGAGGAACGCCAGCGGGTCGATGGCGGTGGCCGCAGCGGTTGCCGCGTCGAGACCAGCGGTGAAGGCGTCGCCCGGGTCCAGCGGCATGGCGGCGTCGATACCGCCGAACAGCGAGTCCAGGTTGATGTTGCCCAACGGCGTCACCAGCGTGTCGGTGATGGTGTCGGCGGCGCCGTCGACACCTGGGATGGCGGTGTAGACGTTTTCGATCCCGTCACCGAGGTTGAAGGCGTCAAAGACCGATCCCACCGTCGGAAGGTCCGAAGCACTGGCGTCGGCGTCCGGGGTGACAGTTGCGACGGTGAACTCTGTGTTGGTCAAACCCAACAGGTTGGTCACATCCTCATTACCGGTGATGCTTCCGACCTCGGTGGCGCTAGCTCCGGTGCCGTCGAAGACGTTGAAGTCCTGCGTCGCAAACGGGATCGACCCTCCGCCGTCGACGGCGGGGATGTTGAGCGCGCCGCCGCCGAGCTCCAGCAGCGGCGGGGTAGCGAAGAGTTGGTCGACAGGGGTGAAGCCCTCGACTCCCCCGGCCGTCAGGGTGGGGTCGAAGGTGAAGCCGCCGATGCTGAAAGCATCGGCACCGATGCCGCTGTCGCCCGCCTCTAAACCGGTGAAGGCGTCGCCCGGTTGCATAGGGGCTGCGGCATCGAAGCTGCCGAACAGCGAGTCCAGGTTGACGTTGCCCATCGGCGTGATCAGGGTGTCGGTGATGGTGTCGGCTCCGCCGGTGGTGCTTGGGATGTCGGTGTAGACGTTCTCGTACCCATTGCCCAGGTTCAAGGCGTCAAAGACCGAACCCTGCGTCGGCAGGTCCGCGGCATCGCCCGTGTCCGGGAACACACTTTGGACGGTGAGTTCGGTGTTGGTGAAGCCCAACAGGTTCGTCACATTCTCGCCCGTGTCAATACTCCCGACGCCGGTACCGGTACCGGTGAAGACGTTGAAGTCTTGCGTGTCGAGGCCGTTGCCGAATAGGTCCCCCCCGCCGATGTCCAACAGCGGCGGAGAGGTGGCAATCTGGGCGACAGGAACAAAGCCCCCGACGACGTCGCCGCTGCTGTTAAGGCTGAAGGGGTCGAGGGTGAAGCCGCCGATGCTGAAAGCGTCGGCACCGATGCTGCTGTCACCCGCCTCTAAACCGGTGAAGGCGTCGCCCGGTTGCAGCGGCGCTGCGGCGTCGATGCTGCCGAACAGCGAGTCCAGGTTGACGTTGCCGAACGGCGTCACCAGCGTGTCGGTGACGGTGTCGGCCCCGCCGTCGGTGCCCGGGATCGCGGTGTAGATGTTGTCGTATCCGCCGCCCAGGTTGAAGGAGTCGAAGACCGAACCCACCGTCGGCAGGTCCGCAGCGCTTCCACCGGCGGCAGGGGTGACATCCTGGACGGTGAACTCGCTGTTGGTCAGACCCAACAGGTTCGTCACGGTCTCGTTCGTGTCAATACTTCCGAGGTCGGTGCCGGTCGAGGGGGCGAACACCTCGAAGTTTTGCGGAGCAAGGTCGATCCCGCCCGGCGCCCCGCCGGCGAGCTCCAGCAGCGGTGGGGCGGCGACGAGTTGGTCGACCGGGGCGAAGCCCTCGACGTCGCCCCCGGTGGACCCGACCGTGAAGGGGTCGAACGTGAAGCTGCCGATGGTGAACGCGTCCGCACCGGTAGCGCTGACGTCGGCGACGGCGGCCGCCGCCTGCAGGAATGCCGTGGTCAACAACCCGCCGGTGGCCGCCAAACCGGCAAGTATCAAGCGACGATTCATGGGTTTGCTCCTTGTACGTGTGTCCACTACCCGTGAGTAACGTCACAGGACCTTACTCACGGGTAATTTAGAGCGTCAATACAAAACTTGGAGAAATCTCAGGTTGACAGCAGACTCCCAGGCGAGCGCCAGTGGCCGGTTACTCCAGTTCGCAGGGTAAATTGCCAGGTTTTGCTCCAGTTTTGTTAGACGCAGGTTTAGTAACTCTCTGAGAGAACGCGACCTCAAGTTCGGGAAAAGTTCACCCATCGAGACCGGCCTGACGACCGGCTGACGATCCTGCATGTGGCTCCAGTGGGCCGGACGGTGGTGCCTATACTCCCGGCAGGCGGATAACGGGATTCTCCCTCAGGGAGAAGGCGTTTTCGCGCACGCGACGATGCAGCGGGAGGCGAATAGGCAGTGACAGGAGCCTGTGCTGGCAAAGTCGCGCTGGTCACGGGCGCCAGCCGCGGCCTGGGGAAGGCGATCGCTCGGCGACTGGCCAGCGAGGGTGCGACGGTTGGACTGACAGCCCGCACCATGGAGCCCGATCCCCAATACGACGGATCGCTTCGGCAGACGCTCGAGGAGATCACCACATCCGGCGGCTCGGCGATCGCGATTCAAGCTGACCTGTCGAAACCCGAAGACCGGGAGCGACTCTTCGCCGAGATGGTCGAACGTGCCGGTGCGCCAGACATTCTCGTCAACAACGCCGCCGTGACGTTTCTCCGTCCGCTCGACGAGTTCCCGGAACGGCGGGCGCGGCTGATGATCGAAATGCATCTGCTGGCGCCGATGCACCTGACCCAACTGGCCATCCCGGCCATGCGCGAACGCGGCCGCGGATGGGTGCTCAACATCACCTCGGTCGGCGGTGACCTGCCCGAAGGCCCGCCGTTCTCCGAGTTCGACCGCGCAGCCGGATTCGGGATCTACGGCACGGTCAAGGCTGCCCTGAACCGGCTCACCAAAAGCCTTGCGGCCGAACTCTATGACGACGGCATCGCGGTCAACGCCGCCGCGCCGTCCAACCCGGTTGCCACCCCCGGCGCCGGCACACTCGACCTGGCCAAGACCGACACCGAGGACATCGAGCTCATCACGCAAACGGCGCTGACGCTGTGCATCGGCGACCCGAAGTCGATGACCGGCCGGATCGCGCACACGCAGCCGTTCCTGCGTGAGATCGGGTGGTTGCGCTGAGCGACCCGCTGCTGGTTCAACTCGCTTGGCGGCTTGCGTCACGTGACGTTTCGGCGCTGGAGCCGCTGCCGGGCGGCGCATCAAGCCTGACCTATGTGGGCAGGTGTGCCGACCGGCCGGTGGTCGTCAAGGTGGCACCGCCCGGAGTCCGGCCAATCGCGCACCGCGACGTGTTGCGGCAAGCCCGGGCCATCCGGGCGCTCGCTGCGACGCCGCCGGTGTCGGAGCTGGCAACGGTCTACCGCGAAGAGTTGGGACGCGAAGTGCCGCAACTGGATTGGTTTCAGGCGCTGGCCTGCTTCAAGTCCGCGGCGACGTGGTCACTGATCGTCAAGCACAATCGGCGGCGCAACCCGCCGGATCCCGATTTGGAGGTGATGGCAGCGGCGTTGCCGCAGTTGCTTTCGCGAGCCGGCGACTTGCTCGGTTAACCACGCGGAATGCCGGCGAGCTTGTCGGCGAACTTGGCTTCTGCCGCTTCGCGCAGCCGCAGCAGGTGCTCGGACGGGAAGATGTCGGGCGCGGGCTTGTGGTCCTTGAGCAGCAGCCGAGCCAGGGTGACCTTGTGCACCTCGGTCGGACCGTCGGCCAGTCCGAGCACGAACGACTCCACCAGGTGCTGGACGAACGGCATCTCGTGCGTGACACCGAGCGATCCGTGCAGCTGCAGCGCACGGGCCGACACGTCGTGCAGGACCTTCTGCATCATCGCCTTGACCGCCGAGATGTCGGCACGAACGGCCTTGTAGTCGTTGTGCTGGTCGATCTTCCATGCCGTCTGCAGGGTCAGCAGCCGGAACGCTTCGATCTCCATCCACGAGTCGGCGACCATCTGTTGGACGAGCTGCTTATCGCCCAACATGTCACCTTGGGTGTGTCGGGAAACCGCGCGCTCGCAGAGCATGTCGAAGATCCGCCGGACCAGGCCGACCGTACGCATCGCATGGTGGATGCGGCCACCGCCGAGCCGGGTCTGGGCGACCACGAACGCACCACCCCGCGGCCCGAGCATGTGGTCGGCCGGAACCCGGACATTCTCGTACCGCACGTAACCTTCGCGTCCTCCGCCGCCGAGCGGCTGGTAGCCGAGACCGACGTCGCGTAGGACGTTGATACCAGGTGTTTCAGCGGGTACGACGAACATCGAATGCCGCTGGTACGGCGATGCATCGGGATCCGTCACAGCCATCACGATCAAGAACGACGCCATGGAAGCGAAGGATGAAAACCATTTCTCGCCGTTGATCACCCAATGATCGCCGTCCTGCACCGCGCTCGTGGTGAAGACTTTCGGGTCCGCGCCGCCCTGCGGCTCGGTCATCGAGAAGCACGACACGATCCGGTTGTCCAGCAGCGGCTCCAGGTAACGCGCCTTGAGCTCCGGAGTGCCGTAGTGGGCCAGGATCTCGCTGTTGCCGGAATCCGGAGCGTGTGAGCCGAACACGATCGGCGCACATTCGGACCGGCCGAGAATCTCGTTGAGCAACGCCAGTTTCACCTGGCCGTGTCCGGGCCCGCCCAGATGCGGACCCAGATGGGTAGCCCACAGCCCGCGTTCTTTGACGATCTGCTGCAGCGGAGGAATCAGCGCCTGGCGCACCGGGTCGTTGAGATCGTGAGACTCTTTGACGATCAGATCGATCGGCTCACACTCTGAGCGCACGAACTCGTCAACCCAGGCCAGCTGTGCGGCCCATTCAGGGTCGGTCGAGAAATCCCAGGCCACCGGCCGTCCTTTCGCTACTCAATTGTTGGGTCACGATGACCACGCCTGCCTGCGGGCGGCCGCCTCCTCGGTGGCGTGGCTGAGCACTTGGTTGCGGTTCTCGAGTTCGAGGGCCGATTCCAGTCCCGCGGCGTCGGTGTTGACTTGCACCGCGCGTTTGGTCAGTTGCACGCCCAACGGAGCGAGTTCAGCGATGCGCGAGGCTATTTCGAGTGCGCGTGCGAATAGCTCTGTAGGCTCCACCAGCTCGCTCACCAGCCCTCGACGGTCGGCTTCCTCGGCCGAGACCGTGCGCCCGGTCAGCATCCAGTCGGCGGCCACACTGGCACCGACGATGCGCGGCAGGAAGTAGCTCATTCCCATCTCGGCCCCGGACAGGCCGAGCAGGATCGCCGCATTTCCGAATGTTGCTGCGGTCGAGCAGATCCTGATGTCTGCGGCCAGACACAGCGCCAAGCCCGCGCCGACACAGGGACCGTTGACCGCGGCGATCACCGGCTGCGGCATGTCGCGAATCGCCCGCGGCAGTGCGGCCATGCTTTCCTGGAAGCGCAGGCGGTCGATGGCCGGAGCTGTCGCCTCGGGTATCGCCGGGCCGAAGTCGCGCATGTCGATGCCGGAGCAAAACCCGCGGCCCGCGCCGGTTATCACAACAGCGTGGACCGATGTGTCCGCGGATACGGTGGCCAGTGTTTCCTTGAGCTCGCCGACCATGACGTGATTGATTGCGTTGAGCCGCTCGGGTCGGTTGAGCTGCAACACCACCACGCCGGCGTGCGGTGTCTGCACGCTCAACGTCTCATTAACCGTCAATCGAGCGCCCTTCGAGACGCGAATTCGCAGATGAAGAGAATCGTATTCTTCCACGGCGTGCCCACGCAATCAGGCTGGGCGGTGGATGCTGAATGCCATGGCGAGCAACACCGAGCGTTACCGCGCCGCGCGTGACCAGGTCCTCGCCATGGTCGACGACGACCGGCTCGCTGCCACCTTCTCGTGGCCGCATCTGGTCGGCGCCTTCAACTGGGCCACCGACTGGTTCGACGTCATCGCCCGAGGCAACGACCGCACGTCGCTGCGGATTGTCGAGGAAGACGGCAGCGAGCAGAGCGTCAGCTTCGCCGCGATGGCCGAGCGGTCCGACCGGGTGGCGGCGTGGCTGGAGCAACTCGGTATCGGCAGAGGGGATCGCGTCGTCTTGATGCTGGGCAACCAGGTTGAGCTCTGGGAATCCACCCTCGCCGTCACCAAGCTCGGGGCGGTGGTGATGCCGGCCACCGGTGCACTCGGACCGAGCGACCTTGCCGACCGCATCATCCGCGGTGGAGCGCGGGCCGTGATCGCCAACGCCGCTGATACCGCCAAGTTCGACGAGGTCGGCGGCGACTACCGTCGCGTCGTGGTGGGCGCCGACACGGCCGGGTGGCATCGCTACGCCGACGCCGCCGATGTCGTCGGGGCCGGTCCGTTCTCCGCGCGAACCACGGTGGACGATCCGATGCTGATCTACTTCACCTCCGGCACAACGAGCAAACCCAAGCTGGTGGCGCACTCTCAGATCAGCTACCCGGTCGGGCATCTGTCGACGATGGCGTGGATTGGGGTGCGACCGGGCGACGTGCACTTGGCGATCAGCTCACCAGGGTGGGCCAAGCATGCCTGGAGTTGCGTGTTCGCCCCGTGGATCGCCGAGGCGACAATCTTGGTATACAACTACCGGCGATTGGACGCCGCCGCGCTGCTGAGTCACCTCCGTCATGCCGGGGTGACGACGTTCTGCGCGCCACCGACGCTGTGGCGCATGCTCATTCAGGCCGACCTGGGCGCCAGGCCCGCGGCGCTGCGCGAGATCGTGGCCGCCGGCGAGCCGCTCAATCCCGACGTCATCGCGCAGGTCGAACGCGCGTGGGGGCTGACCATTCGCGACGGCTATGGGCAGACCGAGACCACGCTATTGGTCGGCAACCTGCCGGGCCGTCCGGTGAAGCCCGGCTCGATGGGCCGCCCGCTGCCCGGCGTGCCCGTGGTGCTGGTCGACCCCGTCAGCGGGAAGCCCGGCGACGAGGGTGAGATCTGCCTCGACCTGGGCGCCAAGCCGGTCAACCTGATGACCGGCTACCTCCAGGATCCGGAACGCAACGCGGCCGCGATGGCGGGCGGTTACTACCACACCGGTGACATCGCGCGTCGCGACGCCGACGGGTCGATCACCTATATCGGCCGCACCGACGACGTGTTCAAGTCGTCGGGCTACAAGGTATCGCCGTTCGAGTTGGAAAGCGTGCTCATCGAGCATCCGGCGATCGTGGAAGCCGCCGTTGTGCCGCAGCCCGACGAAACCCGGCTGGCGATCCCCAAGGCCTACGTTGCGCTGGCCGCCGACTGGCCGGCCAATGCCGAGACGGCGAGGACGATCATGGAGTTCGTGCGCGACCGGGTGGCGCCGCATCTGAGGGTGCGACGTGTTGAGTTCTACGAACTGCCGAAGACGATCTCGGGGAAGATCCGCCGAGTGGACCTACGCCGTCGCGAAGAGCGTGCACGCGTTGCCGGCACACCGAGTTCGGCGGAGTACCGATACGAAAACCTGGTGGGCTGAGCACTGAAATCCTATGACGCGGGGCCGATCAGCCCACCGATCCTCGAGGAGACGATCGGGGCGAACTTCGAGCGGACGGTTGCAGCGAACCCGGACGGCGAGGCGCTGGTTGACGTCGCAACCGCCCGGCAGTGGACCTACGGCGAGCTCAACGCCGAGATCGATCTGATCGCACGGGGTTTGATGTCGCTGGGCGTGCAGCAGCGCGATCGCGTCGGTATCTGGTCACCGAACTGCGCCGAGTGGGTCATCGTGCAGTACGCCATGGCAAAGATCGGCGCCATCCTGGTCACCATCAACCCGGCGTACCGCACCCACGAGCTCGCATATGTCCTGAACCAGTCGGGAGTCCGAACACTTGTCGCAGCGACAGCATTCAAGAGTTCGGACTACCGATCCATGGTCGAGCAGGTGCGTCCGAACGCCGACGGGCTGCGGGATGTCGTGTTCATCGGCACCGGCGACTGGTCGGACCTGCGTGACCGCGCCGATTCGGTGTCGGTGGACGCCCTGCGCTCCCGGATGGCCGCCCTGGACAACCGCGAGCCCATCAACATTCAATACACCTCGGGTACAACGGGTTTCCCGAAGGGCGCGACGTTGTCGCATCGCAACATCCTCAACAACGGCTTCTTCGCCACCGAGCTGCTGAGCCTGGGCCCCGGTGATCGGGTATGCATCCCGGTGCCGTTCTACCACTGCTTCGGGATGGTGCTGGGCAACCTGGGCTGCACCACCCATGGGGCCACGATGATCGTCCCGGCGCCGGGGTTTGATGCCGCGCGCACCCTGGCTGCGGTCCAGGCCGAACGCTGCACGGGCCTTTACGGCGTGCCGACCATGTTCATCGCCATGCTCGGTCATCCTGACTTTGCCAACACCGACCTGACGTCGCTGCGCACCGGCATCATGGCCGGATCGGTGTGCCCGGTCGAGGTCATGAAACGTTGTGTCGCCGAGATGAATATGACCCAGGTGGCGATCGTCTACGGCATGACCGAGACGTCGCCGGCCTCCTGCCAGACGCTGATCGACGACGACCTGGAGCGGCGAACCGAGTCGATCGGACGGGCGCATCCCCATGTGGAGATCAAGATCACCGACCCCGACACCGGCGACGTCGTCGAGCGTGGCCGGCCCGGGGAGTTCTGCGCCCGCGGCTATTCGGTGATGCTGGGCTACTGGCGTGACGAGGCCAAAACCCGCGAGGTGATCGACGCCGAGGGATGGATGCACAGTGGGGATCTTGCGGTGATGCGCGACGACGGCTACTGCAACATCGTGGGACGCCGCAGCGACGTGGTCATCCGCGGCGGGGAGAACATCTATCCACGCGAGATCGAAGAATTCCTCACCACCCATCCCGACGTCGACGACGCACAGGTCGTCGGCGTCCCGGACGCCGAATACGGCGAAGAGGTCTGTGCGTGGATCCGAATGAAGCCGGGACGGCGATCACTCGATGCGGACGCGGTTCGCGCTTTCGCCACCGGAAAGGTGGCGCACTACAAGATCCCGCGCTACGTGCACGTCGTCGACGAGTTTCCGATGACGGTGACCGGCAAGGTCCGCAAGGTTGACATGCGTGCGGAAAGCGCGGAGTTGTTCGGGCTCGAAGCCCCACACAGAGTGGAGGATACGTGACAGCAGCAGAAGCGGCCGACGGTGTGACGATAGTCCGATTCGACCGTCCGCCGGTCAATGCAATCGACCTGGACTTGCTCGACGTCATCATCGCCACGATGCGCAACGTCGACGGGCCCGTCGTCATCACCGGCGCGGGTCGGTGTTTCTCGGCCGGCGTCGATCTGCGCGCGCTCGTCGACGGCGGCGCCGAGTATGCCGAGCGCTTCGTCACTGCGCTGTCCAAGGCCTTTCTCGCGGTCTTCGACCACCCGGCACCGGTGGTTGCCGCGATCAACGGGCACGCCATCGCCGGCGGTTGCGTCTTCGCCATGTGCGCCGACCTCCGACTCATGTCCGCCGGGACGATCGGCCTCACCGAGCTCGCGGTCGGTGTCCCCTTCCCGGTAGCCGCGCTCGAGATATGCCGCTTTGCGATGGGGCCATCGGTGGCCCGGGCAGCGCTGCGGGCCAACACGATCGACGCGGACACCGCGTTGGCCCAAGGATGGATCGACGCGGTTGTGCCGAGTGACGACCTGATTCCCCAGACGACGGCGATCGCGCGTGAACTCGGTCAGTACTCCCCGGCCGCGTACGCGGCCACCAAGCGACAGCTACACCAGCCGGCTCGCGCCGTGATCGATTCAGGCGCGGAAGTGGATACGAAGGTTCGGGCGAGTTGGATGACGGAGGAAACACGTAGCCGCATCGCCGCATTTGTCGAGGCGCTGGACCGTAACCACTAAGGGTGCGCGCGACGCTCCACCCACGAGGCAGAGCCGACGGCCTAGGTCGTTCCCACGATCACGACCTGGGCCTCTGATTGGCAGCTAACTGGGTGCTGATCTCGATTACGTGGTGGCCCGCGGCGGACTGTCCCTCGCTAACGTCCCCGCCCGGTATTGCATACCCCAGTGGGTATAGGATAGGCTCTCGAATATACCCGGCGGGGTATAAAAAGTGGGCGGTGACCCGAGAGGTGGGACCAGAGGTTACCGATAACAGGAGAGGGGAACCATGTCCATCGCGATAAGCACATCGACCGACACAGCCGACTTCGACAAGGTTGTCTCGAAGACTCGGGAAGTATTGAAGGACAATGGGTTCGGAGTGTTAACCGAAATTGACGTGCAAGCGTCGCTTAAAGAGAAGCTGGGAGAGTCGATTGAGCGCTACCTGATTCTCGGTGCCTGCAACCCCCCACTGGCGCACCGGGCTGTCTCAGCGAACAAGCAGGTCGGATTGCTGCTGCCCTGCAATGTCGTGGTTCGCGAAGATGCCGATAACCCGGCAACCGTGCACATCGAGGCGATGAACCCACAGTTGATGGTGGAGGTCGCCGACGACCCAGCGTTGTCACCGATCGCCGATCAAGCGACACGGCAATTAGAGGCCGCGATAAGCACACTTGCCGAGGAACTGCGATGACCTCGATAGACCTTTACGTCGACCCAGTATGTCCATTTGCGTGGGTGACGTCGCGGTGGTTGCTGAATGCGGCCACCACCACCGGCGGCGATGTCGCACTGCGGCAAATGAGCCTCGCGGTGCTTAATGATGGTCGCGATGTGGCGCCCGCGCAGCGCGCCAGACTCGGGTGGTCGCGCCGTGTGGGGCGGGTCTTCGCCGCCGTGACCGACGAAGGTGGGCCCCTTGCGTTCGCCGATCTTTACGAAGCCTTAGGTGCCCTGGTGCACGACAAATCCGCCGACCTGGCCGACAGCCTGGTCAAGGAGGCGCTGGCGGCAACGAGTTCCGGTCCGGGGCTGCTCGACGCACTCGACGACCCGGCATGGGATGACGTCGTTTGCGCGGCGCATCGACGCAGTCAGGACGCGCTCGGCGGCAGTGGCGGTAGCCCGATCGTAGCCGTCGACGGCAAGGGATTTTTCGGGCCGGTGCTGACGGGTCTTCCCGGTCGTGAGGACGGTGTCGCGTTGCTGGACGCCGTGGTGACGGCGGCATCGACGCCCGGATTCGCCGTGCTGCAACGCCCCTACCAGGGGCCGCCATCAATGCCCGGTGCGCAGAGCCGTTGATGCGTCGTGGCGGCGATTATCCACTCCAATAGAAAGCTGGAGGACCAAATATGGCTTTAGCTGATACCGACGCAATAGATCTGGTAATCA
>Ga0210405_10003774_pt1 | contig 14619 bp, 10 predicted proteins | sample IncBWH11MmetaG_FD_155492 | JGI IMG/M metagenome (GOLD analysis project Ga0210405, IMG submission 155492) | Forest soil microbial communities from Barre Woods Harvard Forest LTER site, Petersham, Massachusetts, United States - Inc-BW-H-11-M | ecosystem: Environmental > Terrestrial > Soil >... | reverse complement strand
AACGCGGCGGGAAACGAAGGCGCGCAGATTCATAGCGAAAAGCGGATCCAGAGAAATCTCGTAAGAACTCGCGAGAATTAGACCCGAGCGTAGACGTATATCTGCAGGTTTTCAAGGCGGCAAAATAGATAATTCAAGACGAAAAAAGTGCTGGGTGGCCGATTGCTGGGCATATACTTGCCGATTGGCGCAGGCTTCCTCCGGGGATTGCGGAATGCCCGAAAAGAATGCGCCTGAGTATTTAGGAAATGGATCGGCGGCGGTAAGACTTGAGCAATCCTTTTATGGCGCGGGCGATTCAGCTGTCGATTGAAGGGGTTCAATCGGGGAGCGGGGGACCGTTCGGCGCGGTGATTGTACGAGAGAGCAAGATTATCGCCGAAGGCTCAAATCAGGTGACCTCGACGAATGATCCGACGGCGCACGCGGAAGTGTTGGCGATTCGGCGGGCTTGCGAAAAACTTGGCGTGTTTGAACTGAAGGATTGCGAGCTGTACACTTCGTGTGAACCGTGCCCCATGTGTCTTGGGGCGATTTATTGGGCGCGGCTTTCGCACATTTATTTCGCAAGTACGGCGGAGGATGCGGCCAAGGCTGGTTTCGACGATTCGTTCATCTACAGCGAGCTGAAGCTGCCGTACGCGCAGCGCCGGATACCCACTATACAAATGATGCGGGACGAAGCGCTCGCGGGGTTTCGCGCGTGGGCGGATCGCCCCGATAAGATCCCGTATTGACATTTTTGTGTACGGCAGGAGTTGTGCCTCGCTGGACCCAGCGAACCATTAGGCTCGGCAGAAGGACAGACGCGTCCGCAAGTTCCTAGACTGGCTGTAAGGACGGATTCGACGGCGGGGCAATTGCAAACGAAAAACAAATTGCGGGCTTCTTGAGCGCGCGGGAGGACGGTTGATCGAGGGCTACTTCAAATTTTCCGAGAATCAGACGTCCGTGAGGCAAGAGTTGCTTGGCGGCCTCACTACGTTTGTGACCATGGCGTATATCGTCGTGGTGAATCCGCAGATTCTCTCGCAGGCGGGAATCCCTGCCGATGGTGTGGTGTTTGCCACTTGCCTCTCGGCTGCGGTCGCGACATTGGTGATGGGACTGTATGCAAACTATCCGATCGCGCTGGCGCCGGGGATGTCGCTGAACGCGTACTTCACCTACTCCGTCTGTCTTGCGATGCACGTGCCTTGGCGGACCGCTCTCGCGGTGGTCTTTTTTTCGGGCGTGCTGTTCCTGGTGCTTACAGTAACGCGAGTCCGCGAACAGATTGTGAATGGCATGCCGGATTGCCTGAAGCACTCGACCGCCGCCGGAATCGGCATGTTCATCGCGTTTGTTGGATTGCGAAATGCCAAACTCGTGGTGGCCAACTCCGCGACGTTTGTCGGCCTCGGCAGCTTTGCCGACAAAGAGGTGCAAACCGCGTGTTTTGGCCTGGCCCTGACGCTGGCGCTTATGGCGCGGAAAATCCACGGGGCCATTTTGATCGGAGTCATTGGAACAGCGCTAGTCGGGATGCTGCGTGGCATTTCAAGCTGGCCTTCCACATTTTTCGCGATGCCGCACCCTTCCTCGACCTTTCTTCAACTGGATTTTCGAGGGGCGCTGCATCTCGGGTTTCTGGAGATACTTTTTGCGTTTCTGTTTGTCGATCTATTCGACAACGTTGGGACGCTGGTGGGCGTCTGCGAGCAGGGAGGCTTCATCAAAGATGGCAAGATTCCGCGCGTTGGACGGGTGTTGTTGGCCGATTCCGTGGGGACGATTTTCGGCTCGCTGACGGGCACTTCCACGGTTACCAGTTACATCGAAAGCGCCGCTGGTGTCGCGGCCGGAGCTCGCACCGGATTCAGCAACATTGCCGTGGCGGGACTCTTTCTTCTGGCCATGTTTTGCTCACCGCTGGCGACGGCGATTCCGGCTTACGCAACAGCCCCGGCGCTGATTCTGGTTGGCGTTTTGATGTCGCAATCTCTGGCGCTGGTGAACTGGAATGACTTCAGCGAGTCGCTGCCCGCATTTATCACCATGCTGGCGACGCCGCTGACGTTCAGTATCGCGACCGGCCTGAGCCTTGGCCTGATTTCTTACACCGTGGTGAAGCTGGCGTCGGGAAAATTCAAGGAAATCAACGCGCTCGTCTGGATTCTCACCGTGCTGTTCATATTGCGCTATGTCTATCTCGCAGCTGCCTAGCTACTCGTAGCGGAGGGCTTTCATAGGGTCGAGGCGGCTGGCGCGCCAGGCGGGTATATAGCCTGCGGCGCAGGCGACGAATGCTAGCGCGACCGTAGCGAAGGTGAGCGTAGCGGGGTCGTGCGGCGAGAGGCCGAAGAGCTGGCTCTGCACGAGCTTAGTGAGCGCCAAGGAGGCGGGCACTCCTGCGGCTACGCCTATGGCGACGAGGATGAGGACCTCGCGCATCACCATCCAAATGACATTACCTTGGGCGGCGCCAAGCGCCATACGAATGCCGACTTCGCGGGTGCGCTGCGCGACGGTGTAGGCCATGACGCCATAGAGTCCGATGACGGCGAGCAGCGTGGCAAGGAAACCGAAAACGGCGGAGAGGCTGGCGATCATGCGTTCGCTGGAGAGCGAGTTATTGATCTGGACTTCGGTCGTGTGCATGGAGGAGATGGGGATGTTGGAGTCGAGATCGCGGACCTTGGAACGGATAGAGGACATGAGCAGGGTGGGATCGGCTACGGTGCGGATGTAGATGACCATGCCGCCGATGTAACGGTCGGCCATATAGGGGAGGTAGGCCTGCGGAGGAATTTCGTCCCGAAGGTTCGTATATTTGATGTCTTTGACGACGCCGATGACTTCCATATCGGTAGGTGTGCCGGGATCGGAACCAAAACCCAGGTGCATGCCAATGGGGTTGCGGCCGGTAAAGTATTTTTTCGCGAAGGTTTCGTTGATCATGACGACCGCGGAATTCCATCCGAACGGATCTTCGGGGCGATGATTGACTTCGCGAGTGTCGGAGGGACGGAAGTCGCGGCCGTTGACGATGGGAACGCCCATGGTGGCGAAATAGTTGGGGCTGATTTCGTTCATGTAAGGCTCGGGATGGGCATCGGGAGTGGGGGGAGTGAAGCCTTCGACGGTCATGCTGCTGTCCCATTCGTTGTCTTCAAGGATGCGGAGGGAAGCGAGGCCGGTGGACTGAACGCCGGGAATGGAAGAGAGAGACTCCAGTAGTTGCGGATAAAAAGTTTTCAGCCGGGGCACACTATAGCCGCTGTAAGAAGGATCGATCTCAAAGCCGACGAGATTTTGAGCGTTAAAACCGGGGCCAAGATTGCGAAGATTGCCGAGGCTTTTGGTGAAGAGTCCCGCGCCGATCAAGAGCAGGAGAGAAAGAGTGACCTGAGCAATGACCAGGGATTTGCGAAGCGCGCCATGGCCGCCACCAACGACGGCAGCGGCTTCGTCCTTGAGCGTCGTTGCAACGTTGGGCTTGGTGGTCTGCAGAGCGGGAACAAGGCCAAAGAAGATGCCGGTCACGACCGTGACGGCGAGGGTGAAGAGGAGGATGCGGAGATCCGGGGCGGTGGAGATTTTGAGGCCGGAATCGGAAGGAACGTAAACAGCCATGAGAGCCTTGTCAGCCCAGTAAGCAAAGGCCAAGCCAACGAGGGCTCCCATCGTGGAGAGAGAAAGGCTTTCGATAAGCAGCTGAGAAACGATGCGGCCACGGGTAGCGCCCATCGCGAGACGGATAGCCATTTCCTTTTTTCGCGCTGACCCGCGAACGAGAAGAAGATTGGCAAGATTGGCGCAGGCAATCAGAAGGACTAGGCCTGTGGTGGCCATGAGAACCCAGAGGGGAGTGGAGAGGGTCTGGCGAGTGTAAGAGCGTCCCTGAGAGCCGGGAAGGAGGTCGATCGTGCATTTCAGGAATTGCTCGCGGTCATAGGGGGAAGCGTGAGCGAAGGCCTTTTCCTTAACTTCCATTTCAAGCATGGAGTGCATGAACGGCTGGAGTGAGGCTTTGGCCTGTTCGCGAGTGACGCCGGGCTTGAGGCGGCCGAAGGCGTTGACCCAACGGTTGCGGCGTTCCTTGAGCATGTCGGTGGGATTGCCGACGAGGACTTCTTTTTCCATCATTATGGGGACGAAGAGTTTGGGAGAGCGGCCGAGCTCGACGCCGTCAAAGCCCGGCTGAAGGACGCCGACGATGGTCATGTTTTGATTGTTGAGGATGAGGGTCTTACCTACGACATTGGGGTCGGCGGAGAAACGCGATTGCCAGTAGGCGTAGTTCAGGATGACGTAGGGATAAGCGTCTGGGAGGCGGTCGTCTTCGGGAGTGAATACGCGGCCAAGGTAAGGATTCAAGCCGAGAACGGAAAAATATGTGCCTGAGACCAATTCCAACTGAACGTGTTCGGCTTGGCCATTGAACGAGAGGCTGGCGTCGAAGGGGAAACGAGCGAACATGTCCGAGAAGACTTCGTTGTGGGCGGTGAAATCGCGAAACATGGGGTGGGAAATGGCGTTGCCGCCCCAATTGCTGCCGTAGTGGTGGCCGCGCATGGTGAGGAGGACGAGTTCCTGGGGATTCTTGACGGGAAGCAAGCGGAGGAGGATCTGGTCGAGGAGAGTGAAGATGGCGGTGTTTGCGCCGATGCCGAGGGCGAGGGTCAGGATGGCAATGACGGTGAAGCCGGGAGTGCGAGCCAGGGTGCGGAGAGCGTACTTAAAATCGCGAAATGCTGTGTCGAGTGAGGCGAAAGTATTCATTCCGCGGACCTTATCCTTCCGGAGAGTTTGGGCAACAGCCTTGAATACGCTTTGCGGCTGGATTTGTTCCCCGGAAAGCGCGGCTGGGGCCTAGTTGGTTGACTGCCATAACTTGCATAGGACTGAGACGAGCCGAAGGCTAAAACGTCTTGCCTCGGCGCGAATCTCGAAGTCGACGTACCTCACACAGGAAGAGGACAGCTGGGATCCATGGCATGCAAGAATGCGCATACGATGGGGCAGAGGATGCCTGTCCCACGGGCGCTTGCGCACGGTATGGGGGTACCCCCCCCGGGGGTTTTGCATAAGTGTTGATTCTAAAGGGAGTTAAAGTGTTTTGTTTTCATACATTTTTACAAGTGTTGATTCTAAATAACTTGCTTGCACTGATTTGCACTAAAAATGTGCAAAATGCGGTGCTGTTTCATGAGTGTTACGAATAAAAGACTCAGGCCGAGTGGCGGGCTCCTGAAAGCAAAAAGCGCCAGCAAGATACCGGCGCTTTATAAGATAAAGCACAACATTACCTAGTGTTGTTTATACGCTTGAAGTAAGCATTAGTCAAGGAAGAAATCAAAAAATGGGGAGTGGAAAGAATGGGGGCAGTTTTCCGACTTGGTGGGCAGCAGAAGACGGGCACGGCGTACCGCGCCCCTACGGGGCAGCAAGGCGAGCATCAGACAGCGGCGCTCGCGGCGGCGCGCGGGATGGGGGCTTCTTCCTTTTGGCGGAAGAAGGTGGTGACACGGTCGATGATTTCGTTGAGCGAGGTTTGAGGACGGAAGCCGGTGAGCGCTTGGAGTTTGTCCACGCAAGGGACGCGGCGCATCATGTCCTCGAAACCCGGCTCGTAGGCTTGATCATAAGGCACAAATTCGATGGGTGAGGAGCTGTGCGTGCGCGCCTTGACCAATTGAGCTAGGCCTTCGATGGTGATCTCTTCGGTGTTGCCGACGTTTACGACTTCGCCGATGGAGCGGTCGGTGTCCATCAAGCGAATGAGGCCTTCGACCGTGTCGCGAACGTCGCAGAAGCAGCGAGATTGTTGGCCGTTGCCGTAGACGCGGATGGGCTCTTGGTCCAGCGCCTGCTTTACGAAGTTGGGCAGGACCATGCCGTAACGCCCCGTTTGACGGGGGCCGACCGTGTTGAACAAGCGGACCACGATGACGGGAAGCTCTTTTTCTTTCCAGTAGGAGAGCGCGAGAAATTCATCGAGCGCCTTGGAGGCAGCGTAACTCCAGCGGCCCTTGGTGGTGGGCCCGAGGACGAGGTCGGCGTCTTCGTGGAAAGGGACGTTGGTGTTCTTGCCATAGACTTCGGAAGTGGAAGCGGTGAGGACGAGTTTGCGTTTTTTGCAGGCAGCTTCGAGAATGCGCTGAGTGCCGTTGACATTCGTTTCGATGGTGCGCACGGGGCTTTCAACGATGAGCTTGACGCCGACAGCGGCGGCGAGATGAACGATGATGTCCGCGTCGTCGACGAGTTCCGCGAGCAACTGAAGGTTTTCGATATTGTCGAGGTGATATTCCATTTGGCCGGAAACCTTCAGGTGACGGATGTTATCCATGCTTCCGGTGGAGAGGTTGTCCAGCAGAACGACGCGATCTCCACGAGCGAGAAGGCGCTCCGCCAAATGAGAACCGATGAAACCGGCACCGCCGGTAATTAAATAACGCAAAGTGCCTCCTTACAGTACTTGGTCGTCGTCGCGATGGCGCGGGGAGCTTTTGGAGACAATCTCCGGATGTTCATCCTGGTCATGCGCAACATCACTCGCCTCTTGGGGACCATAACCCTCGGAATACGGATAGTAGCGGTAAGAATAGTAGTAATCCGGGGCGCTGGAATCCACCGCATTCAGGACGACCCCGAGGATGTGGCACTTCACGCTGATGAGCAAGTCGCGTGTGCGCGTGAAGGCCTCCTTGGGAGTTTCGCCGCTACGGACGACCAGCAGGACGCCATCGGTCTGAACGGACAGAATGACAGCGTCGGTGGCAGCCATGATGGGCGGCGAATCGATGACGACAAACTTGAACTTGGTGCGCAATTCGGCGATGGCATCGGCCAGCTTGTGCGACGACAACAAATCGGCTGGATTGGGTGGCAGAGGACCAGTGGGAATCGCGGCGAGATTGGGGATGTCGGGGTGCGGCACAGTAACAAGATCAAGACTTGAAACGCCCGCCAGATAGGAGCTAAAGCCGGCGTATTTGCCGTTTCCCATGTTGAGCAGGCGGCCGACACCAGGCTTGCGCAAGTCCGCGTCAACGAGCACGGTGCTGTCGCCGAGTTGAGCAAGAGTGACAGCCAAGTTTGCCGCGGCGGTGGTCTTACCTTCGCGTGGCAGCGCACTGGTTACGAGGATGACTTGCGGGGGACGGCCGGGCTGAGAAAGCAGCAGAGACGTGCGTAAGGCGCGGAAGGCCTCGGACATCTGGGATTTGGGCAAGTGCTGAGCAACGAGCTCGATGCGTTTCTCGTGACCGTTGGAGGCGATTCCTTGCAGAAGGCGCTTGCGCGAGCCGTTAGTGCTGGAGCCGCCAAACTGCGGGACGACGGCCAAGGATGGCAGCCGAGCGAGAGTCTCGATGTCGTCAGGAGTTTTGACGGTGTTGTCGAGGTACTCGCGCATAAGCGCAAGACCAATGCCTCCGACTAGTCCAACAAGGAAAGCCAGCGCGATGTTCCTGGCTTTGGCGGGACGCGAGGGATAGGCGGGGATCATTGCCGGATCGACGACGCGGATATTGGAGGACTGCAAAGCGGCGGAAATCCCCACTTCCTTGAGTTTGGTCATCAGGCCGTCATAGAGGGCTTTGTTGGCTTCCGCTTCGCGCTTGAGGATGTTGTATTCGACCATGCGCTCGGCCATCTCGTTGGCTTCCACCTTTTGCTGATCGAGGGCTTGAGTGAGCAAAGTCTCGCGCTGCTTGGCTTCGCGGTAGTCAATTTCGATGCGGTTGAGAGTGTTGACTTGCTCCTTTTGGATGAGCTCGTCCAAATCCTTCAATTGAGCCTGAAGGCGCTGCACCTTGGGAAAATTCGGGCCGTACTGGTTTACAGCATCGAGGTAGTCCCCTGAAGCAGCCTGGCGCTTCTGCATGAGGCCCTGAAATATGAGATTCTCACGGAGCTGGGGGACGTCCGCGACATCGCCAGCTTTGGCAAACTGGTAGAGCGCTTCCTTCTTCATGCGCTCTTCCTGGGCGTCGGTCAAAGACTTGTTTATATCGGAGAGGCGCTGGGTGGTGATGTTCTGCTTGTCGTCGAGAGTCCAAATCTGATTTTTTCGCTCGTAGGCGATGCGCTTGTCTTCGGATTCCTGAACTTTGATTTTTAGGTCGTCCAACTCGTCGTGCAGCCAGGTCGTGGCGCGGGTGGTTTCGTCGTAGCGGCTTCTAATATTTTGATCTTGAAAATTCTTGATGTGTTCGTTAACGATGCGGGCGGCAAACTGGGGGTCGGTCGACTCGAAAGTCACATCCATAAGGCGGCTGTTGGCAACACGCTTTACACCGAGACTCCCAAGGAAGGCACCGAGCTCCGGGGGCCGCTTCTGGTTTTCAAGGCTGCCGATGGCCAGCGCTTCGGAGGGCCCGTTGGGAGAAGCATACTCGGAGCGCGCACCGAGGCCGCTGCTGCGGATGGTCTGCAATGCCAGCGTCTCGCTGGTCAGAATTTTCGACTGCGTCTCGATATAGTTCTCGAGATCCATCATGTAGTCGTAGGACTCCATGCCCTGAAAGGGCAGAATGCTGCCATTCTCACGGTCGATTTCGATGCGCGCGGTGGCGACGTACACGGCTTGCATGCGGAAGGTGGCGATGGTGACGATGGTGACGACGGCAAGCAAAAAAGACAGAATCAGCCATTGATGCTTGCGGAGGATGAGCAGGTAGTCGTAAAGATGCGGCTCGCGGGGAGAGAGATCCCAAGCAGGAAGGCGGACGCCCGGGTGAATTAATTCCACCGAACCGTTAGCGCCGTTTTCGCGAGAAATGAGTTTGTTATCTTCCGCCATGTTCTTTCTAGTGATACGCGAGCCGATAGAGCACGACCGCTGTGCCGATGGCGATGCCAAACTCGAGGGATCTTAGGAGGGCTTGTTTGGCGCCGCTCTGCGGGACGTACAAAATATCACTGGGCTGTAGTTGCAAATCCTCGGCTTGGCGATTCTGGATTTTTTTCAGATCGAGGGGAACTTCGTGCTGCTGCCCCTTATCATCTTTGCGGATAACCACGGCATGGTCTGTCTTCGCGGTGCTGGTAAAGCCGCCCGCCAACGCGAGAATTTTCAAAGTGCTCAATTGCTCGCGGTCGTTTGTGAGCACGAATCCGCCGGGCCGTCCGACCGCGCCCAGTACGTACACGATGCCCGCATGAGGGACGGTTACCACATCACCGGCTTGCAACGTGATGTTGTTCTTGGTATTCCCCGTCTCCATGAGTTCGTTCAGATTGATCGTAATGGTATCAACGGGTGTAAAAGCCGACGGAGTGCCAGGGCCGTTGGCGGATTTTTCCTGGGAAGTGTCTGACGCCGGCAAATCAGGAGGCTCCGTTGCAGCTCCATTCGGAGAGGTGGTAGACGGAGCAGCGGCTGCCGTCAGTGGTTTCGCCTCGGATTTGACGGGCTTCGAGCTAGAAGGCTTGGCGCTCCCAGGGTCGTTCCCAGGAGGCTCCGCATCATCAAACGTCATCTCTGGCACGGGCCGCGTTACGATGACTTGGCCACCAGCATCATTAGCAAGCCCGCCGGCTTCGGCAAGAACTTCGAGAAGCGTGACCTGACTATCGGCCTGGTAGACCAACGGATGGTTGACGGCACCGACCACCGTAATGGGTTTGCTCTTTCTTTCTTTTATGGTAACGCTCACGTCGGGATGCGAAACCAAACCGTTGGCTTGCAACAATTCGGTAATTTTCTGTTCAGCTTGGAGTTCGGTGAGCCCGGAAACATGCAGGCGCACGGGCACGAGCGGGATGCCGATTGTACCGGTTTGGCTGACGCGTACTTCGCGGCTGAGCTCTTTCACGTCGAATACTTCGATGGAAATCACGTCGCCGTTGCCAATGACATAGTCATGTGGACCCGAGCGGGCAGCCGCGGAAAGTTCGCGAATGCGATCGTTCGTTTGTTGTGGCGTCTCGAGAACGGCCTGCGCGCGGCTGGGCGGCGCCAGAACCAGTAATCCGAGCAGAGTGGTGGAGACGAGACACAACGTCGCCGCACCCAGTCTCGCTGGCTGCATACGGATAGATGACCCCCAGCATTGATTATACAGGGAGAAGGACGAAGTCCATCAGTGAATTCGACGATCGCGAGGTTCGATTCCCGAATTGGGAATTTGCGATGTGGGCTGTCGAATTTCCGTTGTGGCTAGGTTCGCCATGAGAAAAAAGAGGAGAGCATTAGCGGGAATGTGCATGTTGAAATCGACGAGACTGTGGGTGAGAAACCCGACACAGGCGATAAGAGCCGAGAGCTGAACCGTCAAAGCGAAGGTTCCAATGGGCTGAGACAAGCGTCGAAGCGAATCGAAGAGCAGGACACCAAGAAACCAAAGGCAGCACAAACCGCCGGCGACACCAGTTTCGGCGAGACCCTCGAGGTAATCATTGTGGGAGTGATTGACGATTTTTCCGTCGTAGAGAGTTTCGTAAGCCGGGAAGACCAGTTGCAGGGTCCCGAGCCCTGTGCCGGTCCCCGGATGATCCAGAAAAATGCGCCAGGTGTCGGCGCGCATGGAGGCGCGTTTTCCAACAGTCACTTCCAGGGACTGCAGCGAAGAGAACCTTTCGACGAGCTGCTGGACACCGAGCCAAGAGACCATGAGAAATGCCAGCAGCAGAACGGCGCCTCCGGAGAGCAAGTGTCTTCCGGCTGTACGCCGAAGAACCAGCCAAAGGACCAAGACACCGACTTCCACGCCGAAACTAATGATTCCACCCCGGGATGCGGAAAGAACCAGAGCCCCGATGGGCACGATCGCGAAGAGACTAACCAGAAGCCAACGTTCCCGACGCACCTTTCCGAGGACTAAGGGAACCAGAGATACGGGAATGACGAGCTCGGTGAATCCAGCAAAGTGGTTGCGATTGACGTAAGGGCCAAAGGGAATGCCGCCAAAGTGCATCTCGCGAAGCCAATAGAGCTTTCCATTGAAGGTGAGGTGCTGGAGGATGCCGAAGAGGGCCACAAAGAATCCAAAACTCATCACAAACCAGACAAAGCTGCGCCAATCATCGAGCGTCCGGAATGCCTGCGAGGCTAAAAAGAGAAGGAGGATGTCGGCGAGAAGAAGCTGAAGCTCCATGCGCGTAACGTAGGACGAGGCGGTGCGATGAGAGAACCACTGGCCAAGCGCGAGCAGCGAAAGCGCGACGAGAGGCAACAGCAAAGGCGAAACAACGAGCTGGTGCTCCTGCGTGAGATAGGCGCGCACGGCCCAGGCTAGAAAGAGCAAGGCCGCCCCGATCTCCAGGACAGCGCGTGCCCAATCCTCGACGGCTCCGTGGGAGAGCACGCCGAAGACTAGGAGGGAGCAGAGCCCGATGCGAATGAGTTTCATTACCTGGTGTTCTCCGCAGACTGCGGCACCAAGGCAACGTCGTCAATCCAGGCCGTCCCGCCAATCTTACTGTCAAACTTCGCGCTGGGAAGGCGGCTCACACATAGCTGCAGTTCCTGGACATACTTTCCCGATGTCCAGGGGAGTTCGACTCGCGTCCACGGCAGCGTGCCCTTGGCATCCTCGGTCCAGGCGATGGGATTTCCCGACTCGCTGAAGGAGCGCAGGCCAAAGCGCACGCCCTGATCGGTGGATATATCGCGAGTTCGTACCCACGCGGAAAACCGGTAAACGGTGGAAGGCTGCACGGCAACGTACTGGCAAACATCGCTGAAATTTACGTTCCGCAGACCGTTAAAGGTCAGCCTGAGCGACCGATTCCCGGAATGTTTTTCTTTTGAATCCAATGTGATCTGCACACCGTTTGTGATTGTGGGGTAGTACCAAGTGAATCCGCCCATCGCGATATTCGATTCGAACCCACCGTCCCACACCAGTGAGCCCGGAGGGTCCGGAGGACGCGAGACACCTGCAAATGTGAGAGCTTGACCCCACACGCTCTGAGCTTCCGTCATCTGGCGTTTGTGAATGAGGGCTCCGAGCAAAGGATAGGACTCGTTGATATCCAAGTGCGGGTGGAGAGCAGCCAGACTGGACCACACAATCAAGGCTTGATCGGTTTGTTGCTGCTCAGACAGAGCGGAAATCAAGGTGATGTAGGCAGCATGCGAGTGCGGCAAGACGCGTTCCAGGACGGCTTGGACGTCCGGCTCGAACCGCATGCAGAGGGCAAACGCCGCTGGTCCACGCTTCGGGTCGGCTTCTACGGCATGCTTGAACTCCGCGAATGCGGCGTCCAACTCACCCCTCCGCAGTAGAAAATTCCCATAGCGCCAGGAAACCTCCGGCGAAAGCGAGTACACGCTCTTGGCTTGAAGAAATGCGTTTCGGGCAGCGGCGATATCGCCCTCCGATTCGTACGCCGTGGCTAGATCCATCCAGGCGTCCGCCGAATGCGAATCAAATGACAATGCCGCATGGTAGGCGCGAATGGCGCGTTGGTTATCGGGATCTTCCAGATTGTATTGCCAGTAGCGGCCGAGGAGATACCAGTTGCGGGCGTCGTCCGGCTCGAGCTGGACGGCCCGTTCATAGCCTTCCAGTGTATTTAGTTCCGCATCATGCACGGCAAGAGCATTGCGGATACCGGAGTAAGAGAGAGTGACGGCGAGCGCGAACGCAAGAAGGACAAAAAGCCCGCGCGCCGCTGGACTTGAGAGGCGAAGAATCATCCCGCGATACTGTGCATAGACGAACTCTCAGATGCAAGATGAAAGTCTGGAGAAACACGGCGAGAACGCGGCCAAGGATTGTCGAAAAGTGGCCTACTTGCCTATGGTGGCCGAAAGGGTTTCATCGGCGCGGCCCCGGCGGCGCACGTCGATTCCCAGGCGCTTGATTTTTTGGTTAAGCGTGGAGAGGGGAATCATAAAACGTTCGGCGGCCTCGGTCTGATTCCAGCCGGTGCGTTCGAGCATGTCCATGATAATGCGGCGCTCGATCTCGTCCATGATTTGAAAGAGCGAAGGTTGCGGGTGATCGGCGGGGGAACGCGAACCGGGTTCGCCCGGCAAGGGAGGGAGAAATTCCGAAAGCTGCAGGCGGACACCCCGGACGACTTCTTTGCTGCGAATGCTTTCGGGAAGCAAATCCACGTCCACGCGCTCCTGCGTGGAGAGCACGACGGCGCGCTCGACGACATTTTCCAGTTCGCGAACGTTGCCGGGCCAATCGTAATCCATCAGGAGTTTCATGGCTCCAGCCGTAAACTGCCGCATGGGTTTGCCGTTCTCGAGGCAATAGCGCACGAGAAAGTGGGCGAGGAGCGCGGGCACATCTTCGCGTCGATCGCGGAGCGGGGGAAGCTGAAGGTGAATTACATTCAAGCGGTGGTACAAATCCTCGCGAAAGCGGCCTTCACGGACAAGCGTGAGTAGCTCGACATTGGAAGCGGCGACGATACGGACATCGACTTTGAGCTGCTCCGTGCCGCCGAGGCGCATGAATTCGCGCTCTTGAATCACGCGCAGAAGCTTGGCCTGCGTTTCAGGGCTGATGGTGGCAATCTCGTCGAAGAAAATGGTGCCTTGATCGGCGACTTCGAATAGGCCTTTTTTGGAAGCAACGGCGCTGGTGAAAGCACCCTTCACGTGGCCGAAGAGCTGCGATTCTAGCAAATCCACGGGAATCGAGCCGGTGTTGACTGGCACGAAAGCCTTGTCCGCGCGCGTCGAGGCCGAGTGGATGGCTTTGGCGATAAGCTCCTTGCCGGTGCCGCTTTCGCCGCTGATCAGCACAGTGGAGCGCGAGGGCGCCACCTGGGTGATTAGATCGAAAAGCGCCAGCATCTTTTCGCTCTTGCCGATGATATTTGGAAAATTAAACCGTTGTTTGAGGGCACGCTTGAGCTGAACGTTTTCCTCGCGCAAATGACGCGACTCCACCGCCTGTGCGACTTGCGCCAGGAGCTCGTCGTTGGACCAGGGTTTGGTGATGTAATCGAGCGCGCCGCCCTTAAACGCAGCACGCGCCATTTCAATCGAGCCGTAGGCGGTGATTAAAACGACGGAAAGTTGCGGATCGCGTTTGCGAATTTCGCGGAGCAGCTCGAGGCCGTTGCGGTCGGGCAGACTTACATCCAGCAGCAGCAAATCGAAGGGATGCTCTTCGAGTTTGGCAAGGCCGGATTCTCCGGTATCCGCGCTGGAGACGCCATAGCCTTCCGTCTTGAGCAGAAGTTCGAGGCCCTCGCGAATCTCTGATTCGTCGTCAACAACAAGGATGGAGCCCTTAGACATGAACCGACTTCCTGACCGCGGGGAATTCTACGTGAAAGGATGTGCCTTTGCCGGGTGTCGAGCGGACATCGATCTTGCCGGAGTGTTCTTTGATGATGCCGTAGCTGACGGAGAGGCCTAGACCAGTGCCGCGCCCACTGGCTTTAGTGGTGAAGAAGGGATCGAAGATACGATGAATATGTTCGCGCGGGATGCCCGCACCGGTATCGACGACTTCAATTTCGACGCTGCCGTTGTGTGCGCCCGTGCGCACTTCCAACAAGCCGCCCCCAGGCATGGCATCGCGGGCGTTCAGGAAGAGATTCAGAAACACCTGCTGGAGTTTGTTCGCTGAACCGCGAACAGCGGGCAGGGTTTCGCCGAGGTGCTTGACGACCTGTATTTGTGAAGTTTTCAGCGGATGCGAGACGAGAGAAAGA
>Ga0210405_10003772_pt1 | contig 14624 bp, 10 predicted proteins | sample IncBWH11MmetaG_FD_155492 | JGI IMG/M metagenome (GOLD analysis project Ga0210405, IMG submission 155492) | Forest soil microbial communities from Barre Woods Harvard Forest LTER site, Petersham, Massachusetts, United States - Inc-BW-H-11-M | ecosystem: Environmental > Terrestrial > Soil >... | reverse complement strand
GGGAACGCAATACCCACCCCGAATAGCCCGGGAGCCAGAATACCGTTGGTCGGGTCGTATTCCAGTGACCCCCATTGGGGAGTCAGTGGAAGATGTCTGCGTTCGAATCCGACGGTGTAGACAATGTGGTCACACATTTGAAGGGTCTTCTCGAATTCCGGATCACCGACCGAGCACCTCCCAAGCCGTCGCGGGTACGTTCCGTCGATGTTCTCGCGCGCCCAGTCGGCGGCTTGGCCCTTAAGCCCGGTATCATCGAACAGCGTCCAATCATCAAAGTCGACAGCGTACTTCAGCGGGCTGCGATAGAAGTTGATCACGTTTTTCACCGGGGTGTTCAACAGATTCGGCAGCGCGATCATCGCCGAGTGTGAAGAGCCAAACACGCCGACCGTGGCGCCATCCAGCGGCAGCTGTGCCAGCTTCGCAGGATCAAGTGCGGTCTCGATCGGAATCTCGTCAAGCTCCACGTAGGAAAGCTTCTTGGGAACCGAGCCGACTGCAAGGATCACATTCTTCGACGTGATCGTCTCGTGTTGCGTGGTTATGGTCCACTGCCTATTGGCTAGCACCAGTTCTGTTGCGATCGCGCGAAAAGCTCTCACCCGTTGGCAAAGATGCTGCGAGATCCACACCAGCGGTTCGGCTACGACGCCGAGCGGGCACGTCTGCTCGGGATCGAAATTGTTCAGCTCAAAAGCTGGCGCTTGTCCAAAGCGGAACGACGGCGACGCGGTCAAGTAGTCGAGAAATAACTCGACGCGGGTGTTGCTCGGCACGGCTCGCCATTTGGTGCCGAAATCTCCCGCGCCGAATTCTGGGTCGATCCAGGCGATTTGCTCGCCCACGATCCCGTGGTCAAGCAACCGCCCTACGGCTGCGATGCCTGCCGGCCCTGCTCCGATCACGGTCCAGCTGTACTGAGTCATTTTCCTGCCCTTCCAGTGTGGGTGTCTCGGCGTTGTCGCGCTTACGCGGACGAGGAACGCAAGTGTCGAGCTCTGCCCTCGATACTTCGCGCGGGAGGCACCACGCGGTAGGGCTGCTGTCCTTGCCAGTTCACAAACGTGGATTGTGACTGTCGGCGACGTAGGAAAACTGATGCGCGGTTGGTCGATGCGGCGGTGCGGGTGCTGGCCCCGCAATGCCGCCACATTCGCGGCGTGGTTCGAGCGGCGAATGTTTCACCCGACGCGCCGTTGGAGATCTTGGGCCATAACCAAAAGCTGTGGGCCGCGGGCGGATTCGCCATCGCGCTGTCAGCGCGTGCTGGGCTCACGAACTCGGAGCTACATTTGACCACGCACGCCGCCGGCGGCACAGGCATCTCCGGAAAGCCGGGCCTCGGTGCTGCCTGTGCGATCAGCGGCCGAGCATATGCCGCAGCGTCTGGTCCAGGCTGGGCCGGCGAAACCGGTGAGCGGCTTGTTGTAGCCGGGCCGGCAGCACCCGTTGATTGGCGCAGACGAGTTCGCGTGCACCCTGCTCGCCGAGCAGTAACCGCGGTCCAAACGACGGCACCGGCAACACCGCGGGCCGGCGCAGCACCTTGGCGAGTATTCGGGTGTAGTCGATGTTGCGCACCGGATCTGCGGCCACCGCGTTGACCGGTCCGGACAGCGCGGTGTCCCACAGCGCGCGGTGATATACGTCGACAAGATCGTCGATCCCGATGTAGGAGAACCACTGTTGGCCGTCGCCGACGCGACCGCCGAGCCCGGCGCGGAACAGCGGAAGCAACAGGCGAAGAGTGCCTCCGCTGGGGGATTGCACGATCCCGGTGCGCACCCGGACCACTCGGACCCCGCCGTCCTCGGCCACCGTCGCGGCGTGTTCCCACTCGTCGACCACGTCGGCGAGAAACCCGTCGCCGCGATCGCTGTCCTCGGTGAGTGATTGGTCGCCGCGGTCGTAGCCGTAGTACCCGATCGCGGACGCGCAGATCAGCGCCTTCGGCCCGCCGGCCGATTTCGCGATCAGCTCAGCCAGGCGGCGGGTGGGCCCGATCCGGCTGTCGCGGATCGCGGCGCGATGCGACTCGGTGAAGCGGCCGGCGATCGACGCGCCCGCCAGGTGCATCACCGCATCGACGCCGTTCAGCAGATCCGGATCGGGTTGGTCCGGATTCCATTGGCGCTCATCGGGTTTAGTTGCCGCGCGGCGCACCAGATGAATCACCCGATGGCCGCCGGTCGACAGAAAGGCGCTCAACGCCGATCCGACCAGCCCCGACGATCCGGTGACCGCGACAGTTATCGGGCTCAAACCGTGCTCGGCGCCCCGCCGGTGCGCGGCGATGTCATCGGCCAGCTGGCGATGCCGGTAAGCGAACATCGCCTGCAACGCCTTCGCCGGGACCGGGGTGGCGACGCGGTCGGTCACCCGCGTGCGCTCGGCGCTGACCTCGTCGAATTCGTGGGTATGCCGCCAGCGGACGGCCAGCCGCACCGGCAACGAGGCCAGTCCATCGATGCCGATCGAGTCGACGAAGCGTCGTGGCGGATCGTAGGCATCCGGTTGATGGTCGGCCACCCAACGGAGACCGCCGGGAAGACCGAGTTCAGCACGCCCGTTCTGCAGCGAATCCGCTTCGGCGACGACCCGCATCGGCTGCCATGGCGGCGACAGCCGGGTGATCGCGCCCGGGCGGGTGTGCCAGTCGAAGACTTCGTAGATTGGCGCGTCGATGACGCTGGAATACACAAGTCCCATCTATTCGACGGTACCTGCGAATCCGGCGGGCCCGCGTATAAAGCCGGGCGGTCGACTACCGATCCGGCAGCGCGTGCTCGACGATGGGCAGCCGCGGCAGCGGCTGACGTTCGCGGCGTTTGGCCGCCAGATAAACCTGCGCGGTCTCGTCAGCCACCGTGTGCCAATCGAAATCTGACGTCAGGCGTTCACGAGCGGCCCGGGCCCGGCGCTGAGCCGCGGTCGGGTCGTCGAGCACGGCGTTGACGGCTTTGGCCAGCCGCGTCACATCGCGTGGCGGACAAGACATCCCGGTCTCACCATTGATCACCGCTTCGCCCAGGCCGCCGATGTTCGACGTCACCAAGGGCGTTCCCGCCGCCGCGGCCTCCAGTGCCGCCAGACCGAACGGCTCGTAGTGGCTGGGCAGCACCGCGGCGTCGGCGCGATGCAGCGCAGCCAAGAGCTCGTCGTGATCGAGCCGCCCGACGAATCGGGTTGCCTTGAGCACCCGGTGTTTACGAGCCTGCTCGACGAGCCAGTCCTGCTGGGTGCCCTCACCGGCGATCGTCAGTGTGGTGCCGGGGTGGGCGCGCCTGATCCGCGGCAACGCCGCGATCGCATCGTGCACGCCCTTCTCGTATTCCAGCCGGCCCACGAACAGCAATTCCGCCGGCCCACTGCGGCGCCGGCGACTCGCGAACGGCCAACGGGCCGCCTCGATGCCGTTACGGATCACGGTGGCCTCAGCCAGCCCGGGCCCGAACAGCTCGGTGATCTCGTCGCACATCGACGCCGAACACGTGATCAGCGAATCGGATTCGCGCACCAACCACGACTCCACCGCATGCACCTGTCTGCTCAGCGATCCGGACACCCACCCGGAATGCCGGCCGGCTTCGGTCGCGTGAATCGTGGAAATCATTGGCACGTCGTAAAACTCAGCCAGTGCGACGGCGGGGTGGGCGACCAGCCAGTCATGGGCATGCACGACATCGGGACGCCAGGGGTGGTCGCTCGACGTGTCCTTGAGCGACAATCCGGCGCGAACCATGGCGTGGCCCATAGCCAGTGTCCAGGCCATCATGTCCTTGGCGAAGCTGAACTCGTGCGGGTCCTGGGCGGCCGCGACGACGCGGACGTTTTCGCTGATTTCATCCGACGACGGGTGAGTACTCGGATCGGTTCCCGACGGGCGGCGCGACAGTACGACAACCTCGTGTCCACCGGCTGCCAGCGCGGTCGACAAGTGATGGACGTGGCGGCCGAGCCCGCCGATCACCACCGGTGGGTACTCCCACGACACCATCAGAACTTTCATCGCGGCAGCCTGCGTGCGTCCAGGGCGCCGAACAGTCCGTCGGCCCGGTTCCAGCCATCGGCCAGGCGCTGCGCGACCTCCCGACGGCCCGACGCCAGTGCGCCGGCGATTTCACGGGTGGCGTGCGCGTGCAGATGAGCCCGGTAGCGGGCATAGTCGGCGGCCGAGTCCTTGCTCACCATGAACGGCCAGTCGCTGGACACGGTCAGCAATGTCTCGCGCAAGATCTGATCGGCGATCTGGTCGCGGGGGATCGGCCCGTCCAACGATGCGGTCTGGGTCAGCGCCTTGTCGACGGTGCTCAGCGCGGTGTCGACGACCTCGTTGTTGAGCTGTACCAGGTCGGCCACCTTGTCACCGGCCCACACCTGCCAGTCCTTACCGGAACCCCAAGAGCTGGGCGGTAATTCGACAGCAGCTCCGACGAAACCCTCCGCGACGGCGTCGCTGAGGGTGCCGACGCGCACACCCGCCTCGGGCAAGGCCCGTAGCACCCGCTCCAGCCACGCCGGTCCCTCGTACCACCAGTGGCCGAACAGCTCAGTGTCGAACGCGGCGACGACGTGTGCGGGCCGCCCGATGCGCTCGGATTCGGCCTGCAGTCGACCGCGGACAACATTGACGAAATCAGCGACGTGGCCGTCGATGGCACGATCGGCACGCTCGGGATCGTAGGGCGCTTTGGCGTCTGACGGCACGTTGCGGCCGGTGACGCGCGCCGGCTTCAGACCGGTGCGGTGGTCGTAGGTGTGGAAATCACGGTAGGAGGCGTGGCCGGGATAGCCGGATTTCGGCGACCACACTCGGTAGCTGACCTGCAGGTCGCGTCCGAACGCGACGACGTCGGAGTCGCCCACCGGCCGGCCCAGCGCGGTATCGCCGTGCAGCGACGGCCCGTCGACCATGAAGTGGCCGACCCCGGCGGCCGCATAGTCGTGTTCCATGCCGGGGGCGTAGGCGCATTCGGGTGCCCAGATTCCGATCGGCGTGTGTGACAAGCGCTGTTGCGCATCGGCCAGACCCTCGCGCAGGGCGAATTCGCGCAGCCGCGGCGTCAGCAACGGCTGGAAGGGATGGGCCAGCGGCCCGCCCAACAACTCGACCGTGCCGGCGTCGATCAGCCCGCGCAGCAGCGGGCTTCCGCCATGGCGCCACTCAGTGGTGAAATCTCCGAGCGCTTGCTCGGTCTCGGCGAACTCACGAATCCCGAACGACCGCAATGCTTCTGGCGTACTGGACGCAGCGGTGTCGTACCGGTCTCCGGGGCGGACACTGGCAGCCTCGGCGGCGCGCAGTTGCCAGTTGGCCAACCAGTGGTACATGCCGTCCAGGCAGTACGGGTCGTCGAGCTGTGCCGTCACCACCGGCGTCATGCCCAGGGTGACCAGACGATGCCGGTCCTCACCTGCCAGCTTGCGCAGCACCCGCATCAGCGGCAGGTAGGCCGCCGACCAGGACTGGTAGAGCCACTCCTCACCTACCGGCCAGCGGCCGTGGTGGGCCAGCCAGGGCAGATGGGTGTGCAGTACCAGGGTGAACAGACCGGGCACCTGGCTGCCGGTCGGCTGACTCATGGGCGCACCGCGATTGCGACCAAATCAAGGCTGTCGTCAATGTCACGGTCGTCGGTGTCCACGACATCGAAGTCAGCCGAGGTGACGGCGGCGACGTCGGCCAGCAGCTCCGCCGGCCACGGCGCGTCGGCGACCGCCCGCGCGATCTGGGCGTCGATGATCGAGCCGCCGTGGCGGGCGTCCATGTCGGCCAGCCGCGGTCCGTGGAAGACGCCGCTCATCGACACCGACGTAAAGTCGGCATCGACCAAGAGCCGGGTCAGCTCGTCGGCGTTCAGCTCGCGGGTGTGGAACGGATTGATCGGGGTGTCGCGACCCGGGGAGAATGTGATCCGGTTGGGTGTGGAGACCATCAGCAGCCCCGATGGCCGCAGCACCCTGGCGCACTCGCGGACGAACTGTGTCTGATCCCACAGGTGTTCGATGACTTGGAAGTTGACCACTACATCGACCGAGGCGTCGGCCAGGGGCAACTCGGCCAGGTTGCCGTGCATGACTTCCACACGTGGGTAGCGGGCCCGCACGTGCGCCACCGTGGTCTTGTCATAGTCCAGCGCGATCACCCGACGCGCGACGCGAGAGATCAGGTCGGCGCCGTAGCCTTCCCCGCAGCCCGCCTCGAGCACCTCGAGGCCCGCGCAGCGCGGCGCCAACTGCTGGTAGACCACCTCGTGGCGGCGAAACCAGTAATTCTCCACATCCAACCCCGGGATGGTGCGCTCGCCCGTCAACGTCAAAACGTCGTCGACAGGGGCTTGTGGAACGTCGGGGACAAATGCGCTCATTGCATAGGGAGGCTAACCCCTGGGACCGGGTTCGCGAATGGTTCACCGCGGGCGTTCCCGCTCGCGGGGCAGATGCGGGGGCAGAACCTGCAGGACGACCCGCTATGGTGTGAGAGCGAACCGCACAAAGTTACCCGTTAGTAACATGCGTGTGCGGGTCGCACAAGCCGTGACCTAAGTCTTGCGGCTGGCGGCTGCAGGGCTCTTCCGAGGAGGACGACCGACACTCATGACGAACATCGTGGTCCTGATCAAGCAGGTCCCAGACACCTGGTCAGAGCGCAAGCTCACCGACGGCGATTGGACGCTCGACCGTGAGGCCGCCGACGCGGTACTGGACGAGATCAACGAGCGGGCCGTCGAGGAAGCGCTGCTCATCCGGGAGAAAGAAGCCGCTGACGGCACCGAGGGATCGGTGACCGTGCTGACCGCGGGCCCGGAGCGCGCTTCCGAGGCCATCCGCAAAGCGTTGTCGATGGGCGCCGACAAGGCCGTCCACCTGCTCGACGACGGCGTGCACGGCTCCGACGTCATCCAGACCGGGTGGGCGCTGGCGCGCGCGCTGGGCACCATCGAGGGCACCGAGCTGGTGATCGCCGGTAACGAAGCCACCGACGGCGTCGGCGGCGCGGTGCCGGCCATCATCGCCGAATACCTGGGCCTGCCGCAGCTGACCCATCTGCGGAAGCTGTCCGTTGACGGCGGCAAGATCACCGGTGAGCGGGAAACCGACGACGGCGTGTTCATCCTCGAGGCTTCGCTGCCCGCGGTGGTGAGCGTGACCGAGAAGATCAACGAGCCGCGCTTCCCGTCCTTCAAGGGCATCATGGCCGCCAAGAAGAAGGAAGTCACCAAGCTGACGCTCGCCGAGATCGGCGTCGAGGCCGACGAGGTCGGGCTGGCGAACGCGGGGTCGACGGTGCTGGGGGCCACCCCCAAGCCGCCCAAGACCGCGGGTGAGAAGGTCACCGACGAGGGTGAGGGCGGCAGCCAGATCGCGCAGTACCTGGTGAGCCAGAAGATCATCTAAGACTGAAATCCTCCAGGACCGAAATCCGTTAAGCGAAAGACACCGAATAACCCATGGCTGAAGTACTGGTGCTCGTCGAGCACGCTGAAGGCGCTTTGAAGAAGGTCACCTCCGAATTGATCACCGCGGCCCGTGTTTTGGGCGAGCCCGCCGCCGTCGTGGTGGGTAAGCCCGGCACCGCCGCGCCGCTGGTCGACGGGTTGAAGTCGGCCGGTGCCGCCAAGATCTACGTCGCGGAATCCGACGCCGCGGAGAACTACCTCATCACCCCGGTCGTCGACGTGCTCGCCTCGCTGGCCGAATCGGCAACTCCGGCAGCCGTTTTGCTGGCGGCCAGTGCTGACGGCAAGGAGATCGCGGGCCGACTTGCCGCCCGGATCGGTTCCGGTCTGCTGGTCGATGTGGTGGAGGTGCAGGCCGGGCCCAAGGCAATTCACTCGATCTTCGGTGGCGCGTTCACCGTCGAGGCGCAGACCAACGGCGACACCCCGGTGATCACCGTGCGCGCCGGCGCGGTCGACGCCGAACCGGCCGACGGGGCGGGCGAGCAGGTCACTGTGGAGGTGCCGGAGCCCGCCGAGAACGCGGCTAAGGTCACCTCGCGGGAGCCGGCGGTCGCCGGCGACCGGCCGGAGCTCACCGAGGCGACCATCGTCGTCTCCGGTGGCCGTGGCGTGGGCAGTGCCGAAAACTTCAGCGTGGTCGAGCAATTGGCCGACTCGCTGGGCGCCGCGGTCGGTGCCTCCCGAGCGGCAGTTGACTCTGGTTACTACCCGGGCCAGTTCCAGGTCGGCCAGACCGGTAAGACGGTCTCGCCGCAGCTCTACATCGCGCTCGGGATCTCCGGGGCGATTCAGCACCGCGCCGGCATGCAGACGTCCAAGACGATCATCGCGGTCAACAAGGACGAAGAGGCGCCGATCTTCGAGATCGCCGATTACGGCGTGGTCGGCGACCTGTTCAAGGTTGCCCCGCAGCTGACCGAGGCGGTCAAGGCCCGCAAGGGCTGAGTTCCCGGCTGGTCGGGATCGTCGAGAAAGTGCGCCCGAGCTGATCGGCGAAACACGAGCGCCGGGCCTTGTCCGCCGATGTTCTAGCCATCGTCGGCCTCTAACACCACCATGCTGCGCGAATCCACCCGCACTGTACTGCCAGCCTGAATCCGATCCTGACCTTCTGAATTCGGCGTTGCGGTGGCGGTGTCGACGACGGGCACCCACACCCGGCCGAACTCGTCTGGGGGCAAGGTGAATTCGATTGGCTCGTGGTGTGCGTTAAAGCACAAGAAGAACGAACTGTCGGTCACCCGCTGTCCGCGGGCGTCGAGGTCGGGGATGCCCAAGCCGTTCAAATAGACCGCTACCGATTTGCCGAAACCGGAATCCCAGTCTTCGTCGCTCATTTCGGAGCCTTCCGGCGCGAACCACGAGATATCAGGCTGTCCCTCCACGCCTCGTCGGCGTACCGGCACCCCTTTGAAAAATCGGCGGCGGCGAAACACCGGATGCGCGGCCCGCAGAGCCGATACCGACCGGGTGAACTCCATCAGTTCGACGTCCGCCTTGTCCCAATGCACCCAGGTGATCTCGTTGTCCTGGCAGAAGCCGTTGTTGTTGCCGCCTTGACTGCGGCCGAGCTCGTCACCGTGCGAGATCATCGGAACTCCCTGCGACAGCAGTGTTGTCGCGAGAAAGTTGCGTTGCTGACGGGCGCGCAGCGAGTTAACGTCCGGGTCGTCGGTTGGACCTTCTATACCGCAATTCCACGACTGGTTGTTGCTCTCGCCGTCGTTGTTGTCTTCTTGGTTGGCCTCGTTGTGCTTCTCGTTGTACGAGACCAAGTCGCGCAGCGTGAAACCGTCGTGCGCGGTGACGAAATTGATCGAAGCGACCGGGCGGCGGGCCGTGTCCTCGTAGAGATCTGCCGAGCCGGTCAACCGGGAGGCGAACTCGCCGAGCGTTGCCGATTCGCCGCGCCAGTAGTCGCGAACGGTGTCGCGGAACTTGCCGTTCCACTCGGTCCATTGCGGCGGAAAGTTTCCAACCTGGTAACCGCCCGGCCCGACATCCCAGGGTTCGGCGATCAGTTTCACCTGACTCACCGTCGGATCCTGTTGCACCAGTTCGAAAAAGGCTGACAGTCGGTCGACGTCGTAGAATTCGCGTGCCAGTGTTGACGCGAGGTCGAATCGGAAGCCGTCGACATGCATTTCGGTCACCCAGTACCGCAGTGAGTCCATGATCAGTTGCAACGTGTGCGGATGGCCGACGTGGAGGCTGTTGCCGGTGCCGGTGTAGTCCATGTAGTACTGCCGGTCGTCGTCGACCAGCCGGTAATAGGCGGCGTTGTCAATGCCCCGCATCGACAGCGTCGGGCCCAGGTGGTTTCCCTCGGCGGTGTGGTTGTAGACGACGTCGAGGATGACTTCGATGCCTTCCTCGTGCAAGGCGCGGACCATGGTCTTGAACTCTTGGACCTGACCGCCGGGAGTGGTGCTGGAGCTGTATTTGAAGTCCGCGGCGAAGAAGCCAATTGTGTTGTAGCCCCAGTAGTTTGACAGTCCCTGGTCCACCAGCGTCGAGTCGTTTGCGAAGTGGTGCACCGGCATCAGCTCGATCGCGGTGACGCCCAGGCTTTTGAGATGCTCGATGATGACTGGGTGTGCGATACCGGCGTAGGTACCGCGCATTCGCTCCGGGATATCGGGGTGTAGCTGGGTCAGCCCTTTGACATGCGCCTCGTAAATAACCGTGTCGGCGTACTCATGATTCGGCGGGCGGTCGTTGCCCCAGTCGAAGAACGGGTTGATCACCACCGACTTCGGCATGTGCGGCGCGGAGTCGTCGTCGTTGCGGCTGTCGGGATCGCCGAAGTTGTAACTGAAGAGCGCCTGGTGCCACGCGAAGTTGCCGTCGATTGCCTTTGCGTACGGGTCGATCAGCAGCTTGTTCGGGTTACACCGGTGCCCGGCCGCCGGGTCGTAGGGCCCATACACCCGGTAGCCGTAACGCTGACCGGGTTCGACGGCCGGCAGAAAACCGTGCCAGATGAAGCCATCCACCTCATTCAGCGGCACTCTGGACTCAGTACCGTCGGCGTCGAAGAGGCAGAGTTCCACCTGCTCGGCGACCTCACTAAAAATCGCGAAATTGGTTCCCGATCCGTCGTAGGTCGCGCCCAGCGGATAGGCCTTCCCAGGCCACTGCTCCAGGGCAGGTGCCGCCTGTTGCGGGTCGACCGTTTCTGTCACAGCGTCCTCTTTCGCCGGTGGGCCGCGTGCGGACGGCCTGACCCCAACTTGAAATGCATGCTGGGGGATACCCGCCGCGCCGCGGATCACACCTGGATGCGACGGCGATCACCGCGCAGCAGCGGCGTCCGAAGCCCGTTTGGCAAGTCCGTCGAGTTCGCCCGTCGCCCGCCACGCCTCGAGGATGTCGGCGTATTCAGTTGGGCTCCCGAAGAAAAAGCTGTCCTGATTCAACCGCGCGTCCGCGTGGCCCTCGCGGTTGTAGTAGCCGGGGGTGCACGACTCCCGCCGGCCGGCGATCACGCTGGAGCGTTCCACGACCGTGCCGACCCAGGCTGCTTCGGCGTCGAGCGTCGCCTCCACCTCGACGGCGCCGTGCTGCAGCGCCCAAGCAATCACCCAGGCGATGTGGCGAGATTGGGTGTCGATGAGGTAGGGGAAGTTCACGGTGAAGCCGGACTGCGCGATGCTTTCGATGAAGCAGTTCGGAAAGCCGTTGACGTGCAAGCCGTGCAGCGTGCGCACGCCGTCGGCCCATTTCTCGGTGAGGGTCAGGCCGTCGCGCCCGATGACTTCGAAGCCCGTGCGTTGCGAATAACTGGTGCCGACCTCGAAGCCGGTGGCGAAAATCAAACAGTCCAGCGGGTATTCGACGCCGTCGACGACGACGCCGTCGGGGGTGATCTGCTCGACTCCGCGGCCGTGGGTGTCGACGAGGGTGACGCTGTCGCGGTTGAACGCATGCAGGTACTCGTCGTGGAAGCAGGGCCGTTTGCAGTAGTAGCCATACCACGGCTTGAGCGCCTCGGCGGTGGCCGCATCGGTCACGATCGCATCGACGCGCGCCCGGATCTCTTCCATCTTGGCGAAGTCGGCCAGTTCGGCGGCGTTCGGCCCCGCGTCGTTCACGATCGGCAGCTTTTTGATGAGGCTGGTCCACGCGTCGTCGACCAGGTCCTCATCGGCGGAACCACCTGCGGTGAGGATTTGGAAGTTCTCCATGCGCCGCCGCTGCCAACCGGGCTGCAGCGATGCCGCCCACTCGGATTCGGTCGGCCGGTTGGCCCGTACGTCGACCGTTGACGGGGTGCGCTGAAAGACGAACAGCCGATGCACAGCTTCGGCCAGCCGCGGCACGCACTGAATCGCCGTCGCGCCGGTTCCGACGATCCCGACACGCTTGTCCGACAACCCGGCGAGGTCGGTGCCGGTGTATTCGTAATTCCAGCGGCTGGTGTGGAATGTGTGACCGCCGAACGTGGTAATGCCGGTTATTCCAGGCAGTTTCGGCTTCTGCAGGTAGCCGTTCGCCATCGCCACAAACCGGGCGCGGATCTCGTCACCGCGGTCGGTGGAGATCACCCAGCGGGAAGTGCTTGCCTCCCAGCGGATTTCTTGCACCTCAGTCTGCAGACACGCGTCACGGTACAAGTCGTAGTGCTTGGCGATGCGGCGGCAGTGGGCAAAGATCTCAGCCCCCTTGGCATACTTCTCGGTCGGGACATAGCCGAGTTCTTCCAGCAACGGCATATAGACGTAGGACTCGACGTCGCAGGCGATTCCGGGGTAACGATTCCAGTACCAGGTCCCGCCGACGTCGGCGGCCTTGTCGATCAATCGGACGTTGTCGACGCCGAGTTGCTTGCACCGGGCTCCGATGAGTAAGCCCCCGAAGCCGGCACCGACGACGGCGACGTCGACCTCGTCGCCGATCGGGTGGCGGGTGAAGTCGGGATCGGCCCACGGGTCGTCGGCAAAACGGCTGAATGCGCCGGCGACCTGCACGTATTGGGAGATTCCGTCGGCGCGCAGCCGCCGCTGGCGTTCCTTCGCGTATTTGGCGCGCAGCGCGTCGGGATCAAACGTCGCGCCGCCGACCTCAGCCACCGTCGCAGTTTGGACGAAAATTGTGATCCAGGCAACGTTTGTGCTCTCGACCTGCGCGGTTGAGCGGTCTTCGCTGCGACATCGTCATCTGCCGTGCACGGACACGTCACGGCGCGGATGCCAATTAGTGGTCAACATCGCTAACTGTGAGGGCATGAGTGTTGACTCGGTCCTCATACCCGCTGATAAGCCCGCGTCGGGGACAGGTTCGTCCACCGAGCCGCGGTATTCGCTACTGCTGTCCACCGATGCCACACTGATCGAATCCGCGCAGCGGCTCCGCTACGTCGTATTCAGCAACGAGCCGGGTTTCGCGCTGACCGGACCGGACGCCGGCCTGGACGTGGACCGTTTCGACGAGCACTGCGATCACCTGCTGGTCCGCGAGGACAACTCCGGCGAGCTGGTTGGTTGTTACCGCATGCTGTCGCCGACCGGTGCTGTCGCCGCCGGAGGGCTTTATACCGCAACAGAATTCGACATCACAGCGCTGGATGCGCTGCGGCCGTCGCTCGTGGAGATGGGACGCGCGGTCGTTCGCGACGATCATCGCAACGGCGCGGTCGTGCTGCTGATGTGGGCCGGCATCCTGGCTTACCTCGACCGGTGCGGCTACGACTACGTCACCGGCTGCGTATCGGTTCCCGTTAGAGGAGATGCGGCGGACGGCGAACCACCGGGCGCTCAGATTCGCGGCGTGCGTGACTTCGTCCTGCGCCGACACCCCGCCCCACCGGAATACCGGGTGCACCCGCACCGGCCGGTGATCATCAACGGACGCACCCTGGACGAGATCCCGCCGCCCGCGCGGCCGGCGATCCCGCCGCTGATGCGTGGTTACCTGCGACTGGGCGCGCGGATATGCGGCGAGCCGGCCCACGATCCCGACTTCGGCGTGGGTGATTTCCCCGCGCTGCTGGACAAGCGTCAGGCCGACACGCGATATCTGCGCCGACTCCGGTCGGTATCGGCGGCCACCGAGGCGGCGGGCCGGGTGGCTTGATGAGCACTCCGAACGCGCGCGACCACGCCTGGCTGCCGCGGGCGTCCTGCGATGTGGGGTGTCTGCGAGCGGGCGGCTCGGAAGCCTCTCGTCGGTTGATCGTGGCGCTACGGGTCACGGTGCGCGCCAGCCTGGGACTGCTGTTCGCGCCGGCGCTGCTCCTGGTTGCGCTTCCGGTGCCGGGAAGGTCGCGGGCTAAGCGAATCTACTGCCGCATGTTGTTGTGGTGTCTCGGGGTGCGGGTCACGGTGTCGGGCGGGCCGATTCGCAATCTGCCCGGCATGTTGGTGGTCAGCGACCACATGTCGTGGCTGGATATCGTGACGATCGCCGCGGTACTTCCGGCAACTCGGTGGCGGGCGGCGCCCGCGTCGTTTGTCGGCCGCGCCGACGTGGCCGCCAATCTCATCGTGCGGATGATGGCGTGCATCATCAAAGTCATCCCAATCGAGCGGGGCAGCCTGCGGCAGCTGCCCGGGGTCGTCGACGCCGTCGCCGCTCGGCTGCGCGCCGGTCAGACGGTGGTGGCGTTCCCGGAGGGCACCACCTGGTGTGGTCTGGCGTCCGGGCCGTTCTATCCGGCGATGTTCCAGGCGGCCGTCGACACCGGCCGACCGGTCCAGCCGCTGCGGCTGCGCTACCACCACCGCGACGGCAGGGTCTCGACGGTCCCGGCCTACATCGGTGACGACACGCTGTTGCGTTCGATCGGTCGGTTGCTGGTCGCGCGCCGCACGGTGGCCCGGGTCTACGTCGAATCACTGCAGCTGCCCGGTGACGATCGGCGCGAGCTGGCCCGTCGCTGCCAGGCCGCGATTCGCATGAAGGCGACGTCGCACCCTGGTCATGGGCAGCGCCGCCCCGTGCTGGCCTCCTGACCTCTAGCTGCGCCTGATTGCCCTGCATCTCCTCAGGCCGTTCCGGCCTGCATCGTCGCGGGGCCGCCTCGGTATCCTTGGCGGGTCATGGTCTACCTGGATCACGCCGCCACCTCCCCGATGTACCCCGCTGCCATCGAGGCGATGACGGCTGCGCTGCGCAGCGTGGGCAACGCGTCCTCGCTGCACACCACGGGTCGGACCG
>Ga0210405_10003769_pt1 | contig 14629 bp, 13 predicted proteins | sample IncBWH11MmetaG_FD_155492 | JGI IMG/M metagenome (GOLD analysis project Ga0210405, IMG submission 155492) | Forest soil microbial communities from Barre Woods Harvard Forest LTER site, Petersham, Massachusetts, United States - Inc-BW-H-11-M | ecosystem: Environmental > Terrestrial > Soil >... | reverse complement strand
TCCGGCGAATAATCCTTTATTACGCGAATAGGAAAGGATTTCGGCGGTCATCACGATATCGGTCGCTCCCTCGGCGGTGCGGCCCTTGGGGCCGGCTGCAGCAGAAGCGTCGGCGCCAAGCTTTACTTTACTTTTCAGCAGTGAACGCGCTCCGGCTGGGTTCATTACCAGAAGAACGAAGTCCGTAGCCTGGCCTCCGAGCTGAAATCCAATGCTGGCGCCTTCCAGGGCATACAATGCAGGCGGTCCCCAAGGCCCGGTGTAGGAGATTCCGCCACGACAGATCATGACGCCGCGACCGTAGCTGCCACCGACGCCGAACGCAGCCTTTTTCACGGAGGGCAAAACGATGATGCATTCGGCTTTGTCGAGCAGGTCCTGAGGAATGTTGTCGGGGATGTTGAGGATTTCTTTCAGAACGTGGCCGGAGTTCTCAACCCGGTCGACTTCCGTGCTATCGTCAACGGCGAGCGCGGGCATTATGAGAGCGCATAGCAAGAACGGAACCAGCAGTGATTTCATCGAGTCTCCTATTTTCGGGTCGTGATGCTATTTTAACCTTGTAACGGCTTGGTAAGATGCTGAACCGGAACTTCCGAGTTGCGAGGGATGGTCACGTAAGTTGAAGAGACCCATGACCCAACGAGTGCTCCTTTTGTAACTTGGCATTTGCAGAAGGGGCTCCTAGAGTTCTAATGAGTAAAGGCGGCATTTGGCGGGTACTTCGGCCCCCTACGTGCATCTAATAAGTTGAGGCGAACGGGGCAGGCTGGGGACTAAACGCCGTAAGTCGGGACTGGATGTGGAATGAAGTACACGGGGAAGTATTTTTTGCTCGCCGGGATTCTTGTGGCAGCGGCATGGCTACCGCTGCGGGCGCAGGTGACTTATCTCGCCCCGAGCAATGCGTTGGTGTCATCGCCTTCCTCGATCCCTGATACAAGCACGCCTGACGACTCCATTATCACGATCAAGAAGCGGGTGGATGAAGTCAATGTGCTGTTCATTGCGACCGACCGGCATGGCAAGTTCGTGCGCAACCTCAACGAGAAGGACTTTGCGATCCTCGATGACCATAAGCCGCCGCAATCCATCGTAAATTTTCGCCGCGAGACTGATCTGCCCATTGAGCTTGGACTTTTGATCGATACCAGCGGTTCCGTGCGCGGGCGCTTTGACTTCGAACAGGACGCCGCCGTCAGTTTCTTGCAGAATACCGTGCGCCCAAATTTTGACAAGGCCTTCGTCGTGGGCTTTAACGGGCATAGTCAGATGATGCAGGACTTTACCGATAACGCCGCATTGCTCTCCGCTGCGGTGCACCGGATGCAGGACGGGGGAGGAACGGCGCTGTACGATGCCATCTATCGAGCCTGCCATGACAATCTGATTAAGGATCACGAAGACCATCCTTCGCGACGGGCCATCGTCGTGGTGAGTGATGGTGAGGACAATCAGAGTGACTTCAGCGAGGCGCAGGCGATTGAAATGGCGCAACGGGCGGAAGTCATTATTTATGCGATTTCGACCGATGACAGCGGCCTGATCCTGCGGGGCGATAAAGTGCTACAGCGCGTCGCCGACGCCACCGGGGGAAGGGCATTCTTCCCGTACAAAATGAAGGACATCAAGAACTCGTTTGCGGCCATAGAAGACGAGCTGCGGAGCCAATACATCATTTCCTATCACCCGGCTGATTTTGAAGCGAATGGGCACTTCCGCCCCATTGAGATCACTGCCCTCAAGAAGGATCTTCAGGTGCGCTCCCGCCGGGGCTACTACGCCCCGCGGCAGTAGGTTCAGCCCTCGTCCGGGCGTAGAGACGTAGCTAGCTACGTCTCTACAGATTGCGGCGCGAAACTGGCGGGCGGTGCTACAATTTGGGTGGCTGGAGCCCGTTTTTAAGAATTTCCGCAAGACCAGCCGGTACGGGCGTTCCCATGGCAGGTGGAGCATTGAAGCCAAAGTCTATCTTCGTCGTGAGTCTCGCTTGTTTGGCTCTGGGACTGCCTTGTCTTGGCCAGAAACGACACTCAGCCGCTAGCCAGCCCGCGGCGCAAGACGCTCAGCTTACGCCGGCAGGTCCTCCTCCAACGCTGGCACAGTTGCCTGCGACTCCGCCGCAGGTTACTTTCCAGGGCGGCCAGTTGACGATTTCGGCCCAGAATTCCACCTTGGGCGACATCTTGAAAGCGGTTCGGGCGCAGACGGGGGCGACCATCGACTTGCCGGGTAACGCGTCTGAGCGTGTGGTGGGACAGTTCGGTCCGGCTCCGGCTCGAGATGTTCTGGCCTCGCTGCTCAACGGATCGCACTTTAATTACATGCTGTTGGGGTCGGCGACTGATCCCAACGCTCTGGACCGGGTGATTCTGATGGCCAAGTCGGGTGCCGGAGGGGTCGATAGCGCTCCACAGCAACCGACCCAGCAGGCGGTCGCCTACAACCAGGCCGTCTATAACCGACCAACGGCAATGCCAATGGCAGCTCCGGGTGGAAACGTCGTAACTGTCGAAGGTCAGGACGCCGAGAATCAGGACGAAGCCACGGATGACTCTGCCGATGCCAGCACTGACGACGCGGCCGATGATCAAACCGACCAGACTGACCAAACGGACGACCAGGCGGCTGCCGACGACCAGCAACAGCAACAAGATGGACAGCAGCAGGTCAAGACACCCGAGCAGCTTCTGCAGGAACTGCAGCAACGGCAGCAGCAGATGCAGCAACAGGGAATTCAGCCGGGAGTCCAGCCCGGCGTACAGCCCGGCTTACAGCCTGGCGTACCGCCCGGAATGCGACAGTTCCCCAATCCTGGAGTGCCGAGCCAGCCGGGTGGTGACGCAACCCCGCCTCACTAATCAGCTTCAGAATAGCGTGTTCAAGCGGAAGAGTATGTTAGCGTCCGCCAGCGTGCGCGGCACGGGCCTGGCTTTGGGCGAGTACGGGCTTTTCAGCAGTGCGTTGCCGCGACTGGCTCGCGAAGGTGTGAAGAATTCCAATGACGGAGCCGTAAGCGGATAAAATTCCAATTGCCAGTACACTAACCACAGTGAAACAAAGGATGCAAACGCTGAATAGACCGCCCAAGTTTCCTACCTTCTAACGAATTGCCCGGTTCTGGTGATGTCGCCGCTCCCTGAGAATCTACCTGCGTTGACGGTTGCCACTGTTAGCAAATAAGATACGTGAGTAGAGCTGCGCACCTCCACTTTCCAACATCTCTGTGGACCCGTCCACATTACGGAAGGTCACTGAAGGGTGTCTCTTTCGCTTTTATGGCCATTACGAAGATTTCGGTGCGCGGGGCGCGGCAGCACAACCTCAAGAACATCGATGTCGAGATCCCCCGTAACAGCCTGACGGTAATCACGGGCCTGAGCGGGTCGGGCAAGTCCTCGTTGGCGTTTGACACGATTTACGCCGAGGGCCAGCGGCGTTATGTGGAAACGCTCTCGGCGTACGCCCGCCAGTTTCTGGACCAAATGGAACGGCCGGACGTGGATGCCATCGATGGCCTCAGTCCAGCCATTTCGATTGAGCAGAAGACCACCAGCCGGAGCCCGCGCTCGACGGTGGGCACGATTACTGAGATTTACGATTATCTTCGTCTTTTGTTCTCTTCCATTGGGGTACCGCATTGCCCGAAGTGCGGGCGAGCCATAAGCCGACAGACAGCTGATCAGATCGTTCAGCGGGTGATGGCGCTTACACCCGAAGATCGCGTCATGGTGCTGGCGCCCATCGTGCGCGGACGCAAGGGCGAATTCAAGAAAGAGATGGAGAAGTTGGTTCAGCACGGCTTCACCCGTGCCAGAGTGGACGGTGAACTGGTTAACCTCGACGATGACATTCCGCTGGATAAACGCAAGAATCACACCATTGAAGTGGTCATCGATCGTCTGCTGGTGAAACCGGGCATTGAGCACCGTCTCGAGCTTTCGGTTGGACTGGCGATGAAGCTGGCGGGGGGCCTGGTTCAGGTAGCCGTGGTCGGCGGCGAAGAACAGCTTTATTCGGAGCGGCTGGCGTGTCCGGATTGCGGCATCAACGTGCCACAACTGGAGCCACGGTCGTTCTCTTTTAACAGTTCATATGGAGCCTGTCCCGAATGCCACGGACTGGGCAGCCGCTATGATTTTGATCCCGCAAAGGTGATTGTCGACTGGTCGAAGCCCTTGCTCGATGGCGGATTGGGGCCAGGCTCAGCGTCGCAAAATCTGATCCACATGCTCCAAATCGCAGCCACGGCGCATGGCTTGGACCTGAGTACGCCTTTCGAAAAGTTTCCTGAGAAGGTGCAAAACCTATTGTTGTTTGGGGAAGCGGGCAAGGGAGGCAAGACCGGCTTCGGCGGAATTTTAGCTTATCTCAAGCGGGTGTTGGAGGAGTCTACATCCGAAGGCTATCGCGATTTCTTGCTCGATTATATGTCAGCTACGGAATGCCCCGCCTGCCACGGGCAGCGGTTGCGCCCGGAAAGTCTGGCGGTGAAAGTGAACGGTCTGTCGATCGCGGACTTTACTGGGCTGCCGGTTTCGCGTTCGCTGGAGTTGGCAAGGAAGATCAAACTCACTGGCCGCGAGGCTGCGATTGCGGGACGGGTCGTGCATGAGATTGTCGAGCGGCTGCAGTTTCTGAATGCCGTCGGTCTGGGCTATATCTCGCTCGATCGCTCGGCCGCAACGCTTTCCGGAGGCGAGGGCCAGCGCATCCGCTTGGCCACACAGATCGGGTCAAAGCTGAGAGGCGTGTTGTACGTCCTTGATGAACCTTCGATCGGCCTGCATCACCGCGACAACGCCCGGTTGCTCAAAGCGCTCGAAGAGTTACGCGATCTGGGCAACACCGTGCTGGTGGTCGAGCATGATGAAGAGACCATCCGCCGCGCCGACTATGTAATCGACCTCGGCCCCGGAGCAGGCCGCCACGGAGGCGAACTTGTAGCCCACGGAACGCCGGAAGAAATTATGGAAGTGCCGGGCTCGCTCACCGGAGCTTACATCTCGGGCAGAGTCCAGATCGAAATGCGGGCGGAGCGGCGGCCAACGAATGGCACGGGCATCACCATTCTGGGCGCGCGTGAAAACAATCTAAAGAATCTTGACGTCACCTTTCCGCTGGGTGTGATGACGGTGGTGACCGGTGTCTCCGGCTCTGGCAAATCCACCTTGGTGAATGACATCCTTTATCGCGCACTGGCGAAAACTCTGTACCGCTCGCGCGAAGAAGCCGGCGCCCACAAAGGGATTTCAGGTGCGGAGAACATCGATAAGGTCATTCGCATTGATCAGTCTCCGATCGGCCGAACGCCGCGCTCGAATCCGGCGACCTATACAGGAGTCTTCGCGCAGATTCGTGATCTATATGCAATGCTGCCGGAGTCGCGGGAACGGGGTTACAAACCGGGAAGGTTTTCCTTCAACGTGACTGGCGGACGTTGCGAAGCTTGCCAGGGTGAAGGACAGCGTCGCATTGAAATGAGTTTCCTCCCCGATGTCTATGTGCTTTGCGAAGTCTGCGGTGGCCGCCGCTACAACCATGAAACTCTGGCTGTAAAGTACAAGGGATACTCCATCGCGGACCTGCTCGAGATGCCGGCGTCGGACGCGTTGCCGATTCTCGAGAACATTCCGCAGGTGAGACAGAAACTCCAGACGTTGGTCGATGTTGGTCTGGGATATATTCACCTGGGTCAATCGGCAGTAACGCTCTCGGGCGGTGAAGCGCAACGCATCAAACTGGCGCGCGAGTTGAGCAAACGGCAAACCGGGAAGACTCTATATTTGCTGGATGAGCCCACGACCGGCCTGCACTTTGACGACGTCAAGAAGTTGCTTGACGTCCTACATCGTCTGACCGACCTGGGGAACATGGTCGTGATTATCGAACATAATCTGGATGTGATCCGCAACGCCGACTGGATCATCGACCTCGGTCCGGAGGGCGGAGAAGAGGGTGGACGCATCGTTGCTCAAGGTACGCCAGAGCAGGTCGCAAGGAACAAGAAGTCCTATACCGGACAGGCGCTCGCGCAACACTTCAATGGAAACTCAAAAAAGACGTCGACGGTCGAATTGCTGGCTTGATCCATGCGGGTAGCCGTCCTCCGCATTCTGCGATTCGAACTCAACCCCTCGAAAGCTCGTGGCCGATGCCGAGACGAACAACTATCCGGCTGCAGTCTGCACTGGTTTTCTTTTTCGTGTAGATTCAAAATGTCGAGCTGATTTCCCTGTGTCCTCACCCGAAAATCCGTGGTCTGAGCCCAGCTTCGTTCCCATCCCGGAACCTCCGGCGCCTATCGCCGAAGTCACTGCCGAGAACCCGGCATGGAGCGGATGGGACGTGTTGCAGATTGCGTTTCTTACTATCGGTTCGGTTGTCATTTTTCTGCCATTGGTAGCCCTGGCTGCACAGCGACTGTTCTATCCCGAGGTTGCCTTCGTCGAAGTCATTACCTTTCCGCTCGTGACGGTGGTGGGCCAAGTATTCGCCTACCTTGTAATTCTCGCCTTCATGTTTTCGATTGTAAAGCGCGCGCCCGGCCAGGATTTCTGGCAGGCCATCCGATGGAACTGGCCGAGAAACGGGTCAAGCTATTTGCTCATCGGGATTGTGCTGGCTTTTGCGCTGCAAGGGATCGCCCATTATCTTCCCATCCCGAAAGAAGTACCGATGGACCGTTTCTTCAAGACGCCGGCGGAAGCGTGGGCAGTGTCGCTGTTCGGTATCACCTTCGCACCATTGCTCGAGGAGCTGTTCTTCCGTGCTTTTCTCTATCCCGTTCTGGTTCGCCGGCTCGGTGTCACGGTAGCAGTTCTTGCGACGGCGGCAGGCTTTAGCCTCATTCACGCTCCGCAACTGGGACGCGCGTGGGCGCCAGTGCTGGTGATATTCATGGTCGGTCTGGCGCTGACTATCACACGCGCCGTGACCAAGTCAGTCGGCGCCAGTTTGATTATGCACATGGCATACAACGGCACGCTGTCGGTTTTGCTCTTCCTCGGAACCGATGGATTCCGGCATCTGGAAAGGCTGAACCAGTAGTAGCTCGTGGAGCGACGGGCGTCCTCGCCCGTCCGCCGAAATTCAGCAAGCAAGCATGTTATCTTAGATTTTCCATGTCTTCCGCGCGTCAGGAACTTTTACGTCTGTTGGCAACCAAATCTTTTCGTCTGGGAGAATTCAAGCTCTCGTCGGGCGGTACCAGCGACTACTACGTGGATTGCCGCACTACAACTTTGGACGCGCGCGGTTCGCAATTCACTGGCCAGGTGTTCCTCGAAGAAATTCGGCGGCACGGATGGCGGCCTCAGGCGATCGGCGGCTTAACCATGGGGGCTGATCCGCTGGTGGTGGCCGTAGCCGTGACCAGCGGCGAAATCCACGGTTTTCTCGTGCGCAAAGCTGAGAAGCAGCATGGCACGGGTCAGCGGATCGAAGGCTTTCGAGAGAAGGGCGCGCGCGTCGTGATCGTGGACGATGTCTGCACTACGGGTGCTTCCACAGTTCAGGCGATCGAGACGGCACGCGAATTTGGATTTGAAATCGCCGGCGTGATGTGCCTGGTCGAGCGCCAAGAGGCGAAGGGGCGTCCGAGCGTGGAGAAAGCTGCCACCCCTGCGCCGTTTGTTTCGATCTTCACCGCGACGGATGTGCGCCAAGAACATCTACGACTGAAAGATGAGGCACCTCCGCCAGTCTTCGCGGTCGCTGCTGTCTGCGAACTCTGTGGAAGGCCGGCGGTGACGAACATGCCGCGCAACCGCTGTGAAGTGCATAAAATGCAGCTGTCATCCTGAGCGCAGCGAAGGATCTCTGCATTGCTCTGGGCGAGGGCCAATACGGAGATCCTTCGTTTGCTCAGAATGACATTGGTTGAGTTGAGAATCGAACCATGATCCAGACCCTGGAATGGACTGACAAGGGCGTACGCTTCATCGATCAGACGAAGCTGCCCACCGAAGAAACCTATGTGACCTGCAAGAATTACGAGCAGGTTGCCGACGCCATTCGCAATATGGTGGTGCGCGGCGCGCCGGCCATCGGTGTGGCTGCAGCCATGGGCATCGCCCTCGGCATGAAAAACTCGAAAGCCGAAACCGGAGGCGAACTGAAGCGGGAATTTGACCAGATCTGCGAGGTGATCGGGAAGACGCGTCCGACCGCAGTAAATCTTTTCTGGGCCATCCGCCGCATGCGCGACAAACTCGAACTGCTGCGAGTGCGCCCGTTACCGCAGATCAAGCAAGCTCTGGTCGAAGAAGCGCAGCGCATGCACGCCGAAGATATCGCCGCCAACCAGGCCATGGGACGCCACGGAGCAACGCTAATGCCCTCTAGCGGCGGCGTGCTCACTCACTGCAATGCCGGAGCGCTTGCGACTTGCGGCTATGGCACGGCGCTGGGGGTGATCCGCGCGGCAGTCGAGCAGGGAAATAAAATTCACGTCTACGCCGACGAGACCCGTCCTTTTCTGCAGGGGTCGCGGCTGACCGCCTGGGAACTAATGAAAGACGGCATTCCCACGACCGTTATCTCCGACAACATGGCGGGCGCGATCATGAAGCAGGGCAAGATCGGAGCAATTGTGGTGGGTGCGGACCGCATCGCTGCCAATGGCGACGTAGCCAACAAAATCGGAACCTATACCGTCGCCGTGTTGGCAAAAGAACACGACATCCCCTTTTATGTCGCTGCGCCACTCTCAACCATCGATTTCGAAGCCTCCGACGGCAGCAAAATTCCTATCGAGCAGCGCAACGAAAAAGAAGTTACTCACATCGCCGGCAAACAGATGACCCCCGACGGAGTGCAGATCGAAAACCCGGCATTCGACGTGACCCCCGCGAAGTTCGTGACCGCGATTGTCACCGAGCGCGGCATCGCGCGCGCACCCTATGGAGAATCGTTACGCAAGTTAGCAGGCGCCGAACGCGCTGCGACGATTACTTAGAGCAGGTCCAGCGTTTGCCGTACCCTATCAGGGATTGTCATCCCGACCGGAGTTTCCCATTTCCGCAGGGAATGGGAAGCGGAGTGGAGGGACCTGCTTTTCGGTACAGGTCACACCAATCCTTGGAAGCGCGTTGGGTCCTGTTGAGGATGTTGCGGGAATCTTCTTAGTTGTTCAGGGACCGAGTGCTAAACGCCAAGCACCGCTTTCCCATGTATTCCATCACTCAATCCCAAGTTTCATTCGAGAGCGGCGGCAAAGACATTCGTCTGGATTGCTTTCTGCCCGACGCCAACGGCCAACGCTTTCCAGCCGTGATCGGGCTGCACGGTTCAGGGGGCGGGCACGCGTCGATGGCCGACCCCGCGAACCTTCTTGCCGAGCACGGCTTTGCAGTTTACGTGCTGCATTATTTCGATCGCACGGGCACCACTGAGATCGATGGCCTGCAAACCATCTTCCGCCACTTCCCCGTCTGGATGAAAACTTTGTGGGACGCGGTCAGCTTTGTGGCCCGCCGGCCGCAAGTCGATCCCGAACGCATCGGGCTGTTGGGATTCTCTCTGGGTGCATACCTCGCGCTTTCGGCTTCTGCAATTGACTCGCGCATTCAGGCCGTGGTCGAGTTCTTCGGCGGCATGCCCAAAGAGATGAGGTTTTTTACGCGTCGACTTTGCCCGGTGCTGATCCTGCACGGTGTCGAGGACAAGACTGTCCCGGTTGAGGAGGCATACCACTTGCAGCAAATCCTCGAGAAAAAGCAGATCGCTTACGAAATGCAGATTTACCCCGGAGTGGGGCACGGTTTCAGTGGTGAAGTCTGGCGCGATGCAGGTTTACGCACGCTGGCGTTTCTGAGGAAGCAGTTGGTCGACAAGAACTACGCTGAACCGAAAGTCTGATTTCTTCCCCGAACTTTTCGTCAGCAATCTTCGTAAATTACAGTAGACGACAAGGAGAGCCTGCCATGTTTACCTTCCTCCTCTGGTGCCTGCTGTTCGTGTTGTGTTGGCCGCTGGCTCTGATTGCCCTGGTGCTTTATCCGTTGGTGTGGCTGCTGCTCCTGCCATTCAGGCTGGTCGGGATTGCGGTGCACGGAGTGTTGGAGCTGGTGTGGGCGGCGGTGATGTTGCCGGCGAGACTTTTGACTGCGCCGTTCCGTCTTTGAATGTAGGCGCGGGCGTCCTCGCCCGTGCTTCCTGGCGAAAATTTACTCAGCACCTTTCGCCGGTATCGCCATCCCCAATTCTTTCATCGCCATCTGCAAATCTTTCCAGGTTTCTTTCTTCTGACGAGGATCGCGCAGCAGGAACGCGGGATGATAAGTGACGGCAAGCTTGGTGCCGCGGAAATCGAACCAGCGGCCGCGAAACTCGGACATGGGCGCATTGATGGCCAAGAGCGTTTTTGCCGCCACAGCACCCAGCGCCACGATTGCCTTCGGTTGGATGGCCGCGATCTGCCGCATCAGAAATGGAGAGCAGGTGTCGCATTCATCCCGCTCCGGAGTACGGTTCCCCGGCGGACGGCACTTGATGATGTTCGCGATATAAACATCTTCGCGCCGCAGGCCCATAGCTTTGATCATGTTGTTGAGTAACTGCCCGGCGCGGCCCACGAACGGCTCGCCCTGCTGGTCTTCATCCGCGCCTGGAGCTTCGCCGATGAACATCAGATCAGCTTTCGGATTGCCCACACCGAAGACGATTTGTTTGCGCCCCTGTTTGTGCAAGCGGCAACGGGTGCAGTCGCCCAAGTCTTCGCGAATCAGACGCAGAGCCAGGACGGGATCGGCCACGCCTGACTCAGCTTTCGTGCTCGCCACTTCGGAAATATTCTCTTCCACTGGTACCGCGACGGCAGCTTTGGATCTCGGGGTCATCAAGTCTCGCTGTTCTGGCTGGATTGAGGGACTATCGTAATTTTCCGCATCTTGCATTGTGCTGGGGTTGGCTATGGCAGGCTCGCGGCGGTAGAAATCGTAAATGCCCAACTCGTTGTAGTAGCGGACACGTTCAGCCAAAGCGCGCTTGAGTTGCGGATCGAGCCCGCCGGCCATTCGTTATTTTCCAATCTTTGCAGGGACGTTTTGTGGATTCCGCAGCCGCACCACCTGGTCGAGCACACGTTGCGCGACTTCCCACTTCGTAGTCTCCGGAACTTCCACGACTTCGTGCTGAGTAATAATCGCGACCGCGTTGCGATCGGAATCGAAGCCCACGCCCTCGCGCGAAACATCATTCACCACGATGGCATCGAGCAACTTCGAGGCCAGTTTCTTGCGTGCGTTTTCCAGTGCGTTCTGAGTCTCGGCGGCGAAGCCAACGATCAATTGCGACTGCTTGTGCCGCGCGATCTCGCCAAGGATGTCTACCGTAGGCTCAAGCTCTAGGGTCATCGGACCGCTACGTTTGATCTTCTGCGAAGCCAAAGACTTTGGGCGATAGTCAGACACCGCCGCTGTCTTGATCACGATGGTTGCCTGCGGCAGCAGCTTCAAAACCGCTTGACGCATCTCTTCCGCGGACTCTACGCGGGTGACTTCAGCAGCGCCCGGCGGAGTCAGCGCAGTGGGGCCGCTCACCAGCAACACGCGCGCTCCACGGCGAAGTGCGGCTTCCGCCAACGCGTAGCCCATCCTGCCACTGGAGCGGTTCGTAAGATAGCGCACCGGGTCGATCTTCTCTCGGGTTGGGCCGGCCGTAATCAGCACCGTCTCACCGGCCAACTCCTGCGAAGCCCCAAGTGCTTCCAACGTGGCTGCGACGATCGCCTCATTTTCCGCCAGACGTCCCGGACCCGTCATGCCGCAGGCCAGGTATCCAGTGCCCGGTTCCACGATCCTCACGCCGCGCTTTTTCAAAATCTCAAGATTCGCTTGCGTGGCCGCGTGGTCCCACATGTTGACGTTCATGGCAGGCGCCACCACAACCGGGGCCGTGGTTGCCAGAAACAGAGTGCCAAGGAAATCGCTGGCAATGCCCTGCGCGAATTTGGCGAGAACGTCCGCGGTTGCCGGCACAACCAGCAGCGCATCAATCGACTGCGCCACCGCGATATGTTCGACTGCGGAATCAATATTCGGGTGTTCGCCCGAGCCCGCACCGAACATGTCGGTAATAACTTTTTCGCCGGAGAGTGCCGCAAAGGTGAGAGGCCGGATGAACTCCTGGGCGGCTTGGGTCATGACGACCTGCACGCGGACACCGCGGTCCTGCAGCAAACGAACAATTTCCGCCGCCTTGTAAGCCGCAATCCCGCCGCTGACGCCAAGAGCGATTTTCATGATTGCCGATGGTCACTTCCATTTGTCGATTGCGCGAACTCCGCGCCATCGCAAAGCAAACAGGAAATGACTACTCTTGCCCCAACGCCTTGTCGAGCATTTCGCTGACAACCTCGACGGTCGACTTCGGCGTTTCCGGGATCACCCACTTCACCTTGCCAGCCTTGATTTCATCCTGCGCAATGCGGCAGGGTTTGCGGGAGTGAGTTTCGATGACCGGCGGCGCACCGCCTTGCAATTGACGTGCGCGGCGAGCGGCTACCAGGATGTATCGATAGTTGCTGTCGAACCCTTCAATCAACTTCATTGTGTTCTCCCTGTGGCTAGCGCCCGCCTGAGGTCGCCGCTGTGGTAAACGAAGCCAAGATCGGCTGCAGGCGTTCCCGGATGTTGCTCAAGCGGCAACCTTCGGCCTTAGCCAGCATCTTTGCATCGTCAGCGGATCCGTGAACTCCCGAGCGCTTCAGTCGTTCCGCAAGCAGAATCGCCGTCAGCGCTTGGATAGATTCATCCAGACGGTCGTTAACCAGAATATAGTCGTATTTCCCGTAATTCTCAATCTCACGACTGGCCGTGACCAATCGGCGCTGGATCACTTGTTCAGCATCCAGACTGCGTTTTCGCAGGCGCGCCTCCAAAACCTTGCGATCCGGCGGCATAATAAAAATGCTCACGGCTTCCGGAAGCTTGCGCTTGATCTGCTCCGCGCCCTGCACATCAATGTCGAGCAGCAAGTCATTTCCGCTCTTCTCAGCCTGATGCAGGAAGCGCTTCGCCGTACCGTAGCAATGGCCGAACACGTCCGCATGTTCGAGGAACTCATCGTTCCGCACCATTTCCTCGAACTCGGAGCGCGGCACGAAAAAGTATTCTCGTCCGTTCTGCTCTGTTCCTCGTGGCGGCCGCGTGGTGTAAGAAATCGAAAACTCCAGCCCCGGAACGATTTCCCGCGCTTTGTCCACCAGCGTCGATTTGCCCGAACCCGAGGGCGCAGAAATAATGTAGACCGTGGTCATTCGAGGTTCTGCACCTGCTCACGCGCTTTTTCGATATCGGCTTTCATCGATAACCCGAGCTCCGTGATTTTCATGGCTTCACCGGACAGGCCCGAAGTTTTGGAAAGTAGTGTATTGGCCTCGCGATTCATCTCCTGCAGCAGAAAATCCATCTTCTTGCCCACTTCTCCACCTTGATCGAGCAAGCCCAGAAGATGCTTCACGTGCTGATCAAGCCGCACCAACTCCTCCTGAATGTCGCTGCGATCCACCAGCAGCGCCGCTTCCTGCAAGATGCGTTCCGGTTCAATTTGTGACCCCAGCAACTCCTGCAGGCGCGTCTTTAATCGGTCGGCATAGGTTTGCAGGGCGGCCTGGCGATGCTTTTCCACTCCCTCCCGCGCTTGTTGTACGTGCCCCATGCGCTGCCTCAATTCGCGTTCCGTGCCGCGCCCTTCCTCTTCGCGCATTTGATTAAGTCGCGCGAGAGCCTCTTCCATCTTGGAGAGAACTGCCGTTTCCAGGCCGTCCTCAACCGGCATCGCCTCCGACTCGAGCGCGCCCGGTATGCGGAGAATCGCATTGAGATCCGGCTCAGCCGCCAACCCGAATTCCGCAGCGGCTGCACGAAATGCCTGAACGTAACCACCCACTAAAGCCCGATTGAGTGAAAAGCCTTCACTTGTGCCGCGTTCCATATTCAGAGTCAACTCCACATGGCCGCGTGCCATCTTCTCCTTCAACCGCCGGCGCAACTTCATCTCCAGGTCGTCGCTATCCGACGGCATGCGGAAATGTATGTCGAGAAACCGATGGTTCACCGATTTCAGCGACAGGGTGAAACCAACCTGGCCGTTGACCTGCCCTTTCACCTGCGCGAACCCGGTCATGGAGCGGATCGACATATTTAATGTAGGCGCGGGCGTCCTCCCCCGTGCCGAATCAAAAAACAATTGAACCTAAACTTTCACTCCGCGTGCACTTCCGGTCTCGCCGGTTCCACTTCCGCAAATTGCAACTCGTACAACCGGCGATACGTGCCCAGCTTCTTCATGAGCTCCTCGTGCGGTCCAATATCCGCAGCAGTCCCATTTTCCAGCACCACGATACGATCCGCACGCCGCACCGTGGAAAGCCGATGCGCAATCACCACCACGGTCCGCCCGGTCATGAGATTCTGTAGCGCCGACTGTACCAGTGCCTCGGATTCGCTGTCCAACGCCGACGTGGCCTCATCGAGAATCAATATCGGCGCGTTCTTGAGTAGCGCCCGCGCAATCGCAATTCGCTGGCGCTCCCCGCCCGAAAGCCGCACTCCGCGCTCGCCAATCACCGTCTCATAGCCGCCAGGCAAGTCCATAATAAAGTCATGCGCCAACGCTGCGCGAG
>Ga0210405_10003768_pt1 | contig 14630 bp, 11 predicted proteins | sample IncBWH11MmetaG_FD_155492 | JGI IMG/M metagenome (GOLD analysis project Ga0210405, IMG submission 155492) | Forest soil microbial communities from Barre Woods Harvard Forest LTER site, Petersham, Massachusetts, United States - Inc-BW-H-11-M | ecosystem: Environmental > Terrestrial > Soil >... | reverse complement strand
AGGACGTGAACTTTGCCGTCGCGCGTCGCAGTGACCTGCGCTTCCGACGCGAGATATTCCTCGCCGGAGCCCGTGAATCCCGCACCGTGCAGAAACGCGGCAAATCCGATGCCCCGTTTGATTACGTTTTGGGGATTTTCTTTTGCGAACCGCGCGCGTTTCTCGTGATACCCGCTCAACTCCAATGCCCGGTCCAGCAGCTTGTCCATTTGCACTTTTTCGTGGATCACCTGGCCGACGGAAAGCGTCTGGCCTTCGTGAATGAAATTGCGGCGGCGCAATTCTTCCGGTGAGAGGCCAACGGCGGCGGCAACTCGATCGAGATGGCGTTCAAGGGCGAAGACGCTTTGCGGCGCGCCAAAACCGCGAAACGCGCCGTGCGGCGGAGCATTTGTGGCCACCACCCCGCTCTGGATCAGCACGTTGGGGCAGGCGTAGGGTCCGGCAGCGTGAATGGTGCCGCGCGACAATACTACCGGCGAAAGCGTTTCGTACGCTCCTCCGTCGAGAGCGAAATCGATGTCCATCGCCAGAAGTTTTCCATCGCGCGTCACGGCCGTGCGATGACGCGTGCGCGAGGGGTGACGTTTCGTGGTTGCGGCCATGTCTTCGGCGCGGTCGTAAATCATTTTCACAGGTTTGCCCGATTTCAAGGCGAGCAGCGCGGCGTGGCCGGCGATCATGGAGGGATACTCTTCCTTGCCGCCAAAGCCGCCGCCGGTTTCCGTCTGCACCACGCGCACTTTTTCTCTGGGCAGACCGAAGAGGCGCACCAGCGCCTTGTGCACGTAATAAGGACATTGCAGAGAGCCCCAAACGGCGACGCCATCGGCTGAATTTGCGCGTGCGATCATGCCCTGCGGTTCTATATAAAGTTGTTCCTGGGCGCCGGTCTCGTATTCCCCTTCGACAATAAAGTCTGCGCCACTCCAGGCGCTGGCAACGTCCCCCTTTTCTACGCGATAGGACTTGAAGATGTTGTCCTCGCCCCAAATGATTTGCTTTCGCAAAGTTGAATCGTCAATCGTGAAGACGGCGGGCAGGGGTTCGATTTCGATCTGCACCGCCCGCCGCGCCTCTTCAAGCAGGTATTTGTCGGCGTGGGCGAGTAGGAGTACGGGTTCTTCCGGATGGTTCACGAACTGATCGGCCAGGCACGGCTGATCTTCGATCAGAAGAGCGATGCAGTTTTTGCCCGGAATATCCTTAGCCGTGACGATGGTGAATTCCTTCCACGGAATTCCCTCTCCAAACCGAATGCCCAGAATTTTCCCGCGCGCGACGGGACTTCGCACGGTAACCCCGTGAATCATTTCCGGGAAGGTCAGGTCGTCCACATACCGCGCGGCTCCCGTGACCTTTTCGCGGCCTTCCTTGCGCGGAACCGACTTCCCTATCTGGCGGTTTTCCATGGTCATCCGTCTGTACTTCCGGCGCGGCAGCAATTGATTTCGAGTGATTGTAGCGCACCCGCCGCAAATTCGCGCCATTCTGCGAGTGCACAGAAACGGTACATTGATATTGATATTTGCCGACGGTAAAGGCACCCTGAAACGGGAAGAAACCAGATGATCGAAGAGTTCATGCGCCGCGCAATCGCATTGGCTATGGAAAACGTCCGCAGCGGCGTCGGCGGGCCCTTTGCCGCGGTGATCGTGAAAGACGGCCGCGTGGTGGCCGATGGCGTGAATCGCGTGACGGCTACAAATGATCCCACCGCGCATGCCGAAGTAGTGGCGATTCGCGAAGCCTGCCGCAAGCTCGGCGATTTTCAGCTTGCAGGCTGCGACCTTTATACGACGTGCGAACCGTGCCCGATGTGCCTGGGCGCAATTTACTGGGCGCGTCCGGCGCGGGTGTTCTACGCCTGCGTCGCGGCGGATGCCGCCGCCGTCGGCTTTGATGACGCCTTCATTTACGAAGAGCTGAATCGCGCGCATGCCGAACGGCGAGTTCCCATGCAACAACTGCTGCGCGAGGAATCACTGACAATTTTTGCGTTGTGGCAGCAGCAGGAAAAGAAAACCCTGTATTGAGGGCAATTCCTCAGATCATTTTTACATAGCTGATTGCCCGGGCCACTCTCCGGCAACTCGGCCAAACCTCCAACAGATTGTTTGCATAGGAGTGACATCACCCTGACAACTCCGTTTATTGTTTTTCCTATCCTCGGTATGCCTACGAACTTCTACGGAAGTTGCTTCAACTGAGGAGGAGAAATGAAAAGCAGAGTGTTTCTGATGCTGGCGCTGAGCGTAAGTTTTGCGGCCGGCTTGATTTTGGGAGGGGCAAAGCGCGGAACGAGCCTGCCAGCCGTCCAACCGGCACAATCGACGGACGCGGCTTTCCGCGATGGTCTGTACCAGGCGAGACTCGATCTTGAGGAAGGAAGAAAATCACACCCGGCCATCGGGCGGTGGAGCACAGCCGAAGCGCGCACGTCGTTTTTGGCCGGATACCAGAGGGGCTATCGTCCTTGGAGTGAAGCGGCGATCGGCCGAGTCACGGGACCGAGTATTACAGAGCTGGCGGCGGCAGGATACCGTGACGGAATGCTGGATGGGGGATGGCACCGTGCCGCTTCGCAACCGTTCCAGGCCAAGCAGACCACCAATTATCTGGCAGGGGGCGCGGCCTATCTGGGAACAACTGCAACATCGGACGAATTTAAACATTTCTACCGGGAAGGCTACATCAACGGTTATCAGCAAGCTTATTCCGCGCAAGCGAAGCCTCAGGGAGAAGCGACGGAACAGTAAGAACGCTTTCTGCTCTTGCCTTCAAGCGGGTGCGGACGAAAGCAGCCGAGCACACCTTTCCATCAGCCCAGCCGAAATCCCGGAAAGCTCTCACGCGCCTAAAGCGGTTGCGAAAACCGGCAGGGAAGCCTTCTTCAAAGCCTGAATCCCAATTCAGTGGGTTCTTTATTCCGGAGCTGGAGCTCCATTCACTGAAAGAGAGTGTTTCTCCCTGGTCTGAAGGCGCGCGAGGAAATTTATCTGACATTAGGAGGAAGTCGTGTACGAAGTTGTAGGAATCAGCGACCGAAGAGCGGCGAAAACCAGAAACCGGGCAGGCCTCGATGTTCTCGCCGCAATTGTATTAATCATTGCGCTCTCGCCATCCGTGATGAATGTCACGCGGGCATGGAGTCGCCGTGCTCCGGCTCCCGCCCGTTCATCGAACGTGGCAGGCAATGTCCACCCCGAATCTACGGAGAATAGCTCGGCGCCGGCGGGTTATTACCCGCCGTCTGCGTCTCCCGCGCTCCCCGCGCATCCCGACGCCAAGGGGGAGCTCAAGGGAACGATCACCTATGAAGGCACGCTGCCGAAATACAAGCCGCTGAATATGGTCAACGAGCCGACTTGCGCAAAGCACTATACGACGCCGGTGTTCCCCGAAAACGTGGTGGCCGGACCTAACAATGGTCTGAGCAACGTAGTTGTGTACATTTCGGCGGGGGCCGAAGAGGGACCCGCGCCAGCACAACCCGCCATGCTGAAACAGCGTGGGTGCCGATACATTCCGCATGTGCTGGCGATAGAAACCAATCAGGAAATCTGGGTGCAGAACGATGATTCGGTTGCCCACACGGTTCATCCGATGGCCCGGATCAACACCGAATTGAACAGATCGCAACCGCCGGGTACGCCGCCGATGGTGATCAAGTACGACAAGCCGGAGATTATCCGCGTTAAATGCGAGCTTCACCCCTGGATGCGCGGAGTCTTTGTGGTGCTGAAGAGCCCGCACTACTCGGTGAGCGATGAGAGTGGCGGCTTTACCCTACCCGATTTACCGCCGGGGAAATATACAATCAAGGCGTGGCATGAGCAGTTTGGGGAACAATCGCAGGTGGTGACCATCGGCGGCGGAGAAACGAAGGAATTGAACTTCGTGTTCAAAGTTACGCCGTAAGAATACAAGCATCAGGCTCGCCGGGCTTTCGAAAGAGGAAGCTGACCTTTTTCCGGCCCAACCAGAACGGCTCAACGCGCCGGAAGCGAATCAACGCGAACGGTCGAAAACAACCCTTGTGCGTGAGGCGGGCGCATCCGATTGAAACCGACCGGGGATAGCTCAATCTGACTTTCCCCGGCTGGCCGGCGGCACGATTCCGTTCATCCGTAGATACTCCACCATCTGCCCATAATGATCGTACGCGTGTTCGACGGCGAATGTGGCAAAGTGCAAGCGCGAGGATTTGCTGTGCTCCGCGGACTGCAACATATTTTCCGTGGTTAATGTAGCAGCGGCCTTGTGGCCCAGGGCAAACGAATCCTTCAGAAATCTGATGATGTCCGATTTGGTCTTCAAGTTCTCCGGACCGTTCCCGCCCCTGAAATTTTCCGGAATCTGATCGCCGGTAATTGTCGACCAGAGAAAATAGTTGGAAGCGGCGATGTGTTTGACCTCCACGGCGAATGTGCGTACGCCATTGTAGTCGCTCCCGGGAATGTCCAGGTTCGCGGGAGAAAAGTTGAATTTATCCTCGGGCATGGCTTCGGCGGCATCTACAATTTGCTTTTCGATCATGCTGATCTGGCGATCTATGGTGGAAGCGATGGTTGGCGGAGGTAGCTCCGACGATTGCGCAGGAGGCACGCCGTCGGCCGCCTTGGGATCTACCGCCCGCGCGGCAGGCAGGGGCTGCGACTGTTGCGCGTGACGCCGCGAGTCCGGCGGCACCAGGTTGTTCGCGCGATAGTAGACGACGAGTTGGCCGTAGTGCTCGGCGCTGTGCTCAATCGCGTAGTTCCAGGTGTAGGAGTTGTGGACCAGCTTGTTGGCCCAGGGAAGCTTTGTGGTCTTGTCCAGCCCCGCGTCGCCCTGCTGTTCAATCAGTTTCGCTCCGTCGGCGACCGCTTGCTGGATCAGCTTCACGACGTCGGCTTTCGTTTTGTAGACGTCTTGCGAAGGATTGTGTTTGTTCTTGCCGAATTCGGGCCCGATATTTGAGCCGGAAGCCGAGCGCATCAGATCGTAGTCGACCGCGGCGATGTGCAGAAGATTTTGCGCAAAGGTGCGCTGGTCTTTCTGCAACTTGAAATCGTACTTGTCTTCGGGAAAATCCTCGGCCATGGCGACGAGTTTGTTTCCGATGTCGTTCCACGCCTGCAGCGTCTCTTCGGCGCGGAAACGCGCGGGAAGCGGAGCTTGATTCTGCGATTGGCCCCGGCTGAGAAGAGGCGCTCCGGCGATGGCAAGCAAAGCGATCGCAAGCAGAACGAGCGAAGAGCGTTTCATCACAAAATCCTCCTCTACACTGGCGTGATCGGCGAATAAACTACCCTAGCCAGGCTGGAACCCTCTATCAACGGACAGTAAGCAGGGCGAATTGAAGCCGCAATCCGTGCTATCCGAAGGGCTCATCGCCTGGCTCTCAGAGCCAGATCGGCCCCAGGAGGGTGAGCGGCTACTGACAGACTGCCCCGCGCCCCGCTTAGACGAAGGAAACGGTAACTCGTTTTATAGAAATCCAGGAAATTGCCCGGTCTGGATCCGAGCGGTCAATCGGGATGCGTCGAACGAACGAGGTAGAATTCGGCTCCCCGGGCTAAATTCGAACTAGCAACCCTTCGGTTAACAGGTTTGATTTCAAATCCATAAGTCGTTGCTCAACCGTCGCCTGGGGTTATAAGGAAGCCATTCTTCTCCCTCAAATGTTCCGAAGTCGTTCCAAACTATTGTGCAACTAGAATTTCAACGGATTACAAGACTGTTGTAGCAGGCATCGCGCCTGGGTTGGCCCCCGTCCCACCTCGAAGGATACGGTGGGCGCGGAGGTTGATTCCGAGCCTCGAACTCCTGCTTGGGAGGCAGGCGCGCCTCCAATCCACCCTGCGCTTGACCAGGCATTCAGTCCATTTCCGACGGTTACAGACAACGGCGCATCTTTCCCCCTCGTCATACATCAAACGCTTGACGGCACGAAATTCATTGTTCACTACGCGAAGCGAAACCCCGTATTGAAATGAGCAGAAAGATTGACGCATATCCGGAGCGCGGTATCGGAAGAAGGGGCGTGGTGCTTTGTGTGAAGGGGTGAAAGTACCTATGAGAAAGCGGCTCGTGTTGTTTCTGGCAGTCGGTCTGGGATTCACGGCGTGCTCTGGCGGGACAGTCTCCTCTGACGCGTCACGGAAAGGAGCGGCCGAGGCTCGGACACCGGGTAAGCAGAATTCCCTGAGCGCCGCGGGGGAACAAGATCTGCGCGGCCTCGTCGAGAGTGGGCACCTTGCAGATCTGCAGTGGCCCAACTTCACTGAACGCCGCGACGCTGTTAAAGAATTCTACAATCTAGCCGGTTACAGGCTGGCGTGGAGCCAAGCTGGCAAACCGACGGCGCAGGCCACCGAGTTGATCGGCATCTTGGAAGACGCCGATCAAAAAGGGCTCGACAACAAGGACTACGATGGCGCGCGTTGGCCGGAGCGCCTGAAGATGCTGCAGAGCCCATCGACAGCGACGGAATCAGCATTGATAAAATTTGATGTGGCCCTGACCGTTTCCGCGATCCGTTACGGACTTGATCTGCACCTGGGAAAGGTGGATCCCAAGGTTCTTCACAAAGATTTCGATCCGGACACCCACACGCACGATCCCGGAGCCTACCTCTGGAAAAACGTGGTGGGGGCACAAAGCGTGAAGGAAGCCCTGGCGCCGATCGAGCCTTCCTACCCCCGTTACCAGCGCACGCTGCTGGTGCTGCAGAAATACATGCAGATGGAGAAGGAAGAAGCGGCTGATCCTCTGCCGCAAGTGAAGAAACCGATTGCAGCAGGCCAGCAGTACGAAGCCATAGCGAAGCTGGTGCGCAGGCTGCAATTCCTGGATGACATGGCTCCGTCGGTGTCAGTGCCCCAAAATTCACTGGATTATTCGGGCGCGGTGGCGGAAGGCGTGAAACACTTCCAGCTCCGCCATGGATTGGACGCCTCGGCCAAACTCGGACCACAGACCATCACGGAACTCAACCGGCCGATGAGTGACCGGGTGGAACAGTTGCGGCTGATGCTGGAGCGCTTCCGCTGGATGCCGCACAGCTTTGCGCAGCCTCCGATTATCGTGAATATCCCAGAATTTGTACTGCGCGCATACGACTCGTCGTTGCACCCGGAGTTGGTCATGCCTGTCGTCGTGGGGCGTGCTCTGCGCACACAGACGCCGGTCCTCGAAGAAGAAATGAAATACCTGATCATCTGGCCCTACTGGAATGTGCCGCCGAGTATTTTGCGCGCTGAGATCGTTCCGAAAATTGCAAAAGACCCGGGGTATCTGCAGAAAAACAATTTTGAAGTGACCACATACTCCGGAGAAGTGGTCACCGACGGCGTCGTGAGCGAGGAAGTGCTCGCGCAATTGCACGCGGGCAAGCTCATGGTCCGGCAGAAACCAGGACCGAAGAACGCGCTTGGCCTGATCAAGTTTGTTTTTCCGAATGCCGACAACATCTACTTGCACTCGACACCGTCCCAAGCGCTTTTCGAAGAGAACCGGCGCGATTTCAGCCACGGCTGCATTCGAGTTGAGGATCCCAGGGCGCTAGCCACGTGGGTGCTCCGAAATAATTCCGGTTGGACGCGAGAGCGGGTGGACGCGGCGTTTGAAGCCCAGAAGCAGGAGCAGGTAAATCTGGCGCACGAAATTCCCGTGTTAATCCTCTACGGCACCGCGATTGCCAATGAGGACGGCCGTGTTTTCTTCCTTGAAGACATCTACGGGTATGACAAAGCTCTGGCTAAATTGTCCGCCGAAGCCTACGCGTCAAAAAACTGAGTCGCTGGGCGACTCTTCTGCGATAGTCGACCTTGCATAAACTATTCTGCGTTGGCGGGCGGCGAAGCGCAGCCGTAACACCACGCTCGGACGCGCCCCGTGTCCACATGAACGAATCCTGAGCGGGGGTAATAACCTACCCCTCCGCGACCGAGCGCCAGCGCCGCATTGCGCAGCGTCAGCGTATCGACCCCCGGAATACGAATATCAATGGCGTGAGCCTGCATGTGCTGGCTGTTCTTCGCCACCCCCGCAGAACGGGCGCGAAGAAATTCATTGCTCCACGCAGTCCTGTATCCGCAAATGATCTCGATCTCCACGCCCGGATGCCCAACCGCCGCGGCCACATAGGAAAGAATGTCGAACACTCGAGGATCATAGTGTTTGACGTCGCCTGTACGATGATCGCGCAGGAAATGATCTAGCTCTTTTTCAGCTTCCGGAAGGTAGACATCGCCGCGACGGTACACAATGTCAATGTGCTCGCCTGTATGCGTATGATAAAGGCGGAGATGATGTTCCTCCGTGGAAGTGTCTTCGGCGGCGAAGGAGGAATTGCCGGCGGAGATAACCGCCAGAATCAAAAAAGCGCAACAGAACCTAAATGCGACGACTGCCTTCAACAAGCAAAACCTCCAACCCGCATTCCGTCCAACGAAAAGAAACTTGTCTGCCAACAACAATTTTACTTGAAGAAGGGGTAAAGGCCAAATTGGAGCGGTGAAATTCGCGGTTCTAAACTAAATTTTCTTAGATGTTGAGGACAACTACCAAGCGCTCGCTACGTTTGGACCGCGATTACTTCTGTTCCCACGTACAACGAGGCCGGTTTCCTCCCCTGAATATTCAAATAGCCAGAGCTGGATAATCGCCCACAACAACAGCCCAAGCGTGCACAACGTGGATAACCATTCGACAAATACTCGGGAGCCAGAGAGATTGATTTCGTTGCGAGTGAACGAAGGTGCAGGGTTGGCATTGCTTAGTTTCACTCTCGGTTGAAGTTGTGTGACGCCTAGAACCGCGAGAGAGAATTGAATTTGGCCATTGCCTTTTCGGATTTCACCCGCTCGAATCATCACCCGACTCCTTTACCATTCTTGAGGTGGTCATTCGTTCACAGCGGATTAGATAGCTGGGAAGAAAAAAGGATGTGGGCTTTTCTTGTCCGATTCGTGCCTTGACTTCTTTTAGACACGGCTCGAGTCTTTGTTTCGCGCTACTTGTGGGCAATGGCAGCATCTCAATCCGTGCACCTAGCGAAAGCGAAGGGAAGTAATGTCGGCCACCCAGAGCTGCTTCGTCCTGACGATGTGCTGTCGAAAGTTACCACTACGCTCAGTGTGTACCGGATTGAACAGGCGAGATATCTTCCGGTAGCGTACGCTTCCTATGTAGCACGTCGGGATCCCGCCCAGCCCGGTGGAGACCAAATGGTTTTGACGAGCTTGCGGTGACTTCCTGATGTGGTGGCCTGCTTCCCTCCGCACAAACCTCCTGTGGGCGACTAAGCTTCGCACTGTGTCTTGCTCTCTGCCTTGGAAGCGCAATTTGAGAAAGGCCCTGTGCCGCCTTTTCTGTGCTGTTCTCGCCAGCCCGTCACTTCTATTGTGTATGGTTCCCGCGAGCACACTCGCTCAGCCACCGATTGACGGGCGCGGGTTTAGCAGCCGCTCTCTCCCAGACGCGCCTATACCCAATTCAGACCCACAGAATTCGGCTCAGCAAACACCCCCTGCGGAAGGGTCAGCCAGCGTTGCAGGCACCGTGCTGGACGGGAGCGGAGCTACCGTTTCCGGAGCAGACGTCAGCTTGGTGCATGGAGACGGAACACGATTGCATGCGATGGTGTCCGAGGCGAACGGCGAATTTAATTTTGCAAAGATTCCTGCTGGCTCCTACCTCGTGACCGTCCACGCTAAGGGTTTTGCGCCGTTTACAACGGCAGAGTTCGCCGTCGCGGTGCAGCAGGCCTACGAGATTCCTGATGTCTCATTATCGGTCGCGACCGCTAACATGGAGGTGACGGTCCGTCCCGCCGAGCTGATCGCCGCTGAGCAGATAAGGGCGGAAGAGAAACAGCGGCTGGTCGGCTTCTTCCCGAACTTCTATACCAGTTACATTTATGACGCCGCCCCACTCACGGCGAAGCAGAAATTCTCGCTCGCTGCACGCGGTACGTTCGATCCGGTTGCCATGCTTGGCGTTGGCTTCGCTGCCGGGATCGAGCAGGCGACGAACGCCTATGCCGGCTACGGGCAAGGTGCCGCGGGATACAGTAAACGTTTTGCCGCAAAGTTTGTCGACGGACGCAGCAGTGACTTCCTGACTCATGCGGTCTTCCCTGTGCTGCTTCACCAGGATCCGCGCTACTACTACCAGGGCTCCGGCTCCATTAAGTCCCGCCTTGTGCATGCCGTCAGCTCCGCATTTGTCGCACGCAGCGATAGCGGGCGCCCCGTGCCAAACTCCTCTTATTTTCTCGGCGACCTGTCCTCGGCGGCGCTCTCCAATCTCTACTATCCCAAAGCGAATCGGGGCGCAAATCTGGTCTTCACCAACACCGCCGTTGGCCTCGCTGGACGAATCGGCACCAATTTAATGCGTGAATTTCTCTCGAAGCGTTTGACGACCAACGTGCTGGGCGATGGAAAACAATGAACATGGTGTTTGACAAGAAACGGAACGGTCGAGGATAGCAGCCGTGTTGCAGTTCGTACTTTTTACAATTAGGTCTAGGTCCGTACTGGATCACTTGCCGATGTTGGCAACACGACAAACTCTTTATCAGAAAGAAATGAAGTTAGTCACTATGAGGGAACACATTCGGCCACACATTTCAGATTGAGTCCAACGAGCGCTACTGATGGACGTTTGCGAGGAGTGGTTGTTTGGGCAATGAATGCAACAAGGTCACGACCGGTGTGTCGCGACGGTTTCCGAGTATTTGACGACCTTTTCTATCGCCCGGATCACCAGACCCGGGTCCTCCTGCATAATCCAATGATTGCTATTTCCCGCTAGCACGTGCTCGCCTTGCGCCAGGCGCCCTGCCATTGAAGCATGTTCTAGGCGGCGATGCTCGGGAGCCGTCCGCGCCGATAGAATCACCACCGGCTTATCGGAAAAATTTGCAAATTGGCCGAGACTTGCCGCGCTCACGGGCAGGTTTTCCAATTGGCTGGCGATCGTAAGCGCGAATTTTGGCTGAACCCAGAAAACGGCCGCCATGGCTCTTTCCTGTTCAGGCAAGGCGGAAAACCAGGGACTAGAAACGGAGCCAGACTCGGCAGGCGTTCCTCGGCTGATTAGACGAACCAGATAACCTGCCAGTTGCTTTACGCCGGTGGTCAGAAGAAAAGCCACGAAACGAATCAGTCCAAAGCGCGCGAGGAGAGCTGCGCGTCGGCACACCCTAGCTCCAATGCGCGCGAGTTTTAAGTCGTGCGCCGAAGGTGGATTCCATTCCGCCGGTCCTACCGGATCAACAAGCACCATGCCGGCAACTTCGTCCGGGAAACGCGCAGCAAACAGCGGCATCGTCAAACCGCCGAATGAATGTCCCACCAGCACATAAGGAGGAGGGATTGCCGCGCGCTCCAGCAAAGTATGCAGCTCATCGACGATGCGGTCTGCCGTTCGAGGCATTGGACCTAACTCGCTCCAGCCAAGTCCCGCCCGGTCATAGCTGACGACGCGGAACGATCCTGCCAGCTCACGTTGCAGTTCACTCCAGCTCAACACAGTGGACATAAGTCCCGCTTCCAACAGAATGGTTGGACTCCCAAGGCCCGATTCGAGTAGGTGGAGCCGATGAGACCCCAGGTCAACCAATCTGCCCGGTGGGGGATAGGCTCTGGCATCTCTGCGCGTCCCCAACGCCTGGTAAACCAGGCCCATCATTGCGCCAAGCAAGGTAACGCCCGCAACCCAAGCTACGATCTGAATCAACTCCCCCCTCCTCGAGTGGATCCTGCAATCGCTTAGATGTTTTCAGTTCGAATCTGGCTATGGACATCTTGCGCCGCCGCAAAAGCTAGATCGACGCAATCTCCAATGGATCGACCCTTCAGAAAGTTGCCTATGATCCTCAGGTTCGGCATTGTGTGCAAATTATTTTGGATATCCGCTACTCGCTGTGCGTGCCCAACGTTGTATTGCGGCAGGGCGCGTGAATCTTTCCAGACCACGCGGTCCAGGGAGGGGCCCTTGATCCCGAGGGCTCTGGCGTTTTCCGCCTCTACAATCTGCACGCACTCTTCCTCGCCCATCGCTGCCCCGTTATTGCTCATCCCCCTTCCGGCGAAACTGGTTATCAACACTTTGCCTTCGGGTGCGCGCCCCGGAAACAAGGATGAATTCCAAAACGTGCAAATTGTCTCTAACCCTTCCCGCCGCGGGACCATATAGCCGAATCCATCCAGGGTATCGGTCACTTGTGAACGATCGTACGCAGAGCCCACCGCGCAGACTGGTGCGTACTCGATCGCTTTCAGTTGACTGGCAAGTTGCGGTGCGGCGTTTTCCAAAAGCTGTGCCGCAACGTGTGCGGGCACCGCGAGTATCAATTGTTCCGCCGTAACTTTTTCGCCGCACGACAAACCAATTTGCCAGGCAGCCTTCGCAGCACCGCTTCCATTCCGTATCTGTTGGACACACGTGATCGCGGCACTATAGCGAATGTCCTCGTGTAAATCCGCAGCGAGTCTTTCCGGGAGTGCGGCCATTCCCGACCGGAAGGAACCCAGAGATGGCAGCCCATCGGTGACGCGCAATGTGTCGCGCTTGTGGTTTGTTTCGGCTTGTTTTGGAGATTGGCCTTCTTCTCGCACTCGTCGCTTTGACGTATGCGCTCGAATCGCCCCTCGCACAAGACTTCCTTGATTCCGCTCCCATTCTACCAGCGCCGGAAAAGCGCTTGCCATGCCCATCTTGTGCGCATCCCCCAAAAATATCGTGGAAATGAGTGGGTCCACCAGATAGTCCAACACTTCAGACCCAAACTTCCGTTGAACGAATTCCGCCAGGCTTTCTTCACACAGAGGGGGTTGCGAAGAGCCAAAAACCTCGGTCAGGATTCGTAATTTAGATCTGAGCCCAACTAATCGCGTCCCAACCAACCCTGCCGGCGAGAACGGCGCCGGGTTCAGCCGGCCGTTCCGCAAGATATAGCGCTTTGCTCCCGCGTCGCCCGCTATAAATTCAGTTTCCAGATTTAATTCGCGCACCAGACGCCATACCAACGGCGGAAATCGGGGGCATTGAGGTCCAGTCTCAAACAAAAAGCCATTCCGTCTGATCGTGGCAATTAAGCCGCCGGCGCGTGCCTGAGCCTCGAGGACTAGGCAGTGTATTCCCAATTGCCTCAGGCGATACGCACAAGCCAGGCCGGAGATTCCCGCGCCGATCACTGCAACTTTTTGTGTGTATCCCACGGCGACCTATGCCTATCAAACTTTCAGGGCCTTTGACGTGCGCCAGGCTCCCAAACTTCTGCCAAAATAGATGTCTGGAACACCCGAGGAGTCACTTCTAAATTTCGTTCAGAATTATGCGGCTCATGGCGAGGAAACAGCTTCAATCCGTCTGAGAATATTCGGTCCGGCGCAGCGTCAGCAGCCGGCGAATCAGAAAGAACACCAGAACAAGCCCAGCCGCCAGGGCGATCGAAGCCCATTTCTGGTCAACAAGGAATTGCTTCGCAGCCGCGCCGTATCGTGCTCCCAGAAATGCTTCGACGAAGAAGAGAGAACCGCGCCCGAGCAGCGTGCCCACCACAAACGTCACAAACGGCACTTGAAAAACGCCTTGCGCAATCACAAACGGTTTGAACGGCACTGGAAACGGCGCGACCGCGGGGAGAAAGACGGACGCCATCGGATACTCCTGAATGTACTTTCGTATCCTGCCCGGGGGATGGCCTTGGCTTCTGCGGTAGTAGGCTTGCCCACCCTTCCGGGCCAGCCAGTAGATCCAGATGCAACCCGCCAGTGATCCGAACGCGGCCATCGCGGCGTAATACGGCATGCGCATCGGGTGCCGGCTGGAAAGCTCCATCAGGAGCAAATCTGTGACCAGCGGAAGTGGGACGAAGGAACAATCAATAAACGCGGACAACAGCAGTCCGACCCCACCCAGCGTGGGTAGCAATAACTTCAACCAGGACTTGAACTGAATCCATCCCACAGCACCCTCAAGTCGCGTAATTCTTCGCCCCGCGGCACAGGACTATCGGCGGGCCGGCTTTGGAAAGCATATCTTAAGGGAAAATCGCACGGTATGTACCCGTTAGGGCGCCCATTTGTGTTTAGATGCTGCGGCTAGTCGAATTGGTTAAAGGATTTTTTGGCAATAATTCAGGGTTTTTGCGACATCGATGTATCTCTCCGGCAGTTCCAGCTATCCAAGATTTTGTAACCAGGGTCCGCCAGTACACGGGCAGCTCCCCTGCGGCGCAGTGAGGGGAGTTGAACGCATCAAGTCAGTTTTGGTATTTTCGAAGATGAGCTGGTTAAGCTCCAACCCTGGTCATCTTACGCAAAGAAGAGGTTGGATTCATGTCCACGATGGAACAACCGCTCCCTACGGTTCCCAATCAGTCGTTTCGTCTCGACGTTCCACTACACAATCTCCTGCAGCAGCCCGGGCAGCGTCCATCGCCCCATTCCTCCAAGGAGGCTGGCGCGCTCCCTGAGGCGGTTTTTCCGCAGCATCCGGAGTTGTTGCACGAACTCGACGGGGTCGACATCGCGGCGCACGATCATGTCTTGAGCACCGGGAAGCGTCAATGGCCGGTTTCCCGAATTCTCCAAACCATGCGTGGTTGGATGGTGCCTTACATCAAATCG
>Ga0210405_10003767_pt1 | contig 14636 bp, 13 predicted proteins | sample IncBWH11MmetaG_FD_155492 | JGI IMG/M metagenome (GOLD analysis project Ga0210405, IMG submission 155492) | Forest soil microbial communities from Barre Woods Harvard Forest LTER site, Petersham, Massachusetts, United States - Inc-BW-H-11-M | ecosystem: Environmental > Terrestrial > Soil >... | reverse complement strand
GAGCGCGAAAGCGATGCCATTGTACGATTCATCGGCAGTGTCAAATTCCTTCTCTTGCACGTGATCTTGGTTGTCGCCTGGAGCACGGTGAACCTCAACTTGATTCCAGGAGTGAGAGCTTTCGACCCGTTCCCTTTCGGCATTTTGGCGCTTTTTGTCTCCTCGGAAAGCGTTTTCCTGACCATCTTCGTGCTGATCAGTCAGAATCGTATGGCTCGCCAGGCGGAGCGGCGCGCTCATCTCGATTTGCAAGTTGGCATGCTTGCCGAGCAGGAGCTCACCATGATGCTCCAGATGCTGCAAAAACTATGTCAGCACACTGGTGTCGACGTGAAATCCACAGCGCAGCAAGTCCAAGGCTTCACCGAAACCACCGACGTCCGCAAGTTAGCTACCGAACTCGAAGAGAAGCTCCCCGAGCAGTAGCCGCGCGAGTCCGGCTGGCGCTGGACGGAGGTTTGGCTCTGACTCGAGATTCAGAATGTGAGCCATATCGAACAGATTTTTTGCCCTCCCTCTGCCAGATTGATATCTCCCAGATTTTAGCTCTTGGGAAGGTGCGCAATGGCTGCGCGTAAATAAGGAATCCGCACCTTGCGTGTATGACTGGTGTGCAGAACACTCACTCAATCGTTCGAGGGTTTCCTTGGGTCTTTCTCCGGTCACTTAAGGCCGTGTCGAGCACTCCCAAGGCACGTCGTCTTTTCCGCATCGCAGCTGTGGTCGCTGCTTTCCCGGTGCTAATTGCCATCCTCGCGGTCTTCTACATCAATTTTAATCGCACGGATTTGCCGGATCTGGATGCTTTTATTCGTTTTGAGCCTCCCACTATAGGCCGCGTTTACGATGCGAATGGCCAAGTCTTAATCGAACTTGCCCGGCAACGCCGGCAAATCATCCAATATAAGGACATTCCCGAAGTCCTACGCCAGGCGATCCTCTCCGCCGAAGATGAAAATTTTTTCTCTCATTCCGGAGTGGACTATTCCGTGTTCCTCCGTGTCCTGGCCAAGACAAACCCTCGCGCCGTCTTCTCCCACCGCGAGAACTCGAAGGCTGAGGATGCCCCAGATCGCGCTCTCGTATTTCCCCAAGGAGGCTCGACCATCACCCAGCAGCTGGTTCGCGGGTATTTCCTTGAGGGGCTTACGGGCAAAGAGAACGCCATCACTCCCCAGCACCATGGCCTCCTACCCCGCGTCCTAGGCTGCTTTATCGGCATTCCTTCCACCAACAAACTCCTCCGAAAAGTGGAGGAGATGCGTCTCTCTCTCTGGATCGAGAAGGAGATGCAAAAGCACTACGGCTCCAAGCAGAAGGCCAAAGAAGAACTGCTCGCGCGCTATGCAAGTTTCATTTACCTAGGGAATGGCCGCTACGGCTTCGCAGCGGCCTCCCAGTTTTATTTCGACAAGTCGATTGACACCTTCACTGCCCAGGACGCAGACAAAGCCGCCCTGCTCGCCGGCATCACCAAATCCCCCGGCGAATACGCTCCTACTTGCGCAGACCTTCAGAAGCCCTTGCGCAGGCGAAATCAGATTCTGGCCCTCATGGCCGTCAACCATTTTATCTCCTCAGATACTGCCCTGCGCTTCCAACAGATCCCAATTCATGTGGCCACCCACGCCATGGAACCCACCGCGGCCCCCGCCGCAGTTGAAAATGTCTTCGAAGAACTGAAAACACTCGCTCCCCAGCTTCCGCCCTCGGACACTGCTGAGGTTGGTATCCGTCAACTGTTGGATGGCCACATCCAGATCTATTCGACCGTCGACAACCGCATCCAGCGCATCGCCAACACCGCGCTGGACCATGGCCTGAAGCTCTATGAACAACGCCATCCCCGCAGCGTGGGACTGATTCAGGGCTCCGTGGTTATCCTTCGAAACAGTGATTCCGCCATCCTCGCCGAATCCGGCGGCCGCGTGGTCTACAAAGGCCATAACGCCAATTACAGTGACTATAACCGGGTCACGCAATCGATCCGCCAACCAGGCTCAGCCATGAAGCCCATTGTCTACCTCGCCGCCTTTCGCCAAGGCGCCCTCGATCTCAACACCCTCGTGCCCGACGAACCGATCTCAGTCGTTGGTGCCAGGAATCGCCCTCCTAAATGGATTTCCAACTTCGACGGCGAATTCAAAGGCATGATCCCTGCACGCCAGGCCCTTGCGGAATCCAGAAACGCCGTCGCTGTCTGGCTCGCCCAGCAAATCGGCATGGCGAGCGTCCTGAAAACGGCGCAAGACCTTGGCATCCGCACCAAGCTTCAGCCCTACCCAACCACGGCCCTCGGCGCATCCGAAGTCTCTCTGCTCGAGCTCGCAAACGCGTTCCGTGTGATGGCCAGCGGAATTCTCGCGGATCCGCATGTCATCGGTCGCATCGAACACACGCGTGGAGAAGTTGTCTATAGATTTGAGCCACCCTGCTGCTCACGGACCGCCGCCGATTCTGGATTGTCCATGATTCAGGAAGGCCTTCGCGGTGTCGTGCGCATCCCATCCGGCACGGCCCACGCGCTCGATTCTCGCGCCTTTCCCATCCCGGTCATGGGCAAAACAGGAACGACCAGTGACTATCGCGACGCCCTCTTTGTCGGTTCCACCTATGGACCGGACGGAATCACCGTGGCAGTCCGCATCGGCTTTGATGACAATCGCACGCTAGGCAGGCAAGAAACAGGCGGCCGCGCCGCCCTCCCCGTCTTTAGAGAAATCATGCTGAAAATCTACCTGGAAAAGCTCGTCGGCCCGGCCCCACCCTTCCCCGTGGACATGGAAAAGAGCATCGATGCGTATCTAAGTGGCGATCTCCCGGGTAAAGAACAAACGCCTCTGCTCACTGCGCCGGCCGTCGTGGGACTCGCAGATAACGCGATGGACGGCTGCGGAGTGGCGGCTATCTTCCTGCCAGCGAGCCCCTGCCCGCCACCACGCAACTCCGCACATCCCATCTACCACAGCAAAAACGAGCGCGGCCACACAGTCTTTACGAACGACTAAATTCTGTTCCCCCAGTTCGCAACAACGCCTCGCCGTCTCTCCCCAAAACGACACATTCCCTACCCACCCACTCCCACTACTGACGTACAGCCCAAATCCCCGACCTCGGAATTCCACCTAATCGGTGGAACTCGCCTTCTGATCCTTCACTTCCAGTTCATTCACCACCTGTTTTACGTTCGGCACTCCTGCCGCAAGGTGCTCCACCGACGCGCGCCGCGCCTGCGAATTAACATTGCCCCTCAGCGTGATCACGCCGTTCTTCACCGCGTATTTTACGTGGCTATCCAATTTGTGCTGTATTAGCACCGCATCGAAATTCTTCTCAATGCCACCGTCGAGATCGGAGTCTACCTTTTTCGCCATGCTTTCTCCACCCAGAGGGCGCACGGCAATCTGGTCAGAAATCACTTGTCCGCCACCAATGGATCTGGCGATGGATTCAGCTTGCGACTTATCTCCTTCCGAGGTGGTCGTACCCGTGAGCGTTACTACGCCCTTGTCCCGGTCCTGGCTGACGCTCACATCCTTTAGCCCAGCTTGATCGAGGGAGTGACGTATGGTATCGGCTACATCCGCCGATTGTGTCGGCGTACTCGAGCATCCCAAAACACTCCCGGCCGCCAGCATAGCGAGCAACACACCTGACAATATATTCGATCTCATGTTTCTCCTTTTCTTACCCACTAGTTTTTTCTTGATCACACGCGCTTAAATGTAGGTCGCGCGAGAACAACTATCTTTTGCTACTTTCCCTTGGCTTTTTCGGATTTCTGGTGCGCTTCTTGTGACGCCCTGAACGCGTTGGTCGCGTGTTCCATCGCTTGCTTGGAACGTTCGTGCCCGGTCAGGTGATCCTCTTTAGCGTGATGCACGGCCGCCGAACGGTGCGCGTGCGCCGCCAGGTCGTGAAGCTCCGCGGCTCTCTGATGGAAATTCTGCGGCATAGCATTTCCTCTCTGGACATCCGGATTCCTCGAGCTCAACCCTCAGACCGCGATTAGTTACTTCTCGTCGCCATCGCTTCCTTCGCCAGCGCCATCCAAGCAAATTCCTCGCCAAGAACTCTTACGCCGCCCCGCGAGTCCGGCGCCACTTCGCGGCAAGCCCCGCAGGCGTTTATTCGTTCAAAGACGTCGAGCGATGAAAACTCCAACGCATCGCACACTTCGTTCCAAGTGGCAAGATGGTCCAATAGCATAGCGCTGTTCATATCTTTGCCTCGTTGGTTTCCGCCCCGCGGCAATGCCCCTCCGCAAGGCTGTCCCCTCGACACCTCTATATTCGAATCCCCCCCAACAGGTATACAACCACCGCAATAATTACGACCACCCCGACGATCCCGATCCCTCCGCGATTTCCCCACCTCGAATATCCGTAGTACCCGCCTCCACCGCCGAACAACAGCAACAACACAATAATCAGCAGTAACATTCGAATCTCCTCTCCGTTCACCAACCTCATCGTCTTTCTTTTGCAGCGCGACTCCCGTCCCGGCCTCGCCGTTCGAACCGCTCGTCTTTTGCCGACCGGTCCAATACTTCCAGTTATTTGCCAAGTACTTTCTTTACCTGCCCGACTTTCTTTTGAATCTTCCCTGCTACCTCTTCAGCTTGGCCTTCGGCTTCCAGGTTGGGATCGTTGGTCAGCTGCCCGACTTTTTCTTTCACTTTTCCCTTCAAGTCGTGCAACTTGCCCTCTATTTCGTCTTGTGTACCCGGTTTCATTTTCATTAGCTCTCTTCCTAGTGCATGTTTCCCACATTGGATTGCCAGGTGCGGAGCATTAGCCTGTCGTTTGAAAACGTGACCGACAGAAAGATAAGGGAATCCACAATTCGTGTCTGTGCAAAATGGCGCATCTTGAGCCGCGCGTCGTCCATTAAGACCTAGCATTCAATAACGGAATAGAGATCCGTTGGGTTGATCGGGACTGGCATGAAATTGTGAGCCGGCCAAGAGCACGGAATACATTGGAACTAGCCGAGAAGGGGGGAGGGGACCGCCGGCAGCTCTCGGTCGGACGATTGCGACCCCGGAAGCTGGTCCCCTCATCGCGGGTGAACGCAGTTGAGGACTTCGTGAGACTGAACTCCGTCCAGGTGGAAACTGGGTCCGGCAGATTCGCCAGGCGATCTAAATACCCAATTTCTCCCGAACCGAATTCTTGGGAACGCGAGGAGGTGTAAAGAACTCGGCCCAGCCCTGCTTTCCGGTCCCTGACATTCTCCCTCGCCGTTTGTGCAGCCATCCTACGGCCACCGAAAAAAGATGTCTGTCCCTTTTTATACATTCTCGTGTTCAGGCCAAGCCTTGACGGGCGAATGCCAGCGATGGCGTTTCTCGATTACGAAATTGCGTCGAGATCCAGCCCATGCACTCAGAAATTTGATTAATTTCCTTTTTCCCGGCGGTGTGCCGTATCGGACATCTTGGGCGGGAGTTTGTGAGCATACTGGATGGCAGCTGAGAACCGAGACTTGCGTTTCTTAGCCCGAGGAGGAATATAAAATGAAAGCCGGATATCGATACTTAAGTTTTCTTTTCTTAGCCGCCGCACTCGCCGCGCCTATGGCAATTAGGACCAGCGCCGCAACTCAAGACGACCACCGCGACAACAAAAAGGATACGCGCGTCTATGATCGCACGCACAAGGACTACCACAACTGGGACGACAACGAAGACCGCGCGTATCGCCAGTACCTTGGCGACAAGCACCAAGACTATCGTGAATACTCCAGGATGAATAACAAGCAGCAGAACACGTACTGGAATTGGCGCCACAGTCATCCAGACAACCACTGAGGAGAGCGACTATCGCAAACGACACGGGTTAAGTTTCGTCGGAATTGGGATTTCATTCCTGACGTGCAACCGTCGCAAACCGGCAGTACATGCCTTCGGGGCTCGCATGGCGACACAAATGTGCACGTGCGAGTCCTAGGATCTCCGCCCTCAGCGATGCAAAAGCTCAGAGCTCTTTTTCGAAACAAACGGGAAAATAGAACGACCGAGCGGCTGCTGAAATCTCCGTTCTAAGTCATCAGGTTCTGGCGGAAATGGTCGGGACAACGCGCTCGCGAGTCAGTCTTACATCGATTCGGGAAACAGGGATACATGGACTACGATGGGGGATTAGAGGTGCGCTAATTGTTGCGGAGAGCTCTTCGGAGTTGAGAGTTACCTGTAATTCATTGAATCTAAAGAGATTATTGAAGGCTCGGCAAGTTCTAGCTGCTCGCCCGATGCGAACTGGACTGTTCAATATTGCACAGACTGAGCAATCCTTCTTTATGGTATTCTGACGCATGGTGTCTTCCGCAGTTCGACGTGTATCTGTCCAAGCTCCTAGCTCACCCCAAAAAGCAAAATCAAGTATCCCTGTGTTCGATCTGAAATTGTTTCTGGACTCGGCCGGTCTCGGGAGAAGGGTGACCAAGTTTGGAGCAAAAGAAACCGTCTTCGCACAAGGCAATCCCGCGACGCATGTACTGTACATTCAAGAAGGCGGCGTGAGGCTGACGATAGTCAATGAATCCGGCAAAGAAGCCGTTGTGGCGATTCTGGGACCTGGAGATTTTTTTGGAGAAGGGTGCCTTGCCGGTCAGTCCGTTTCCATGGCCACAGCGACCACGATTGCACCCACCACCGTGCTCGTCATCGAGAAGGCCAAGATGATTCAGGTGCTCCACGACGAAAGCGAGTTCTCCGATCGCTTCATCGCCCATATGTTGGCCCGGAACCTCCGAGTCGAGGAAGATCTGATCGACCAACTCTTCAACTCCAGCGAAAAACGCCTGGCGCGTACTCTTCTACTGCTCGCGCGCTATGGCGCACGAGGCCAGCCTGAAAGCATGCTTCCCAAAATATCCCAAGAGATGCTGGCGGAGATGATTGGCACAACCCGGTCCCGGGTGAACTTTTTCATGAACAAATTCAGGAAACTAGGTTTTATTCAGTACAGCAACAACCACGAGATCCACGTCGACCATTCCCTTCTGACTGTTGTCCTGCACGACTAGGTCAAGATCTCCCCAACACGAACTACGCAGGAGAGCTGAGCTACCGGAGCGTAAAGAATTCGGTAAGTTAGCTCGCCGACTTTGCGACGGCGGTTTCCATAAAACCTAGCATGGCCTGCTTCAATTGCGAATCCACTTCGTCGGCGATGGTCATCACGTCGAGCAGCACCGTGCCGAAATCCACGCTGCCAAGATTGTTCTGCAAAGTGTTGAAGATGGTGACCTGCAGGATTCGTGATTCTTCGACGACCATAGGGACGGTGTAACCCTGCCGGCGACGGAGAATTCCATGATCGCGTGCGGCGCGGGAAATGGGAGACTTGGCGTCGGAAGGGAGACGCAATCGGCGCACGAGGTCGTGCAAGAGGAGCGGAAGATGGCCGGTGCGATCCTGGTAGGTAAGTGAGATCGCCGTTAGTTCGTCGGTGTTCTCGACGCGGGTCATCCAATTCTGGATGGTTGTGTCAATATCGCGCTCGAGAATGGCGGCAACGCGTTCTTTGTTCAAGGGGATATGGGCCGAAGGATTCGAGAGCTTCTTTTGGATGATTTCGGTAAGTTCAGTAAAAGCGATGGGTTTCAGAAGGACTTGATCGGCCTGCAGGAGGATGGCGGTCATGGCGGCTTCGAGAACGGGGTAGTTGCTGAGGACCAGAGTTACGGCGTCGGGCTGTGTGTGGCGCATCGCGTTGACCACAGTAAATCCATCAGAAGCATCCGGCATGTGCAGGTCGGAGACCAGCACGTCGAAGTTTTCCGAAGAGATCAGACGGAGGGCTTCGCAAACGGAGGCGGCGGGTGCCACTTCAAAACCGTGGCTTTCCAAACCCTCCTGAAACGCGACGCGGACGTCGGCTTTATCTTCCGCTAGCAGGATTCTATTTTTTCTCATCGCAGGTTTTACCTTCCCGATAGAAGATGGCGGTCAAAAGACCCGTACGAATTCTTGATCTTGAATTCGGGTGTTTTTTAAGAAGAGAGGGCAGTGCATGAAGAGTTGCCAAGAGAAATCTTCGCGCGGCGATCCAGCGTCCCGGGCCGCCGAAGGGTGACCGGTTTTGAGGCGGTTAGGGTCAAAGCGACTCTTCACCCCATGAAGGTTCTTTGTTTATCTTGCGCATGTAGAAACGGTACAAGCTCTTCGCGAAGCGGCTGCCGGAACGATGTTCGCCTGCGGCGGGGAGTCGCACGGGATGTCGGGCAGTGAGCAAAAGCAATTCGCCGAAATGGCGGACGAGTGGCAGTGCACCTGCCAGGCGCAAGAGGGGACGCGCCAAACCTGTAGGCAGTTTCGCGACAAACGGAACACGAGGCCTGATCGGGCGAACGTGAAGTTTTGAAAAATAGGGGGCCGCTTCGCGGCGCATCGTCTTGGTGGTCAAATGCTCGATGAGAATGCCCTCTTTGGAGTAGCGTCGCACGAGGGGGAGGCCTAAGAACCGGCGATTCAGGTCGTCGTGTTCAAAACTGCCGACGTATCTTCCGTCGTCCGTCAATGCATGAGCGATCGTTCGATACATATTCATTCGTTCGTCGCGAGAATCGAGGGGAGTTAGAGTGAGCGCACGATCAAAGGCGCGGTTCGCGAGATGCAGTTGATTGATATCCGCTTGAACGCGTCCAACCCTGGCGCCGGGCGGCAGTCTCTGCGCCAGGAGACGCAGAGCGTTAATCGAAAAATCGACGGCGAGAATCTTTGCTCCCGTTTTTGCGATGAGCGAGGTGAAGCGACCGTCGCCGCAGGCAAGTTCCAAAACGGTATGCGCGGGCGAAGTTTGCAGTTCATCCAAATGAGCGGGAACTTCCAGCCTGTCAGAGAGCACCGATCTCCAACCTTCAGCCGGAGGGACAAAAGAACTCGGGTTTGTACAATCGTAGTCGATAGTGTCGCGAATATTCATCTCGTGCTTGTCTTCCAGACTAAGTTGACCAGGCAACAGGCGCGCGATTCCATCCTCAATGCGAAATTCGGCTCCACAAATCCCGCAGCGCAACAAAGCGTCCAAAACTCCATCGCCGACGACCGGGAGTTCCTTTGCAACCGCAAGTTCACCGGCATCGTTGTTGCAGCGAAGTAAGGAGACCAATTCGAGAGGGAATTGATTGTCCATGAAGGACCCGTTGTGGGGAGTGCGAACCGCTTTTAGTCGCCTATACCTGGACCATAATACTCCACTTGTTCGGCGACCTGTTCCTTCCCGAGAGAGGTCTTCGCAAACGGCATTTTGTTGAGCCATGCCCGATGGAAGGAGCCAGCCCGGTGGTCAGGGTTATTGGTTGGAGATGGTGGCTGTTGTTCCGTCGAGCTTGGTAAAGTGAACGGTGAATTTCTCATTGAAGGTCTGCGCCTGGTCCTGAAGGATGCTGATGGCAGTAGCCTCCCCGAGAACCATCGACACGTCGGTGTCGCTGCGCCAGTGGATTCCGGCGTGGATGCCGTGACCGAAACTGACGTTGTGCGCGAGCTTGTTAAGTTCGCCGTTCACCGTGATTTGATTCCTGTCCGAGCCGTTGTAGGGTATGAGGGACAGCCCATCTTCTGCCGGCACCAGGGGATCGGGGATCACGAAGTTACCGTCAAAGAAAAACTTCAAAATGGTAATGCAAGCGCCCGCGACAACCCCGTGGCCCGTGGGGTAAGACGGGTGTGTCGGCGCGCCTTCGGGGAAGGCCTGTGAAAGCAAGTAGCTTCCAAATTTTTTGAAGCTGCTCTCCACGGCTTCAGAGTTCAGGACATTCTTGTTCAGGCTGCCGTTGATGCTGCTTCCCTTCCCGGTCTTGATCAATTCTACGATTCCGCCTCCCGACTCCGGGCGATGACGGCGATGGACAAACCACTTCTGGAACCAACTGCGTTCCAAGGCTCGGCATGCGACTTCCCCAAGCATGCCGGCGAACTGCGGTCCTCCAAAAGTCGCGAAGCCAACTTGCGTTTTCGAGTGGATGTACATGCTGCCGGGATTCACGGGAGCGCCGATGCTGTTAAGTACGAGGTAGGCCACGAAGTACGCTTGATAGAGCACGTCCACATGAGTCCATGCGGCGAGGTCTCGGCCGCAATGCTCGAAATGCAGTTGCTGATCGAGCTGGTTCTGTAATCCGGTGCTGCCGCCATTCTGAATGAGCGCCCACGAAGTGGGGTCAGTTAGATAGTCAACCTCCGGCTGGTAGGTGATCTGCTGCTGGGTGATGGGCTGCTGGCCGAGGAACGTTGGCGTGATGAAAAACTGGGAGATGTATGGCCCTACCGTTTCACCCGGAAAGCCGCCCCGGAAGAGCACCTGCGGAGTGACTTGGCCACCGCTTCGTGGGCCGGCATAGTCCGGTAGCCCTGAGAGTTCGTGTGCTGCTTGAACGGCCACGGGATTCGAGGGGTATTCCGTGAACGGGACGTCACGCAGCAAGGAGGCCCAGAACATTTCGATCAGTTCGGTTCCGTACGCGGCGCTGGCCAACGCGGGCGCCGGGGGAACGACCACCATAGTTTCCTGATTACGTGGGCAGGGACTGTTGCCGAACTGCCGAGAGTCAGTGCCCTCCAAATCGAACGCCAGGCCGGCTTGGGGATCCGTCAGCTTGCGTGCGCCGCCCATAACGATGTTCTCAAAGTCGACAGGGTTGCCGCTGCGCAAAGCATCCCTGAAGCTGTTATAGGCGTTTAAATTCACCCGGCCGGGGCCATCTTGCAGAATGGCTTTGGTGTAGGTGCCACACTTGTCGGCATAACGCTCCTCGTCACCGTTGGTTGCGTGCGGTGGAATAGGAATCCGTCGCTCAGCCTTCGCGGCGTCAATGCGGATGTCCGCATCTTCTTCGGCGCGTTCGTCTCCCTGGGATTCGCTATGATCGTCCTCCGCATGGGCGAGCGAGTGCTTTCGGCCTAAAAGCGGCTCGAAGCCGATTGCGCCTGCGGTTGCGGCGGCCATGGCAGCGCCCCGTACGTTTCCGAGGAATTTCCGGCGGCTTTCCGAGCGTGGGGCGCCGGAGCGTGGGAGCGAATCCAGCCGTCCCGAATGCGTGTCTCGTGCGTCGTGTTCCATGCTCTGGTCTTTCTTGAAGGTTGGGTCATTCACGATAGGAACCTCACCGTCTTGTGTTTTCTACAACGTGACGAGAATAAGGGGGTTCGAGAGATTGGGGGGATGTTCACCCTCGACCATTCCTTGGTCGACGATCTTGATGCTGCGTCAGGAGAATTGCAACGATGAATCTGTTGTGCGGCAACGAACGCACCGCAAGCCGAAAACTGCCGTTTGTTGCATCAGTTTATTACCAACTCTCGGACGTTCGCCCGATCCGGTTGCGGCACGGACTGCCCATCTCCTCGCACGGCGGAATCGACGGCTTGACGCATCTCCCAAGCGGTGGAGAAATGAAGGTCGAGGCCCGTGCGCCGGCACTCCCGCGTGATGAGGGAGAGTGTGAACTCGAGACCGCCCTCGAGTAAATACTGCGAGTGGCGTTCCTGAGTGCCGTGGGTGAAGAGTTTGAGAAAAATGTCGTCGCCAATACGCGGGGCAAGTTCGAGCCAGCGGCGGACGCGATATTCGGTGGCAGGATCATAGGAACAAAGTTCACCGTATTCGATTCGCGGAAGCAGGCGCTGGGCCCAGCGGAGTCCGAATGGGCCTGGAATCATCAATAAATCGCCTGTGGCTGTACCGCCGGGAGTGACGGGAAGGCCAGTGTCGTAAGACTTTGGTTTGTGGGGATCGTCTATGGCCCAGTAGATGGTGTTGACCAGTCGGGCTTGCGTGGGCGAAGCCCCTGAGGACATGGTGAAATCGGCATAGCACCCGAGGTCGCGGAGAAGAGAGATCTCGTTGTTCAGACCGCAGAAACGGCCATCGGGGCGCGAGTTATCGAGTGCCCAGAGGCCGTGAATGAATCCGAATGTCAGTTTGCCGTTCTTTTTCCTCAGAAGACCGTGGCGGGAGAAGAGTGTTTCGGTGAAGCTGGAGATGCGGTCAACAAAGTTCTGCTGGCCTTCGCCGTCATGGTGCAGATGAACCTCGACGTCGGAGATTCCATCGGACGTCATCCGCTCAAGAGGTTCCATGAGGTGGGGCCGATACTCCTCCTCGGGATAGAAGAAGGTATACCGGGGTGGCCGTCCGGCAGAATCGTGAAACTTTGCGGCAAGGGAGGGCCAACGGGTTGCCCATCGAGCGATCCGCTTAGCACCCGTAGGCTCGTCGGCAGTGTTCCAGAGGGGCTCATAGTGATCAGCAAAGAGAAGCCAGAGCCTTTTTGCAGGCTTACGCGGGACGGTCTTGAGCCTATCCTTTATATACCCGGGGAGCCAGATCTGAATGTGTCGGGGCAGTTTCATGATTGGTTTCCAAGCATTTCTGAAGGTCCCACCCCCGACCCTTTTTTGAAAGTGCGGATTCTACAGAGCTTAGGTGTGGGGGGTCGCGTAAGTGCAGAAAATAAAGGGCTTGTGGGTGGACGATTGCGGCCAAAACACGGCAAAACAAGGTGTTTGGCCATAAGTGCAGATTCTAAAGGGCTTAGCCACAGAACATGTCGGTAAAGCAAGAAACGCCAGCATGGCGCTGGCGGCGAGTCCGAGCCACACTTATACCCAAAGAGTACAGTACGTTAAAGATATCATTTTGTCAAGAAGGAAGTGAGTCCGGAGCGAGCGGATACTCGCAATCTTCTGCAAATGTTCCTGTTTTGGGCGGAGACTCAGGGCCTACAAGTCAAATTTGCTGTTGGCCACGGTTAGTCGTCCCGAAGCCATCCCCGTTGGGTGCCAGGCGCGTCACAGAGTAGCGCTTTCTCTTCGCGAGGTTTGTCTCGAAGAGGCCTTGATAGTGGTGCCAGGTATCCCGGATAGCGAACCTTCGCGCCCATTGGCTGGCCGTTTTTCCCAAGGCGGGAAGATCACGCCGGTTGGCGGCAAGGAGAATTTGCTCGGCAAGCGATTCGGGCCGACCAGGAGTGCAGTATCCCGCTACCACGTTTTCCGGAGCCAATTCTGTGAGACCCGGAAGGCGAGTGGAAACGACGGGCAGGCCTGCTGCCAAGGCTTCCATCAAGGAAATCGGCAGACCTTCATCGATCGAGGGGAGCACGAAGAGATCGAGGGTGGAAAGAAAACCGGGCACATTGAGACAGGCCCCGTGGAGGAAGACACGATTCGCAACTCCCAGTGATGCAGCGGTTTGAGAGATGACAGAGCGGCAGGGACCATCGCCGGCAATGTGCAGTTCCACCGTGGGCATGGCTGCGCTGATCATCGCAAAGGACCTAATCAGTGTGACGTGGTCTTTGGCGGGCACCAGGCGTCCGACCGAACCCACGCGGAATGTGGGGAGAACGGCGGTTGGATGGGCGGGGTGGGATGCGAATTTGTCGACGTCGATTCCGTTGTAGATGACCGAGGTATTGCGCGTGGATAGTCGATCCCTGGTGACGTAGAATTCGCGAACTCCTTGTGAAACAAAGACCAGGGAATCGATCCAGCGTACGGCGTGGCGCCAGATGCGTTCGCAATGGGGATCCCAGTTGCTATTCCCGCCGTGACGCGTGTTGACGACGACAGGGACGCGGGCGAGGCGCGCGGCTGCGATGGCGTAGTGGAGAACCAGGGCGTTGTGGGCGTGAAGCACGTCGGGACGATCCACGCGAAGTCTGGAAGCGAGGTCGCGGATCAGGCGGAAAGAGAAACCCGTGGTCTTTCCAAACGAATGCACGGGCACGCTTGCGGCACGGGCTTCGGCCGCAAATTGACCGGGATGGCTGGTGCAATAGATAGAGGGCTGGTGCCCTTCTGCTTTTTGTTGGAGCGCCAGGTCGACGGCCAGGCGCTCCATTCCTCCTAGTTCGAGACTCGGTAAGAGTTGGACGATTTTCATTGAAGGATTACCGGGAAAAACGGAACGTGCAGTCCAAAACTAATACGGTGAATCTCCTTCGGTGTAATACCAACTACCCGCAACGGCTTGTTCGGTTGCAGAAAGCCGTTCATGCGTAAAAAGAGTCTTACACTGCTCCTGGCGATTCGATCGTTCGGGCCTGGTTGTCGCGGCAGCCGATCGCTGCGTGAAGCCGAGGCGTAACAGGCTGGCCGGAAGTGCGCCGTCGGAACAGCTTAGTGACAGTGAAGCGAAGCCATCGCGCCAAGCCACGTCCGCCCAGGACGACAGCAGGCAGCTAAGATCTTCCGCGCCAGTTAGAACAAGCAAATCGGCGCATACCGCCGAATGGTCGTCAGCATAGTAGATCAGATAGCCAAGCAGCCTCGACTCATCCTCGGTTAGGAGACCGAGTGTTTTATATTGGCGCAGCGGGCATTCGTGATACCGCCAGTTGAGGAACCGGCGGTCGCGAACGGTCAGGGCCGGGTGCATAGAATCGGCTCGGCTCCAGAGCTCGTCGAATCGTTCATCGAAACAGGGCAGAAACTTAGTGACGCGTCCGTTCTCGCGCCCTCGACTGAACGACTGCAGGGTGGCGAAGCCGTGGTCGGCCATCCTGCCGATAAATGGAACGATCGCGCCGAACTTGCGAGACCTCTGCAGGTAGTGGGAAACGCGCAGGAGTTTGGCGTATCGGTGCACGGAGCAGAATTCGCGGTAGCCGACATATTTCAATAC
>Ga0210405_10003765_pt1 | contig 14637 bp, 15 predicted proteins | sample IncBWH11MmetaG_FD_155492 | JGI IMG/M metagenome (GOLD analysis project Ga0210405, IMG submission 155492) | Forest soil microbial communities from Barre Woods Harvard Forest LTER site, Petersham, Massachusetts, United States - Inc-BW-H-11-M | ecosystem: Environmental > Terrestrial > Soil >... | reverse complement strand
TCACCCGCAACCATGGGGAACTAGTGATAATGGCAGCACCGATGGCCTGCAACCATCAAGTCGGGGTTCGACTCCCCGGTTCTCCACCAATTTCGGACTGATAGCTGAGACGGTGTAGCGCCTGGTTGAAGCCCAGGAGACGGGGATTCGAGCGCCCCTCAGTCCACCAAGTGTATATGCCGGGGTTGTCGTCTGGTGACGGCGCTTCTCCTACAAAGAAGATCAGTGGAGTTCGATCCTCCACCCCGGCACCAGTTATTTTTATGGGTCTGTACCACTGATGGAAGTGGACCTGCCTTTTAAGCAGGACGTAGTCAGTTCGAGCCTGACCGGACCCACCAGAATTTTATGAGTCTGAACCGACTAGTCCTGGTGATTAACGCCAGTTACGAACCGATCAATATCTGTTCGGCGCGGCGTGCCCTGACGCTCGTACTCAAGGGCGCGGCTGTTATGCAGGAAGTGTCGGCATACGTAGTACATACTTCGAAGATCGCGGTTCCCGTTCCAAGTGTCGTGCGGTTGCAACAGTACCGCCGAGTACCGCGCCCCAATCGCTCTGTCTCGCGCAAGGGCATTCTTTTCCGGGACGGCAACACATGCCAGTACTGTCATTTGAAATTTGTGACGGCCAAGCTGACTCTGGATCACGTAATTCCGCGCTCCAGGGCCGGCGAATCCACATGGGATAATCTGGTCGCGGCATGCTTTGCGTGTAACAACCGAAAGGGCGATCGGACTCCTCAGGAAGCGGGCATGCCTCTGGCGAAGCAGCCAATCCAGATCGGTATCCACGTTAGGCGCCGGATGCTGGCCGGTGAAGAGAAGACATGGGAGAGATATTTGTTCTGAATTGGTTCCTGCTATAGTGCTAGGGTGGACGGCCTCGCTGGGGCGGGCCGGCGCATTGCGCTCACGAGCATCGCCGTCAGCGCGGCCCTGGCAGCCCTCAAGATCATCATCGGCCTCAAGGCCAATTCGACGGCTGTGGTTTCCGATGGCTTTGAGTCCGCCAGTGACGTGCTGTCGTCGAGTATCGTCCTGCTCGGGCTGATCGTCGCTGCGCGGCCGCCGGACGAGGATCATCCTTACGGTCACGGCCGCTTCGAGATCCTGTCCGCCCTCTTTGTTGGCGCTATCCTTTTCGCCACCGGCGTGCTTGTTTGCTATCACTCCGTCCAACGGGCTTTTGACGTGAGCCACGCACCCGAGTTCTTTGCCGTCTGGCCGCTGCTAATTTCCATTGCATGCAAATCCGTTCTGTGGCTTCTCAAGCGCGCCTATGGCCGGCGGCTGCGCAGCGAGTCTTTGATGGCCGACGCGGCCAACGACGCCGTCGACGTGCTCTCGGCATTGGTAGCCCTGACGGGCCTGTCCATCACCCTCTTCGACCCTGAGCGCTTCGTCGCTTTCGATCACATCGGCGGCTTTGGCGTCGGTGTTGTCGTCATTCTCCTCGGCATCCGCATCATGCGGGATACAGTCTTGCAGTTGATGGACACCATGCCCGATGAAGCCATGCTGGATCAAATTCGCGGCGCGGCGCTGCAAGTTCCTGGGGCTCTCGGGATCGAGAAATGCCGGGCCCGCAAGACGGGGATGAAGTATCACGTCGACCTGCATCTGGAAGTGGATCCAAACCTGACTGTACAGGCCTCGCACGACATCGCCACGCAGGTTCGCATCGTGATTAAGGAAAGCCTGGACTGGGTGGCCGACGTTCTGGTTCACGTGGAACCGTATGGGCTGGATCATTCGAAACCTTCTTCGGGCTCGGGCAGTTTGTCGGAGGGACGCGCGATCCAAACGTAGACGGTCGGCAGCAGGAAAATGCTCATCAAGCGAGAGGCGCTCGCAGTCCATAACATTTAACGTTGTAACAGTAGTGTGGGAGTCCGTGGCAAAAGTCGCCGGAATGCGGAACGACAGGCCACAGGCCACGGGCTGCGCTACTCACTTTGTCTGAAGGTGGAAAGCAGTCAGAGCGAAATTGAGCAGCATGGCATCCTCACCACGACGCGCCGTCATCTGAAGCCCTAGCGGCATTGCGCCCACCCAAGCCATCGGTATTGAGATGGCCGGAGTACCCAGCGCCGTCCAGGTCGAGTTCATCCTTGGATCGCCGGTGGAATCCAGGCCACACGGAGCCGGCCCGGGCGCGGCGGGAGTGAGTAGGACCGGATACTCCCGAAATACCGCATCCATTTTTTTTTTCACTTCGCCGATGACGGCCAGCGCATGCGAGTACCGGCTCTCCGGAAACTGCAAGCCGTCCGCGATCAAGTGCGCGACCTTGGCGCCCAGCCTTATGCCATGCTGCCGCCAAGCCGCCTCGTGCGTCCGTGAGCCTTCGTATTGACTCACCAGGCGCGAGGCGGCCAGCAGATCCGCCCAGTCCGGAAACTCGATGACCTCAATACGAAAGCCCGCCGCGCGGAGTGCATTCACGTTCTGTCGAAAGGCCGACTCCATCTCCGGTTCCACATCCAGAACGTCCGGCATAGCGCAGACAGTGGGCGCGCTCGCCGCGGCGGGATAGCCCATCCGGCTCCAGAGCAGGAGCATGTCATCCGCATCTTGCGTGAACAGTCCCGCCGTGTCGAGCGAGGGCGCAAACGGAAGCACGCCTTCGAGCGACAGCAATCCGAAGGTCGGCTTGAATCCGGTCACGCCGCAATAAGAAGCCGGTCGAATGACTGACCCCTGCGTCTGCGAACCAAGCGCAAACGGGACCATGCCCGCCGCCACGGCCGCCGCCGATCCGCTCGAACTGCCTCCGGGTGTGCAGCCGGGATTGCGCGGGTTCCGCGTCGGCGAAGGATCGAATGAGGCTAAGGCGGTGGTTTGGGTTTTGCCCATCATGACCGCGCCCTGTGAGCGCAGTTGCGTGACTAGCGCCGCGTCGGTCAGTCCTTTGCGGCCACAGTAAGCCGGAGAGCCGAACTCGGTAGGCAAGCCGCGCGTTTCGAAGATATCTTTCACGCCAAACGGGATTCCGTCCAGCGGTCCGCTGCGTAATGGATCTTGCGGAGCAACTTCCACCCAGGCGCGCAACTCCTGGTCGCGTTCGGCGATCCGCGTTCGGCATAGCGCGATCAAATCCGCCGCAGTCTTCTCTCCGGATTCGAGCCACTCCACGCACTCCGCCAGCATGCCCATCGCGATACAGCGTCAGGCTCCGGCCCGTCGCCGCCGGGCGTCGATGAACGACTTCACGCACATCCCCACGTACACTGCCATGAGCACAGCCATGATGGATTGCGAGATCAGTGCCGCCGGTTTCTCGATTGCGCCTCTCGAAATCATGGTGAAGACCGTACCGAGGAACCCGAGCAACCCGACCGTGACTGCAATGTGCATCGCCAGCTTGCGCCGTTTTTCGTCGCGTGCCAGAACTCCAAAGATCACCAGCAAGAGGCCAAACGCCGCCGGGATCAACGCGGTCGGACTGACTCTATCGGTTCCGAAGTACCCGCCCAAGCCCAGTACGATGAGCACAATCCCAAATCCGATGGTGGTGTTTGCCAAGTTCGACGCTCCTTGTTATGGAATCCCTATTCTACAAAGCAATTGCCTCTCCGTGCCCGACTGTGTTGTACTGTCTCACATGAAGAAGGCTACTTGTTTACTTCTCGCTGCGGCTCTTCCGCTTTGCGCCCAAGTGAAGATCACCCAGCATACCGACCGCATCTCGGTCGAGATCGACGGAAAACCGTTCACCGATTTGTTCGTCGGCGCCGACACGACGAAGCCGTATCTGTGGCCATTGCGCGCAGCTTCCGGCAAGGTCGTCACGCGTGCCTTTCCGATGGACATGGTGGACGGCGAGACTCGGGATCATCCGCACCAACGCGGGCTATGGTTTTCTCATGGCGACGTGAACGGGCTCGATTTCTGGGGCAACGAAATGTCGCAGCACAAGGACGATGGGAAAAGGGGCAGGATCATTTTGAAGAGAGTAGGCGATCTCAAGAGCGGCAAAAAATCGGGGTCGCTCTCGGCTACCTTCGATTGGATCGACCCCCAGGACAAGGTCCTTCTGACCGAATCGCGGACCATGGTGTTCTACTCAAACCCGACGCTGCGGATCATGGATTTCGACATCAATCTCCTTGCTCATGAGAAAGTGACCTTCGGCGATACTAAGGAAGGCACGTTCGCGATCCGGCTGGCCGCCGGATTGGAAGAGCCTCAAAAAAAGTCTCCGCCCAAGCCGCCGAGGACAGGCCTCATGGTCAGCTCGGAAGGCGGCAAGGGTGAGAAAGATGTCTGGGGCAAGCGCGCCAGATGGGTGGACTACGCGGGCGAGCTGGAGGGTGAGAAACTCGGCATCGCCATTTTCGACAATCCCGCCAATCCGAAGCATCCCACCTATTGGCATTCCCGGAGCTACGGCTTATTCGCCGCCAATATTTTCGGCGAGCACGATTTTTACGACGATAAAACGCGCAACGGCAGCGTGACGGTCGAACCCGGCAATTCGCTGCGATTCCGCTATCGGGTAGTGATTCATCCGGGCGACTACGCCAGCGCGGATGTCGGCGGGATGTACAAGAAGTACACCGAAGGAAAATAGCTGAGCAAGGAGACAGGAGTCAGGAGTCGGGAGTCAGAATGAAACATCCGTGCTGTTCTATCAGATGGACTATAGACTCCGGCGCTAGATCCTGCCACGGCTCGCCTGCCGCAATCCTCCGCCGCAACTCGCTCGACGACACATCATCCAACTCCGGCGGAAGCGCGATCGAGCGCACGCGATCCCGAATCTGGGGCGGCGGCTCATAGACTCCGCCCCGCGACGCCACCAGAAGCTGGAAAGTCTCGAGCTGTTTCTGAATGCTATCCCCTTCGCCGTAATCCCAGCCGACGATCCGCTCGGCCGCGTCGCGCCCACACAGCAGGAACAGTTCCGTGCTCGGCCCGTAGACCGCCCTTGCCTCGCGCGCTATCTCGATGAACAATCCCCCCTCAGTCACCGCCAGTGAAAAGCGCGGATGCCCGGCCAGCGCCGCGCGCAGCCACTCCAGCCGCGTCTCGAATTCCCGGCCCTTGTATTCCTTGTGCGGAAATGCACGCGGCAGCGCGAACAATACTTCATCCACTATGGCCAGCGCCGCATCCGCCATGCCCAAGTGCGCCCGGGTCGGCGGATTGAAGGCCCCCGCCAGGATTGCCAGCTTTGCCGGAGCCGGCGTAACAGTGATGTAGTGGTCCATGTTACAGCGGCTGGCCGCTTCCGCTAAAATAGATTTGGTCTTCGTGCAACGAATCTGCCCCCATTGTGGATCGAACCAGGTGGATGTGTCCACGCGCCGTCGCTGGTTCGATTGGTTCTTTAGTTTGTTCCGACGAAAGCCTTATCGTTGTCAGCTTTGCAGTACTCGATTCTACACCTCATTATGAAGTACTCACTCATACTGGCGGTATTCGCTTCCCTTGCGTTAGCCCAGGATTTCGATATCCTCATCGTCAACGGCCGCATCGTCGACGGTACCGGCAATCCTTCTTATCAGGCGGATCTCGGAATTCGAGCGGGCAGGATCGCCGCTATCGGACACCTCTCCGGCAGGACCGCGGCGCGCACGATTGACGCCGGCGGGCTCACCGTCGCGCCGGGATTCGTCGACATTCATAACCATTCCGATTACACCGTCGTGGCCGATGGCAACGCCGAGAGTATGGTGCGGCAAGGCGTCGCCACGATGATTTTCGGAGAAGGCGGATCGGCGGCGCCGGTGGGAGGCAAGCAGGAGCGCAGCCGCGACCGCGCCGATTGGACCGATCTCCAAGGCTATTTCGCCAAGCTGTTGCGGCAAGGCATTTCCACCAATATCGGCACCTACGTGGGATCGAGCCAGATCTGGACATACGTGCGCGGCGAGAAGGCCGGCCCGCCGACCGCCGATGAGTTGAAGCAGATGCAAGCGCAGGTGGATCTCGCCATGCGGCAAGGCGCGCTGGGAGTGGCCAGTTCCTTGAGCGGGCCGCCGGGATCCTGGATCGATACCGACACGCTAGTCGCCATGTGCGAAGTGGCCTCGCGCTACGGTGGTATTTACTCGACGCACATGCGGACCGAAGGCCGCGGCGTCTTCGAATCGGTCGCGGAGGCGATCGAAATCGGCCGACGCGCGCATGTCCCGGTGGACATCATTCACCTCAAGATCGCCGAGCATCAGATGTGGGGCCAGATGCCGGAGCTGGCGGCGTCGATCGCCAACGCGCGCGCAAGAGGTCAGGAGGTGGAGGCCAATGTCTACCCCTATCGCGCCGGACAGAACAACCTGGCGAGCATCATTCCACCGTGGGCCCACGAGGGAGGCTCGCAGGCGATGATCGCGCGGCTCAAGGATCCGTCTCTGCGCCAGCGCCTGGAGAGTGAAATAAACAACGGCATCCCCGGCTCGAACTGGTACGACCACTACACCGCGACGGGCGGTTGGGATGGCATGCTGCTGGTATCCTTCTCGAATCCCAAGTACAAGCAGTTCGAGGGTAAGCGAATGAACGAAGTCATCCAGGCCATCGGCAAGCCCGGGATTGAAGTGCTCTTCGAGCTGCTGGAAGAAAATCGCGGCTCCGTCCCGACTGTTTACTTCCACCACTCGGAGGAGGATATGAAGTACGCGCTGCGACAGCCCTTCGCCTCCATCGGATCGGACGGCACGGCAGTGACTGAGACAGGCCCGCTGGCCGCCGGAAATCCACATCCGCGCTACTACGGCACATTCCCGCGAGTGCTAGGCAAGTACGTGCGTGAGGAGAAAGTGATCTCGCTCGAAGAGGCGATCCGCAAAATGACGTCGGCGAACACCGCCAAGATCCGCGTCTTCGATCGCGGTCTGCTGCGCCCAGGGCAATGGGCAGACGTCACCGTTTTCGACGCCGGCAAGATTATCGACCACGCGACATACGAGAAGCCGCATCAATACGCCACCGGCGTCGAGTATCTGCTGGTGAATGGTAAGGTCGTGCTCGATCGCGGCCAGCATACTGGGGCGCGGCCAGGGGCTATATTGTATGGGCAGGGCAAGAAATGATAAAAGGCAAGTCAAAAGTCAAGAGGCAAAAGTCAAAAGGCAAAAGTATTTCGGTAGCAAGCTACTCCCCGGAAGGCGTAATGCCTAAGCCCGCGGGCCGACGGCCTTCTTTGGTTAAGAAAGGAAGCTTCTTGGTTCACACCGGCGAGATTCCCACAAGCTATGACATCCTCAAGGCGATTGATGAAGATCGCGAAGAACGTATGCGCAAAGCATGGGGTCTGTGAACCGGTATGGTACTAATATGCTTTACACCCGTACCTACTTCAGCTTCACAGGCTTACTCGTTCTAGAGTTCGTTATGCGTCTGATCAGAAGGGCGATCAGTGCATATGCGACCCCGTTGGACGATGGTGCCAACCAAAGCAGCGTGTGAATGAAGCTGCCATGAACGCCTCCGGTGAGAACGTAAATTAGATCCCAGATAAGGATACCGGGTACCACAAGCAACTGGACGGGCCAAGGAACGTAGGCGCCAGGAGAAACGGATATGGTGATGCCTATCACCGTACCGACGCTGAATGCCAATCCTGGGACCTTCCAGCGCTTTAGATCAGTAGACATGGGATCGGTTCGCATCGTAAACAGCGCTGACATTCAGTGATGACGTGATCACCCCGAAAAGCGAAAGAAGCCAGCGCCGGCTTTCCCCAAGAACCGAGTCTCCTGAATTCAAGTTCATTGATCGTTGGCTATGATAGCGGGAGGGCGACCGTGCCGCCGCGGCATCCTTAACTTTTGCCTTTTGACCTTTGCCTTTTGACTTTTGACTTGCCCTTTTCCTACTGCCCTGCCCCCGCAGCCGGCCGCGTCCCCACAGCCGTCCACTGCCGCAACTGCTGGAATCCCCGCGCAATCTCGGCCGGCTGAATTGCGCAATGGCCGGCGTGTTTCACATACTGCTGGACGAAAAACTGATCGCTATCGGCCCGCTCGGCCAGCGTCGAGTACATGTTGGTGACCCAGGGCGGGACCAGCGGATCGTACGTGGTATGGATCGCCAGCATCGGTCGCGTCAGATGGCCGGAGGGTGTGTAGTACCGCTCCAGATAGGCCGCCGCGCGGGGTTCGGACTTGTAACGAGCCACGTGATCGTTGAGCGCGTTATCGTCGTCGGTACCCTCGTAAATCGTGTTCCGATTGTCGAAAGGATTGCCGCCCCCGCGCTCCTCCAGATCCTTCAGGATATACGTGAAGAACACCACCGTCCCCGCCGCTTCCTTGTTGTTGCGTAGTCCTGTCCAGCGGCGGAATACGGCTGCTTGCGCGGGCTTGGAATCGAGTAGCTTCTCGATGGTTTCATTCCTGGCCGTGCTCATGACATAGTCGGCTGGTATTTTCGACGGATTCGGCAGCGCGCCGGGGAAGAGGTAATCGAACACCACGCGCATATCGAAAACGCGGCGGCTCATGAACCAGTTCGCCGGCCCCAGCGGACCGCACAACGCCAGTCCGCCATCGTAGGCGTTCGGAAATGTCTCCAGCAGCGTCATGGTGAGGAACCCGCCCATCGAATGCCCGGTGACGTAGGTCTCCTTCGGCGCGCCATATTTGTGCGAGAAGTAGCGGCGCAGGGCCTCTGTATCCTGCACTGCTTCCTGAATCGCCCACCCGCCGGCGGCGTATCCGGATTGCGCCACCGCATAGCCTTCCTTCGTGAAAACATCCAGCACGGGATTCGGCTTGGGATTATCGAAATTTCCCGACGCCGGACTGTACCCGTGGCAATACATCACCAGGCCGCCATTCCACTTCTCCGGCACATCGATGCGGAACCGGGCGCCGTTGATCTCGCCGGTCTCGATCTTGGACTGCCCCCAGCCCGGCGCAGCAAACAAGAACAGTGCAAGTAGAATTCGCATGCGGCTTATTGTACATTCAATGTTTCATGAAAATCTCCAAAGTCGAGGCTGTGGCCATTTCGATCCCCTTGCGGGCGGCCGTGTCCGACGCCGTCCGCCGCATCACCCATCGCGATCACCTGATCGTTCGCATCGCCACTGAAGACGGCTTGTCGGGTGAAGGATTCACGCTCGGCTATGACGGCAGCAAGGCCATGGTCTCGATGGTGGACACCATTTTTCGACCGATGCTGGAGGGCGCCGAGGCCTTCGACTCGGAGCACCTGTGGGCGGAGATGTACCGGCAATCGATCCAGGCCGGCCGCCGCGGCGCAGCGTTGCGCGCCATCAGCGCCATCGATATCGCGCTTTGGGATCTGCGGGGGAAGGCCGCGCGCCTGCCCGTGATGCACCTGCTGGGGGTCCATTCCACGCGGCTGCGCTGCTATGCCACCGGCGGATACTATCGCGACGGCCAGACTATCGACGAGCTGGTCCGCGAATATATGGGATACGCCGAGCAAGGCTTTACCGCCGCCAAGCTGAAAGTCGGCAAGCTGCCGGCGCGCGAGGATGCCGCGCGACTGGGGGCGATTCGCAAAGCGCTGGGCGACGATATCGAGATCCTCCTGGACGCCAACGGCGGCTGGGCGGATTCGAACACGGCCATCTCGGCTCTGCGCCGCCTCGAAGAGCATCGGCCCTACTGGATTGAAGAGCCGGTGCGCGCCGATAACGTGGCCGCCATGGCGCGCATCGCCGAAGCGCTCGACTGGCCGGTGGCCACCGGCGAATTGGAATCCACGCGCTGGGCCTTCGCCGACCTGCTCGAGCGCAAAGCCGCGGACATTCTGCAGCCGGATGCCACCGTGGTGGGCGGCGTTGGTGAGTGGCTCAAGGTTGCTCATATGGCCGCTGCCTTCGATGTGCCGATTGCGCCGCACTACAACTGGGACATCCACACGCAACTCGTCGCCAGCATCCCCAACGGATTGTTCATCGAATACTTCGTGCGCGGATCGGATGTCAAAGTGTTCGACGAGGTATTGGCGAACCCCATCTATCCAACGGACGGTTACATTTCGCCGCGCACTGAGCCGGGGTTCGGCATTGTTCTCCGCCCGGAAAAGCTGGAGCAATATCGAATCGCATGAAGAAGCTCAACGTCGCCCTCATCGGACAAGGCTTCATGGGGCGCGCGCATTCTAACGCCTACCGGCAGGTTAATCATTTCTTCGAGACGCCCTTCGACCTGCAATTGAAAGTGATCTGCGGACGCAACCAGGCGGGGCTGGAAAAAATGGCCGACACCTGGGGTTGGGATGAGATCGCGACGGACTGGCGCAGCGTGATCGGCCGCTGCGATATCGACGTGATCGACGTGGCCACGCCGAACTCGCTGCACGCGGAAATGGCGACCGCCGCGGCGGCAGCCGGTAAGATCGTGCTCTGCGAGAAGCCACTCGCCGTATCCCCCGCGCAAGCACGGCAGATGGCCGATGCCGTTCGCGGCGTTCCCAACATGGTCTGGTTCAATTACCGGCGTGTGCCCGCCATTGCCTTCACGCGCCGGTTGATCGACGAGGGCCGCATCGGCCGGGTCTTTCACTACCGTGCAACCTACCTGCAGGAGTGGGGCAACGATCCCACGCGCCCGCCGGGCTGGAAGCTGCAGAAATCGCACGCCGGCTCGGGCGCGCTCGGCGACCTCCTATCGCATCTGGTCGATACCGCTTTGTACCTCAACGGCCCGATCGCCGAGGTCTGCGCCATGATGCACACCTTCGCGCCCGGCCGCGATGTAGACGACGCCACACTGCTGCTGGCGCGCTTCGCCAATGGCAGCATCGGCAGCTTTGAAGCCACTCGCTACGCCGTCGGCTGCCGGAACCGAAACGCGTTTGAGATCCACGGCTCGAAGGGGATGGCCCGCTTCGATCTCGAAGACCTGAACCGGCTGGAGTTTTTCGACGCCGCCGATGCTCGCAATCTGCAAGGCGCGCGCCGTCTGCTAGTGACGGGACCCGATCAGCCCTACTCCACCAACTTCTGGAAACCCGGCCACATCATCGGGTACGAGCACACCTTCATCGCCGCGCTGGGAGATTTTCTGCGCTCGCTCGAAACGGGCGAGGCCTTTCATCCGAATTTCGAGGACGGACTAGCTGTTGAACAAGTGCTGGCCGCTGTGGAAGCGTCGGCGAAGCAGAACGGCGTTTTCACCGCGGTTAAATAGCGCGGAAGCTGACCGCCGACCGCTTACTTGGGAATCTGCCGGTCGCGCGGGGGGTGTCGCGGCCAAAATTCGCGGGCGACGTTGGCACCCGCGACTGCCCCTAGTCCGATACCTGCCGTAGCGGCCCCGCTTCCGCCGGCCAGAGCGACTTGCGACACCGCGCCAGCGGCGGCATGGCCCGATATCCGACCAGCCGCAGGAGTGCGCTTGCCGGTTTTCGTGTTATGGGTGACCACTGTACTCACTAAAGCATGCTCCAATCTAGGACCCACACCGCTCTTGGTCGAGCGATGATAATGCAGATCCTCGTGCAGCGGAGCGGCGATCGCGTGTTCGACCGTTGTTTCCACTGCGTGCGTCGCCATACCGGCGCCTACGTTTTTTCCGAAGCCGGACGCTCCGCCACCCTTGCTTAAGGTTCTGACACCTGCTTTGCCCACGACACCTGCCACCGCACCCTTACCGATTGTGCTTTTCTTCCAATGTTTCACATAGGGATGCCGCTGGGGCGGAGCGACGGCTTGTGACATGCTAACCCATGCCAGCATCATCGTTAGTAAGACTACAACCCGCATCCATAAGTATGGTTGCAATCGGATAGCCGATACCGCCAATTCATTGATTCTACAGAGCCGCGCGCGTCAGCGAGCGGTCCGGATCGATCATTAGTTCAATGACTCTCGGCAATCAACTGAGCGACCTTCGAACCCGCGCCCACCGGCTCGACGAATACGATTTGATTGGGATTCACATACATTCGATCCGGTCCATGCAGCTCCTTGCCGCGCTTCACCAGCACGTTCGAGCTCTGCTTGGTTTCCGGATTGGTCTGCGTGACGATGTAGAAAACGTCCATCAGCACGGGGTTCGGCGTTCCGTACCCTTGGACCTTCGCATAATAGACGGCCCCATTTGCCAGCAAAACCGCTTGATAGGGCGTTGGGAACGTCACCTCATGAGACTTCAAGGCAAGGGATCCCGCCGCCACTCCCGCTAATGCGAGAACCGACGCTAGAAGTGCAACAATCGACATCTTCATCGTTTTTGTCGCCATTGTTTGTCCGGCTGGTTCTGCTTCGATTTTTACTGGCTCGTCCATGGCGCCCTCGGCGAATCGATCCGTATCTTATCATGTTTGGTGAAAACTTGGCTGTGGTATGTTATTCCCATGTCACTCCAAAGGCAGATATCCCGTCGCTCCCTGATCCGCTCGATGGGTCTGACCACGCTCGGACTATCAGCCGCAAACGCAGCCGACAAAGCCTCTACCACGACAGCCACGGCCTTCGCGCTGTGTGGCGACGAGTCTCACAATTCCGACTACATCCGCTCCGCCCTGACCAGCACCTTGACCCAGGACGCCGGCTTGTCCATCGACTTCACCGACGAAGAAAAGTTGCTCGATTATGACCGTCTGCGCCATTACAAGATCCTCATCATGTTCCGCGATGGCCTGCGGTTTCCCAACGGCTACTGGCACCAGGTCTACTGGAACGAGAAGAAAAATAATGTCGTGAGCGTTCCACCCATTCAGAAAAAGATTGGCGATGGGCGAGTCGGCTGGATGACCGCCGCGCAGGGCAAGGGCATCAAGCAGTGGGTGGAAGAAGGCGGATCGTTATGGGCCTTTCACAACAACAGCCAGGCTTCGCTGATGAACAAGGATTACCGCGAAGTAGAAGGCGCCATCTACACGGGCCATCCGCCCATCCGCCCCTTCAAGGTGAAGATCGTCAATCGCGACCATCCCATAACCAGGGGCGTCAGCGATTTCGTGGTGACCGACGAACAGCACTTCGTCACCTATGACAAAGATCCGAAGTACGTGCTGGCCCGGAGCGTCAATGAAGACGGCCTGGAGTATTCCGACATGGCGGGCCGCCGCAGCAATTCGGCCGAGTCTGTGTGGGCCTACGACTACGGAAAAGGCCGAGTCTGCTTCATGGCCCCTGGCCACATGATCAGCGTGTTGTGGAATCCGGAATACGAAAAAATGCAAAGAAACGCCGCCAAGTGGCTATTACGCGAGTCATAACCAGGCCTACTCAGCACGGAAAGCAACCACGTCGCTCACCCGGAACGGCTCGCCATTCGAAAAACTGCCGCGGAAACGCACTCTACGCACGGTTGCCGACGGTATGAAATCGGTTTGCCTTCCACGCCAGGGGCCATGGCTACGATCGGCGAGGACGGTCCAGGTTTTGCCATCGTTCGATCCTTCGATCACGTAGTGCGCATAGGGCGCGCGCTTTTGGAACCAGAGCGGATCACGATAGTCGATGAACTCCGGCAGTGAGTAACGGATGGCGCGCAACGGTACTTTGGAATCCCAGGCGAATTCGGCTCCTGAATGAACGCGCTCGCCGCCGCGGAGTTCGACGACGGCGTCCAGCAGGTAGTGCAATGTCCTGGCATAAAGAGTCCGGAACAGCGTGCCCTGAGGGTCTGCCAGCACGCCCGTAAAAGCTTCCCCGGATACCTCGGCCAGACGCAGGTTCTTGTGAATCATCAACACGGGGCGATGAAACGGGATCTGCGTCACGCGCTCGAGCCCGTTTGACATCACGTCGGTTGCGGCCTTTTCGGAACGCAGCAGAATGTCCCAGGCGTCCGGCTCGTAGGCGATGTCGGTCTCTCCTCCCCATGTGCCCGGCATGACGTCGCCTTCCTTCAGGCCGAGGCCGGCCGTGACGGGGTGGGCGGTGTTCGCAACCACTACGGCGTTTTCGTGTGGCCAATAAGTAACAGTCCCCTGGAACAGGTTCAAATAATCAATAGCATCGCCGGGCTCAGGATTGGGAAGCAGGCGCGGCGGACGGAAACTGTCCGGCTCATCGCCCAGAAGGCACCAGAAGTGATCCCTCTGCCGGATATATCGCGGGTGTGCCAGGTCGGGCAAGTATTCCACCATGACGGCGAAGGAATCGCCTCCGTGGATCATCACCGCGCCTCCGTTAGCCATATAATCCCGGAAGCGGAAAAAGCATTCAGCGGTGGTGAACTCGGCGTGGCTGCCGATCAGCGCCAGACGGTAGTCGGCCAGGTGGACACGGCCGCGCGCTATATCGTCCTGCGTACAATAATCGATGCGGAAGCCGTCCTTTTCGGACAGCTCTCGCAGAAACCGATAGTGCTTGATGTCGGAATGCCGCTCGTACAGTCCGTAATAGTAATGATTCGTCCGGCGGAAGCGCGTGTTCAAGACAGTTGGCGAGTAACCTACACCGTCGTAATCGTCCCGGTTGCGCCATGACGTCATGGCATGGCCGCCGTTGCTGGCATAAGCGCGCCACATGTCTGTTGGGGCGACAAACAAAACCGTTCCGCGCGGATGGGCTGGCCGCAGAATCAGGGTCAGGATTTTTTCGCTAAAATCGCGAACCTTGGGATCCACCGGTTTTCCCGCCGGCACAACGATACCGCGATAGAGACCGCTGGGCCAGTCTCCCACTTCGATTGTCAGATGGGTGACGGGCATTTCATACTTGAATGGCAGCCGGGCCACGATGCGATCGGCCAC
>Ga0210405_10003763_pt1 | contig 14637 bp, 13 predicted proteins | sample IncBWH11MmetaG_FD_155492 | JGI IMG/M metagenome (GOLD analysis project Ga0210405, IMG submission 155492) | Forest soil microbial communities from Barre Woods Harvard Forest LTER site, Petersham, Massachusetts, United States - Inc-BW-H-11-M | ecosystem: Environmental > Terrestrial > Soil >... | reverse complement strand
CGAGCGCGATTGCGGCGTTGACCGCGGTCTTCAGTTCGTCACCCGCCACATAAGTGGCGGTTCCTTCAAAACGCATCATCAGCAGCGGCGCCTTCAAAACGCGTCGAATTTGGCTCTGGGGCTTAGTTAGCCTCGCAAGGCGAGGCGCGCTCGTCAATTCATCAGACCCTTGACGGTCTCGATGAGCTGCTTGAGCGAGAAGGGCTTGGGCAGGAACACAAAGTCCTGGCCCTCCGGCAGATTGCGGGCGAATGCGTCGTCGGCGTAGCCGGAGACGAAAATGACCTTGGCGTTCAGTCCGCGTTTGCGCAGTTCCGTCAGCATGGTCGGGCCGTCCATTTCCGGCATGATGACGTCCGAAACGATGAGGTCGATCGGCTCGCTCGCCTCCTCGACTACGCGCAAGGCGTCGAGGCCTGTCTCCGCCTCCAGCACCGTATAGCCGCGCGAGGCGAGCGCGCGCGAGGCGAAAGCGCGCACCGCCTCTTCATCCTCGACCAGCAGAATCGCGCCCCGGCCGGTCAGATCCGCGGCTGGTTTGGGGGCCTCGGTCTTAACCGGCTCGTCGACGTCATCGGCGAGGCGCCGAGGAAGCAGAACCCGGAACGTCGCGCCGACGCCCGGCTCGCTGTCGCAGAACACATACCCGCCCGTTTGCTTGACGATGCCGTAGACCATCGACAAGCCGAGACCGGTGCCTTTGCCGACCTCCTTGGTGGTGAAAAACGGTTCGAAGATCTTGGCTCGAACCTCGGGCGGAATCCCGTGACCTGTGTCCTCCACCTCGACCAGCACGTAACCGGCGGGGGCGACATCCACCTCTTTCAAGCTGCCGCATTCTGCGGCGGGGAAGTTGCGCGTGCGCAGCGTGATCTTGCCGCCGTCATGCATGGCGTCGCGCGCATTGACGACGAGATTGACGATCACTTGCTCGAACTGGTTGAGATCGGCCTTCACCTGCCACAAGTCGCGCCCGTAAACGACGTCGAGTTGGATCTGCTCGCCAACCAGCCGGCGCAGCAGCATCTGCAATTCCGACAACACGTCGTTGAGCTGCAGCGTCTGTGGGCGCAGCGTCTGACGGCGCGAAAAGGCGAGCAATTGCCGCACGAGGCCCGCCGCCCGATTGGCGTTCTGCTTGATTTGCATGATGTCTTGGAAGGACGGGTCGGTCGGGCGGTGATTGGCGAGCAGGAGATCGGAATAGCCGATGATCGCGGTCAGCACGTTGTTGAAGTCGTGGGCGACGCCGCCGGCGAGCTGGCCGATGGCCTGCATCTTCTGACTCTGCACGAGGTTCTCTTGCAGCGTGCGCTGCTCGGTGGTGTCGAGGGCGAAGAGGGTCGCGCTCGCGCCCTCGTCGCTGCGCGGATCGGCGGCCGAGACGAAGAGCCGCGCCGAACGCGCGGCGCCCGGCCCTTCGAGCGAGACGTCGAGGGGCGCGATTTCGCCGTTGCCCTGGGCCGCCGCCTCGATCGATGCGCTTAAAGGTGCGCGATCGCGCTCGGCGACAAGGTCGAAAATCGATAGCCGTCCCTTGGACGCGTCGCTCTTGGCAGCGGCTTGGGCCAAGCGCGCAAACGCGGCGTTGGGGCGCAGCACTGCGCCTGCGGAATCCACGGCTGCGATCGCGACTGGGGTCGAATTGAAAATGCGGGCGAAGCGCACCTCCGCCGCGCGCAGATCTTCGCCCTTGATGTCGCCGGGAGCGCGATTGATCACCAGCGAGCGGGAAGGGCCCGGCGTGCCTTCGCCAGAGAAGGCGACCTTGTGCAGGATACGCGCCGGGAGCAGGCGGCCCTGGCGGGGCTTGAGGTCGACGTCGAATTGCTGCGTCGTCACTTCGCCGGGCGGCCCGGATATGATGGCGAGCATCGCGCCGCCATCTCCGGCGACGATGTCGTCGATCTTGAGCCGGCCAGCGCTGAACTGGGCGAGATCATAATCGAGCCAGCCCGCCAAAGTGGCGTTCATATGCGCGATCGAGCCGTCGGGCTCGGCGGAGAAAAAGCCCGCCGGCGCGTGGTCGAGATAGTCGATCGCGTGCTGAAGATCCTGGAAAAAGGTTTCATGCCGGTCGTGGTCGCGTGTCTCATCCGAGACCGTCCACACCATCAGGCCTTCTCTCGCCATGCCCTCGAGCGGACGAACCCGAATGCGGTACCAGGCGACTTCGCCCTGGCCGCTCGGCGGGGGCGAAAGACGAAGCTCCTCGCTCGCGCGCCCGCCGGATTTCGCCGCTTGGGACAGCCGATAAACGGATTCCGAGACGTCCGGCGAGCCGGTGAACAGACGTTCGATCGGACGCAGGTCGCTTGCCGCCGGCGCGCCCGAAAGCGCGCGATAGGCCTCGTTGGCATAGACGATACGCGATTCACGGTCGGTGACGAGGACGCCGTCCGGATTGGAGTCGGCAATCGCCTTGGTGGTGTCGAAGCGCGCCGCCCGGGTCGGCAGTTGCAACATGCCGAACGCGTAGAGCAGCAATCCGAAGGCGCCGCAGACGGCGAGGATGACGATCATCCAGGTCATCAGCGTCGCGCCGATGGCGTTCGGCGCAAGCCACACGGCCAGAAGCGCGCCGGCGAGGCAGACGAGGAGGATCGTCAGCGCGACCGGATTGACCGTTCGCTCGATTCTGTCCACCGGCGGGGGCGGCGGAGACTTCATTTGAGGATCAGACCCCCAAGGACATTGCCGTCGACACGGACGAGTGCGAGCGCGCTGAGTCGCGGTTGAGCGTGTGCTACCATGGGTCGCGCGCCCTGTCTTGACGGCGGGCGGTTGAACCTGGGCTAAAGTGCGGTGAGCGCCGCAGTTTTCAACGGGATCGCATTTTGTTATGAAATGTGACATGGGCGCGCGCCGATCGGATTCGGTGCGCGCAGGCGGCGCGTCAGACCGGGTCACTGGGCCGCGCCCGATCTTGCTTCTCGGGCGCCGGCTAAACATCGTTCGGCTGGCGAATTGAAGAGCGGTTTGTTCTGCGCTCGGCGGCGGAAGTGTTGGATTGGGCATGCAGTGGTTGAATGAGTTTCCGTTCGCGGACAGTCGGGTTCTTCAGATCGGATTCCTTGCGGCTTGCGGCATCGCCGCTCTCATCGTGCTTGCGATTGTTTACCGCCTGACCTTCGCTCATCGGCTGCGCGTTCCGGGTGGACGGACCCGGCAGCCGAGGCTCGGGCTGGTCGATGCGTTCAGCTTGGATGGGCAGCGGCAGCTGGTGCTGATCCGTCGAGACAATATCGAACATCTGGTCATGATCGGCGGACCGAACGACGTTCTGGTTGAGTCGCAGATCAATCGGGCCGTGGTCCCGGCGCGCGAGAGTAACCAGGCTTCACCTCTGCTTGTGCCAAGCACGCCTGCGCGGCGAACCGAAGCCGCCGTACTCCCTGCGTCGCCGGCCGTCGCGGAACCTCCGCCGAAGGTCGCCGCCAAGGTCCCGGCTTCGCCGCCTGCGCCCCCGCCGCCCCCGGCTTCGCCGCCTGCGCCCCCGGCTTCGCCGCCTGCGCCGCCCGCCCCGACCGTGGCGCCGCCGGCTCCCAAGGCGCCCGCTCCCGCCCAGCCGACCGCTTCCGTTTCCGACCAACCGGCCGTTCCTGCCCCAGCGTCCGTTCCTGCTCAAGCGCCCGCGCCCGAACTGGCGCGCTCAGCCTCCGCGCCGCCGGCCGCGCCGCAAGCAGCGGAGCCCGCTCGACCAGCGCCGGCGAATTCGCCGCCGCCGCGTCAGGCGGACCCGCGTCCCGCTCAACCGCGCGCGACCATGCCCCCGCCGATTATCCCCGCCAACGCTTCGCCGAATCGCGGGGCGCCGGTTCGCGCTACGGAAACAGCTCCGGCGCGAGGCCCGGGCAATCCCCCGGGCCAGTCAGCGGCGCCTGCGCCGCCGCGCCGCCCGGAGAAAGCGGAGCCGACAGTCGCTGGCTCGAAGGCGGAGTCAATCGCTCCGATGGCGAAAACGGAGGCGCCCGCGGCGCCAACAGTGACGACCGTCCCGCCGGCGAGCGTGGGCTTGGCCCAAGCGCGGCCTGCGCCGAAGACGGTCCCGTCCGCGCCCGCGTCCGACTGGGCGCGAAAACCGGCCGACGCCCGCCCGCCAGTCGACAAGACGAACGCCGCGCCGAGCGGCAAGCCGTCGCCCAAAGTCGACGATCCCTTTGCCGACCTCGATTCGCTCGAGGCTGAGATGGCGCGTCTGCTTGGCCGCGAAAAATCCGATTGACCGAGACCGCCGGCGTTTCGCCTCAATAGTCGTCGGAGACGGGCGTCATCGATCCCGCGAATCGCGCTGACGACCTTTCCTTGCGTAAGCGCCGTTGACGGCCCACAGGCTCAGCCGTCGACCCGGTGGTCGCCGCGACCGGGATAAGCCGAATCACTCGTCGCGATAGATCCGCTCACGTCGTTCGTGGCGCTCCTGCGCCTCGACCGAGAGAGTCGCGATCGGACGCGCGTCGAGGCGCCTGAGCGAGATGGGATCGCCGGTTTCGATGCAATAGCCGTAAGAACCCTCATCGATGCGGGCTAGCGCGGCCTCGATCTTGGAGATCAGTTTCCGCTGCCTGTCACGGGCGCGCAGCTCGATCGCGCGGTCGGTTTCCGACGATGCGCGGTCGGCGAAGTCTGGGTGGTTTTCGCTTTCCTGTTGCAGGGCGGTCAGCGTGTCGCGGCTCTCGGCCAGAATCGATTCGCGCCAGGTGATCAGCTTGCGGCGGAAATATTCCCGTTGTCGGTCGTTCATGAACGGTTCGTCGTCCGACGGCCTATAACTCTCAACGGACACGTCGTTCATGGGCGATCCTATTTCCGCGTGGAATTTCGCGGCCTTATAACGATCGATCGGCGAAGGAACAATGACTATCCTCGCCGATCGCGCCGCGACCAGCCAGCAGGTGCACGCGGGCGATTCGGCGGAGGCTGGAGGCTATTTGCCGCAAGAGGCTTGCCAGACAGTAAAGAGGGTCTCACGTTTAAGCGCCGTGACTGGTCCGAGCGAGTGGGTTTGGCGTTGAAGAGGGATTGCCATGTATAAGCGCATCGTTCTCGCGGTCGATCTACTCGAGCCGATGCCAAGTCCGAAGGGGCTGACGCAAGCGGTAGAGCTGGCTAAGACGGGTGGCGGCGAATTGAGGCTGGTCAATGTCCAGCCGATCATGCCGGCCACGTTCATGGAATATGTGCCGGTCGATTTCGACGTCGAGCAGGCGAAGCGGTCCAAGGAGGCGCTCGACGCGATTCTCGGCAGCATCGATCTGCCGGCCGAGCGCAAGAGCGCCGCGACCCGGGCGGGGGGAATCTATCACGAGCTTCTAGAAGAAGCGTCCGAATGGGACGCCGACCTTATCGTTGTCGGTTCGCATCGTCCTGTCATGTCGGATTACCTCTTGGGCTCGAACGCCAAGACCATCGTGCGCCATGCTCAATGTTCGGTGCTGGTGGTGAGAGAATGACGCGCGGCGCCGCTTGGTAAGGCGCAAGCGTTAGGCGGCGAGCGCCCGCATCGCCGCTTCGACCCCGTCCGGGGTCAGCGGAAACATGCGATGCTGAAAGATTTCGGCGATCATTGTTGTCGACAGCGAATGATTCCAGGCGCTCGGCGGCGTCGGATTGATCCACACGGTGCGCGGCCAGGCAAGAATCGCGCGCTCGAGCCACACCCTCCCGGGCTCCGGATTGAGATGCTCGACCGAGCCACCAGGCGCCATGATTTCGTGCGGGCTCATTGAAGCATCGCCGACGAAGACGACGCGATAATCGCGGCGGTACGAATTGATGAGATCGCGCGTGGGCACGCGCTCGTCGTGCCGGCGGCGGTTGTTCTTCCACACACTCTCGTAGAGGCAGTTGTGGAAGTAGAAATGGTCGAGCCGCTTGAATTGGCTTTTTGCCGCGGAGAACAGCTGCTCAGCCGCTTCCACGTGCCAATCCATCGAGCCGCCAACGTCGAGAAACAACAGCACCTTGACAGCGTTGCGGCGTTCCGGCCTCAGCTGGACGTCGATATAGCCTTTGTCCGCGGTCGACCGGATCGTGCCGTCCAGATCGAGCTCTTCGGCTGCGCCCTCGCGGGCGAATCGCCGAAGCCGTCGCAGCGCCAGCTTGATGTTCCGCGGCCCGAGCTCCGCGTCGCCGTCGAAGTCCTTGAACTCCCGGCGGTCCCAGACCTTGATGGCGCTGGCCCGGCGGCCTTTGTCCTGGCCGATGCGCACGCCCTCGGGATGGTCGCCATAGGCGCCGAAGGGCGACGCGCCGCCTGTGCCGATCCATTTCGAGCCGCCCTGATGGCGCCCCTTCTGCTCGGCGAGGCGCTGGCGCAGCGTCTCCATCAGCTTGTCGAAACCGAGCTTCTCGATCTGCGAGCGCTCCTCGGGACTGAGATAGCGCTCCATCATTCGGCGCAGCCATTCCTCCGGCAGGTCCCGGGCTTCGACCGCGGTGGCTATGCTCAGAACTCCTTTGAAGGTGGCGGCGAAGACGACGTCGAACCGGTCGAGATTGCGCTCGTCCTTGATCAGGAGCGCGCGCGCAAGGCGATAGAATTCGTCGACCGACATCTGAGCCAGATCGTCTTCCAGCGCGCGCATGAGATCGAGATATTCGCGCGGCGTCGCCGGCACGTGCGCCTGACGGAGATTGGCGAAAAACTCAAGGAACATAACGCGATCCTAGCGCGCGCGGTCGCGGGCGTGCAATGCTTGTCGCCCATCCCTGTCACGCCGGGTGTCGTCTCATGTCCGTGGTGGTCGAGCGTCGAGGATTTTCGCTGCCGCTGGGCGTAAGTCCGGAGGCGGAGATTTTCGCCGTGGGCGACATTCACGGGCGAAGCGATCTTCTCGTCGCGCTCATCGACGAGGCGGCGCGGGAGCCCAAGCTGCGCGACAAGCGCACGATCGTCTTTCTCGGCGATTTCGTCGACCGCGGGCCCGACAGTCTCGGCGCGATCGATCTTGCGATGGCTGCGAAAGCGCGCGTCGGCGCCGATGAGGCGATCGCGCTCATGGGCAACCATGAGACGATGATGCGGCTAGCGCTCGATCCCGAGACGCCTTGGGACGACGCGATTGACGCGTTCGACACCTGGCTAGGCAACGGCGGCGACCGGACGGTGGCGGAGTTCGTCAAGTCTGAGCAGCCGCCCGAGTATTTCGACGATCTGCTCACCGAGGCGCGCGCGTCGCTTCCCCCGAGCATCCGCGCCTGGCTTGAGTCTTTGCGAGCAAGCTGGCGCTCCGGCCAGGTTCTGTTCGTCCATGCGGGTGTCAACCCGCAAGTCGAACTCGAAACGTTTCTTGGCGTTCCTTGGAACATTCCGCTCGCCAAGCTCGACGAAGATTTTCACTGGGCCTGGGTGCGCCGGCCGTTCCTCGAGCATCGTCCGGGGCCGGATGGTTTCGGCGGCTTTTTCGTCGTCCACGGCCACACGCCCAACGACGCGCGTCGCGAGGCTTCGCACGCGGATCAGATCGCCGGATTCCGCCTCAATCTCGACGCGGGTTCAGCGATGACCGGGGTCGCCAAAATGGCCATCATTCGCGACCGCTACGCGGAGGTTGTGAGCGCCCGCGGAGCGACCAAGCGAGGGCTTATAAGGGATTAGCGTGCACCGCGCCACCTTACCCGGACCGGGAGGGGGCGCGGGGCAGGTTGGCGTTATCCTCCCCGCTTCGCGGTTGAGGATACCTCGGCGCGTCGGACGCCATCACGAAAAACGCGAAATCTTTCGCGGCGCCGAATAAACCGCGGGCTTCGCCCGTTAACGTGCGATGCCCAGGGCGGAGGTCCTGGTCGATTGCGCCGGGCGTCGCAACACGCGATTGTGATGGACCAACGTGGAGAGTTCAAAAATGAATCTGAAATTACCTCAGGCCCTCTGTGGCGCCAGTGCGGTCGCAGCTTTCCTCGCAATCGCGGTCCTATCTCCCGCGCAGGCGGCGGAAAACGTCCGGGTGCGTGGAACGATCGTTGGTCTCGAAGGATCGACGCTGACGGTGAAAACCCGCGAAGGCCCGAACGCGATGCTGATGATGAAGCCCGGCTGGAAGATGGCGGGCGTGGCCAAGGCGTCGTTGGAGGACATCAAGCCTGGGGATTTCGTCGGCATCGCCTCGCTCCCCACGTCGGCCGGAGGAGACGGGGCCGTCGAGGTGCTGGTCTTTCCGCCCGCGATGAAAGGAACCGGCGAGGGCAGTTATCCTTGGGACCTGAAGCCGAAAAGCACGATGACCAATGCGACGGTCACCAACGCGGTCAAGGGCGTCGAAGGCCGGACCCTCGATCTTTCCTATAGCGGCGGCAAGGAGAAGAAAATCGCGATCCCCGACGGCGTTCCGATCGTCACTTTCGGCCCGGCGACCGAGGCGGACCTCAAGCCCGGCGCGACCGTCTTCGTTCCCGCCCAGCGCGGCGACGACGGCGCTCTCGCCGCGGGCTTCGTTGTCGTCGGCACCAACGGCGTCGACCCACCGATGTGAGGTGTCTTGCTAGCCAAGCGAATCAATCCGGGAGTCGTCGGGCCTCCGACGGCCCCGGATTGCCACGTCACCCTTTAGGCTCCTCGCGATGACGTCCACGGTTTAACCCAGTGCATCCAGGACCGATATCCACCCGCAGTTGACATGAGCCGCAGCCGATTCCCAATTGCGGAATCGGCTGAAAGGGCAGGGCGGGCGTGCGGACTTGGATCAAAGACCCCTTGGCCATTTTCGCCGAGGACGCCGAGCGCGGGCTCGTCGTTGAAGGCGCGCGGATCGCTGAATGCGTGGGAAAAGGCGAGACGCCGGACGGCATTGACGCGACGTTCGACGCCTCGCGCTACGTCGTGCTGCCGGGGCTCGTCAACACGCATCACCATTTCTACCAGACGCTGACCCGCGCGCATCCTTCCGCCATCAACAAGCCGCTGTTTCCCTGGCTCGTCGCGCTCTATCCGATCTGGGCGCGGCTCAAGCCGAACCATCTGAGGCTAGCATCTCGTCTCGCGCTCACTGAGCTGATGCTCTCCGGCTGCACCACCGCCGCCGATCATCATTATCTCTATCCTGAGGGCCTTGAGAACGCGGTCGACATCGAAGTCGAGGAGGCGCGCGCGGTCGGCATGCGCATGACGGTCTCGCGCGGCTCGATGAACCTGTCGGAAAAGGACGGCGGCCTGCCGCCCGACAGCGTCGTCCAGGACGAGGAGACGATTCTTGCCGATAGCGAGCGGGTCCTGAAGCTGTTCCATGATCCAAAGCCAGGCGCGCACATCCGCGTCGCGCTCGCGCCGTGTTCGCCGTTCTCGATCTCGAAGGCGCTCATGATCGAGAGTGCGCGGCTTGCCGAGCGCTACGACTGCCAGCTTCACACACATCTCTGCGAGACTGAGGATGAAGAACAGTTCTGCCTGAAGATGTATGGCCTGAGGCCGGTCGACCTTCTGGAGGAGACAGGCTGGATGTCGGGCCGCGTCTGGCTCGCCCACGGCGTTCATTTCAACGCCGAGGAGATCACCCGGCTTGGCCGAGCGAAGGTTGGCGTCTGCCATTGCGCGGCGTCGAACATGGTGCTCGCGTCCGGAATCTGCCGCACATGCGAGCTCGAGGCTGCCGGTTCGCCATTGGGCATCGGCGTCGACGGCTCGGCCTCGAACGATTCCTCTAACATGATGGAGGCGATCCGGCACGCGCTGATGATCGGGCGCCTCCGCTACGGCGCCGACAAGGTGACGCATCGCGATGTGCTGCGCTGGGCGACTGAAGGCTCGGCCCGGTGCCTTGGGCGTTCGGACATCGGTCGGATTGCGGAGGGCTACGAAGCGGACCTTGCTTTGTTCAAGCTCGACGAGCCGCGCTTTTCAGGCGCGCATGACCCGCTCGCGGCGCTGGTTCTTTGCGGCGCGCATCGCGCCGACCGGGTCATGATTGCAGGCGAATGGCGGGTAGCGGACGGAGAGCCGATTGGGCTCGATCTCGCTGCGCTGATCGCCGAGCATCAGCGCGCCGCGAAGGATTTCGCCTGATAGCCCTTAAGCCGGCTGCTTCAATGCCGAGCAGCTTTTTCCGGCTCGTCTAGCGGCCGCATAACCAAGGCCGCGGAACCCGATAAGCATCATCGCCCAGGTCGAGGGTTCGGGAACCGCTCCGCCGCCAAAGGCGAGATCCATGCCATAGGCGCCAGCGCCGCCAGCGACGAGATCGTAGGAAAATGTGACGTCGGAGATCCCCGAGATGGCGCCCAGATCGAGCACGTGATCGTCAAAGAAGGCGTCGGCCACTGCCAGGCTGGTGAAGGTCTCGTCCACGACTTCGGTCCCATCCAGCGTCACGGTGAAGTCGATCTGCTGGAAGTCGGTAGGCGCGCCGTCAAGAGGGGCGATCAGTCCGAGAACGAGATCGCCCTTGTAGGCGAAGTCAAACGTGGAGCTCGCACTATAGGCGTTCGAAACGGACCCGTCGCTGCTGAGATTTGCGCCGAGGATGGAGGTTCCAAACACGACATCGCGTGGGCCGAGCAGGGCGTTCGCGACCGTGCTCGCACCGCCGATGAGCGCGGTCGAGTAGGCTTTGTCCGGCAGGGCGGTTGCAAAGGCATAGGCCGACTGACCCGGATTCACGAGAGATTGGCCGGCGCCGCCGGCTTGAACGATCGCGTTGGTCGTGGCCTTGCTTTCTGTCGTTGAGGACGCGACGGTCTTGGCAAGCGAGACCTGGCCGAGACTCGTTTGCGATGTCGATTGCGCCATCGCTTCGGAACCCGTGGCGGTGGCCAAGGATTGCGCCTTGGCGCCGCTGTCGGTCGTGGCCGATGCCGTGGCGGCGCCTTTACCGTCCACTCCGTTCATTCCTAAACCGACAGGTGCCGTCCCGCCCGCGCCACCGGTCGCCGTGGCAGCGCTCCCGCTGGTCGAGGTGGCGCTGGCGTTGGCGGTTCCAACGCCGCCATTGCCGCCGTTGCCGGGCAAGCCGTTCCCTCCTGCGCCGCCGGTGGCGGTGGCGGTGGCGTTTGCGGCGCCCCCTGTCGCGGTCGCGCTGCCGAACGCATTGCCGCCATTGCCGCCGTTGTTGGGGAAGGAAAACGTTTCGCCGTCGCCGCCAACGCCGCCGGTCGCGTTAGCGGTCGCCGACGATGTCCCAGATTTCGCCGAGGAGATGGCCGCCGCCGACGCATCGCCTCCGGCCCCTCCAGGATTGCCAGAGCCGGAAAACCCCCCGTTCCCGCCAGTCGCGCCGGCATTCGCCGCTGAGTTCCCCACTCCGAGACCCTCCGAAACGGCGGAGGCTGTCGCCCCGCCTCCGTTACCGGAGGTGTCAGGCTGGTCTAACGTCCCAGGAGCGTCTCCCCCGTTAGCGGTCGCATTGGCCGAGCTGCCGCTCGAAGAAGTTGCTGACGCCGAAGCGTTCCCCGCGCCGCCGTCGTTCGACGAACCTCCTCCGGTCCCGCCGCCAGGACCGCCGTTCGCCGTTGCTCCAGCTGACGCCGTCCCGCCGTTCGTAGCGGTGGAAGCCGCGCTCGCGGTCGCCGCGCCGCCCTTTCCGCCCGCGCCGTCGCTCCCGCCCGCTCCGATACCGCCCGTGGCGGTCGCCGAGGAATTCGCGGCGCCGCCCAGACCGCTTTCTGTCGCAGTTCACGTCGCCGCCGCCGCGCCGCCAGGCGCCGCGTCTCCTAGTTCAGCTTGCTGCCCGCATCTCCGCCGGCCGCGGATGTCACCGCGCTGACCGAGCCATGATCAACGGAGCTGCGGGCAGACACTGTCGCGGTGGCAGAGCCTCCTGGCCCGTCGCCGTCAAAAGAAAATTGGCCTGGACCTCCATCGCCGCCGGTCGCATTCGCGGTCAACGAATAGGCGCTCGCACCCGATGGATTGGCGCCGCTCAATAGGCTGGTTGCATCGCCGCCGGCATTATTGAGTCCACTGACGCCGCCCGTAGCGGATTGCGTCAAGCTCAAAGAGCCCGTCGTGGCGCCGCCGACCGCATTCGAGAGCGTGACCGAACCCCCGCTTCCGCCCAGTTCATCCGCGTTTCCGCCCGTCGCCGATCCTTGGACAACCACGGGGCCGCCGGAGGATTGGCCGAAGACAGCTGGACCTGCGCCCCCATTCGATAGGTGGGCCGAGCCGCCATCCCCGCCGTTGAAGCCGCTGTTGCCCCCAACAGCGCTGGCCGACACATTGACCGGGCCGCTGCTGCCGATCGCATTTGCCGCCGCCGTCGCGCCGCCGCCGCTTCCTCCGATATTTCCAGGGCCGCCGTCGCCTCCTGTCGCGGTCGCGGTGGCCGAGACCGTCCCGGAGGCGCCGGGTGTTGTCGTGTCAGCGGATGCGCTCGCTGCGCCGCCGGCGCCGCCAAGATTCCCTGGACCGCCGCCGCCCCCGGTCGCGCTCGACAGGCTCGAGCTGTTTCCCGAGGCGTCGGTCGTCCTAGTCGTCGCGGAGGCGCTCGCGGGGCCGCCATTGCCGCCGTTCGCCACGCCGCTTCCGCCGGCGCCCCCGGTCGCGAAAGCCGAGTTCGTCGAGTCCGACGGGCTATTCGCGGTCGCGGCAGCGTCCTTGCCGTCGCCTCCGTCTCCAGTGGTCGAATCCGCGCCGTCCAGCGAGCCTGGGATTGCAGGAACAATGACCGTTTCGGCGATCGCCGGGGACATCGCGATAAGTCCGATGACCGCGGCCGACATCAACAGCTTGGCTTTCATTGTTTCCTCCCCGCAGGCGAGTGGAGACCATGCCGACCATGCTCCGGTTGCCCGCGCTTTATCGCCATTCTTCGACAAGCGCCTCGGGCGAAATCGGAACCGCCGCCTATGTAGGAGCCATTTCCCGTCTCTTTTATGACGCGGTAACCATCAGCGCGCCTCCGGTCCGGGTTTCATTTTCCGTCTCGCCCTTTAGAACCGCATGCCGCCCTCGCAGCGAGCGCTTGACCCAAGGCCGGAACGAATGTCGCGATGACCGCCCTCATGGTCCTCTTCATCGCCGCGATGTGGGCGGGGGTGCAGAATGCGCTCGCCGGCGGCGGCGCGTTCATCACCCTTCCGTCGCTGATGTTGACCGGAATGTACGCACGCGCGGCCAACATCACCTCGACCGTCGCGCTCTTCCCCGCGCAACTTGTCACCGGCTTCACCGGCCGGACCGACGCGGCGAGCCCGACCGGGCTGGCAATGCGGACGCTATTCGTCATCAGCCTAATCGGCGGTGGACTCGGCGCGCTCATTCTTCTCGCGACGCCGCCGTCGATCTTCGCCCACCTCGTGCCATGGCTGGTGCTGTTCGCGACCGCGCTCTTCGCCTGGGGCAGTTTTTTCGTAAAGCGCCGCCCCCTGGGGAAGCGCATTTGTCGCCTCGCGCCGCGAGCGTGGCGTAGTTTTTTATCGCGGTCTACGGCGGCTATTTCGGCGGCGGCATCGGCCTCTTGATGATGGCCGCGCTGACCATGATGGGCTTGGCGGTGCGCAATGCTGGCGCGGCGAAGAACATCCTCGCTGGCGTAATCAATGCCTCCGCGGTCGCGATCTTCGTTTTTTCCAAGGATGTGCATTGGCTGCAGGCGCTGATTACCGCGATCGGCGCCTCATTCCGCGGCTGGGCGGGCGCCTTGATGCTGAGACGCGTCAACGAGAAGCTCTTGAAGGTCGCTGTCGTCGCCTTGGGCGTCGCGCTCACGATCGGGCTGTTCTGGACCGCGCCTTAGGGCTAAGGATGCGCGAGCGGAGCAACGAGACATGAATATCGAACTCTTCACGGCTGTTCTCCTGATCACGGTCGCCCTGATCATTGTGCCGGGACCGATCGTCACGCTTATCATCTCGACCGGCGCCACACGCGGCGTGCGGGCCGCAATGACCACGGTGGCGGGCACGACGCTTGGCAATGCGCTATTGCTGGCGGCGATCGCGGTCGGGCTCAACTGGGTCCACGCTCACGCGGACGTGTTGTTCATTGCGCTGCGTTGGACTGGCGCGGCCTATCTGATTTGGCTCGGCGTACAGGCGTGGCGACACGCAGGGGAGGGTGGCGAAGAGATCCGCGAGACGGGCCGCACGCGTTTTGTTCGCGGCCTGCTTGTCGCCCTCTCGAATCCGAAGACGATCGTTTTCTTCACCGCCTTCCTGCCGCAGTTCATTGATCCACGGCTGCCGGCGGGACCGCAGCTTGCCGCGATGTGCATCGCTTCAGTGCTGATCGCGGGCGCTTCCGATTGCGCCTGGGCGGTCGCGGCCGGCATGGGACGCGCCTGGTTCATGAAGCCGAGCCGTGTCAAATTGCTTGGACGTCTCTCGGGAACAGTCCTCATCGGCGGGGGTTTGTGGCTGTCGCTGGCTCGACGGACGAGCTGACTGGACACTCGGGATCTGACGCTCACGCGATGCCGAACCTGACGACGATCCTTTCGGTCGCGGGCGCCTCGTTCGCCGCCTCTTTCGTTGAGGCGGTCGAGGCGCTGACCGTCGTGCTGGCTGTCGGACTCGCGCGTGGCTGGCGCCCGGCGCTCATCGGCGCGGCGGCCGCGCTCGTTGCGCTCGCGCTGATCGTCGCCATCCTCGGGCCGTTGATGAGCGTTGTTCCCCTCCGGGGATTGCAGTTCGTTGTCGGCGTGCTCACGCTCTTGTTCGGCTTGCGCTGGCTGCGCAAAGCGATCCTGCGCGCGGTCGGAATCA
>Ga0210405_10003762_pt1 | contig 14638 bp, 9 predicted proteins | sample IncBWH11MmetaG_FD_155492 | JGI IMG/M metagenome (GOLD analysis project Ga0210405, IMG submission 155492) | Forest soil microbial communities from Barre Woods Harvard Forest LTER site, Petersham, Massachusetts, United States - Inc-BW-H-11-M | ecosystem: Environmental > Terrestrial > Soil >... | reverse complement strand
GCGCCGCTGTGATGGCTCCCAATACGGCCGCGATGGCCCACGGCAGCATGGACCGTCGCGCCAATGGCTGTTGGATGACCGGAGCGGCGGCGGCTTCCGGTTCTTCGAGGATTGCCCAAGCGTCGCCGATGTCGCGAAGGCGCTTCGTGCGGTCCTTCTCGAGGCAGCGCTGGAGGAGGCGGCGAAGGCCCGGCGGAGTGGAGCTTGGAAGCGCGGACCAGTCCGGCTGAGCGGTGAGAACATGCGCCAGGGTGTGCGACACTGTCTCGCCTTCGAACAGCTTCCGCCCGCTCAGCATTTCCCAGAGCAGCACGCCGAACGAAAATATGTCGGCGCGCTTATCGACAAGCCTGCCGCTGGCTTGCTCCGGGCTCATGTAGCCCGCAGTACCCATGATGACGCCTTCCTGGGTCATGGTCATGGTGAGCGTTGGCGAATTGGCGGGATCGGAGCTCTGCTCCCGTTGGACGGCGGTGGCGAGCCCAAAGTCAAGGACTTTCACCACGCCGTCCGGCGTCATCTTCACGTTGGCGGGCTTGAGGTCGCGATGCACGATGCCCTTCTCGTGCGCGGCTTCGAGCGCATCGGCGATCTGGCGCGCGATGCGCAGGGCTTCCGCAACCGGGATCGCGCCGGTGGAGATGCGCTGGTCGAGAGTCTGGCCTTCCACCAGCTCCATGATGATGGCGCGGTCTTCGAGTCCATAAATGGCGGCGATGTTTGGATGATTCAGAGCAGCCAGAGCCTGGGCTTCGCGCTGGAAGCGAGCCAGATAGTTGGCGTCACTGGCGAGCGCCGCCGGCAGAACCTTTAAGGCGACTTCGCGTCCGAGCTTGCTGTCGCGCGCGCGGTACACTTCCCCCATGCCACCGGCGCCGAGCGGAGAGACGATCTCATAAGGACCTATTCGGGTTCCAGCGGGGAGGGGCATAGGGCGTCGAATAATTCTACCCTTGTCGCCAGCGCTGGCGCCCGGATCTACTGTTAGGGAAGTTCCAGGAACTCACCCTCCCGGACGCGGACTTCCTGGCGCCGGCCACGAAATTCGAAGTTCACGATCAACATTTTTTCCTGGCCTCTGCCTGGATCGAAGCCCAAGGCTTCGTCGGTCGCGCGGATTCGAAGTCGGCCTTCCCGCACTCGGTCTTGCAACAACCGAGTGACCTCGCGACCGCGGCCGGGCGCGCCCCAAAATCCGCTGACGACGCGCAGGTCGCCGGCGCGATCATTGTCTCGGCGCTCCTGAGGCCGATCGCCGCCCCCTTGCCTGTCGCCGGCGAACAGGTCCCAGCTCAGGCGGAAGTGGTAGCGCCCAAACCCGCCCGCGGAGTCGCGAATCCGCACTACCGCGCGACCGCCATTCCGGTCCGAGGGCTCTTCGACCAACTTGATATCGCCGCGGCTGTCTTTCACCTCGAAATTGAATCCCCGCACATCGCGAGGAGGCAGCGGCGCATTACACTCGGACCCGTCATCGCGGGCGTCCTGGCCCGACAGCGTGCGGATAAAAACGCCGTCGCCCTGTACGCTCACTTCAACCTGGTCGTCCACTTGCAGCCGGACGTCGCACTGCCCCTTGCCGCGTGGCACGTCGTCGCGTATCATTCTCCGAATCTGGAAACGAGTGTCCGCCAGTGCGGGTAACGCCGCAAGCAGACACACTACAACACAACCGATTCGATTCAACTGCATTCTTCGCATATCTTCACCCCGTGCCTTGAGTGTACCCCGGTTCAGATTCCGCTGTGCCGCCGGAAGTGCTAAGTACAGGACCCGGTCACGTAAGATCGCAGAGGGAATCCAGAAAAGTTGACGCCCACGTCTGAATCCCTTGCTCGCAAACGGTCGGATTACCGCGCCGCGGAATTCGCGCGCCGGCACGGAATTGAAACCATCGCCTAACCTAAGGGTTTGATGCCCACGTGCTCGTACTCGCCACGAGCAACCAGAATGGAACGGCAGCTTGTCGACGGTTCCCAGGACGCCCCAGATCAGCCGCGGAGCTTCCGGTGTCGGCAGGCCAGTGAGACGATCGCGTGCGTCGGCGCGCGCGAAAAGGCCTTGCAGAAAACCGTGTGTGAAGTTATGACGGACCGTGGCGGTCATCGATTTCACCAGCCCCGGTCCTGCGTCCTGCTGCAGGCCGGTGTCGTTCGAAATGCGGGCGAGCTGCTGCGCCGTGGTCACATGCGCGAGAGTGACGCGAAGCTCGGTCTGCGCCACAGTCTTGCTCACCACCAGTTGATAGGAGCGCGCCTTGCTGACGATTGTTCCTCCCAGAATCTCCGACTTACCGATGCGGGGATCGTTGATGTGGAAGGCTTGTCCGTAGCTCATGGACGGTTGGCAGGAAGCGTCGGGGCGGCAGCGTGATGGTCCCTTTCGGCGAGTTGATTTGTCCGTAATCCGTCCGTAAGCATCCGAAGGTTGCACCGAGTGGGCTACAGAGCCGCCATGAGTGAGCACGCGGTTTTCACCCGATGGACCGGCCCGCATGCTAACGCATGGCGGTTCTGTAAGCCCATGTGCGCGGCGCACCGACCTTACGGGCGGATTATGGATTTGTCTGCGTCGTCAGCCGGCAGTCTAATTGTCGCCGACCATGATAGGATTACCTTAACGGGTACAAACGTGCGAATTGCATGCGCCTTCGCGCGAGGAAAATAACCAGCGTGACTTTGACTTCTCGGCTCAATCTCGTGCGACAGTCCATCGCAACCGGACTATTGTACGTGTTCTGCGCCTCGTCATTCGCTCCCCTTGTCTTTCCTTCCGATCCTCAACCGAGTCTTCCGGCCTGCTGCCGACGTAACGGAAAGCATCACTGCAGCATGACGCAGACCGGCGAGCCGTCCACGGAGAGCCTTGGCTTCGCAGCCGTCGCGCCGAAGTGTCCGCTGTTTCCGAAGGTAGTCCCAGTGGCTAACGGGATTCAGCTCTATCCCTTCGCGACACGTGCGTTCCGTGAAAGCATAGTCACCCAGGCGGCGGCCCGCGCGCAAGCCGAAATCGAGCGTCGCGCCTCCTCGGGGCGAGCCCACAACAAGCGCGGGCCTCCGGCGTTCCCCTCTCGCGGCTGAACGCGCATACCACATCACGTCGCGGCGTAGTGTTTCGCCACCGAGTGCGGCGCGTGGTGTGTGAAAGAAGTCAAACCCAGTCAGCTTGAATGTGGATGGTATGCCAGTGTGTGCTCAGGCGCTTTGGCACGCCTCACACTGGAGACCAATAATTATGAGGAACTTTAGATTCAAAGAATTTGCTCTCATCTTCCCGTTGCTGCTTTGTCTCTTTATTCTGCCGACCGCTCCATTGTTCGCGACCATCTTCGGCACAGTTCGAGGCATCGCGCATGACCCGGATCACCGGCCTGTTCCCGATGTAAGCGTTTCCTTGCGCTCCGTGTCGTCCGAATACGAGCAAACAGAGAAAACCGATTCAAATGGAGAGTTCCAGTTCGCCGCCGTGCCTGTCGGCGAATACCGCGTTTCTGTAACGCGCGGCGGATTTGCACCGATGGAACAGTCTGTGCTCGTTACTTCCGCTAGTGCGCCGATTCTGCACTTCCAGTTCCATATCGCCACGGCGAAGGAATCGGTCGAGGTCACCGAACGCCCGCAGGCCGTCAGCCCCGAAGCTTTCACGCCAACAACTCTTATCTCCCGCAATGACGTGGATAGAACGCCGGGCGCGGACCAAACCAACAGCTTGCGGATGATCACAAGCTTTGTGCCAGGGGCCTACCTTACGCATGATCTGCTGCATATCCGGGGTGGTCACCAGGTATCGTGGCTCATCGACGGTGTCCCGGTACCCAATACCAGCATCGCGAGCAATGTCGGAGTTCAGTTTGACCCGAAGGACATCGACTACCTTGAGGTCCAGCGTGGCAGCTACTCGGCTGAGTATGGCGACCGCACGTACGGCGTGTTTAACGTAGTGCCTCGCACCGGCTTTGAGCGTAATAATGAAGCCGAGCTGGTCGCCACGTATGGGAGCTTCCACCAGACGAATGATCACTTCACCTTTGGCAGCCATACGGAACGCTTCGCATACTATGTCGGCTTGAATGGAAATCGGAGTGATCTTGGCCTCCAGACTCCGACGTCCGCCGTCATTCACGACCGTGGCGATGGCTTCGGGGGCTTCGGTTCTCTGATCTACAACCGGTCCCAGAACGACCAGTTTCGTCTCGTTGCGGCGGTGCGCAGGGATGACTACCAGATTCCGAATGGCCCCGACGATCAGGAGAGCGGAGTCCGGGATCGCGATCAAGAGAGAGACGCACTGGTCAACTTTTCCTGGGTCCATACGGCTCAACCGGGCTTGCTACTGACCGTTTCGCCGTTCTATCACTTCAATCGGGCAGACTACTTCGGAGGCCCCAACGATCCCAGCCTGAGCACCCTCGACAAGCTCGATTCGCAGTATGGAGGGGCGCAGGTCACGCTCAGCGGTGTATCGAAGCGCCACAACGCCCGGGTGGGCGTGTACGGTTACGGGGAGCGCGATAGCCGGATATTCGGCCTTACCGCGACGGACGGCAGCGGGCTGGCGCTTAAACAACAAGAGACTCCATCTGGCGGACTGGTGGCGGTCTTCCTGGAGGATCAATTCAAGATCAACCAGTGGCTGACGCTCAACGGAGGCGTGCGGCTCTCGCACTTCCAGGGCGCCATTTCCGAGAATGCGGCGGACCCCCGCGTAGGCGCCGCCGTTCGCGTGCCGCGCTTGAACTGGGTGCTGCGTGGCTTTTACGGCAGGTTCTATCAAGCGCCGCCACTATCGACCGTTTCGGGGCCGCTGTTAGCCTTCGCTCTCGATCAGGGCTTCGGGTTCTTGCCTTTGCGTGGCGAACGCAACGAGGAGCAGCAGTTCGGAATCGCCATTCCGTTCCGGGGTTGGACCCTTGACGGCGACCACTTCCATACGAAGAGCAGAAACTTTTTCGATCACGACGCTTTGAGCAATTCGAATATCTTTCTTCCTCTGACCCTCCAGGGCGCCCGTGTGGACGGTTGGGAAGTGACTTTGCGGTCGCCGATGTTAATGCGGCGAGGTCAGATGCACCTTGCGTACTCCAGCCAGCGAGCTGAAGGGTGGGGTGAAAGAACTGGCGGCCTCACCTTCTTCGCTCCGCCTAATGACCTTTTCCTGCTGGACCACGACCAGCAGCACACGCTCAGCGTGGGAGGAAATGTGAATCTGCCGCGCAGGGCTTGGATTGCCTCGAACCTCTACTACGGATCAGGCTTCCCGGACAACGGGGGTCCAGCCCGCCTGCCCCAGCACACGACCTTCGATTTATCACTCGGTAAGAGCTTTGGAGAGAGCTGGTCCGTTGCCGTTCAAGCGTTAAACGTCGCCAACAGGCGATTCCTTCTCGATAACAGCTTGACTTTCGGAGGGACGCATTATTTCGACCCGCGACAGATTTATGGAGAAGTCCGGTACAGGTTTCATTTCTAGGCGTCGCTACAATGGTCTCAGCCGCTTATGGAAAACAAAGAGATGGCCCGCTGCCTCAACGAAACCGCCGACCTCATGGAAATCGCGGGCGAGGACTCATTCCGTATCCGCAGCTATCGCAACGGGGCCAGCGCCATTGAAAGCTATCCGGAACGCGTTGCCGACATCGTGAAAAATCCCGATCGCAAGGTCACCGACATTGCTGGAATCGGCAAGGGGCTTGCCGCCGTGCTGGCTGAGATTCTCGAGCGCAGATCGTGTGAGCGGCGCGACGTCCTGCTGCTCAGGTACCCGCCTGCTGCGCTCGAATTCCTGAAAATCCAGGGGCTGGGACCTAAAAGCATCGCAGTCCTGTTCGAGCATTTCCAAATCACCACCATGGACGAGCTGGAAGCGCTATGCCGGGAGCAGAAACTCCGCGCTCTGCCGCGCATGGGCGCCAAGCTGGAGGAGAAAGTCCTGCGCTCGATCGAGCAATACCGGCGCAGCGCCGGCCGGTTCCTGCTCAGTTTCGCCGAACAGACCGTGGGCGAAGTCTCGCAATACCTGTCTGAGTTGGCAGGCGTCGAAAAGATCACCGCAGCCGGCAGCGTCCGCCGCGGGCGGGAAACAGTCGGCGACGTGGATCTGCTGGTCACCGGACCGGCTGCCGGGGCGGTTCTCGAGCGGTTCGTGGCATATCCGAAAGTCGGCGAGATCCTCGGCCGGGGCGAAAACAAGGCCAGCGCCCGAGTGGGTCACGAAGGCTTGCAGGTGGACGTTCGCGCCTTGCCGCGCGAAAGCTACGGCGCGGCTCTTCAATATTTCACGGGCAGCAAGGATCACAACGTGGCGCTACGCGTTCGCGCCGTGAAGATGGGGTTCAAGCTCAGTGAGTACGGCCTTTTTCGCTCCGATGACGATACGCTGGTTTGCAGCGAGACCGAAGAGCAGATCTACGAAGCGCTGGGCTTGCGCTGGATTCCACCCGAGCTGCGCGAAAACCTGGGCGAGATCGAGCGCGCCGCCGAAGACCGCCTGCCACGCTTAGTTGACGTCGCCGACATGCGCGGCGACCTGCACATGCACACGCGCGAAACCGATGGCCGCGCGACGCTGGAAGAAATGGCCGAAGCCGCCAAGGCCCAGGGCTACTCCTACATCGCCATCACCGACCACTCCAAAGCGCTCGCCATGGCCAACGGTCTGGACGAAGCCCGCGCCGTCGCCTTCGCCAGGCAGGTGCGCGAGATCAACAAAAAAGACCTGGGTATCCGAATCTTTTCGGGACTGGAATGCGACATCCTGCGTGACGGCGAGCTCGATCTGGCTAACGACGCGCTGGCCGAGCTGGACCTGGTGATCGGCAGCGTACACAGCCACATGAACCTGGAGCCGGCTGAGATGACCGACCGCCTGCTGCGCGCACTGGAGTGTCCGTCGATCAAAATTATGGGACACCCCACCGGCCGGCTCCTGCTGCATCGCGAGCCGTTCCGGTTCGATTTCGAGCGCGTGGTCGACCAAGCGGCGCGCCGCGGCGTCTGGCTGGAAATCAACGCCAGTCCCGAGCGCCTGGATTTGAGTCCCACTATGCTGCGTCAGGCTAAAGCCCGCGGCGCGCGATTCACCATCTCCACCGACGCGCACCAACCTAAGCACCTGCTGAATATGCGGTACGGAGTGACCATGGCCCGGCGCGCCTGGCTGAGTCCGGAAGACATCCTCAATACTAAGCCCGTGGAACAGTTCGCAGAGGCGATACGCTCTAAGTGATCAAATGACCATGCGAGCTCGTGTGGCGCGGACACTCGTGTCTGCGGCGTCGAGACTCATCTCGACGCTTTTATTTGCTCTGGGACGCTCTGAGCATCGAGACGAGTCTCGATGCGGCAGCCTGAAGGCCGCGCCACATCTCACACGGGGCAGGTCCTCCCAATCCAGTGGAACAAGTGGCCCATCCCATACGTCTGTAACACTAGAAAGCGTTCTGCATTTCTGCCCGCAGCCTGCCCAGCTTCTGCCTCTGCAATTGTGGGTTAAGCTGTAAGCAGATCTGCTGAACGCTTTTTACAAATTGCATGAGAAAATTTTGTCTTCCACTTGCTGCGTCCGCCGCCCTCTTGTTGCACGGCGCCGATATGAAAATTCCGTTTGAAAAATACACACTCAAGAACGGCATGAAAGTGATCCTCTCGCAGGATCGCGCGGCGCCGGTTGTGACCGTCTACATGCTCTACAACGTGGGTTCGCGCTCCGAGGAGAAGGGCCGCACCGGATTCGCCCACCTGTTCGAGCACATGATGTTCCAGGGCTCCGCCAACGCTCCCAAAGGCGTACACTTCAAGACGGTGGAAGCCAATGGCGGATCGCTCAACGGTTCCACGCACCCGGACTTCACCGACTATTTCGAGACGCTGCCTTCCAATAAGCTGGCCGTGGGCCTGTGGCTGGAATCGGACCGCATGCGCAGCCTGGCCATCACAGCGCCGAATCTGGCCAATCAAAAGGAAGCGGTGAAGGAGGAGCGCCGCCTCACCTTCGACAATCGGCCGTATAACACCGCCATCGTGGACGTCTGGCCGCAACTGGCTTTCCAAAACTGGCAGAGCTCGCATTCGCTGATCGGCTCGTTTGAGGACCTGAACGCCGCGTCGGTCGAGGATGTGACCAAGTTCTTCAAAACCTATTACGCGCCCAACAACGCCATCCTGTGCATCGTTGGCGACATTCAAATTCCGGAGGCGAAGAAGTGGATCGAAGCGTATTTCGGCGATATCCCCTCGCAACCACAGCCGCATCATCCCGATCTTTCCGAGCCGGGGAAGTTCACGCCCCGAACCGAGGTCTACAAGGATCCTTTGGCCGGCGTCCCCGCGGTTATTATTGGCTGGCCTGGCCCTTCCAGGCGTTCGGCCGACTACAACGCCCTGGTGATGCTCGATGCGCTGCTCTCGGGCGGAGACAGCTCCCGCTTCTCGCTCGACCTGGTGAAGGGCAAAAAATCCGTAATCAGTTATGAATCGAATCCAGGCTGGCCGTTTGCCAGCGCTTCGGATTACAAGGATCCTTCCCTTTATGCGACCAACCTGCTGCATAATCCGAAGTTCACAGGAAAAGAAATCGTCGGCCAGGTTCAGGATGAGATCGCCAAGATACAGAACGAGGGCGTGGACATCAAAGAGCTGGAACGCGCCCGCACGTTCCTGCGGGCCACGCGCATCAAGGATCTGCAGAGCGCGCTGACTCGTGCCACACTTCTGGCGCAATACGAGATGTTCGACGGAAACCCGGAGCTGATCGTTTCCGAGCTCGACACCTTTCTGGCTGTTACGCCGGAACAGATTCAAGCTGTAGCGAAGAAGTACCTGGTTCCCGAAAAACGAATTGTACTCGAGATCGTGCCGGCTCCGAAGGAGAAAAAATGAGACTTCACATGAGCCTGCTCGCAGGTGTTTTGACAATGACAGTGAATTCAATTTCCGCCCAAACGATCGATCGAACCAAACCGCCCGAGACTCCGCCGCTGCCCGCCTACCATCTGCCTCCGGTGTACGAGACGAAGCTCCCAAATGGCCTCTCCGTGGTTCTGCTGCAGGACGCCCGGTTTCCGCTGGTCACGGTGCGGCTGGCTTTCGATGCCGGCTCGCGGTTCGATCCGGCCGGGCTGCGCGGCCTGGCTGAGGCTGCGGGCGCGCTGCTGACCGAGGGCACCAAGAGCCGCACGTCGCGACAGATTGCCGAACAAGCGGCGTCGATTGGCGGTTCCGTCAACGCGCATGATTCGCCCGACTCGCTGATTATTTCCGCCTCGTCGCTTTCCGAACACGCCCGGAAGTTGCTGGACCTGGTTGCCGACGTCGCCCGTAATGCCACGTTTCCCGCCGATGAGGTCAAGCTTTATCAGGAAAATCGCACTCAGCACCTGATCGAGCAGCGCTCGCAATCGGAATTCCTGGCGGACGAGAAGCTGGATGAAGTCCTGTTCGGCTCCAATCCTTACGGCCATACCCATCCCACGCCTGAATCCATCCGGAAGCTGGACATACCCGCGCTGGTCCATTTCCGCGACACTTATCTAGTCCCCAATAACGCGGTGCTGATTGTGCTCGGCGATTTGCCTGCCCGCGCCGATCTCTTGAAAATGCTGACAGAGCAGTTCGGCGATTGGCGCAAACACGCTGTCCCCCCGGTTCCGATGCCGCCCATTCCCGCCGCGCGAAAGAGCCTCACGCTGGTGGATCGCCCCGGCTCGGTGCAGGCCGACGTGCATATCGGACACCTTGGCGTCACACGCGCCAGTCCGGATTATTTTCCGCTCAGTGTAGGCTCAACCGTGCTGGGTGGTGGGACCTCGTCGCGCTTGTTTAATGAAATCCGCGAGAAGCAGGGCTACGCGTACTCGGTCTACAGCCATCACATGGCGCTCAAAGACGCGGGGGTTTTCGGCGCGGCGATGCAGGTGCGAAACGAGGTGATGGGTCCCGCGCTTTCCAGCATGCTCACCGAGCTCGGCGGCATGGCCAAGGCGCCCGTTACCGCATCCGAGCTGAGCGATGTCAAGAACTACTTGAGCGGGACGTTCGTGCTGCGGCTGCAAACACAAGACGGGATAGCCAGCCAGCTTGCGATCGTCAAGACCATGGGTCTGCCCGTCGATTACCTGGAGAAGTACACCACCAGGATCCGCTCGGTGGAACCCGACCAGATACAGTCGGCGGCCAAGAAGATCATTGCGCCGGATGAATCGGCGATTGTAGTGGTCGGCGACGCCAAGCAGATCGGTCCGGCGCTGGAGAAGTTCGGCAAGGTGGAAGTGACGCAGGAAAAGAAATAGCGTGCGACGCCTGCTGCTGGCAACGCTGCTGTTGTTCCCTACAAGTCAGGCGGCGACAAAGCGAATTTGCGGCGGCCTGCCGTACGACACGTTTTCAGTAGACGGTCCGCCCTCCACCCTGGCTCTGTCTTTCGCCGGGAATGTCGCTTACGCTGTCCTCGATGGCAGAGCAGCGAGCAGATTAACGAATCCCCTACCCCAGTATTTTCCGCTCAATCCCGCCACCAGATCATGCGCCGGCGCCAGCGGACCCGCAGTGTCACAGCCTTTGACTGCCTCGGTCGCCGCCCAAACCATTGTGGCTGCGGATTTCAATGCTGATGGGATTCCCGACGCCGCATCCCTCAGCGCTTCGCCGAATCGAGCTTCGATTTTCCTGGGCGACGGCACGGGCGCTCTCAAACCGGGTGCAACCTACAACATCGGCGCGAGCCCCACTTCGGTTTTAGCCGCCGATTTCAATGGCGACGGAAAACTGGATCTAGCCGTCGCCGACAGCGGCGTCAGCGGCGGTAACGATCCCGGCGCCATTGTCGTCCTGCTTGGCAACGGCGATGGCACGTTCCAGACGCCCGTCCGGTATAGCGCCGGGACTTCTCCCGTTTCCCTCGCCGCCGCCGATTTCAACGGAGACGGCATCCTCGACTTGGCGGTAGCCAACGCACAGTCGGCAAGTGTGTCGATACTGCTCGGCCTCGGCGATGGGACGTTCCGGCGCAGCGTGGAATTCCTCGTTGACCAAGGCCCCTACTCCATCGTCGTCGCCGACTTCAATCTGGACGGCTACCCGGATCTAGCCGTCACCAACAGGCTGTCCAACAACATCGCGATCCTGCTTGGCTTCGGCGATGGCACGTTTCAGGATCCTATCAGCTTCCCTGTCGCCGACGGACCAGGATTCCTCGCCAGCGGAGATTTTAACGGCGACGGAAAACCGGACCTGGCTGTCCTGTTCGATGCCACTAACACGCTATCGATCATGTTAGGGACCGGTGACGGCTTCCTCGACCAGCCCGTGAATTACCTGGTCGGCGCATCGCCGAATTCGATCGCTTTGGTGGACCTCGATGGCGACGGTGTTCTCGATATTCTTGCGCCCGACCCGAGTAGTCACAGTGTTCTGATCCTGTGGGGAAAGCCCGATGGGACCTTCGACGCCGCTCCTCTTTATCCCGCAGGCGCGGCGCCGGCCTCTATCGCGGTCGCCGATTTCAACGGCGACGGCATTGCCGACCTGGTCGCTCCGAACCAGGGATCGAGCGATTTCTCGATCCTGCTCGGTAACGGCGATGGCTCGTTCCGCGTTCTGCCGCGCGTCTCAGTGGGCGATCCTGCAGCTTTCACGCGCCCTACCGCGGCCGGGGTAGGAGACTTCAACGGAGATGGTAAGCCCGATCTGGCGGTCGCCCTTGGTTCGCCATTGGATCGCATCACGATATTGTTAGGGAAAGGGAACGGAACATTCCAGGCCGGCGGCAATTTTCCAACCGGCCCCGACCCCGGCTCCGTCGTGGTGGGGGACTTCAACGGCGACGGCAATCTGGACCTGGCCACTGCTAATAGCAATCAGACGTCGAATACGGATTTCGGCAGCATGACCATCCTGCTCGGAAATGGCAATGGAACGTTCCGCGCCCCGGTGGCCTACGACGCCGGAGTCCGTCCCTACGCGGTTGTATCCGGCGATTTCAACGGCGATGGCGTCGTGGACCTCGCAGTTGGGGCTAGTGGTGACGCCGCGACCCGGCAACCCGCGACAGTCGCCATTTTTCTGGGCCAAGGCGATGGGACATTTCAACCGGCTCGGTATATCGTCATTGACGATAGTGGCGCAGTTGCTGTGGGCGACGTGAATAACGATGGAAATCTCGACCTGGTGGTTACTACGTCGAGCGCGGTTGTGATTCTGACAGGAGCCGGCGACGGGACATTTCAGCAAGCCACGTTCCCGATCGACTCCGGCGCCAGTTCGGTGGCGCTTGCGGATCTTGACGGCGATGGCAAAACGGATCTGGTAATCGCCCACAACATGGGCGACATGAGCTACCTGCTGGGAAATGGCGACGGGACATTTCAATCCGAGACGCATTTCCCCGGAGGGGCATCGCCCGCCTGGACCGCGATCGCCGATTTCAACGGCGATGGCAAACCGGACCTGGCGGTCGCCGACAGCGGAGAAGGCGGATCGGTGGCGATTCTGCTAAACCGGCTGGGAGCCAAATAACCCAATCGCTAAACCCTATTCCACAATTCCGTCGCCATCTCCACCAACCCGAGCACCCGTCCCTCCATGGCGGCAAATCGAGGGTCGCTAGTTTGCCCGGCGTGATACCGATGATAAATCTGCTGCAGCACCACCGCTACTTTGAATAGTGCGAATACCTCATAGTAAGCGATCCGCGAAACATCCCGGCCGGTCTTAGCCGCGTACCGCGCCACCAGTTCCGCGCGCGACGGCCAGCCGGGCATGGCCGTCACCGGGCTGATGGATTCGACCCGCTGCGGTGGGTCCCCCGCCTGCGGCCAGTAGCACAGCAGAATACCCAGGTCGACCAGCGGATCGCCTAGCGCCGACATCTCCCAATCGAGCACCGCCACCACGCGCGCCGGATCGGCGGGATCGAGCATCACGTTATCCAGCTTGAAATCGTTGTGCAGCAAGGCCGCGTCGATCGACGCCGGAGCCCGCGCCGAAAGCCACTCCATCAGGCGATCCATCGCCTCCAGATCGCGAGTGCGCGACCTTTGCCAGCGGCCGAACCACCCCGCAAGCTGCCGCTCCAGAAAGCCCGCCGGCTTGCCTATCGCTGCGACCGCCGGCTGGCTCACGTCGACCGCATGCAACTCGACGAGCGTATCGAGCAGAGCTTCGCCAACGCGCCGCCGCAGCCCCAAGTCGCCGCCGATCTCCGGCGGATTATCTCGCCGCACCACCATGCCTCGCCGCCGTTCCATGATGTAGAACGGAGCCCCCAGCACCGACAGGTCTTCGCACACCAGCGCCGGCTCCGGCGCTGGCGGAAATACCGGATGCACAGCGCGCAGAATTCGATATTCCCGAACCATGTCGTGCGCTTTGGGCGCGACCGGACCTAGAGGCGGCCGCCGCAGCACGTATTCCCCGCCGCCTTCGAGCTTCAGCAGGTACGTAAGGTTGGAATGACCGCCGGGAAACTGCTCGATGGAAATTCTCCGGTCGCGCAAAAATCCTTGTCCAGCCAGGTAGGAGGAAAGGGCATCCAGATCAAGCTGCTCCTCGGCGCGGACCGCGCTCGTATCGGCTGGCATTCGAGGTAATTCTATCAAGCCCATACTTGCAAATGCCCCGCCTCCCTAGTAAAGTGTCCTACATGGCTTTTTGTCCGAATTGCGGAAGCGCGGTAGATGGGAAGTTTTGCGCCAAGTGCGGCGCCGCAGTCGGTGTGGGGACGGACCCGCCTGCTTCCGGATCCACCTTCACACCGCAGACGCCCAGCGCCGGCGGTACAGGACTAACGGACAACGTCGCCGCCGCGCTCTGCTATATCCCGATCATCGGCCTCATTTTCCTGCTCATCGAGCCGTACAATCGCAATAAGCTGATCCGTTTTCACGCTTTTCAGTCTCTTTTCCTATTGGCCGCGGTAATCGCGCTTAACATCGTTCTCGGCGTGCTGGGCTCGATGATGCTCAGCCTCTACTTCCTTTGGAGCCTGATTCATCTCGCCGAAGTCGTGCTCTGGCTATTCTTGATATTCAAGACTTTTTCGGGCGCTAAGGTGCTGCTGCCGGTGATCGGCCCGATAGCCGAAAAACAGGCGTAGCGCCTGAGCGGCTTGGCGCGTCTAACATCGGTGAAGCAATTCCTGCTGCTCGTCATTTCGCATGCTCTGCTGTGCGCCCAATCTACTATCAGCCTCCCGCGGATCGGCGTCCTGGATTACTACGGCCTCCATAAAATCACACCCACCCGGATTCAGCGCGTGCTCGCCACCAAGGAGGGCGACCCGTTTCCAGCCTCCAAGGGCGACCTGGAGGAGCGTCTGGAACAGATTCCGGGAGTGCTGCGGTCGCACCTGGAAGCCGTGTGTTGTGACGGCGGCAAAGCGGTGCTCTTCGTCGGGATCGAGGAGAAGGGCGCGGCCCATTTCAACTTCCGCACGGCCCCGCAGGGAGAAGTCCGGCTGCCGGTCGATATTGTCGAAGCCTACCGGGAATTTCTGGTTGCGCTCGAAGCCGCCGCACACAACGGAAATGTTGCGGAGGACTTGCGCAGCGGCCACTCCCTGATGGCGGACCCGGCTTGCCGCCTGCTGCAAGTGCGGTTTGAAGTAATCGCCGAGCGGCAATTGCCGGTCCTCAAAGATGTGGTGC
>Ga0210405_10003761_pt1 | contig 14639 bp, 17 predicted proteins | sample IncBWH11MmetaG_FD_155492 | JGI IMG/M metagenome (GOLD analysis project Ga0210405, IMG submission 155492) | Forest soil microbial communities from Barre Woods Harvard Forest LTER site, Petersham, Massachusetts, United States - Inc-BW-H-11-M | ecosystem: Environmental > Terrestrial > Soil >... | reverse complement strand
CGGTTGAACGTACATGCGGATGGCAAGGGATACGACCTGCGCCTATGGGATACGACAGGCAAAGCGTGGGCAGCTTTCTCGGATGAAAGCGGAGTCATTTGGCAGAGTGAACCGGTTCACTGAGGAATTTCGCAAACCTTTGGTTTCACCTCTAAATGAGACCTTGGAACCACTTGATGTCCGGTTTGTGCGTTTACCAGGACCTGACCGCGATTTTGCCAGTCTGCCCCGCGTGAATGCGGAGACAATTCAGGCTAAAATACGATGCATGGCCCGAAACCTACTCGTGGTTCTCCTGTGTGCAGCAATTGCTTTCGTTTCCTGCTCGCAGCCCACCAGTATGCAGAGAGTCGCCGACACCGGAGCATCCCCGCTCAAGAATCGCATCCCTCCCCCAGACCCCAATAAGTACCGCTCCGTTAGGGCTGCGCGTGATTGGCAGAACCCGTATCTGATGGTGCAAGCGAACGGAATTCGGCCAATCAGCGGCGCTAAGGACACTCCGACGATGTCACCTGCGGACATTGTCGCGTACTTGGAAAAACTACCGCCCATGGCATGGCCTTATGGCCTTGTCGTAGCGGTGCAGGAGAACGGCGTGCGTGCACTCGGCGACGATGCCCGAATCAAAAGAAACAGAGAAGAATTGGTTCGCCTTCTAGAAAAAGCAGGGATAAAAGTGGACGGGTGGCCTTCAGCGTAGAATCGAAACACTCGTTCGCATAAGCACCCTCAATAGGTTTCGACTTCGCCAGCCAGTGCCCGATTAGTCGCCTTACCGGAGATGTAAAGTAAAACTTCACTTGTACGATTAGCGCGTTAACCAGGAGTTGACCGATTGGTATGGCGCTACAACTCGTCGTCATCCGCGTCGACGCGAGGCAAGTCCTCATCGCCAAAGATGCGGTGGGCGTCTTTCTCCGAATACACCTGCAAAATCCTTCCTGTCACCACGTCAATTCGATAGACGACGAAATCTCCCATGTATTTGCATCCACTGTCCGGACCCGACAGCCCAGCTACCAGAATCTCGCTCGAACCGTTCAACCACTGCGACCCGACAACGTCATCCGCACAATATTCTAAGCTGCTCCACATCGCCCGGTCTTGCGGAGTAGCAACCCACTTGGGGAGCGGCGCACTTCTCATTCTTAGTATCAGGTCGGCTCTCACATGACGTGTCACGCCCTGTATTTCCACGAGTCCCCCCTCGGTCACGTCGAAGACTTGCGTGTGCCACGCGCCAAGCTCGCCTGTTTCGCTCCAAGTCACAAACAAGCGAGTCGAATCCGGCGCCCATCCAACTTCCGCGTCATGCATGTTTCCGAGCGGCGTCCCGTATCGCTTTCCATCCACGCTGAGTCGAACTTGAGCCCCGCGCACCTGAATGAGTTTCTTGCCGTCTGGCGAGGGAAGGTCAAGCCGCCTCCCGGGATTCCTATCAAACGCCATCCATGTGTTGAACAGTGCAACCGTCTTCCCCGACCATGCGCCGCGACACACCGCGTATCTGAGGTCAGCGTTTTTGCCGCAATCCGTCAACTGCTTATTTTGCGTGACGTGATTGACTTCCTGAGAAAACAGCGTGGGAACGAAAGGAACTAAGCACATCCATAGCGGTGCAAGCCTCCATCGGCTGGTCATTGCCGATTCTCCTTTAAGGACGCTCCGCCGCGAGCCATAAAGAATCATACACTGCGACTTTCTGAGGAAATGAGCAGAGTCTGCCAAAGGTTTGTCGGAAGTAACCCAAGGGCCTTACCGGACAATGAGAATCTGGGCCGATTTCACTTGTACGATAAGTGCGTTTACCAGGACTTGAGATTATTTGGAGAGCGATAGCGCCCAACTGGCGAATGCGTGCCACGCACCAGTTCTTCCGATAGGTATTCTTATTTGTTGGACGAAGATGAGGAACGCCCCCGCCCAGATCGTAGCGCGATGGACCTTGCGCATGGACCAAAGATCGTAGGCAATTAGGATTAACAGAAAAACATACGACGCCAGCGCTGCCATCATCGGCTTTCTGTGAACCATGGTGTACGGCCAACGCGCGATTGCGGCGATCAGTAGCGCTGTGGTGGCAACAAGGATTAGACGCTTGTGTGCTGCGGGATTTGATCGGGCACGGAACGCGAAGAAAACGAGCGTCGCGAAAATTAGCATGTCCGTCATGGGAATCACGTAGAAGAATTTCGCGTCAAGTCCCGAAGGACCAGTTCCACGACCAAGTGAATCCGTTGCTGCCAAGACCCCGAGCATCACCATGAAACAGGCCAGAATGAAGCCAGCAATTCCAAGACGGCGATGGATGGTCACGCGGCCAGCAGCGACGAGGGAAGTCTGTGTGACGAGCAAGAGAATCCAGCACGAAAATGCAGCCCCATGCAGGTGAATGATCAGGCTCGGCAACGGCGCGCCGAAGACTCCAGCGAGATAATAACTGTGCGCAAACCCAACGAAAACGGTTCCGAGCATCAACAGCGCCATCGCTGAGAAGAATAGATGATCGTAACGACGGCCGGGCAAGTCGATCAAAAGCCTCGCAGGACTACTTGGACAGGCTACGACTGTGGCCACGGTACCTCGTTGACCGCCCAGTGTTTTGTTCGAGTTTTCTTGGGACTCTCTGGGGAGTGGAGCTAGTGTAGGCTAAGTTCATCGCGGATAGCTAGCAGATAAGGATTGCCGCTGAACCCAATCCATCGGCGCTTAGATACTCAAAATGGGGCGGAGGGGTGGTCAACTCCTGATTTGTCGGCTAACCGGAGATGTGAAGTAATACTTCACTTGGACGGTAAGTGCGTTTACCAGGCACTGAGAGAGAATCAGCCGATTATTGTGATTCTGTCGAACGATTGCGGACCACGGGGTTTTTCTCGGCAACGACCTTTTCAACCGACTGGATAACTATTTGCGCGTCGTACATGCCCATTTGTCCGAATCCCTTCCAGTCCGTTCCATTTGAAGAACGTTTGAGATGAACGGCATGAATTTGTTTGGAAACACCGTCAATCCGGCCTGTGAACGTAGCGGTGACACGGTAAGTTCTACAGTCCGGCGGAATTGCAGGCGGTGGTCCATCAGCACACGATTTCCCTTTTTCCGACACTGCCCAATAGCGCCGAAGTTCTTCTAAGTCTGAGTTCTCGACTAGGTGTACTTCTATAGGTGGAATTACTCGACCCTTAGAATCTCTACTACCGGAAACGGCCCCTCCCGGCACCGGTGCGACGAGTCTAGTGCTGGTCGAGTCATTGGCCCACGAAAACCAAATTCCATTCTCTGGACACACTTCGGTCAACAGGATTGCCTGTTCAAAGCTGGTCTCAACATAGCCTCGGATTTTTACGAGCTTGTTGTTGTAGACCCAAGGGCGGTCCATGATTTTGCAGATATCGGTCTCGATTGGAATTTGGGCCTGTTTGCTGGCCGCATCCTGTCCATAGGCTACGGCGACGATAAGAGGCAGGAACAGAACGACGATAGGGAGACGAGTTTTCACACGCTCAATTTCTCTCTCCCTAATTAGACACCAATGCATGAGAGATAGTGTCTCTCAGTGACTTGGCTTACGGGAATCTCGATTGTGCCTGATTAGAGTCGCCTTACCGGAGATGTGAAGTAACACTTTACTTTTCCGGTTCCGGCGTTAATCAGGAGTGTGCGAACCTAACGCTCTGGCGCTAGAGAGCCCTAGCAATCTCTCTCTTCACTTCTCAGGGTCGAATTCAGTTGAGTAGATTTGACGGCCGCCCCACACAAACGCAAACGGTCGGTTAGTTTTGCCCCGATTTCTCCAGCTGTCAGGTAGGAATGGGAGTGGCTTTTCCCGCTCATATAATTCCAGCAGCTGTACACACTCTTCCTTCAATGATGGAGGAAGGGGATAGTCGTCGAATAAGAAAGGCATGTGGTAGAGGGCAAATGCGCCTCGACAAGGCCATGGGGCTGCCATATCGCGTAAAATTGAAATCACCGCCCGCCAACCAATGTGGCGAACCGTGGCCCCCATCCATACTTTTATTGAACTCGCATCCGCTTCGGCTAGGCCCTGCTTGAAAATGGCGACATAATCATCACGGGTGAGTTGCGCGCGGTCAGCCATAGAGAGTGCGCTAGGCCAGTGTGTTTTCAGCAGAGGCGCAATAACCTCCATGCGCTGGGGCTGTGGCAACGCACGGATTCTGCGCAATAGGGCTTGCTCCTGCTTTGAATCACGGCGTCCAGCAGCATAGGCTCGGAGGTCAGCAGCCAGGTCCATGCTCATATTATTGGCTGAAATTCAATTCTCTTGCGAACCATCTGCGGATTCTACATCTGGCCTAGGGTCACTTCAATGTCCGGGATGGTGTGCCCCGTGAGGTCGCCAGCGTTCAAGTGCCCGATAAGTCGCCTAACCGGACATATAAAGTATTACTTCACTTGATGTCCGGTTTCGGCGTTTATCAGCCAGTGACCGGACCCACCCACTAGCAAGCCTTATTGATTGGTGATAGTAGCGGTCGTTCCGTCGAATTTCGTGATGCTGATCGTGAACGGCTCGTTATTGGACTTGGCCCGGTCCCGCAGCATGCTGAGCGCAATCTGTTCGCCCAGCAGGATCGACCAGTAGGTTGAACTGCGGAAGTGGATGCCGGCGTGAATCCCGTGACCAAATGAGATGTTGTACGCCAGCTTGTTCAGCTCTCCGTTGATGTCCAGATTGTCTCGGTCCGCGCCCGTGTAGGAATTGAGCAAGAGGCCATCCGTGCCTGGCATGACCACGTCCCGTCCGGCGTGGGTGAGCAGCGGCCGGATCTTCTGGCTGCCATCAAAGAAGAATTTGAGCACAGTGATGCACGCACCTCCGACCGTTCCGTGGCCCGTCGGATAGCATGGGTGGGTCGGCGAACCCTCCGGAAATGCCTGTGGCAGCAAGAAACTGCCGTAGGTCTGCTGGATGATGGGAAGCACCGCTGAGTTCAGAACGTCTTTGTGCAGCGCCCCCGCCGCCTGGGGAGCTGGCGTAGACTTGGTAAGATTCGCTTGCACAAGGGCCCCATATTCCTCCGGCCGCATTCGCAGGTCCTTGATCCACTTGTGAAACCAGGCGCCTTTGAGCGCTCGCGTGGCCATTTCAGCGATTGTCCCTGCGCCGTCTGGCCCGCCAAGGGTGCAGAAAGCTTTTTCGGTCCTCGATCCGATATAGGGGTTGCCCGGGTTCGGAGGGGTGCCTATCCCCGCCAGCACGAGGAAGGCGATAAAGTACCCTTGATAGAGCACGTCCACGTGAGTATACGCGGCGAGGTCTCGACCGTTTCGGATGAACCGAAACGTCGGATCAAAAGCCAACTGGCCAACCGAGGCTCCGCCGTTTTGGATCTGTTGGTACTCGCTGACGGAGGTCATGAAGTGGCTCCCGCCGCCCCCCAAGGGAAGGAACGTCTGGTACTGCTGGCTGAGGGGCTGCGCGCCGAAGAACGTCTGCTGAACCATGAACTGCGAGATGTACGGCCCCTGGACGTTGCCGTCGCCCGGGACGAACTGTCCGCGGAACAGATTTCCCGGTGTGACCGGGAACGGGTACTCAAAATTTTGACTGCTGTTGAGGAAGGACAGCCGATTCATGTCGGCAACAGCCTGAGCGACCAGCGAATTTGTCGGATATTCGGTAAACGGAACGTCGCCTAGCAAAGCACCCCAGTAGTGCTCGACCTCCTCGGCCGCCGTAATGTTGCTGGTGACGCTCGGCGCTGGTGGGACGACAGTGGCATGCGAGTCGAGGCCCTCCAAGTCCAATGCAAGGGCAGCCTGTGGTCCATTGTGCTTCGAGTTGGGTCCCCCGCCAGGCGTGCCAACAATGATGTTTTCGAAGTCTTCGAACTCGCCGCTCTTGAGGGCATGTTTTAGGCTAAGCCAGGATGCAGCATTCGGAACGCCGAGGGCGTCGTGCAACGAAGCTTTGCTGTAACTGCCGCTGAAGTCTGTGAATCTCGTCGCGTCGCCATTGTCTGGTTGCTGCCCGACGTCGATCTTCTCGGCACTGGCCGTCATTGCGCGGTATTTGAGGCTTTTATCCTCGCGGCCCTCAGAACTATAGGGTACGACCGACGCGTCGGCGACCGACTCTTTTCCGCCGAGCAGGGGTTCCAAGCCGATCGCGCCGGCCGTTACGGCAGCGACGGCAACACCGCTTACGTTTCCGAGGAACTTCCGACGGCTGCCTGAAGGCGGGGTGCCCGAACGATCGGGCAAATTCTTTGGATTGGCTACTTTAGTTCGTAGGGGGGCATTTTTATCGACATTACGGAGGTGTTTTTCGCCCATGGCACGCTCCTTGTTTCTCCTCAGGTCGATTCAATCCAGGCAATGGTTGATATCAACCTAGACATTTACACCCCAGCCGTGGGCGGGGGACTCAACATAGTCGGGGCCATTCTTAGATCAAGCCGGGTTGCTGTGAGCGAGAGCTTACGGTAGCGAGGAGATTAGGTCAACTGGACCGAGGGACAGTTTTGGAAGAGTTCCATAGTTTGGCTGATTCCGCGAAATGAGTGACAGAGGCAGCAATCTTCAAATACCATCGGTAGCTTTGGACATAGGACAAAATTCGCGTTGCCAAGTGGCCGTTCGCCGCTGCGTTTCCTTCTGTGACGCATTTTGCATTTTTCCCCAATGAATTTCACTTGCCTGGTTAGTCGCGTTACCGGACATATAAAGTATTACTTTACTTTTCCGATTAGCGCGTTTACCAGGCACTACCCTCATGGGTGCTAAGGTAATGACTTTCCGTGGGAACATTGACTGCGGTGATGGTGTCTACGTTTCAGGAGTTTCTTGCTCACTCGAACAAAATTTGCGATGGCAGCGGCGCTCTTACTCGCGGCAGGAGCCGCGGTCCTTGCTTGCTATGCCTATCACATTCGGGCACAGGCAGAGTCTCTGTTGAAAGACGTCACGGCGTTTAAACTCGGCAGTTCAACAGAGTCCGACGTCCAACAACTCACGAAAAAACACTACCGCTATCTCGTTTCTCAGACCTACTCTGACGGTGTTGCCACAACCACGTTCGAGGTGAAGAACAGATGGCTGTCCGCGTTGAGGCTAGAACCACCAGCATTATTTGGGACTGCGGTGAAAATTCGAGGCGGGCGCGTATATCACATAAGCGCGTGGCTCCTTCGCTCGATGAATATTTTTCCAACATTTCAAGCGTCGGCTGGAATGGTGGACGAATACTCTGAATATCCCGAAGATGCGCCGCAAACTGGACACTACGGGTTCCCGACACCTGTAGGAAAGCCATATCTGAGAGTTCAACTCGACTCTCATGCCACATCATCCCAAAGGCAGCACGCATGGAATTTTTCGTTCCGTTGCCTAGTTAAACCGGGAGGGGGATGCGATTTGCCTTGTGATTATCTTCCTTCGGCTTGGCAGGACTGGAAGGTCTATCTGAACGAGGTTGGGTTTTCGGACGTCTTTAACCAGCATTACCCGAATAGCCCGAGATGCGGAGAATGATTCAGAAAAGACATTGTTGCTGACAGTTGGATTCCAAGTGCCTGGTAAGTCGCATAACCGGACATGTTCCGATTTCGGAACGCCTTGTTCTGTTCTCGGAACGGCACTTGATTCCGCGTTAATCAGGCACCTGACAACGCCACGACTTGAAAGTATCGGATGGTGTTGTAGTAGTCTACGACGGTGAAACTCGAATACTTGCCCGATGGGTCTCCAGATTGCCCTCTGATTCGCCTGTACGAGTTCAACCAATCTGAAGCGCGACAGCTGAGGCAGCTTGTAAAATCGCTGGTCACTGGTGACCGTCAAGATGTGGCGCTCGAAAATGAAGTGTGGGTTGAACCGGTCGGAGAGTGCTGCCTTAGTCTGCGCCGAGGTAACCGAAATCAGGGTGTTCAGCAAGCGCGGGCACCTAAATTTGAGTGCGTGCTGAGTCCGGACGGCTGGAGCAATGTGGAGGGGTTGCTTGAGCCCTTCTGTGAGTCCAACGCCTCTGGTTTCCAGTGGCTCACCCATGACGGCAGAATTGCTCTACTCATCTCCCAGAGCGGCCAATGGTAATCCCTTGGCACTTTTCCGATAACCGCGTTTACCGGGACTTGGGAGGGCCAGTTCTCACCACGGAGGAGAAACTTGATTCGCTAGTCGCCGCAGGCACTGCCCTTCCCAGGTCCCATGTGGATATTCAACGCTGTGACACCGGGTTGAAGATTGTCAGCCAAAAAATAATTGTAGAAGCCGATGCTGTCAGAATCATCTCGGTCCCAATCAATCGCCAAGACCAGATACGTTTCGCCCGCGCGAAGATTCTTACGAATATAGCGACCGTCCTTGGACGTTCTTGGCAGTCCCTTCGCCCCTTCAATTGTTTTTGTTTCAACAATCATGTCGTCATAGAGCTTGCTGAAATTCCGCATATACTGCTGCGGGTCTGTGTGGGGCAACTGTTTCATTTCTTCAAGAATGCCCCGAATTTTTTTGCTTTCGTCCATTGTAAGAACATATACCCGGAGGTCAGCGACAGGACGAGGCTTGCCCTCCCAGCACTCTGTGACTTGACCGCGAATTTCAGCTTTTCCCTCTGAGCGAGCGTGGGCCACTGGTTGGAGAGCGATGAATAAAAAGCCCATTGCAGCTATTACCAGCAAGCGCGATTTCGGCCGAAAGCCCAAGTCGAAACTCCATCATTTCGCTGTTATCTGTTGCAACCTCATTCTATCTCACGGGCTAAGTCCTGGTTAGTCGCCTTACCGGACATGTGGTTTTACTCGTTCAGTTTGCGCCTTTCGGCTTTCATCGGAGCATTCCCCCACCAAAACCACGCCGGGCTTGTGCTATTCGCGGGACTGCCTCCGGAGTGATGAATGATTACAGGATTCGCAGTCAGGGTGAAAGTTGTTGAGCCGGGAGCCGTGCAACCGACTCCTAGAACTGCGGAGGGAGCGGTCCCCATAACGAATAAATAACTGGACAGCATCTTAAAATAGGCGCATACCTCTTTCGACGTAACTCTCCCTCAGTTGGCGAACATATCGCCGCTCACCAATTGAATAGGCAGTTGAGTCAACACCAGCCGTGCAATCTGGCGCTGGTATGAGTATGCCATTTTTGCCTTGGTCGGAGGCCCAACCCATTGGAAATGCCCACGTTTGGCCAAAAGGAGTCCGAGTAATGACACACCGCAATATAGCTTTCCGTGGTTTATTCTTTTCACTTCTGCTCTCAGTCTGCGTGTTTGCATCCCAATCCTCGCGGGCCTCCCCGCCCATTGGGGCGGTAGTGCAAAGCTCGGATTACGATGCCGTAAAAGGAGTCACGACCGTCCACATTGTCAATACCTCGCACAAGGAGATCAGCGCCTTGAATCTTTCCTTCCACGTGAACTACCCCGATGGAAGGGTATCGGGACCGGCCGAGTTCGGGCTTGATTTTTTGGAAGGGGTCATCCAGGGCATCGGCGGTTTCGCGCCAGGGGCCGTCCACAATCAGGAATTTCTGGGACAGGAAGGGCCCGTTCAAGCGACGGTGGATATGGTCGTCTATGCCGATGGCACTGCCGATGTCTTGAACGAGCGAGCTTTCAGGCGGCTGATGGAGGGTAGAAAAGCGAGCGTGCTCGCAATGCAGAAAGTCGATGAACTCCTAAACAAGGCACTTGCGGACCCCGCAGAACGACATCCGAGTGCAAGGGTCGTCGCGGAACTCAAAAGCCTGGTCGCCGCGATGGAGCAACAAAAAATCGCCGATGACGGGGCAGCGATGTATGGATCGACCCTCCAGCAGGCAATCCAGGACATCTCCAACAAGCCGCAGTCCCCTGCTGGGCGGAGCGAGCGTGAGGATAATTTGCTGCGGGCGCTCATCAAAACGCACGGCGACCACATCTCTATAACGATGCGTCACACAGAACTGGTGAAGGTGCTGCCGCCATGAAACTGCGTATAGCCATCATTCAGATGGTGTCTGGAAATTCCCCCCTCAACAGTATTCAGCTCTTGCAAGGCGGGCCAACTCCTGATAAGTCGCGTAACCGGACATCTGGTCGGTGGCAAAATCCACTTTTCCGGTTACGGCGTTAATCAGGAACTGAGCAAAAATCAGGCGGACTACAAGTGGGCGGAAATAGAGTCCGGTGATCTAGTGCGACGGGCGCTTCGGGCCCTCGCCGATCTTCGCGACCCGAGTTACAAACGTCAGGCGACCATTGCCAACGTGGCCTGTCACTTCCCAACAGCCCGGAGTCGGGAAGATCAATCCAGTGGCTTGAAAACCGGTGTCGCCATAACTGGCAGGAATATGAGCCCGCAGTGGCGGTGCCGAGCCGTCCAGTCGATGGCCGTCGATAGTAAGTTGCCCTTTGATGTAGCGCGTCCACGCAAACTTCATTTCGAGAGAACCATCCTCCTCCACCGATCCCGGTCCATCAGGCTTAAAGACTACGGTCCCATCCGGCCAGAGCATCGTACTTAGATATTCGTTTTTGTATTCGTATTCCCCGGGTCAATTCGGCTGCGATACCGGACAGGCGAAGACGGCGGGCTTAGGTGTCTGCTGCGTTCCCATCGAAGCAGCCAACCAAGCGATACTGACGAGCAAGGACCCTAACTTCATGGCAGACACAATTAAAGACTCGATACAAGACTTCCGTCAATCAGTTTGTTCCACGGTGAAAATGAATTTGCCGCCCCTCAATCCGAAAGCCAAATCTTTTCCACCTCTTTACCTGTCCAAGCATAAAGGATGATAAATGACCCATAGTCCGAAATTAAGATGACAGGATTCTTAGCTCGAATCGGCTTGCCCTCGCCCTCGTAAATACCCTTATACTTGCCGGGCGCCTGACGCCAGACGGCTACCGCCCCATCTGCGGTGTCCAATAAGCGAATCTCCCAAGCGTTCCCCAGTTGATGGGCCACAACCAGCTCGGGTTTTTGCTTCGGGTCTTCCTTTGCGACCAAAAGCAAGGCCCACGTTAGCTTCCCGTCACCGTAGAAGTTCACTCTGACCAAACCAGGGCACCGAGTAGCGAAGTCTTTTCGATACTGTTTTCGAGCATAATCATCCAAATCGGCCAGGCTTACAGGTCTTGCACGAGGATATTTTTTTGAGATTTCGTCAGCCAGGCTCGGAGGAAGAGCGCATCTATCTTCTGGCAACGCGGCGAGCACTTGATTCGCTGCAAACAAACACATACCTGCAAACAAAATCACCACAGATTTGAGTCGCATTCGAGATGACCTCGCCGCAGAGGGACGCGCATCGCAAGAATACCATCTTGAGCCACCTCCGAACGTGCTACTGCCTGGTTAGAGTCGGACAACTGGATTTTGGTAGACACTTCTCCGGTAAGCGCGTTTATCAGGACCTTGCGAGTCGGCTGATGTAAACTCCGAGTGTGTTTGAAAACGTGTCCAAGCCTGAGGAGCGCGAGAAGACCTACCGTTGCCCATGCTGTCGCTACAAGACCCTTCATGGGCGCGGTGGTTACGAAATCTGCGAAGTGTGCTTTTGGGAAGATGACGGCCAAGATGACCATGACGCAGATGACGTGCGCGGAGGGCCAAACGGCGTGCTCAGTCTTCGACAGGCGCGCCTCAACTTTAAGGCGTTTGGAGCCACCGATCGCAAGTTTGTCTTGAACGTTAGGCAGCCTTTGCCGGGCGAGCTGTAGTCGTAACGCTTACCGGACATGTGGATTTAGGACGTTTCTTGTCCGGTTTCGGCGTTAATCGTCCAAGTGGATTATTCGAGGTAGATCACCCGGTGCGACGAGAAATCCGGATGACGGGCGATACGCAACCGTTGTCCTACTTCAGAGTCAGTTCGCCGGCGCCGACGTGCGCCACTAGCTTGTATTTGCCACTGCCGGACTTCTCGAAAGACCGGAACAATCCGCCGTGTGACTCGCCGAACGGTTTCGCGTTGATTTCGCCTGTGCTGACCGACGCCTTCACGTGCGCGTAATCGGCTGCGTCGCCAACGCCAATCGTCAGATCGCCTGAATGCAGCTCGATGTCCTTGTTGCCCGTAATGCCGTTGACCTCGACATCGCCTGCGAAAATACGGACAAAGAGATTCGAGTTCTTTGGAACCTGGACGGTTATTGTCAATTCGTTGTTCGGGCCGCCTGTGATCCGCAGTTGGCAGGAATTGTCGGAGCGTTCGAAGCGCGCCTTCATATCAGTAGAGTTGCTGCCTTGCTTCCCACCCACGCGGACGCCAATCTTGTTTTCGTCGCTGCCGATGATGCGAATCTCCGCGGAGCGGATATGTAGGTCGATTTGCCCGCCCGCAGAAAAGTCTGCCTCGAATGGATGATGCGCAAGATCCTCGACTGCTATCCTGCTTTGCGCGAGACTCGTAGTTGCGAGGAAAAAGACCGCAGAAAGAAACGCCATGGTATAGCGCATGGGCACACCTCTCAAATTCTAGAAGAGAATACGCAGAAGAGCCTGAAGAAGTTCAGAGAAACACGCATAACTCGACGGCTCGAACGTCGAGCCCCAGCTCCACCGGAGCTGGCATGGCGGCCAACTCCCGATTAGAGTCGCCTAACCGGAAACTTGAAATCCATATGGACGGTTAGCGCGTTAAATCAGGCATTGAGGCCAAAAATCTGGCGGCGTCATTAATTTCAGCTTATGTGATTGGCTCGCTAATCGCGTCGACGAACCGCCCACAGATACTGCAAAAGTGGTTCAGCGAAGGCGGGAGAGGTCGAAGGACGCGACGACACGCTGGCCGTCTGGGGTGTCGACTTCGACGGTTGCGTCCGTGGAAGTAGAATTGGACGCGTCGTATTCCTGCCAGACAATAAAACCCGTTGAGCGTGAGCCCCCGCCCTTACCTCCGCCTGTCCCCATACGCGTACCTTCATATCTCACGCTTCGGCATTCGAGCGTCTCACCGTTAAGCGTTAGCCGAACCTGAAAATCCTTCCAAGTGCCCGTCTGACCGGGAACTTTATTCGGGCTATATGGGAATCCGGGGCCGTACGTGGGGGTGTAGCGAACATATACTCCGACGCGGAGCGAGTCGCCACGCGCTTGATAATCCAGTCTTGCCTGCTGCGCACTATAACCTGCGCCGTGTTTAATCGAAGCCTCCACAGCCTGCGCATAGGGCGTGAATAGTTCAACGACAAAAACATGAGGCCCAGACTTCGGGACCGGAGAGTAGTGGCGGTAGGTTTCAAAGAATTGGGCGGTTCTGTCGTCGTGGCGCTGACCGAGGAAATAGGCTTCGCGGACAGCCTCATCGGATAGAGGCGCATTGAACGCAAATGCTCCTGAGGTCATGAGCAGCGCTGCGGCCAGAATTGCGAGGCCGGGCCGGAAGGACGAGAGCACGACGAGCACCTCCTTAGCGAAAATCGGCACTAGTATAAGCCAATGAAGATTGACTTGGACCTGTAGTCGCATTACCGGACATCAAGTCCCGCTGTTCCCTGGAGTCAATTCCACATGTCCGGTTTGCGCGTTTACCAGGACTTGGCCTGTTGGACGCTTGGTAATTCCCGTCAAGACCTTAGCCTCAGAGCAGGTTTTGCATACCAATACGGCCTAAAACTTGAGAGGATTCTTTCGTACGAGGTAATCAGCCTTGGCACGAGAGCTGTCACATCTAAATTCAACGGCTGGCAGATACAGAAGCCTCTTGGTGAAAAACGATTTGCTGCAACAACGGTTGGCGCTGCTGCCAGGCCCTGTTCTCCGCAAAATACTCATTACTGGAACTCTGTGTCTATGTGTTGTTCTGTTGTATTTTTTCGCTGTTGAACAAGGCCTGTCACGGCTTTTCTATTTGGTGTTTGCCACGACAATCCTAATGGAGTGTCTGCTTCGATTTAAGCGGGAGCACGCAATCGTCAGCGATTGCGGCAAGGCAGTTGGAACCGTTCTCGCGCACAAAAGACTGGGGGCGAGGCGCGGGGCACGCATCAAGTACGGATTTTTGTCGGCGGAAAACAAGCTGCATGTTGGTAACGTCGGCGGAACACGGTTCATGCCGAAGGAGGGACAATCACTCCCCATAGTGTATAAGCTCGAAGACCCCTCGATAAGTCTTCCACTCTCAAGTTTCTGGTTTTACGAATTCCCGGTTGAGTATTTCCGGAGTACTCAGAGTGAACAAATTTCAATTGATAAAACCCCTCGTTCCCGCGAATTGCCACGCCGTTGATTCGGTAACTCCTGCTTGGTCGCCTTACCGTACATGCCGTTTCGGGCCAAATTCCACTTCTCCGATAACCGCGTTTATCAGGACTTGACCACAACTTTGAGCGGGCGCTCCACGGGACGATTCTAGTTGGAAGGGATTTGGTCAATAACGCATTTTGCGAAGTCTTTGACCGTGCGTAGATTGTTTCCCGCTATCCTGGCGACGACGCTTCCTCGTCGGAACTGAATTTCAAATCGTTCTCCATCTTTGTATTTCGACAGATATCCTTCATCGCCAATTTGATAGGTGCCAACTTGCCAGCCTGGGGCTACTTGCCTATTGCGAACTAGTGTGCTGTCCCGTAAATACGTTCGCATAGTCGTTCGACCTTAGCGAAGATCGAATCCGCTGTGGCAGTCCAGACGAATGGCTGCGCATGGCGGTTGGAATTCTGGACGTAGTGATCGATTTTC
>Ga0210405_10003758_pt1 | contig 14642 bp, 14 predicted proteins | sample IncBWH11MmetaG_FD_155492 | JGI IMG/M metagenome (GOLD analysis project Ga0210405, IMG submission 155492) | Forest soil microbial communities from Barre Woods Harvard Forest LTER site, Petersham, Massachusetts, United States - Inc-BW-H-11-M | ecosystem: Environmental > Terrestrial > Soil >... | reverse complement strand
CTCGGCTACCCAATCTCTCAAATCGACCGGCAATAACATCGGCGTCTGCCGATCTATCACCACATATCGCTCTGGCATTCATTCTTTTACCAGATCAGTTTCCCACTTTAAAGTCCGACAAGTCCCGTAGGGACGGTATGGTTTTTGGCGCGGTCCAGTCCCAGAGTCATTTCTCGTCGAACGTCATCTGTACGAGAATCGCACCAGTAACAGACGTTTCAAACCGTGCCCTACGGGACGGATTCGTTCTGTTTGCCAAGTCCGGTCCGGCCACTGCCGGACCAGGCTACCATCATAAAGTCCCTAAGGGACAACCCTCACCGCAACGCTCGGGCGATCTGATCGCTGAGCTCTGTGATGGACGATGAGAGTGATGCCACCAATTGGGCGTCGTTTCCGAAGGTCCAGCCTGCTCGCCGGATTGCTAATGACTTACTGGCAACGACCCCGCCTCCCGGGCCCAGGACCTGCCAGCTCCCAGTTAATAGCACGTCCCCACTTTCATGCCCTTCAAAGTGGGTGATATGCACTGCCACGTCGTAAGTGTGAGTCGGCACACTAAACGCCGGCTGAAACCCGGCAGCCGAGATTCCTAGGCGATTCAGGTTAGAAGCAATACCCAGCGAAATCGTTTGATCCAGGGGCAGCGCCCAAAGCCCGGTTGGCGAATATCGGATCTGATCCCCGTGCATGCTGGCCAGGTTAGTTCTATTCAGATAGGCCGGCACTTGCACCCGCCGGACATAAACACGCACTGCTGCTGCGGGCGGAGGCGGTTTCGCCGGTTTCGCCGTTGCCCCAGTCCCAGTTAACATAAAATAAGTGGCCAACGGCTCCGTCGTCGCACATCCAAAAAGCAAACTTACGCCCAAGGGTAGCAGAATGGTCAGCCGCATCGCATTATTGGGGTGATTTTGCCGGTTTGCGGCCGAAAATGATCGAATTGGGATTTCGTTCCAGAAACTCCGAGAGCCGCTGTAGCGCGTCGGCCGCAGAGCCGATCTGCGACAAAGTGCTGTCTAATTGATAACGAAAACTGGAGTTTGAGCTCAGCATTTTGTCGAGGTTACTCGTTGCTGTCTGCAGTTGCGCCATGGTCTTCTTCGCTTCTTCCAACGTCGGGTTCAAATTGGCGCTAATCGGATCAAGCTCGTTCTGAAGCTTCTTGAGGGTAGTATCTAACTGGTCAAAAGCCGTTTTCACGCTGGTCAGAGCGCCGGTCAAGTTCGGACCATTTATCAGATTGTTAACGGACTTCCCGATTCCCGCCAAATCCAATTCATCAATCCCAGTCTTCGCGCTGGTGATCAAATCCTGCAGATCCTTGGAGATCGCCACGAAGTCGACATTGCCCAAGTTGCTGATCGCCTTAGTTAGATTCGTCAAGATCGCTTCGATGTCGGACGGTTGCACCGGTATCTCGATCGCATTATCGCTAGGGTTCTCGTGATAAGTGAACGGAGCTGCGTCCTTGATGAAATCTAGCGACACGAACAATTGCCCGCTGATCAAACTCTCGAAATCTAAACGGGCGCGCAATCCCGCCTGTATCCGTACCTTTGTCCCCTCCACATCGAAAAGGCTAAATTTTGAACTGCCGCCGAAATCTTTGGAAAATTGGTTTTGGTCGACTTGATAAAAAACCTTCGCGTAAACCGGTTGATCTTTTCCGCCGATTCCCAAAAGAACTCGGGTGACTTTACCGATGTTAACTCCCTTAAACTTCACGTTCGAACCAGGCGCAAGCCCGCTCACGGATTGGGTAAAATAAGAAACGTAGGTCTGCTTCTTCGAGAATAGATCGGTAGTGCCAAAGAAGAATACCGCGCCAATGGCGATGAGGATCGCGCCAAGAACAAAGACTCCGATCAATGTGGGATTGGCTTTTTTACTCATTTTGATTCGTCTCCCGACTGGCCTCGGAGCAAGAACGTCCGGACCTTAGGATCGCTTTTACCTTCCTGCACTAGCTCTTTCGGATCGCCTTGCACGAGCATCCTCTTCGTCTCGGCATCGAGAAATATAGCTGTATCCGCGATGGCGAAGATGGAAGCTAATTCATGGGTCACCACTACCACAGTGGTCCCCAAGCTGTCCCGCAGGCGGAGAATTAGATCATCCAGCCGGCGAGAGCTGATCGGGTCCAAACCGGCAGACGGTTCATCAAAGAAAAGGATCTCCGGATCGAGAGACATTGCTCGCGCTAAACCGGCGCGTTTGCGCATTCCACCGCTGATTTCTGACGGGTAAAAATCCTCAAAACCTTTTAGTCCGACCAGGGAGAGTTTAAGTGAACTAAGTTCTCGGATCTCGTGAACGGATAGCTTGGTGTACTCCTCCAAAGGTAAAGCCACATTTTCTGCCAGCGTGCGCGTGCTCCATAAAGCGCCACCTTGGTACAAAACACCAAATGACCTTTGGACTTGCTCCTTTTCGTCTTCGCTGGCTTGGGAGAAGCTCCTTCCGTGGTAGTAAATGTCTCCTTTCTCGATTGGTTTCAAACCGATCAAATATTTTAGCAAGGTACTTTTGCCGCAGCCGCTTCCTCCCATAATCACAAAGACCTGCCCAGGCTGCACCGTAAAATTAATATCCTGCATTACCACATACGAGCCGTAGTTCATCACTAGGTCCCGCACTTCGACGGCGGGAGGCCGCGCAGCGGTTGAACCGCTTTGGGCGCCAGTGGCACCGTCGGATGTAGGTAGGCTTTCTTTCGTATCCACTTAAATTTGGATGCCTAACCTGCGTCGCCCAAAAATGCATCCGCATTTTCGAGGGAGGCAAGCTACAGCTTCAACACATCTAGTATCACGTCAATGATTGCGTCGGAAGCGACGATCCAGGTGATAGCGAGCACCACCGCCGAAGTCGCTGCATTCCCCACCGCAGCGGCGTTGTTTTCGCAATTCATACCTCTTTGGCATCCGGTTAAAGCCACGATCACTCCAAAAACGCCGGCTTTGACCACACCGGTGATAATATCTTCTAACCCCATCGATCCGACGGTCTGGTTCCAGTACTGAAGCAGAGTGATATGAAGGACGCCCAGACCAACCACCGCGCCCCCGGCAATTCCCATTAAGTCCGAATAAAAACCGAGCAGCGGCATCATGAGAAAAAGAGCCACAACTCGGGGCGAAACCAAGAAATCCATCGGCGATATGGCCAGTGTATCGAGGGCGTCGATCTCTTCGGAAACTTTCATACTGCCTATTTGCGCAGCAAAGGCAGCCCCCGTCCGACCAGCCATAATCACGCCCGTCATAATCGCGCCCATTTCTCGAGCCATGGCCACTGCAACCAGGTTCGCCACGTAAATACCAGCTCCGAATTGCCTTAACTGAATTGATGCAACAAAAGCCAGGATTAGTCCGGTTAAGAAACTGATGAGACCAACGATGGGCAATGCCTGGGCGCCAGATTCTTGCATGGTTAACCAAAAGAGCCGCCAGTCGACTTTCCCTTTGCCGGTGAAGACTCTCCTAAGGCTGAGGACGCATTCGCCGATGAAAGCCGCGGCCGCGGTGAAAGCGCCGGCTTGCCCGATGGCCCAGGTTCCGAGCTGATAGAGAAACGAAACACGGCCCGCCCGACGGCTCTTGGTTTCAGCTTCCGGTACCGCTTTAACCAGCGCAATCAGGCTACCGACTCTCTCAGGCAGACCTTTTAAATCGAGCGCTATTTGATGTGCCTGGCACCACTCATCGACCTCAGACAGAAACAGGAGCAGACTGCTGTCCCAGATTCCCAGGTCCTGACCGACACAACGAATGCGGGTGATCCCGCCCGCTGACTCCAATTCGCGGAGCGTCGCCGCTGTTTTAGGACGCACCCCACCCTTTAGATTCCAGGTACCCCCTAATGCGATAGTCGCCTCGCTTTCCTGAAGGCTAACCTTCGCAAACGCCGCTGGCGCCCCTTCAGATTCAACAACGGATCTCATCAATATTCTAGATTACTAACAACAGATCAGCCCGCAGCGTCTATTCTGGGCCCATAGCTGAGTGTCCTGTCCCATAAATAACATGGCTTTCGCCCCGCGTCCGCGGGATCAGTTCGCTGTTTTTCAAGGCGCGAGCGCCGAACATATCTGAATTGATACGTAACGATCCGCCGCGGCGGAGGAAAAACAGCCATCCAGGCTCAGGCTTCCTCTTCTTCCTCTTCCTCTTCGGGGATGACCACCATGTCGGTGTTAGCATTGAAGTCCATCAACCCGGCATAACGACCCCAGGCCACCATGGTCTTCAGGATTTTCTCCGGGTTCTCATACGGCAGCGCAGCGGCAATATCATGCATCACCGTTTCCGCAGAGACCTCTTCCTGGACCTCCAAGTAGCTAAGAATGATGTGGAACAGGCGAAGTTTTTGCACTTGTTCGGCAAAGATTGTTTTTCGAGTTTGCCGATCCGATTCAAAAAAACGTTTACCTAGATCAGTCAGCTGCACGTCATCTTTTGGCGTATTCACGAACTCGAGAATTTCGCCAGCCTTCACAATGGCAATGGTCTCGCCGAAATCCTTACCGATCTCATCAGCGACATCGTAGATATTGTCGAGATCCGGAGAATCGTGAAGAATACTGATCAAACCCAGGATCTGGTTAACGCCGACCGTCGGAATTGACTCCATACGGGCTCGAGCGCGGGAGATCGGCTTGCCCGGTCCGGGCGGCGGTTCAGGCGGAAGATCGGGCAGCGCCTGTTGGGTAATCGTATCGTGAATCACCTTCATCAATCGCTGAAATTCCGGGTGATTCGAGTTCCGCGGATACGGCAAATTATTCTCTAAAATGAGTCCGAGGCGACCAGGGTGCGGGAACAGAATACAAATGCGAGTCGCCATCTCCACCGCTTCTTCGATGTTGTGGGTAACCATGAAGATGCTGGACAGCGTGTTACTCGATCCTCGCCACAGCGAAACCACTTCCCCCCGGAGACCTTCTGCGGTCAGCACGTCGAGCGCACTGAATGCTTCATCGAGACAAAGGATCTTGGGCTCTGATACCAGCGCTCGCGCAATCCCGACCCGCTGCCTCATCCCGCCCGAAATCTCCCGCGGATACGCTGAGTGATAGTTGTTGAGGCCGATCAGGTCGATGGCCTTTTCTACTGCCTCCGATTTTTGCACTCGCGTTAGATCACGTTTCGCAATCAATCCTACCTCGACATTTTGCTCGACCGTCAGCCACGGATAGAGCGCGAAGGTCTGGAAAACAATCGACGCGTAGGGGTTCACGCCCCCCAACGGCTTATCGTAACAAAAGACTTGGCCTGAGCTCGGCACGGTGAGACCGGTCAGACAACGCAGAAGCGTGGACTTGCCGGATCCCGATTGGCCTAGCAAAGCAAACAATTCGCCTTCGTGGACCGCCAGATCGATCTGATCCAGCACCTTTAGTTCTCGACCTTTACCCACGTGAAATGTCTTGGAGACATTTCGCAATTCGGCAATCTTCAATGCCTTGGTCGGACTGGTTTCCGGGTATGATTTTAGCTCCGTGCTCATCAGTCGCTAGTCCAAGTGAAAGCGTTTCTCAGCGTATCGATATAGTCGCCGCCAAACCAGGTTATTAATAACAACCACAAAGAGTGCCATTACGCCAGTCCCACAAATCAAAGCTGCCGTACCTGTCCCTTCAGGTTGCGCGCTAACGTCTGCAATGTACGCACCTAATCCGGTCGCTCTTATCGTCTTGTCTCCCCAAGTGGCTACTTCGGCCAAAATCGTCGCATTCCAGGCGCCACCGGCGGCAGTACAGGCGCCGGTTATCCAAAACGGAAAGATGGCTGGGAGAATGAGCGTTTTCCAAAGCGGCCATCCCTTGAGCCCATAGTTCTTAGCCGCCTCTTTCAAATCATTGGGAATCGCCATCGCGCCCGCGATCACGTTGAACAAGATATACCATTGCGCACCGAGAGCGATCAGCAGGATGCAGCCCCAATTCATGTCAATTTGATAGATCACAAACAGGGGCACCACCAACGCAAAGGTCATGTTGACCGGAAAAGAAGCAAAAATCTGAACCAAGGGCTGGGCAATGCGAGCGGCACGCGGGTTAGATCCGATCCAAACGCCGATCGGCGTCCAAATCAAAGTCGACAGAATGGTAACTGCCAGCACGCGGCCAAGGGTCACGAATCCAAGACCAAAAATGTGCAAAATCTCATCAAAGGAGATCCGCTTATATACAGCGTCAAAGCCGGCCCGAGCACCGAGCAACACTTCTAATACCAACCCAACCAGCAACAAGATACCGACTACACGCCAAAAATAGCCGCCAGAGCGACTCGGTTTTCCTAGATCTTCAACCCGTTTAGCGAATAGTCTTCCCTGAATATCCTGATAACGATCCGCCAACGGGACTAAAACGCTCTCGGTAACCCATTGAAAAAGGTAAGTTCGGCGGATCAAATTGTAGAACCAAGATGTGGGCGGATCTGCAGATTCCGTAAGCTCCATCTTGAACTTGTCTGCCCATGCTAATAATGGCCGCCACACGAGTTGATCGGTAGCGATGATCACAAACAGCATGGTCGCCACCGCCCAGAAAGCGGCCCAACCATCGCCCGAATTAACCGCGGCAAACATGAACGAGCCTAAACCGGGCAACTGAACATTCTTGCCCATGACAGCGATGGCCTCGCTGGCGCTGACCGCGAACCAACCAGCGCCGAAAGACATCATTGAGTTCCAGATCAGACTGTGCATCGAAGCCGGAACTTCCAATTTGGTAAACCGCTGCCAATTAGAGAGTCGATAATTCGTGGCGGCCTCGTGCAGGTCCTGCGGGATTGTCACCATTGAGTGATAGAACCCGAAAGCCATGTTCCAAACCTGTCCGGTGAACACGGTAACGATGCTAGCAAGCTCCGGCCCTAATAAGCTCCCGGGGAAAAGCGAGACGAAAAAGGCCATGAATACAGTCAGAAAACTTAACACCGGGATCGACTGCATTACATCCATGAATGGGAGAATGATTGAGCGGGCAATCGGGTTTTTTGCCGCGGCATAGCCGACCGAGAAAGTAAAAAGAAGAGAAAAACCAAACGCGATCCACATCCGAATCAGCGTACGGGCGGCGTAGTACGGGATGTTCGCCAGATCGGTAGAAATCGGCAACGGCTGGCTCGAATCGAAATGAACCACCATACCCTCGCTGGATTTTAAGATAGCCCACAGCAGACCAAGGATCGCAGCCAAGGCGACAATATCGATCCATCCCAAAGAGCGCCGGCCTTCAGGTGCGGATAACTGGGTGGCGTTAAACTTCATTCCGGGTGCTCTATGACTAGGGCAGTCAGTCTTTGCAAGTCCGAAGTTAAGGACTTCAAACTTTGCTAGGGCGAGGCCGTTAACAGTTCAAGGTTTGAAGTTCCAAGTTTGAAGTTCAAAGTTCGACACCGCGGGGCCAGGGAAGCATAGAACCAAGGAGCAGCGTAAAACTCAAAACGTAAAACCTTGAACCTAAAACGTGGAACCTTTAGCGCTCTACTTCCACGCCAAACAGAGCGCTCCGCAAACAATAAGACACACCCCCAGGCTTTCTCGCACTGAGAGCCGCTCCCCTAGGAAGAGCACCGAGATCACGATAGCGACCACGACGCTAAGCTTGTCAATCGGAGCGACCTTCGCCACTTCACCGATCTGCAATGCCCGAAAATAGCAAAGCCAGGATAGGCCGGTGGCGATCGCCGATAGCGACAAAAATAACCAGGACCGCATCGGCAACCGAAGCAAGTCGGCAGTTCGAGAAGTAGTCAGCGCAATCCCCCAAGTAATCACTACAATAATGGAGGTGCGGATCGCGGTCGCCAGATTCGAGTTGATAGAGACAACCCCGATTTTCGCGAACACGGCCGTCAACCCGGCAAATAGCGCGGACAGAAGAGCCCAGAGGAGCCACATGATGAAAGTGAAAGGTAAAAGGTGAAAAGTGAAAGGTATTTTCGCGCTCAGCAAAAACCGCGGCAAACTACAGCTCGAATTGAGTTCTTAAAACGGATTCCTGGTTGCTAAGCGGTTGCCCTCTACGCAACCGTGAAACGTCTTTCGCTAGGGGACCCCAACCTTGGGCCGCACCAAAATTTCGAGAGGCTGCTGACGTCCCTTTCACCTTTCACTTTTCACTTTTCACTTTTCACTTTTCACCATTCCCCTCCGCCGTCCCCAGCGCTGCCAGATGCATCACCTTCTCCTCCGTGGCCTCCGCTCGCGTTACTTCGCCAGTGAGCCGGCCGTGACGCATGATCAAAATACGATCGGCAAGGGCGAGTACTTCCGGTAAGTCGCTGGAGATCACTAAGATGCCCATTCCTTCGTGTACGAGTTCATCAAACAACGCGTAGATCTCCGCTTTGGTGCCGATATCGACCCCACGGGTTGGCTCGTCCACAATCAGAACGGCCGGTTGAACCGCCAACCATTTTGCCAGCAAAACCTTCTGTTGGTTTCCTCCACTAAGAAGCCCGGTTCTTTGATCAAAACTCGGGGTTCGTACTCGCAATCGATCGACATACTTGCCGATCAAATCATCCTCGGCCGCGTGATCTACGAATGGGCCCCGTGTCAACCGTCGCAGAGCGGCGCTGGAAATGTTGGTGCCTACCCCAGCTCCAAGAACCAGACCCATCGTTTTGCGATCCTCCGGAACATAGGCAATCCCCGCGTTCAAAGCGGACTTCGGTTGACGGAAAACTGCCTTCTTGCCTTTCAACCAAACTTGTCCTCGATCCGGTGGCGGCGACCCAAAAATACCTAGCGCCGTCTCGGTTCGACCGGCGCCGATCAACCCTGCCATAGCGACAATCTCTCCTCGCCTGACTTCAAAGGTAACTCCTTCATACTGCCCCTTTCGGGTCAGATCTTCGACCCGCAACACCACCTCACCCTTCGGTTCGACCACATTGCGATGAAACGCCAATAACTCGCGGCCAACCATCATCCGAACCGCCTCGGCCTCAGTCGTCTCCTCGGTCTTAATCGTCCGGACATGTTTCCCGTCGCGTAAAACGGTGAGGGCCTGGCAAAGAGAAAACACTTCCGGCAACCGGTGAGAAATGTAGAGGATCGTGACACCGTGCGCTTGAAGGTCGGCGATCACGCGAAAGAGAATCGCGGATTCGACTTCAGATAGGCTCGAGGTGGGCTCGTCCAAAATCAGTAGGCGCGGATTCCGGATCAAGCTCTTGCAGATCTCGATCAGCTGCTGCTGCGCAACCGTTAAATTCCGAATGATCGTGTCGGGATCGAAGTGGATACCGAGACGTTCGAAGACTTTGAACGTGCCCTCACGCAACTTCGCTCGATTCAAGAAAACTCCGGCCTTGCGAGGCTCGGACCCGAGAAAAATATTTTCAGCGATCGATAGGTTCTGCGCCAGATTCAATTCCTGATAAACGATGGCGACGCCTTTAGCCTGCGCCTCCGCGGGATTGGCGAACCTGACTTTTTCGCCGAAAAGCTCGAGCTCGCCAGCATCAGGTTGGTGAACACCGGCGATCACCTGCATCAAGGTGCTTTTACCCGCACCGTTTTCGCCCATGACCGCATGGATAGTTCCCTCTTCGACCTCGAAAGACACATCCTGTAACGCCTGAACGCCAGGAAAATGCTTGGAGATGCCTTGGATCTTCAGGATAGCGGGCATGGGGGTACGGGTAGCCTATCGGAGCATCAACACTCCGGGGCGGGAAGGTCAATAGTGAAAGGTGAAAAGTGAAACGTGAAGGAGTAGCTGGTCACTCTTCGCTGGTGGGGCGAGGCTCCCGACAGACCGAGCGCTATAGCGAAGCCTCTGATATTCATCCACCCATCAGCGCGGTTAGGTCTAAAGAGTCGCCGAACCCTGGCCTAGCGACAGACCACGGCTCGGCGCGCTCAACGGCCCAAGCGCACCGATAGCCGGGCAAATATCAGATGCTTCGTTTAATCGTCGGGTCCTTCGGGAGCCTCGCCCCACCAGTGACTGGTGATCCCTCACCTTTCACCTCCAGACGCCCCTCCTAGCTCCTCGATTCTAGCTCCTAGCTCCTACTTTTTCCCTTGCTTCTCTCCACAAAACTAAGAGAAAGGCTCTTTCACATGAGGTCGTACTCGCAGTATCTCCCGATTGTCTTAGGCACGCTGTTCGGAGCCAGCTCGCTGGCCATGGGCCAGGACGCGAAATCAATGCTAAAAGCGCCCGCCGTCTCCGCGATGGATCATGCCTCGGCCACTCCAAGTCCCAGTGCAACCATTTCCGAGGCTGAAAAGAGAGTCCTTGATGCCGAGAAAACCACGCTGCAGGGTGCCGCAAATAAGCTTTGTAACCAAATCCAATTCGAAGAGAACGATCTGTATCACCGTCTCAGCTTCTTAGAGAAACCGGACAGGCTGGATCCCAACACCTACGCGTCGCCCGACGAGATCAATCAATGGCGAACGCTCCTTCAACAGTTCAAAGATAAAGCCGCGAAGGTCGATGGTCTTTACCGAGGTCTCGAAAAAAACTTCGATGCCGAGATCCGAAATTCGAAAGTCACTATCGATCCGGTCATAGCGTCCAAGTTCAAATCGATCCTGCTGGGGGCATTCCCTTGGGACACCATAAACCGGAAAGGCTCGCTGCTAACGCAATACGCCGAAGACCACCAGAAACTGTTGGACTTCTATCAGAAAAACTGGGGGACGTGGCGACCGGCTGGCAAAGATGGCAAACCGGTTTTCCAATCAGCTTCTTTAACCACAGCTTATAACAAGCTTCGCGAAGATACCGTGTCCACCGGGCACCAGCTCGAACAAGAGTATATCGCCATGACTCGTTAACCCCCCAAAAAATGCGTTGCCATTCACTCATTCTCGCCGGTTTGGTTCTATTAGGTACCCAAGGTTTTGCTCAGACACCATTGCTATCGCCTTCGCTTCCCAGCGCTCGCCGGACCGTATCTCCAAACCCGTCTGGCGCTCAGAAGCCTGCAGCCTCAAAGGAGACGGAAGCGGAACAGAAAGCCAGATTCCAAGAACTCACATCGGTTCTAAAAGATCGGATCGCTGAGGCTAGCGACAAGGTGATGAGCAAAATTATTGATCAAGAAAAGGATCTCCGGTTGCGGCTTAGCTACTTCCAGAGGCAGGACCGCTTGGACCCGAACAGTTTTGCTACAAAAGAAGAAATCCAAAATTGGCAAAAGCTAGTCGATCAATTCCAAGCGAGCCGTGACAAAACCGCCAAGGTGTACGGCGATGCCAGCGAGAACCTGGAAGCCGCGCTTTTGGCTGAAAAAATAGAGCCTAAGCTTGCCGCCGCGATTCGAAAGGAAATCATCGCCACATTCCCCTGGGACGATATCGTTAAAAAAGACGACCTGCTGACGACCTACGTTGGCTACCATCGCCAGTTGCTAAGTTTTTTCGATCAAAACTGGAAGACCTGGAATTCGGCCAAACCTTACTTTGCTGATCAGAAAACCGAGGCTGATTACGAAAAGCTTTGCCAACAGATCACGTCTGCCGGCAAAGAGATCGATACCATCTATAAGAGGGACAACTTTTAGAGGATTAGTAGGGCAAAAAACTCGGCGCGCTGAGGACTCTGTTGCTCTGTTAGTCCGCGCCCATCCTGAGCCGCAGTTCCTTCGCCATCGAGCGAGACGCGACACCCTTGGAGCGCTGCCTCGCTTGCGAGGCCGTGGTGAGCAGGGGAAATCGTGAGGTAGGCACTTTCTCTAGCTACTCTCTATGACGCGAGTTCGAGAATTACGTACACACGAAAGAGTGTTGCCGACGATGCGCATTCCACATGGTCTTGCCTGCTCACCACGGCCTCGCAAGCGAGGCAGCGCTCCACGGGTGCCTCCGCTTAATCTTCTGGCGGAATTGGAAACAGAAAACAGGTGGTGGTGCCGTGGGCATAAAGCTTTCCCAGGCCATCAACGAGTTTCCCTTCGGCAGTTCCGGTCCGTGACCCGGTATGCAGAGAGGTCCCAACCACCCACAAGGGTCCAGTGGCGGCGGTTACCGGTCTCACAAAATTGACTTTGGTTTCGATCGAGGTCTGCCCTAGTCCGGGGCCCAACGTCGAGTAAATCGCCAACCCCATGCAAGAATCGAGCACGGTCAGGGAATAGCCACCATGCACGATTCCCATGGCATTGTAGAACTGTTCGGTGGCCTCGCACGTTAAAGTCACTCTTCCCAGTGCTACCTCTGCTATTCGCATGGGGATCACTGCCGCCATCGGCGGCAGAGGCAAATGCCCATCCCGCATCGCCTTCAGTACCTCGAGACCCGGTTTTTCCCGCACGATAGCAGGCGGTAACAGTCCTATTTTTGCACCACTAGGCTTTTCCACCACAGCAACTTAGCACAGTTCACCGTTTGGCGTTCACCGTTCACCGTTTGGCGTTTGGCGTTTGGCGAGAAACAACACGTTTAGACGCACTACGGATGGGAATTATGGAGCAAATGGGACTTATGTGGTTGCCGGAGTTCGAACGGCGAACTGTGAACGCCGAACGCCGAGCGCCTTAAACAGCTTGTCAAGCGAACTTTCCTTACGCATTTTAGAGTGAAAGCATTACCTAACCTATGCAGGTGCCTCTCCATGTTCCCCTCGAAGGCCCGACTGAAAAGAAGGGTTTTTTTATTAACGGTTCGATCGTTGCCATTGCCGAAGTCGTCCTAGTCTTCTTAGCATTGGGTTCGATCTTCACAGTCGCGCTCACGCGGCTAAGCGGCGGTTCAGTCGAAGGCGGTTCCGTTTCGGCTGCTCCGATTACCATCGGTTTAGTGACAGGGTTTGTCCTGCTCCTAGTTGTTCTACTGATTCTTCGCGGATTCCGACTCCTCCGTTCCGATCAAGCGCTGGTTCTGTCCTCTGGCGGACGTTACCTCGGCACGATTCGCGGTGGCGGCCTGATCTGGACAAACCCTTTCATTTCTCGCCGCAAAGTCGCGCTACATACCCACAGAAGCACGGTTCAACACCCGTTTGCCGGTATGCATTCGGCGACCGCGGACGTCTCCTGGAAGGTCACGGACACCTCCAAGGCGATCAACGTGGCCCATTACGATCAGAGCGTAAAACAGGCCATCGAGGATAGCCTCAGCGAAGTGGGAGCAAACGCGAGCCCAGACCAATTTAATACAGCGTTGACTCAACACCTCGGCGAAATCGGGGTGACCTCAACAAAGGTAGAAGTCAAATCGGGCCGCATCGCCCTATAAATCCGCTTGTGCCGCTTTCCAGGCGCGGTTGATACCCGTGCCTCCGGAATTGAAAGTAATCAGTAGTCGGTATCCAGTAATCAGTGGCGTGAAAGCCGGCCGGCAGTCATCTCTGATTACTGACACACTGATTACTGATTACTTCTCTCTCACAGGACATCATCATGAAGTTTAAACTCTTTCTTCTTGGACTCGCGGCGCTGGTACAAATGAGCTGTAGCCAGACCGAGGTCGGTAACACCACCGGACAGCCTCAATCAGCTGGTGAACCGCAAGACAGCGGTCCCATGCCCGTGGAGAATGGCTTGAGCGGCCGGCCCCTCGGCGAGTCTATGCATTAAATCCGTACCATTTGACCAGATCCTTCTTGGTTTTTACGGGATAGGTAACGGTCTGCTCTAAGACCGAGTCTTGACCGTTCAGATCCGTGATCGTGAAACGAAACGTCCGTCTCGCGGGTGTGTTATCGAATAGCCAGGGAAGCGCGCTTGCGCTCGGTTCTATTGCCCCCGTGTAACCAGTCCAAGCGCCCCCTTGTACTTGCGGTGCTTGATCATTAACGAGAGAAACCGGGGCTCCCTCCGTTACATCTTCGATTCGGATCGATCGCAGTTGCACCGGCTGTTTCAATTTCAGACCAAAGGTCCAGCGGGCATACTTCTGGTTATCTAAAAGGATTGCAGAAAGTTCCACGGTAGTGACTGCAAACCGCTCATTTTGGACTGGGGCGTAGGCAGGGCGGCCTTGACCGCCTTCAGCCGCGCCCCCAGCACCGCTGGAACTTGACCCACAACCCGTGGTCAACGCCGTTAACACCGTCAACGCTGTGATCGCCGTCAACGGCAGGAGGCGTCTGATCGCGCTAATGAAACTGATCCGGTTGTTCCCGGCGGTCCCGGTTCCTGCGGCATTCTGTTCGCACTCGTCCGTCCTTGCTTGCTCGTTCATCCTTATGAAGGCTGGCCAAAGATTTCCTTGAAGAACAGCTGCATTTGAGCCCAGGCCCGGGTAGCCACCTCCGGGTCATAACCAACGCCATCCAGACCGTCAGCTCGTGCTTTGTCTGCATCCGGGTTCATAAATGCATGAACCGCACCGGAATAACTGAGAAACTGGTAATCGAACTTGCCCTCATCCATTGATTTTATAAATGCCGTTCGCGCCGCTTGGGGCACCAGTGGGTCCAGTTCACCTTGAAGAATCAGAAATTTTGCCTGGTTCTTTTTGGCAGCATCGGCCGATGCCGGTATGAGCGCACCATGGAAACTGACAACCCCCTTAAGCGGGGCGCCGCTATATGCGAGTACTTGTGAGCAGGCGCCACCAAAACAAAAGCCGATCGCGGCCACTTTAGAATCATCAACGAAGCCTGTTTTTATTAGCTGATCATAGGCCGCTTGTGCCCGCTCGCCCATAACCGGCTTTCCCGCGAC
>Ga0210405_10003756_pt1 | contig 14645 bp, 16 predicted proteins | sample IncBWH11MmetaG_FD_155492 | JGI IMG/M metagenome (GOLD analysis project Ga0210405, IMG submission 155492) | Forest soil microbial communities from Barre Woods Harvard Forest LTER site, Petersham, Massachusetts, United States - Inc-BW-H-11-M | ecosystem: Environmental > Terrestrial > Soil >... | reverse complement strand
CCGCGGATTACGGTGCAGCATTCAGATTTTTCATATTTGCGTTGGTATCTTGTGGTTGTCATGATTTCTTGCTGGGGTTGGCTCTTTTACACGGTTCTTGTGGCGTTGCGGTGATACCGTCGACCGAAAGGAGCCACCTAAGTCTTATTCAGGTTTTCCGAGTCCGGTAGGGTACTAGCTCCTGGTCGGCAAACCGGAAACATGGGTACTAGCCGCCACTTTTCCGATTCCGCGTTAAGGACTTGACGACAGGGTGCCCTTAGAACCATGCTCGCTTCTTCGCGAGGTGCGTTTGATGCCGGGTTGGAGAAGGATTATCGTTGGTGATGCCTTCCGTCTACCCTCACGTGATATCAATTACTATCGAGACATATTCTTGATCTCGCTGTTCCTGCTCTTCGCCGTGGCCGGTGTATTCAAACTGCTCAACCATCAATGGGTCGTCGGATCGGAGTTCATTGGCATCGCTCTGTGCGCGCTTCTGTTTGCCCGCGAGCGCCTCTTACTTGTTTTTGGTGCTGTGGGCTTCTGTGCCGTCCGATTTTCAATCGTTATTATGCTGACCTAGTATCCACTTCTCCGCGTTAATCAGCTCGTTAGTCCCGACGATTCTCTTTCATGCTGCACAGGCGCTCTTCAATTTAATACCAAACTTGAGAATATGGTTCTGCTTCAGACCATTTCTGAGTGGATTCCGCGCAAAACAGCAGCTTGCCATTCGAAGTTAGCCGGAATCGCAGCTCGGCCACTGTGGAATGGAAAAAATGGCCAAAAGGGGGCGCTTCGGTGCATACTAGTGTGTGGCTGGGTGGGGAAACAGAGATTTTCATTGACATTCGTTCCTTTCTCCGCGCAACTTGTCTCTCATGCTTGTCTACGGCAGAAGAACACATATCCGCCGCTGTTTTTCCTCAAGGCAATTTCCCAGCTCCAGTTGAATCGTAAGTGACCGATATTGCTTTCAAACGGAATCTATGACCCATAGTTTCTCCCACTGGTAACGAATCACAAACCGTACATTCCATGTACGGTAAGAAAAGGGGCCATCACCGGTGAACACGTCTCAAATTTTGCAAGCATGGGGCAAAATCCTTACGGGTGAACAACCCGCTATTTCGATAGAAATCACCAAAGAATGCCCTTTGAAATGTCCTGGATGTTACGCGTATGACAGCGCGCATCTGGGTGGAGGACAAACCTTGCGGGACCTGAACGATCGGCGGGGGCAGGCGCTGGTAGATGGAGTGCTTGAAGTTGTCGATCGGCTCAAGCCTTTGCACCTATCTATCGTGGGTGGTGACCCGCTGGTGCGGTACCGTGAACTGGAATTGATGATTCCTCCCCTGCTGGCGCGCGGAGTACATGTGCAGATTGTGACCAGCGCCTTCCGCAAAATGGGGCCTACGTGGGCAAGCCTGGAGCGGCTGCACATAGCTGTGTCCATCGACGGGTTGCAACCCGAGCATGATGCCCGGCGGGCTCCAGCAACCTACGACAGGATTTTAAGAAACATTGTGGGGCAGAGGATTACAGTTCATTGCACAGTCACAGGTCAAATGATGAAGAGGCCAGGATACCTATCCGAATTCTTGGAATTCTGGACACCTCGGCCAGAGGTCAAGAAGGTATGGTTCAGCCTGTTCACGCCCCAAGTGGGAGATGAAATGCCGGAAATCCTCAGCGCGGAGGAGCGCCAACAGGCCATTGAGGACATGGTGCAATTGCGAAAGCAATATCCAAAGCTGGACATGGCGGAGGCGTTGATTCGGCAGTTTGCGTCACCGCCACACAGTCCACAGGATTGTGTATTCGCGCTCACGACTCAGACCTTGTCGGCGGACTTGGAGACCAAGATCACGCCTTGCCAGTTTGGCGGAAATCCTGATTGCGCATCCTGCGGATGCATTGCATCCATGTACTTGACAGCAGTAGCTGCCCATAAATTGGGAGGAATACTCTCGGTCGGGAGCATATTCAAAGCCTCCATCAAGATTGGCCAGACTAGAGCGAGGTATAGGGGGAAGTACGGCGGTAACTCGCAAACCAAGGACCCAATGCGAATATTGCAAGGAAGAGAAGCAAGTTGCGGCAGCCTGGAACAAAGGACGAAATAGCGTGTGAAGAAGTCAGTCCAATCTTCGGCTACTCGACATGATAAAGAGCTCGCCTGCTTTCGCGAGCTATCCGCACGAGTCGGCAGCGATCCGTTGCTGGTGCAGGCGAGTAACGGGAACACATCCCTAAAGCTCGATGGAATTCTATGGATAAAAGCGTCCGGCAAATGGCTCGCTCGCGCAAATCAGGACGAGGTGCTCGTGCCGGTGGAACTGGCGGAAGTCAGGGAGGCGATCGAGCACGGCAGAGACATTGGGCAATGCCGTGTTTCAAAGAGCGAGATGCGTCCTTCCATTGAAACCGTCATGCACGCCCTACTTTCTCAGCGTGTAGTCATCCATGTGCACTCGATCAACTCAATTGCGTGGGCAATCCGTCTGGATGGACCCAAGCAACTGAAAACACGGCTCGACGGTCTGCACTGGCAATGGATTCCGTACGCGGCATCCGGGATTCCACTGGCCCGAGAAATTGAAAAAGCAGTCGCCAAGGCGAAGGAGACCGACGTTTTTGTACTTGGCAACCACGGATTGGTCGTCTGTGGAGATGACTGCGTTACGGCCGAGAAGTTGCTGTGGAAGGTGGAACGACGGCTTGCGGTTACCCCCCGCTCGTTCCCAAAGCCCGACACCACCGTATTGGGAATGATTGCGCGTTTCTCGAGATGGCAATTGCCCGATTTCGATCCGTTGCATGCGCTAGCTACCGATTTGGTGTCGCTGAGGATTCTAAAAGGAGGAGTGCTGTATCCATGCCAGGCTATTTTTCTGGGCCAGAAGATGCCTCTAGTGCCGGCAACGGTTGCCGTCTCGAAGTTCAGAGAGTGTTTGCGCGGCAATGACGGTCCGTTTGTAGTCTTTGAAACACGCGGGATGATGCTGAACGAGAGGATAACCACCGCACAGCGTGCCACTTTGCTTGGCCTTGTGGAAGTAATACAGCGAACCGAGGAATCCGCACGTGTCCGCTACCTGAACAGGATGGAAGTAGAGAAGGTACTGAACTACGGCGCGCATGGATACAAAGATGAAGTGATCGGCGGCGTGACGGACTCAATCAACATTCCAACCGTGAATGTCCAATAATCACGTTTCTCCGTTCATACACAGTGTCCAAAGGCCTAAAGACGACTTCGGCCACTCGGATCTAAGCGTCGGATCACGCGGCTAAGTCTGATAAGTTAATCAGAGTTAAGCTGCTCTCCATTCGCTCTGTTCGCCAAAGCTTTTTAGCGCAGAGGGGTCTAACTGTCGGAATAAGCCCGTTGAGTGCAGTCCGTCCTCGAGACGGCAATGCAGTTTAGAGAATCGCAGTCGTGGCGTTTTAGTAGGCTGGGTCGGAAAAAAGAACAACTGAAGAGCAGGGAAGACAGTTGGTTTAGAATGATCCCGTGGGGGAAGAGCAGGTTGAAGCGAATCGGATTTTTTCTTGCCGCAGTTGCACTGGCGGGGATTTGCAGAGCCACGTTTCTGCATGCTGGTCAAGCCGCTAACGGCTTTGTGCACGTACAGGGCAAGTATTTGATGTCGCCCGACGGATCCAGGCTTATCCTTCGCGGCGCCAATTTGGGCAACTGGCTCGTACCCGAAGGCTATATGTTCGGCTTCAAAGGAGGTCCACAGTCTCCACGGGAGATCGAGACCTTTGTCAACGAGTTAATCGGCCCCGCGGAAGCGGAACGGTTTTGGCGGGAGTACCGGGAACGGTACATCACAGAAGACGATATGCGTTTCATTGCCAGGACCGGAATCAACTCCATTCGCATTCCCCTGCACTACAAGTTCTTCCTCTCTGACCAGGGAGAGGGATTCCGACTGCTCGATCAAGTCGTTGGCTGGGCTGCAAAGTACCACCTTTACGTCATCCTTGATCTGCATTGCGCGCCCGGCGGACAGACCGGCTCGAACATTGATGACAGCTGGGGTTATCCGTGGCTTTACGAGTCGGAGGCAGATCAAGAATTGACGATAGAGGTATGGAAGAGGATCGCCAGCCATTACAGGAGCAACACCACCGTAATCGGATACGATCTGCTCAACGAGCCCATTCCGCATTTCCCGGAATTGCGGAAATACAATGCGAAGCTTGAGCCGCTCTATAAGCGGATTACGGCTGGGATCCGTACTGTAGACCAGAACCATATCGTCATTCTCGGCGGCGCGCAATGGGACTCCAACTTCGACGTATTTGGCGCTCCGTTCGACACGAACCTGGTTTATGCCTTTCACAAATACTGGACCGACCCCACGGAAGCGGTAATCCAGCCATATCTTGATTTCCGTGATCGCTATAACGTTCCCATCTGGCTGGGAGAGTTTGGTGAAAACACAGAGGCGTGGACCCGGCAGTTTGTGAAGGTGGTGGAAAAAGAGGAGGTGGGTTGGGCGTTTTGGCCATACAAGAAAATGGATTCAGGTTCCTCGTTTGTCAGTTGGTCCAAACCGCCGTATTGGGATGAAATAGTGGCCTTTGGAAAAGTACCCGACAATACCGGTGGGACGGAGAAGCGGATCTCGGTTCGTCCGAGTTTGGAACATGCACGGGCAGCCTTTTCGGGTTTGTTGGAAAGAATTGAACTCAGAGCTTGCACCATAAGCTCAGGTGAGCTGGATGCGCTGGGTCTCAAGGTCCCTGAAACAAAAGGGGCTGGATCTGCCGAGCAGTAAGCCGTCATTTCACGCTATCGGTCGCGGCCCACTCCACGCCGCGCACAAAAGTAGTGGCGAAGCCGGGCATTTCCATGGCTTTCACGTCGTGACCAAGAGCTGTATAGAAGGTTCTGCCTTTCCCGTAGTGAACCGTCCAGAGCACGGGTTCGTCCTTGCCTGTTGCGTTCATGTCAAGCTGTGGCATTTTGCCCGGCGCAGGAGAGGCTGCCTTGTCTTGGCTAATAGGGCCGGAGACCTTGCCGGCTGCGGGTTCGGGCGTGTTGCTCGGATCGTCATAGGCAGTCGCAAGTATGTGTACGTTCCGAGCCATGTGGATGTGGTGATACAGCTCGTCGTCAGCCTCGAACTCCGAATCCAGGCCAGCGGTGATTGGATTGTCGCGGTCCACAATCTTGACTTGAAACTTGTGGCGCGGAGCATGCCCCGAAACCGGGGGCGTGTCGGACCACACTCCGCCGATCATTTGCTTAAATTCCGGCCATGATGATTCTGATATATCGGTAGGCTTGCTATTCTCGCCGAGCACTACCAAACCACTAAACGCCCAGTTTGCGCCGTGCACTCCGACCAGACCCTTTCCCGAGCGCACAAAATTCTCGAGCGCCTTCTCGGCAACCCTCCCCAGACGAGGCCCGTTGTAATTGAGGATGACGACGTCGTAGGGCGCCAACGTAGCTGATGTCATTCCGGCGGGTTCCTCATTGACTCTTACGTCGAAGCGTTCGGTCTTCAGGAGCAACGTGCCCAGCAAGGGAGTTGTTGCGCGCCAGTCATGATTGTTCTGGCCGGTCAGAATCAGCGCCCGGATTGCACCTGGCTTGAATAGAGAAGCTCGCTCGGCTGTGCTGTTCTGGCCGCTCGAAACCGCGACCGGAAGCAGGAGAAGCGCGATGCAAACGGAAACAATCTTCATTGGTTTCATCCGCGCCGTCCCTTGAGGATGCTGGCACTAACGCTCAGGAAGGGCGAACGCAAAGAGTTTCCCACCCGCCGCGAGCAATAAGTACTGCCTATGATCCAGTTCGTAGGTAACCGGAGCGTTAAACATGTTTTGGTTCAAGCTAACGTGCCAAATCGTTCGGCCAGTCCGCGGATCGAGGGCCAGTGCATTACCGGATCCATCACCAGCAAAAACAAGGCGTCCCGCGGTGCTCAAAAGCCCGGATACCGCGCCTATGCCAGTCGGGTGGTCCCAGACGACCTTTCCGGTCTTGCAGTCAATCGCCGCAATCGACGAAGGTCCCCGCCGAACGGTCTTGTCAACTCCGCCCCAGGCTTCAGGTTTGGAACTGACATCTGTTAAATAGTAGACCGCAACAGACCGGGTTACACGGACATAAAAGAAACCTGTCTCGGGATCGAAACTCGGCGGGAACCAATTGGTGGCGCCTTCCTCCGAGGGAATCACGAGCGCCCCAGCTGGTTGCGGATCCTTATTCGGATCGCGGATCGGCCGACCTTGAGTATCCAACCCCTTGGCCCAGTTATTCGGTACGAACGGAGTGGTAAGAATGTTCTGACCGGTGGTGCGATCTAGGACAAAGAAATAGCCATTACGGTTGGCCTGAGCAAGCAACCTCCGTTTGTGCCCGTCGAGTACGGAATCAAAAAGAACCGGCGTCTCCGCCGAGTCCCAATCGTGGGTATCATGAGGCGTGGTCTGGTAAAACCACTGCATCTTGCCCGAATCCGGATTGAGCGCAATGATGGAATCGGTCCAGAGATTGTCGCCGAGCCGGCCTTGGCCAGCCATCACAGGCTGTGGATTGGCCGTCCCGAAGTAGAAGAGGTTCAATTCGGGATCGTAGGTTCCCGGTATCCAGATGGCGCCGCCACCATGGCTTCGCGCCTCATCATTCGGCCAGGTTTCGGCGCCGGGCTCGCCGGGATCTGGAGTGGAATACCACCGCCACTGCAACTTTCCTGTTTCCGGATCATACGAGTCCAGGTAACCACGGTTGTCTGTGGATTCGATACTGGGACTAACAAGTACGTGATCCCGAACTACGACAGGAGCAACGCTTGAAAAATAATCCAGCTTCAGGTCAGCGATTTCGGTGCGCCAGCGCTCTTTCCCAGTGGCGGCATCCAGAGACACCAGATAATTGTCCGGGGTGACCAGGAACAGCCATTTGCCGTACATGGCTATCCCGCGGTGCCCGATGTGTGTCCCGCCGCGGCTCTTATTCTCCCAATGCCAAATCAAGCGGCCGGTCCGCGCATCGAGTGCCCAGGCTTTATCGGGAACAGAAATATAGATAACGCCATCAACTACAAGAGGAGTCGCCTTGATTGGATCGTTTCCAGAGTCCAAGGTCCAAACAAGCCCTAAATTCCGGACGTTGGCAGCCCTAATCTGAGACAGTTGGCTGAAGCGACGCCCGGAATAGTCGCCGTTATATGTGGGCCAGGAAGAGCCCAAGGGATTCAGAAGGTCTCGTGGATCCAGATTTTGGGCGGTTGCAGACTGCAATGAAAGGACCGCGAAAAGTAATAGAAAAAGGGTCCTCACTTCAAGGTCTCCAGAAAGGTTGTTACATCGTGCATATCCGTATCGCTCAGTTGCTCGAGCAACTTCCGATGGCCATCGAGGGGATCCTGGATCTCCACTTTGGTTCTCGAATTAAGCGTGAAGCTACGGTAATTTCCCTGTGAGTCATATAGCGACACACTGAATTCATCGAGATGCTTTAGCTTCCCGGTATATTTCTGGCCGATGGAGAGGGTGATGGTCACGATCACATCCGCCGATTGCCTGCCAGGATCAAGCCATCGTTGTTGCAATTCGCCGCCTTGGTATTTTGATGCGATTCCGGCCAGATCGTGGCTGGCTGCATGACAAGCGGCACAATGCGATTGGAAATAGGCCTTTCCGGCCAACGGATCGCCGATTGCCACGCTAGTGACTTTGTAGGTGAAGCGCAGGCGTGCATCCTTATTTCGTTGATGGAGAAAGGCAACGAGGTCCGAGATCTGAGCGTCCCCCAGATCGAAGCCCGGCATTCCTTTGCTGGTCCGGCCCTGGTGGATTACAGGACCGATCAATTCTCCCTTCTCGTCATGGTTCACCAACACCGAGCGGAGCAGGTCCGGCCCAGAGTTGCCGCCAGTGGCCTCCTTGCCATGGCAGAACGCGCAGTTGGCGCCGTAGAGGTCCTTGCCCCGCGCTACGGCCGCAGGATCCTGGTCTGGGGGCAGGTTCGGATAAATGTTCCGGAGAGACTCGTCGATGGCTCCTGCGTTTGCGGGTTCCGAAGCGGTAGCGTTCGGTTCCTTCTTTTCCTGCGCAGTTGACCGGGCCGGGCAGAAGATCAAGCTCGCGAGGAATCCGCACAGAATGATATCTGTTAAGTGTAGCGCCTTTGTTTTCGCGGAGCTGGTGTGGAGATTTGAAAGAAGAGGGTTTTCCTTAAACATGTTCAACCCTTCTGCAGGAGATTTCTTAGGTGCGACAAGCTCCTCTCCGCCTGGAGGGATGTTCCACATTCAACCGACAAGACCCCTTTGTAATTACCCGCGCGGAGGATGGAAATCACGCGTCCCCAATCGACGACGCCATCGCCACACGCACAACCAACGGGTGTGCCGGTGACTTTGCCTTTCTCAGCCTCCGCCTGCGTTAGCGCGATGTCCTTCGCATGAACGTGGACCAGCTTCGGAAGCACGCTCTGCAAACCGGCGTAAGGGTCAGCGCCACCAAGAAAGGCGTTGCCAGTATCGTAGTTCACCCTGAGCATCGGGGAGTCCACCAGGTTGGCAATGCGAAGCAGCCCCTCCGTCGTTCTTGAAATGCTCTGGTGGGGTTCGATCCCGATGAAAATGCCGTGCCGCTCCGCCACCTGAAGAACTTTCTTCAGGGTGTATTTCATGACTTCGAAACACTCTCGATCATCAAGCCACTCTGGGCGAATCCCCTCGTCAGTCGCCAGAACGGGCGCGCCAATCGCTGCGGCGAAGCGGACCGCCTTTTCAAGGTAGGGCACGCTGATCTCCGGTCGCATGAGAGGGCAATGAGAAGAAAGTCCCGAAGGCCGCACCGCATAGCGATCCAGGATGTCTTTCATTTCCAGCGGATCGTTTTCCATCGAGAAGGAATGAAAATATCCGGCTTCGCTGAGTAATTCCCGGCCGTTGTGCACCATGGGCTCCACCCACTTGTAGCCGAGGGCCGCAGCTCGCCGGACTCCTTCCTCAAAGGATTTGTCCTCAGAACGGATGAACTCCATGTTCACGCCGATCTCAATCTGCATAGGTCCTCCTGACCAGCCGGAGTTTTTGTCCAGGGAAACTGAGAGAGTTTTATATCACCGATCGGCCGGCTTTTTTGAACCAACCCTAAAGAGAGTTCTCGGCAGTTTGGAAACCAAGGAAATTGCGGCTAGTCGCGATTTCGTCGGCGAATTCGTTTGGCGACTTCTCCCCGAGAGTCGCTCCCGAGAACATCACAATTAGTACGAAGAATCAACGCACAATGGCTCAGGGTGTTCCGTTGAGCCGCCGCCGCCGAATCGCAAGTGCGCTTGCAGAGGGTGAGAGCGCACGACTTATATAGACTTCTCCACCATAGTCAGCACGCAAGCGGGTGATTATTCCTGTCGCTAGAAATCCTTCCATTTCGGGATTACTTCAAATCAGTCGGAATCTTCCCCGTGAGCAGGAGTTCGCCCAATCCATTGGCCATAACTCTCACAGGAGATTCTTCCACATTGGAGAGAACGACAACGAACGCCTTTTCTTCGGGGTAACGAATTTCAAATGCCGCAAATCCTGGGTCTGAGCCTTCGTGATATTCCTTGGTTCTATTTTTGTTCTCAATGAACCAGCCGAATCCGTAGTTTCCAGGGGAGGAGGGAGAAAACATCAAATCCAGGGATTTTCGATTCAGCAATTTCTCCCCATTGAGAGCTTCGTTCCAACGAAGCAGATCGGAGGCGGTCGAATAAACACCGCCAGCCCCAATCTCCAGGCTCCTATCGAAATAGTCTCGGTGATGCAGAGACTGCCCGTCCCTAGTGTATCCTTCCGCCATCTGGGGAATAACTGCCAACGTCGGAGCGAAGCCAGAAGCATTCATTCCCAAGGGCTGGAAAATCTGGTGGTTCAGGAAGTCCGCATACGATTGTCCGGAAACCGTCTCGATGATGAAAGCGAGCAGATAATACTCTGTGTTCGTGTAAGCCCAATCCGTCCCTGGCTTGAACTTCAGTGGCCTGGAAGAAAAGGTAGCAATCAACTCGTCCAGCGTGTACGGTACGCATATTCCCTTATTGAAATCATGGAGCTCGTTGTTTGGCAGCCCAGACGTGTGAGTAACCAATTCTTTGACTGTAATTTCTTTCCACGATTCGGGAGCGTGCGGATAGTACCGAGTTATGGGAGCATCGAGATCGATTTTTCCCGCCTGCGCGAGGAGCAAGATCGCTGTTCCCGTGAACTGTTTGGTCAGAGATGCCAACTCGAATTTCGTATCCGGAGTATTTGCAATACCCCACCCTTCGAGAGCGTTGCCATACCCTTTCTGGAACAACATGTGTCCGTTCCTCGCCACCAGAACGACTCCCTGAAAGCCTTTTTGTTTTGCAAAAGTGGTGACGAACTGATCTGCATCGGCCTGAAAGGATTGCGAGTGGGCACTGATCGTGACAACCAAAGTTAGCCATGCCAGCAGGCTAAACTTTCCTGATGTGTTCGGGAGCACGGCGGCGTCACCTCCGGGAAATTACGTCGGCTGAAAGCTTACTCTCTTCGGAAAGCAACGTAGAGAAAATGCGGCGCGGCGTGGGACCTGCAGCGCGGTTGCTGGCCAAAGCCTCGGTGATTCGAGTTATCGGACAAATGCCGGCATGTGTTAAAGCAAATTTCTAACTGCTGGACGAAGGTCCAGAACTGAGAGTAGCATTTCGGAAATGCCCTACGAATTTACAGAGTGGGAAGCCCACCATGCATATTGAAAGTAAGCCATCGCTCAGCTCCAGGCAATCGAGAGCTCGGAATATGGTTTGCCTTCCTCGATCGGCGTAGTGAAATAAATGACCGCGTCTTTGGCTCCGGAAATCTCCAGCGCTTTATTGAAAAACCCGATAATCGCAAATCCTATGATGCGGTGCTGCTTTTCAAATCCCGTATATTTAACCAATGCCTTCTGGGGTTCCGGCAGCTGCACTTCGACGGAGACTCCCTGAAAGTGTGTCGCGTGAACGGCTGCGATTCGCTCGATCACAAATTCAGGCGAACCTGCTTTCACAAACGCTTTGTAGATTCCACGAAGCTGTCTCTCGTTTACTGCCTCCGCGCCGCGCGTGACCATCTCTTCGTTTCCATTCGCGAGAACACGAACTTCGACCTCGAGAAAGCGCGCAAAGAAATCGAGCGAGTACCAGGAAGAAGTGAAGATTTCGCCTTCGCAGATCTTGCGAGTCTCTTCGTCCAGAAACCCGAGGATTTTTTGGAAAGCGGCCTCGCCGGCGCGCGTCTTGATTTGGGTAATGGCTTCCTTAATTCCGGACCCCTTGATCAGAACCATGCCAGCGCTCCTTAGAAGGCGAGCTTAGAAGTGGCCCTGTTTTGACTTTACTCTATTTGCCGGTAGAGGAAGGAGCTGCTTGCCCTAATGTAAACTTGTGGCCAGTTCCTGGTCGAGGTGGAAATTCATCAAGAGCCGACCAGACACATCCTGAATGTCCCGAAGCTGTTGAATTGGTTAAGCAAGATACGGTTCGTCCAGGACAGCAAACGCGGAAAGAGAAGCTGCGGAAATTGCTCGGAACACGATAATGACCAGGCAGGTTGTTCTAGTACCCGCTTCGGCAGTAATTCATGAATGAGGTATTGGGGATTCGTCGACCCGCAAGAGTAGAGGGTTAATAGCCCAGCGCCTTCATCCTTCGCTGCATCTCTTCCGGCGCCACTTCCTCCTTGAGCGTCGCAATAGTCCACACGTTCCCGAAAGGGTCCGCGACCCGCCCCTCTCGGGAACCGAAGAACATGTCCGTCATCGGCATGATTTCCTTCGCGCCAGTGTCAACCGCCCTCTTGAACAACTGGTCCGAGTCTTCGACGTAGATTTGCGCGACCAGCCCGTGTGCAGGCCAGCCTTCCATCGATTCGCCGATATTTAGGACCGAGTCCCCCAGCTTAAGCTCACAATGCGTAATCTTTCCGTTCGACATTGTTAAGCGATAGGTCTCAGTGGCGCCGAATGCCTTCTTCAAGAACGCCACGACTTGCTCTGCGTCATCTGCAACAATGTTTGGAGTTATCGTATGAAACCCTTTAGGAACCCATCGCGTGCTCATGTTAATTGAACTCCTCTTAAGATCACTTCACATCGATGACTGTCTCCCGCCCTGTGCCGAGCGGATTTTGACCAGTCAGACGGCAATCAGCGATGCGGCAGCAGGCGCATTTTGATTCCACGAAAGGTGGAAGGTACAAGGCGGAGTGGAAGCTCCGCCTTTTGAAGCTAGGCGTGGGCCGGGCTGGCCTTGCCATGATCTTCGATATGAGCCTTGGCTGCTTCCGCAGCATGGTGCTGCGCGTGCTCGTGGTGGCCGCGGGCTAGGTGGGCATGATGTGCTGCTGTCTCGTGCTTTCCTGCTTCGTGGTGTTTAGCGGCTTCCTTGTGGTGCCTGGCCGCATCTTCGTGATGCTCTGCTGCCTTGTGATGATGCTCTGCTGCCATTCTTGACACAACTTTCCTCCCATTAGGTTCGTTGAATGCAACCCAGTGAAATTCGCGACAACGAGGGAACTGTCACACTCGGTTGTTGGCCTACTGTTACTCTCGCGTGACAAAGACATGAATGAGTTTTCCTGGTCTTGACGATCATCACTGCCTAACTGAATTTTGGGCTCAATTCCACACATTATAAGAGGGCGCCCCTTTGGAGTAGGTTTTGAGTGCTGGCTCATACCCTACAAGAAAGGAACACCCTCATGAGTAGCACTAAATATATCGGTATGGACGTACACACGGAAAGCATTTCTACTGCCGTGAGGAACTCCGTCGGCAAGCTAGTGATGGAATGCGTCATCGAGACCAAGGCGAGCACTATCCTGCAGTTCATCGACGGGCTGCGCGGAGATTTGCGCGCACCTTTGAAGGAGGAACCTGGGCGGCCTGGCTACGCGGAGAGCCATGGAACACCTTCCTGTACGGACAACAATCCAAGTCCTGTACGGGTTTCCCGAACGGCAATCCGCTGTCAACAAAACATGGCGATCTCAAGGCACCAGATGTTGGACCAGAAAGCGCTTTCGCGTTGCGGAATTATTTGGCTATGTTATGAAACGGTCGCTGAAAGCCTCCGCCACGGCCTCGAGAGCCTTGAAATCCAATTTCTTCAGGCTATCCACCTGACGTTGGTCTACCTTTAGACCCGCTTCCCTGAAAGCGTTGGCGGGATCTTTTTTGAGTTCATCCCAGAAAGCCTTATTGTGAACAGCTCTGGCAAAAAGTTCCTCGACGGTCATAGAGCACCCCTTCCTTGTTTCTTGAAGCAAGCGATTAGACCTGGAGCCCAGTAGTCCCTAAGCTACGCCCGTGGAAGCCCCGAGCGCAACCACCGCTTCGACCTGATAATCGGCGTGATTTGATTTCCCCGGAGAGCGCTGGTCTCTCGCCGGTTTGCCATTCGTTGATGAATTAGAGCGGATTTGGCGCCGTGTTACTCAGCACTGCGATTCGAAACATGTCCTAGTCAGAAGCTCGAGCGGTGGATGCTTCCGTGATGCGCGCGACATCCTTGAGAATCTGGAAAGCCGCTCCGATTCCAGTCTTCATCCGTTCCAATATCGTTTCCCGCAAATCAAGATAACGGACAATATCCGGACTATTCAGCGGCGGAGCCAGATGGCGCAATGCTTCAAGCTCGTGTTGCAAGGTCGCGATTCCCCGCTGAAATCCCTCGTGGATTACCCAGGCCTCGATCGTCTTGAGACCTTGGTGACGTCTCGCCTCAGTCAGGAAATGCGACGTTTTGCCGTGGCGAAGATCGTCATGCCAATCGAACAAATCGTCTTCCATCTGCGACCACCGAGCCAGCGTCAACGCGAATTTTTCCCAGTATTGCAGCCGCTCACCGGAGCCGTGGCGATAAGCCACCGCCGCCAACGGAATTCTAGCTCCCGAAAGTTTGACGACCGTGACCCGCTCAAACTCCTCTTTATCGATGTGATCCAGCTCAAATTCCCGCGTCACCGCCTCGCTGCCAGAAAACCATGCAGAGCGGAATATCTCCCAGAAGGGGTGTGCGGCGTCGAAATACTTGTGATACGTAGCCTGGAATTCCGTATGGAAAAACGCGGTTGCCGGCAGAATTTTCAACTCGACCGTGCCATGGCCATCCATCAGGTTATCGAGTAAACGAATATAGTAATAACCGTTGACTGTTGAATAGACGACGTCGGTTAGGAATTCACGGTCAGGTTCTGCAGCGAAGGTTCGGGCGGCCCAGCAAGGCAAGAGCAAGAGTGGGAACATGCGGGGCTGCAGAAAATACTCCGCCGCATCACTCTTGGGAGAGAGGTGTGACATCCATGCGCAGACATGCTCTCCCAGGAATGGAGCGCGGCGCATCAGCTCGGCTTGGATTCGTAAACAGGCGTCCTGAACCAGCTTCCGAAATTGGGCATCGTAAAGAAGCTGAGCAACATCTTCCTGGCTTGTGTTTTGGCTCATGAAGACCCACACCATGACGGAAGAGGAAGCGGATGCTAGCACTCGTGCTACCCCAGGTCAAGGTCATGGTTCTTGGTCATGGTTCTTGGTTTGTCATGGTTCTTGGGTCGCGGTTCTTGGGTTTAGTAGATCCCGGGGAGCAGGCGGTGCGTGTGCTCCGTGTAACTGTTGTACTGGGAACC
>Ga0210405_10003755_pt1 | contig 14649 bp, 15 predicted proteins | sample IncBWH11MmetaG_FD_155492 | JGI IMG/M metagenome (GOLD analysis project Ga0210405, IMG submission 155492) | Forest soil microbial communities from Barre Woods Harvard Forest LTER site, Petersham, Massachusetts, United States - Inc-BW-H-11-M | ecosystem: Environmental > Terrestrial > Soil >... | reverse complement strand
CGCACTGCAAACCGGAGTAAGGAGCGCGCCGGGGGCCCCCGCAGGACTGCCTGCGGGGCCACCGATGACCGGCGCGCCGATGGGAGGCATGCCGCCAGCCTGGGCGGCAAACGCGCCGAACGTGCCGCCGGGTTTGAACCCCGGGGCGCCGACAGCCGCTCCTACCGCACCGGGGGCGCCCGGCCTGACCGGGGGGCCGGTCCAAGCAACGGCGCCACAAGTGCCGCCAACTGCGCCGACCGCACCGACCATCCCGGCGACGGCGGTCACCGTGGGGGATACCCCTCCGCCTACCCCGCAGGCACCCGCCACACCCGTCGTTCCCTCGTCGACGGCCTATACCTCTGACTCGGTTCCAACGATGATGAGCGGACCCGCTCCCGCTCCGTACGCGGTCCCACCCGAGCCAGCGGGTCCGTTGCCCGCCTACGGCTCCGACCTGCGTCCACCGATCGTGGCATCGCCTGCGGCTCCGCCAATCGTGCCTTCGGCCCCGTCAGCGCCGATCAGCCAATCACTGTCAGCCGCGCCGGGTTCGGCGCCGGTACACCCCTCGGCCGGAGGAGGCGGTGTCGGTCAGCCCACGGCGGTGGCGCGTCAGCCCACTGCCGTGCCGACGGCGCAGACGCCACCCGGCATCGGGACCCAAGGCGTCATAGCCACCGCCGGCGGCGCGCTGGCGGGGGCGATCTCTGCCGATGCGACGGAGCGAACCCGGTTGCAGCGCCTGCTGGCGGCGGTGGCCCGTCAAGAACCCCGGCTGGCATGGGCGATTGGCGATCGCTCAGACGAGGCCACCGTGTTGGTGACCGATCTGGCCAGCGGCTGGATCCCCCCCGGTATCGAAATCCCAGCCGCCGTAACACTTCTCGAGCCAGCGCGCCGACGCGGCGAAATCGAGGCGCTGCTGGGCGAGGTCAAGCTAGTCGCCAGCTACGTACCCGGCGACTACCGTCCTGACCCCGACGCCGACGAGCCGGTGCCATCGTCGCCGCGGCCACGACACGCACCCGAAGTGGAGGAACTCAGCTGGCAGCTGAGCCAAGCCACCCACTGGCGCGATGGGCTACCGAGGCTCGCGCACACCCTGGCCAGAGCTGCCTCTCGAGGCACCGGGGTACTCGAGTCCGAAGCCGAGCAGCTGCACGAGGCACTGACCACGCTCGCCGACCGCGTGCTGGACCGCTACCCCGACGCCATCGACGCAGACCAGGTCGGCAATTGGCAGCTGCTGGCCGCCATTGAGGCCTTGGTCGCCAAGGATAAAGGCGCCGCCAATTATCACCTGGCCTGGTTTTTGGCGTGCAATACCGCCGTGCCGGAACGCGTTGCGCCATGACCGATACCGTCCCGCTGGATTAAGCACAGACAGCCGACACCGCAAGGAACAATGCCATGGATCCAAAGCTGGTAGCGATAATTGAAAATTACGCGCGCACACATGGATTGAATCTGCCGCCGCATCAGATCGTGTCCGATATGGTCGCCTCCGGCCCGTCGGGGGTCGAGCAACTGCTGGCGATGTTGGGCATGAGCGTCAACGCCGATGATCCCGCGGACAACACCCAAGCTCAGGCGGGGCAAGCCAAACGCGAAGCTGGACTCAACGCCGCCACGACGCAATTCCCCGCCAATGAGGAAAGTTCGTCCGGCAACCTCGCCGGTGTCGGCGGCAAGGACTCGATGTCAGAGTTGACCCAGTTTACGCAGGCAGCAACGGGGATCGGCCAGGGTCTGACCGGCACCCTCAACGGTCTCATGCAACCGCTTACCCAAATCGGGCAACAGATTCCGCAGCAAGGTATGCAGGCCATGCAGGCGGCGATGGGCGCGTTCCAGCATGGCGCGGGAAGCGGCGCGGCGGCCGCCGAGGCGATACCCGGCGAGGTGGCCGGTGCGGCCGGCGGACTCGGCGGTGAGGCTGCCGAGGTGGCCGGCGCCGCAGGTGGTGCGGGCGGCGGTCTGGCCGCCACGGCTCCCGCCTCAGAGCTCGGGCCGCCGCCGATTCCCTCAGCCGGTACTGTCCCGGCGTCGTCGGCCACCGTGCCACCGGTACCGGCGGCTCCACCGGATTCGGGAGGGGGGCCGAGGGGTGGAATGGCCGGCATGCCGATGATGCCTCCCGGTGCGATGGCCGGCGCCGGCGGTGCGGGGGGCGACGGCAAGACCGACACCAAACGCGTTGTGCCGCCCTCGGTAAAGAACGGCGCCCCGGTGCAGGGGCGCATCGCCAGTCCGTCGACTGCACCGGAGGTGGTGAAGCGCGTGGCGGGCAAGCCGGTCGCGGCGCGGCGAATACTCGCACCCGATCAGAAACCCGACGACGACGAAGACGGCGGCGCTGAGGGCCGCCGCGGCCTGTAGCAGCCACTATCGGGGCCGCGGTCATACTGGGCTGATGGCGGTCTTCGTCCGCAGGCTTTTCGGCATCGGCAAGCTGCCCGCCGACGTGCGCACCGAGGTCGAGGCCGAGGGGCTCATGTACCTCGCCGACTACGTCGCAGTCACCCGGCGGTTCAGCGGCACCATCCCGGGTCTGCGTTCGGCGCACAGCGTCGCCAGCTACGTCGGGTCGGTGGCACTCACCTCGCAACGAGTACTGGCAACCCTGTCGTCGCTGCCGAAACTGGCCGGCCCCACGGTCGACGTGCGTTGGGACGCACCGCAATCCGGCGCGGCGACGGCGCAGATCGCCTCGACGGGCCTGCAGGTTGATATCGATGTCAGCAGGGTGAACGAATCGTTCACCGGCCACCTGTCACTGCACTACAAAGTCGCCGTTCCCGGCGACGTCCTCGCTGGGTTACCGCGCCGATCGCTGAGCTTCGACATGCCGCCGGAATACGTTTTCCGCGCGGTCGGCGTCACCTACCGGCCGTAACGGTCAGCGGCGCAGCCAGGCCGACGACGTCGCCGACAAGTCCGGCCACGGCGGGCGACGCAGCAGAGCCAGACTGGCGAGCACCGCCGATATCAGGCCGGTGATCACCCCGATCAGCGCGATCCGATTCGCGTCGATCACCGGCACCCAGCGCGCCGTGCCGCCGTGGACGACGAACACACCGACCGGCGTTGCGGTGCCGGCGCGGACCTTGGCAACGGTGATCACCGTGCCGCCGTCCGCCGTCCGGTAGGGCTCGCCATACACGCGTCCACGAGTGCCATTGGTGGGCAATTCGTCGAGTGATTCCGGAATTTTCATGAGACCGATCCTTTTCGCCGGTTCTGATAAACCGCAGCGCTCGAAGCCAGTCTGGCAGACACGTTGGGCTCCGTTCGCCACTCCGCACACGATGGTTCCTACGATGGCTATGTGGGCGATCACGCGTTTAGTCCGCAGGAGCGGCAGGCGGTGTATCGCGTCATCTCCGAGCGACGAGACATGCGCCGGTTCGTGCCTGGCAGCACAGTGCCGGAGGAAGTCATGGCGCGGGTGCTACAGGCGGCGCATGCCGCACCCAATGTGGGTCTCATGCAGCCGTGGCGGTTCATCCGGATCACCGACGAGTCGCTACGACGACGCATCCACGCATTGGTCGACGAGGAACGTCTGCTGACCGCTCACGCACTGGGCCGACGAGAACAGGAGTTTCTGGCGCTGAAGGTCGAAGGCATCCTCGATTGCGCTGAACTGCTGGTGGTGGCGCTGTGCGACGGCAGAGACAGCTATGTCTTCGGCCGCCGAACGATGCCGCAGATGGATCTCGCGTCGGTCTCATGCGCGATCCAAAACCTTTGGCTGGCAGCGCGATCCGAAGGCCTGGGCATGGGATGGGTGTCGCTGTTCGATCCGCTCAGACTGGCGGCGTTGTTGTCCATGCCCGAAGATGCCGAGCCGGTGGCAATATTGTGTCTTGGCCCGGTACCCGAATTTCCGGATCGCCCCTCGCTGGAATTGGACGGCTGGGCGTTCGGCAGGCCGCTGCCCGAATTCGTTTCGGAGAACGGCTGGGGCAAAGAGCCGCAGCAAGCTCAGCCTGTGAGCAAAACTCCGGACAGCCAATAGAGCAGGGGTGGTAATCCCGGAGGCGGCCGGGACGCTCGGCCCATAGCCTGGCAATCGCCGTGGCCCGCGGCGGTTACGATGCCGGGGTGCAACCTCCTCCGCCAGGCTTTCCTCCGCAATGGGGCAGTTCGTCAGATGATCCTCGCGAGCACATCGAGCCAGCCTACGGTGACCAGGCGACCCCCGGAGGCTACGGCCAGCCGGCTGCTTCCAACCGCGGCCAGCAACCGCCCCACCCTGACTACGGCGCGCCGCCTCCCCCCGGACCTGGCTACCCGCCGGCCGGTTACGGTCAGCAGCCCGCGTGGGCCGGCTACGGTGCGCCCGCTATTGCCCCAACTTCCCAGCAGGCCATCAGCTGGATCACCTTTGCCGTCGTCGGGTTGCTCGGGTTGCTTGGCGCAATTCTCACGCTGACGCTGTGGATCAACATGAACAGCGCGGTCAGCCGCGCTTCGGACGTGTGTAACCGGTTCGGCGGTGAGTACTCCACGTTTTGCCGTGAGCACATCAGGCATACCGTGCCCAGCATTCCAGCGGCCCTGGTGACCTGCCTGTTCCTCATCATCGGTGCCGGCCTCGCGGCTACCGGCGGCGCCGTAATGCTCTTCCTCAAAAGGCAGATGGGGCAATTTCTGATCCTCGGCGGTGGCATCGTGATGCTGGTGCTGGCGATCGGCTGCGAAGCTCGCTACGGCGCTACCGGCCGACTCACCTATGACCTGATCGCGGGATTTGTCATCGCTGCTGTTGGTGGCCTCATGTTCATCCCCGCATTCCGGATGACCCTGGGCCTGTCGCCGAGGTTGCTCGGCGGCCCTGCACCCGGCGGATTCCCGGGCGGTGGGCCATGGCCGTATGGCCAGCCGCCACCGCCACAGCAAGGCCCGCCCGGTCCGGGCGGCTATCCCCCGCAGCACTGGTGAGTAGCAGGCGTCTAAGCCCGGGCGACACGCCCCCGCCGTAACCACCGAAACACCGCTGCCGATAACGTCGACGGGACCCGGCAAGCTGAGGAGGTGACGGTAATCGTCGACCAGGAGGCGACCGGTCAGCGGCGCGACAATGTGCTACTCGTGCACTGGCACGATCTGGGCCGGTATCTCGGTGTCTACGGTCATACCGACGTTTCGAGTCCGCGACTCGATCAGCTGGCCGGCGAGGGCATCTTGTTCACCAGAGCTCATGCCACGGCGCCGTTGTGCTCGCCGTCGCGCGGATCACTGTTCACCGGCCGCTACCCGCAGAGCAACGGACTGGTGGGCCTGGCCCACCATGGTTGGGAATACCGCTCGGGGGTTCGCACGCTGCCCCAAATCCTGTCCGAATATGGCTGGTACTCAGCTCTTTTCGGTATGCAGCACGAGACCTCCTACCCGTCGCGACTGGGTTTCGACGAGTTCGACGTGTCGAACTCTTACTGCGAATACGTGGTCGAACGGGCTCAGCAATGGCTGCGAGACCATGACCCCAGCCGGCCGTTCCTGTTGACGGCCGGCTTTTTCGAGACGCACCGACCCTATCCACGGGAGCGCTACCAACCGGCCGACGCCGCTGCTGTCGATCCGCCCGACTATCTGCCCGATACCGTTGCGGTGCGCCAAGATCTGGCCGACTTCTACGGAGCCATCGTGACCGCCGACGCGGCAGTCGGCCAGATCTTGGACACGCTTGCCGCCACCGAGCTTGACGCCAGCACGTGGGTGGTCTTCGTCACCGACCATGGTCCGGCCTTCCCGCGCGCGAAATCCACGCTCTACGAGGCCGGAACCGGTATCGCGATGATCATCCGCCCGCCTACCAGAATATCAATCGCCCCAAAGGTTTACGACGATCTGTTCAGCGGCGTAGATTTGGTCCCGACGCTCCTCGGCCTCCTCGGCATAGCCGAGCCGAGTGATATCGAGGGCATCTCGCACGCGCGGGCGCTGCTTGCGCTGGACAGCACTACGGCGGTGCGCGATCACGTGTACACCACCAAGACCTATCACGACTCGTTTGATCCGATCCGCGCGATCAGGACGAAAGACTTCAGCTACATCGAGAATTACGCACGCCGGCCGTTGCTGGATCTGCCGTGGGATATCGAGGAAAGCCCATCCGGCCAGGCTGTCGCGCCGTTGGTCACCGCCCCACGCCCGGAACGCGAACTCTACGATCTCCGTGCGGATCCCACCGAGACCAACAACTTGCTTCTCGGCGACGGACTCGACGGAGCCGACGCGATCGCCGCCGATCTCGCTGTGCGGCTGTATGATTGGCGTCAGCAGACCGGCGACGTCATACCATCCGACTTCGCCGGTAGCCGCATCGCGGCTCGCTACACCGAGACGTATTTGCAGATCCACGAAATGACGCCGACCAGTCGATCGGCGATCGCCGTCGACCGCGGAATCGAAGACGGGGTTCAGCGCATCGAGCAATAGTTGCGTTCAGCGTGAACGTAATACGCGTGGACACCACGCCACGAAGTGCAGCTAGGCTCACCAGATGCCCGCGCATCCGACGGCCTATCTCGTACTCGCCTCGCAGCGCTGCGGCAGCACGCTGCTGGTCGAATCGCTACGCGCGACGGGCAGCGCCGGCGAGCCGCAGGAGTTCTTCCAGTACCTACCGACAACCGGCATGGCGCCCCAGCCGCTACAGTGGTTCGCCGGAGTCGAGGACGAGACGATCCTGCGGCTTCTCGATCCGCTGGAGCCGGGCACACCGGATACCGCCTCATCCGCTGCCTGGCGCGAGCACATCCGCAGCTCCGGCCGGACACCCAACGGCATCTGGGGCGGCAAGTTGATGTGGAACCAAGCGCCGCTGCTGCGGCAGCGGGCGGCGGGATTACCCGATCGGTCCGGAGATAGTCTGCGGGCAGCGATTCGGGACGTGATTGGAAGCGAACCCGTGTACGTGCACGTATACCGGCCAGATGTGGTTTCGCAGGCGGTGTCGTTCTGGCGCGCGGTACAGACTCGGGTGTGGCGGGGCCGCCCAGATCCTGAGCGCGATTCACGGGCCGCCTACCATGCCGGTGCTATCGCCTATATCGTCAGGGGTCTGCGGGATCAAGAGGAGGGCTGGCGTAACTGGTTCGCCGAAGAGCAGATCGATCCAATTGATGTGGCCTATCCGGTGCTGTGGCGCAATCTGACCTCGATCGTCGCCACGATTTTGGAGGCCGTCGGACAAGATCCACGGTTGGCTCCGGAGCCGGTGTTGGAGCGTCAAGCGAACCAGCGCTCCGACGAATGGGTAGATCGCTACCGCGATGACGCGCAGCGATTCGGACTACCCCAGTAGCCAGTTAGCCGCCCACCCGGGCGACGATGAACACTCGCCGGAACGGGAAGAACGTCGTGCCGTCATACCGGGGCGGATAGGCCTCAGCGAGCAGTGGGATGAGCTCCTCGCGAAACTGTTCGTACTCCTGCTCGTTGAGCCGTTCACGCACCGGCAAAAGCGCGGTGCCGCTGATCCAGTCCAAGACTGGATGCTCGCCGGTCAGCTGATGGACGTAGGTGGTTTCCCAGGCGTCGACGGTGCAGCCGGCGTCGATCAGTAGCTCGGCATAGTGCGCCGGCGTGTCGACGACGGTCCCCACCCGAAACGGGGTGTCACGCAGGGTCTTTGCGTATGGCTCGCGACGGGCCACCGCGCGCACCGCAGAATGCGATGGGGTCTCGAAGTTGCCGGGCATCTGAACAGCGATCCACGCTCCCGCGGCCAGCTGGCCGGCCCATCGGACGATCAGCTCGCCGTGTTCGGGCACCCAATGCAGGGCGGCATTGCTAAGTATTACGTCGGTATCGGGCTGCGGCGTCCAGGTTCTCAGATCTCCCACGGCGGCGTCCACGCCGCGCTCGCGGGCGGCGGCGACCATCTCCGGCGAGCTGTCCAGCGCCTCGAGCACCGCGTCCGGCCAGCGCCGAGCCAGTTGCAGGGTCAGGTTGCCCGGGCCGCAGCCCAGGTCGACCACCCGGCGTGGCTGCTGCGCACCCACCCGAGACAGCAGGTCATAGAACGGCCGGGCGCGCTGATCGGCGAAGGCCAGGTAGACGTCTGGTTCCCACATCCTGGTCCTCCTGATCAACAGTCCGCGCAGCACCTGATAGACAAACCGTATTACCCGCAGCTTGCCGGACGAGTCGAGGATGGCCGATGACCGACGAAGACGAGGTCGCGCAGGTCCGGCGGATCTGGTCTGCGCTGGATCTGCCCGGCGTGATCGACGTGCACACCCACTTCATGCCGAAATCGGTCCTGGACAAGGTGTGGCACTACTTCGATTCCGCCGGCCCACTGGTGGGTCGCGAATGGCCGATCAGCTATCGGGCGGCGGAATCCCGACGAGTACAGCTGCTGCGGCGGTTCGGCGTGCGCAATTTCACCGCGCTGGTCTATCCACACAAGCCGCAGATGGCGGCGTGGCTGAACCAGTGGGCTGCCCAGTTCGCCAGGTCGACGCCGGATTGCCTTGCCACTGCCACGTTTTATCCCGAGCCAGATGCCGGAGACTACGTTGAGGCGGCGATCCGCGACGGCGCCCAAGTCTTCAAAGCACATGTCCAGGTAGGTCGGTACGAGCCGAACGACCCACTCCTCGACCATGTTTGGGGAGTCATCGAGGACGCCCGGGTACCGGTGGTCATTCACTGCGGCTCCGGGCCTGTACCGGGCGATCACACCGGGCCTGAGCCGATACGTTGTCTGCTGCGCCGCTATCCGCGGCTGCGGCTGATCGTCGCACACCTGGGAATGCCGGAGTATGTCGAGTTTCTCGACATCTGCGAGAGTTCAGCCGACGTCCGGCTAGACACCACAATGGCTTTCACCCCGTTCGTCGACGAAGTGATGCCGTTCCCGTCGTCTCAGCTACCCCGACTGCAGCAGGTCGGCGATCGCATCCTGTTCGGTAGCGACTTCCCCAACATCCCGCACGGCTACGTCGAAGCAATGCGGTCAATCACTAATCTGCCCGGTGCCGATGATGAGTGGCTGCGGAAGGTGTTCTATCAGAACGCTGCCGACCTGTTCTATCCGGCCGGCGCCGTCCGCTAGCCACCGGCTGCTGTGCGATGGCGCTGGGCCAGCGCAGCCGCGCCAGTAGCAGGGCTTCGGGTAGATCGACATGACCGTCAAGCTGTTGACTCGACAATGGGTGCAACGCGGTCAGCGCCGGCCGTTGATTACCGGCCTGCGAAATCAGCCCGGGCAATGGTCCGCCCGCAGCGGGAGGGGCATCGGTATGGAATGCACAGGCGACGGCCAGCGTCTGTTCGTCGCCTGCACCGGTGAGCTCCAACGCCGTCCACGCTTCGCGGACCGGGTATGACCAGATCGACGCGAGAGTGTTCGCCAACGCGGTGTCGGCCTTAACCTGGTACGCCGCAACATAATCCGCGCTCCCGTGTTGGACACCGTGCCAGGTTTCGCGGGCCGACTGAGCGTAGAGCCCTGGAACATCGTCGGGTTCGGCGATGGTAGCCGTCCACCCGCTCTCACGGAGGTGATCGGCGAGTCGGCGCGCTGCGACCTCGGCGGTCTTGTGCAGCGGAATTTGCGGCGATCGGGCCTGCAGTGCCGCGAGATTCTCGGCGGCCGAAAATGTCAGTCCAATCCAGGTCTCCCGTTCGCGCACAACGGTATCGGACGTTGAGTCGCGACTGGTAACGCGGATGGCGTCCGCGTGCAGGCCGTAGCGGTCGGCGTAGCCGGCGATCAGTGGCAACGGCAGCACATCGGGACTCGACTCCGGCGGTGTGACACGCAGCAACGCGGTAGTCCGCGCGTCGGTGCCGGATTCGTCAGCCAGGCGCGCACCGCGGGTGTGACGCCGCATCGCCAACCGACGGCCCAGAATCGTCGTCACCGGCAGTCCGCGCCACCGGGCCAGCAGCGTGATTACCACGATGACCGCGATTCCGAGCACCCAACGCTCGCGCGCCGACTGCCACGGGAAGTCCATGGCAGCAGCCACGACAGCCATTGCCACCAACGTGATTCGTCCAGTGGGCGGCGTCAGGGATTGATGCGGGCTCACGGCGTGGGCTCCTTTCGTCGACGCGCGGCGATCGCGGCGGCGGCCACGACGGCCAAAATCAGGGCAGCGGTGCCGGCAAACGCGACGATCCGCGGCGTGGGGCTCTTCGGTGCCGGTTCCGGCGGCGGCGCAAGCTGTTTCACCGGCGCACCGGGATTGGTGCTGGCGGGCAGCTGCCAGGTAAGGGCCGCAACGGGATCCAGGGTGCCGGCGCCGACGACGTTTGACGGCGCACGGGCACCGTTGTGCGCGGTTGCGGTGATGCGCTGTATCACCTGGGTCGCGTTGAGTTCCGGGTATTTGCTGCGAACCAGCGCCGCGGCACCGGATACGTAGCCAGCCGCGTAATCGGTGCCGTTGAGCGGGACCAACTGCTGGCGTTGGTTGGGCAACCCGTTGGCGAGTCCGCCGTCGTCGCGGTTACTCACCGAAACGATGTTCTCGCCGGGCGCCGCGATACCCACCCACGGACCGGCCATCGTGAATTTCGACGGCTGGGCGTCGGGCGTCAGCGAGGCCACCGACAGCACGTAGGGCTGCCACCAGGAGGGCACCGACACCGTCGTCACAGCTGCCCAGTTGCGCGGATCGTCGGGACGTCCCAAGTCAGTCAGCGGGTTGGATTCACACGATGCCGCGCCGGAACCCCAACCGGCGGAACCACTGTCGCCCGCAGCAGCCACGATGACCGCGTCCTTGTTCACCGCCGCGTATCGGATCGCCGCACCGAGTTCGGCCTGGTCGACATTGCGATCGGCAGGTAGGCAGGTGATCGCGGAGAGGTCGATCACCCGGGCGCCCAGGTCGGCCGCATGGACGATCGCCCGGCTCAGCGCAGCCACGTCGACGGCCGCACGTGCCAGCGTCGGATCGCCGCCCGGAGTCCGCGGCGAGAACTTCGCGGACGTCACGCGCAAAGACACCAGCCGGGCCGCAGGCGCGATTCCGGCGAAACCGTCGTCGCCGGGCTGGCCGGCGATCAGCCCGGCGACCAGCGTGCCGTGCCCGTCACAGTCGGTGAGGCCGTCGGTCGATTCCACATAGTCGCCACCGGGTTGCACACCGGGCAGCCGCGGCCCCGGCCGCACCCCGGTGTCCAGGACCGCCACCAGCTGCCCTTCGCCACGGGAAAACCGCCACGCCGCAGAGGGATCCATCATCCGCTGGTCGGCCGTCGCCACCCCGGGATCGCTGCCGGGGATGACACCGGAGCTCGTGCAATCGCCGCTCTTCTGCATCGGCTGCACCGGACCCGGGGCACCCTTCGGCGGAGCAGCGCCGGGGTCGACCTTTGGCTGACTGATCGCCAGAGCCGGTGGACAGGTCCACAACACAGCAGCCAAAACTGCAGCGAAGCAACCGCATCGCCGCAGGGCGCGGGCAGAGATCATCGATTGAGCACCAAGCTGAACAGTCCGACCAGGTACGCGATAACCGGGATCAGCGAGGCGTCGATTCCCGACGCGACGAAACCCAGCAGTCGGCGCACCGGCAGCGAGTAGCTGTCCGGGGAAGCAATCGGCGGGTTCAGCGCGACCACCACCCACGCCAACACCAATGCCGCGAGCACTATTACAGCGATGAGCGCAGCCAGGTAACGGGCGGTCGCGGTGTAGAACACCACCAAGGTCACGCTCACCAAGTAGGGCTGAGCCAGCAGCCAGGCTTTGCATGCGGCCGAGTCCCATACCCGGGCCCGCAACGCAGCCGCCGCAGAGGTCGCGACTACCACGTACCAGCCCCAGGCGGCCAATGTTTCCGGACGCAATGCGATCGCGACCGACCCGATCGCGCTGAGTAGCACAGCCCCTGCGATGAAACCGATTTGGTGCGCGTCGCTGATCCGTACCCGTCGCGGCAGGTCCTGCAGTACCCGCAACGACGGTGCTGACGGGGTGGGATCCCCGGGTGCGGGGATGACCGGCAGCGGGAATCGCGCCCACAGCGCGGATAGTTGAGCGGCCTCGACAGTGACCAGCAATGCGACCACGATCAGCAGGGAGCCGAGGGTCACCAGCGGCAGCTGCCAGAGCGACGCCGCGCCTGCAGCCAGCAGCGCACCCACGCCGAGCACCGCCGTAGCAGTGAAAACCGCTATCGCGCTTCCACCTTCGCGGCGAGGAAGGACGAGGTTGATCACCGACCATGCGGTTACCCCGGCGGCGGCCAGCATCACCTGCGCCCCGCCAAAGCTTCCCGGTACGACCAAAGCCAACGCCGCGGCGATGGGCACTAGCGCAGCGACCGAGAGGACCGCGCCCGCACGAGGTGAACGGTATGCAAAGCCGGCCAGCGCAGCGAGCACCGCGATCGCCCCGACGGCGAACAGCCCGGCCGGCGCGCCGGTGAGCACTCGGTGGGTAGCGGCCAGGCCGGTTGCCGCCCAGACCAATCCAACGACAGCGGCCAACGCGCCGCGCTGAATGTGGGCGATGCCCCAGGGCTTCAATCGGGATGCCGAGAAGATCACCGCCGCGTCGGCGATGTCCTCGACGATGCCCGGCGCGGCCGTCCCGGCGGGGACCGGTTGCAAGGCCAGCAGATCACCATCGACGACGCCGACGGTGTCCAGACTGGCGTCGAGGCTGAACGGCGCTCCGCCGATCGGGGCAAGGCTGAGCCGAGCGGGGGTGACCGAACCGGTAGCGGCGCCGCCGTCGTCGGCCCCATCCGCCTCGCCGTCTCCGACGGCGGGGACCACCAAACGTTCTACCGCCGGCAGGATTTCGCGCAGCGGCAGCTCCGCGGGCAGCGCCATCTCGGTCAGCCGACTGTCAGAGAGGATGGCGACCCGCACGATGGGCATCACAGCGCTGGACATCACCGGCTCCTCAGGCTTTGGGGGGACATTCGTTCTCTTTCTCTTGGTGAACAGCGGTTGTTCTTGGAAGGCTCCGACGGCCGGTTAGTTGGACTGCATAGTGAAATCTCGGGACAGTCGATTACCCGGGAACCACTCGGCATCCGGCAACTGCGCGGTGAGCTGCTCGACGGCGAGGGCGATCGCAAACGCGGTTCCGGGCCGAAATGTCGAAATCCATTCGCCGTCGAAGGCGCGTGACGGGGTGACCAGCACTCTGCCCGCGGGGGTGTCGACGATGCTCATGCCAACCTCGGTGCTGGCGTGCTGTCCGTCCTGGCGGCAGCCGGCGACGATCTCAACGTAGCTGCGTGGCCCGCTGAACACCGACTCCACCACCGGGCGTGCTGACTGCGGGATGCCCAGGTAGTCAAGGACTTCGGCGAGCGAGCCACCGTTGCGCAGCCGCTCGTCGGCCCGCGCGCCCACCCGCGCAGGCAGGTTGAATTCATCGAACCGCGCAGGCGGACGCTGCGCCAATCCGACACCCAGCACCGGCACCAGCGCCCGGGCATCATGGATGTCCATCGCCGTGAACGTCACCAGCTGCGCGTTACGCAGCGCCACAATAGTTTTTTGGGTTTGACCGCCCCGCCGCGCGATGATCCCGCGCAGCAGCTCGTCGGCACCGGAGGTCTGGCCGGATCCCACGTAACGCAGATCCAGCCAGCGGTCCGGGAAGCACACCTGCCGGATCCAGTCGGCCACCGCCGGGTTGACATCACCGCTGGCGGACATCATCCCCAGTCGGGTCAGCTCGGCGGCCTGACGATCGATGAACGCGCCGCGCTCACCGGCGTCGGTGTAGGGCATGGTGATCGCCAAGACCCACGGGAACGTCCCCGCTCCAACGGTTTCGGCGATAAACCATGCCTGGTCGACGGTGAGCTCGACGGCGTTAGGCGCAGCAGCCATCCAGCCTTGCCTTCGATCGAGCTAGCCGCCCCATTTGGCGCCTTCGGCTTGGTCGCGGGCCAGCATCGAGGTGGTGTTGTTTTCGTGGGTGCCGGCCATCGCGCGGTAGGCCAACACCAGTTGCTCCATGGCCTGGTTCCACTGGGCCTGCCAAGCCTGATAGCTCATCCCGGTATCGCCTTGCCAGCCCGCCGACAACGCCGCCTGCTCACTGGCGATATCCGCACCCAAACCCTGCAAGGTGCCCGCATACCCGGCCATGTCGGCGGAGTGCGCCAGCATCGCCGGGTAGTTGTACATAATCTGCGACATCACAAGTCCTTTCCTCAGAAGCCCGGGTAGCTGCCCGCGGCAGCGGCATCGGCGGCCACGTAGGTACCGGCGGCATCGCCGAGGTTGGCCTGGGCGATATCCAGCAAGGTGTTGATCTTGGCTGAGGCCGCCACGAAGCGGGCGTGGGCGGCCTGAAACGCCGCCGCAGAATCGCCCGCGTGAAACGCCTGCGCCGACATGGCTTCCTGCTCGGCCTGACCGATCGTCGAGCGCATCAACCCCGCCTTGGCGGCAAACGCCGACTGCGAGGCCACCAACTGCGGAATATGGGCATCCAACATACTCATCGCTGAAGTCCTTTCTCTAATTGATTAGCGTTGTCTTGATTAGCGTTGTCATACGTGCACACTCAGCTGTGGTCCCCCTCCCCCTCCGGCGCTTCGGGACCCCACGTGCCCGGCACCATCGGCATCTTCGGCCCATCACCAAACCCGTTGCCGCTCAAGGTGGCCAGCCCCGTTGCCTGTTCGCTGCCCTGCGACACCGTGCCGGCGCACCCCA
>Ga0210405_10003753_pt1 | contig 14651 bp, 10 predicted proteins | sample IncBWH11MmetaG_FD_155492 | JGI IMG/M metagenome (GOLD analysis project Ga0210405, IMG submission 155492) | Forest soil microbial communities from Barre Woods Harvard Forest LTER site, Petersham, Massachusetts, United States - Inc-BW-H-11-M | ecosystem: Environmental > Terrestrial > Soil >... | reverse complement strand
CATCACGCCGCTGGAAGAAGCTCACGGTCAAGGCTGTAACCTGGCTTTGAGTCCGACCACGGCACAGGTCGCCTGTTACGGCGGCGCCAATAGCGCCCTCACTACGAAAAATGGCGGCGTGGCAATCCCCTACAACGACTTTTCCCCCCGGGTAGGCTTTGCTGCGACGCTCACGCCACGCACGGTACTGCGCGGAGGCTTCGGAATCAGTTTCTTCCCGCCCGTGGATGGAAACAGTCAAGGTATGCGCAACGGCAACTTTGTCAGCACCTTGAACTACACCACCACACCAACGACGGTAGCGAATCAACTGTCCAGTGGTCTTCCTTACCCCGTGCCCGACAATCCACTGAATCCTGCGGGTGGAATCACCTTGAACGCGTTTTCGATGGGGAACCGCACTCCCTACGTGGAACAGTTCAACCTGACATTGCAGCGAGAGTTGATTCCGGGCCTGGTATGGAACGTCGGCTACGTGGGCTCGTTGACAAGGAAGCTCGCTTTTGCGACCGAAATCGATCAGGCTCCGCCCGGGCCAGGAACGGTCCAGCCGCGGCGCTACTTCTACAACTTGCTTCCCGGCGTCTCGTCGATCTCGGAGATGTACACAGGGGCGACTGCCGACTATCATTCTCTGCAGACCTCGCTTGAGCACCGCTTTAGTAAAGGCTTCAACCTGATCACCAATTACACCTGGGGGCACTTGATCGACAATGCTTCCTGCCGGGGCGGCTGCAAGATGGGCTCCGAAGCGGGTCCTTTCCCGCTCTTAGCGGCGAACCGCCGGCTGGATCGTGGAAACTCGGACATCGATCTGCGGCAACGCTGGGCCCTCATGGCGAGCTACCAACCGCCTTTCGGCAACGGCCGTACGGGTCTGCCGGGCGCGCTGATGACGGGCTGGCAGGTCAATGCCATCGCCGCCCTGCAGACTGGGGGGACCTTCACGATACAGAACTCCTCCGCCAGGGATAACACCGGCAGCGGGGACCGGCCAAACGTGATCGCCGATCCTTATAGCACGCCGCAAACTCCCAACCAATGGTTCAACACGGCCGCCTTCGCCGCTCAGCCTCTCTACACGGTCGGCAATGTGGGGCGCAATACCATGTTTGGGCCACCAATGAGAGATGTGGATTTCTCCGCGTTCAAGAATTTCCAGTTGAAGGAAAACACCACGCTACAGTTCCGCGCGGAGTTTTTCAATATTCTCAATCACCCCAACCTTGGCGCCCCGGCCAGTTCCCTGGGCGCCTCTAACTTCGGTGTGATTAGCAGCACTGGTAATTACCTGCCCCGGAACATTCAGATTGCTCTGAAGCTGTTGTTCTAATATGGGGCGACGTCACGCGCCAATCCTCTTAGTTGCGCTGGCCCTCTCCGGCGCCCCGATCCGCGGGGCTACAGTGGTTGGAATCCGCGGTCCCCAGTTCATTCTGAACGGGCAACTGACTTACTCCGCGGCGGCGGGCTTTCCGCAGGCTGACCCCAATCTCGCCGGCACGCTTTTGAATGTCCGCGCCGTGCAGGGCATTTTCGACGACGCCAACTATCCCCAGATGGGTTCCCGGAAAAATCCTTATCGCTCCAACACTCTCGGGGACATCTTTTGGGATTACCCCGACGGACCCTGGGACGCCGAGCGGAACGTCCGTGAGTTTCTGGCCGCGCTGCCCGACTGGCGCGGTTGCGGACTGTTGGCCTTCACGGTCAACCTTCAGGGAGGTGGTCCCCCGGACGGCAATTATGGAGAAAAAATCTACCTGCAGCCCCATAACAACAGCGGTTTCGATCCACACGGCAATCTCAAACCGGCGTATGCGGACCGGTTGCGGCGAGTAATCTCAGAGGCCGATCGGCTGGGGATGGTAGTCATCGTCGGATTCTTTTATTTTGGTTCCAACGAGCGCATCGAGATCAGCCCTGACGACCGGTACGTGAAGGAGGCAATCCTCCAGGGCTGCCGTTTCCTCAAGCAACTGCCGCATCGAAACGTGCTGATCGAGATCAACAATGAAACCAATGCCCGCAGCTATAAGCACCACATACTCCAACCCGATGGCGCACTCGATGCAGTCTTGCTTGCCCAGCAAACGGTAGAGCGCCAGATCCCCATATCGATGAGCTGGTCCGGGGGCATCATGCCTCGCGGAAGCCGCGGCGATGCCGCACTTCGCTCGGTGGATTACGTCATGTTCCATACCAACGGACAAACGCCCGAACAAGTGCATCAGACCATCGCCGCCATGCGCCAGTGGACCGGATATAAGCGCCCCTTGATCGTCAATGAGGATGGAGTCAGCACGTTCAATCTGCACGCCGCCGTCGAAGAACACGTGGGTTGGGGCTTTTACGACAACGGACTTGGCAACTATCGCGACGGCTATCAGAATCCGCCGGTGAACTGGAAGATCAGTTCGCCGGTGAAGTGGCTGTTCTTCGAGCAAGTGGCGCGGCTAACCGGATCGCCCGCGCCCCCCAGACCGGAATACCATGCCGATGACACACCCGAAATCGAGGTTGTCGGTCTGAAGCCGGACCAGGTCCTGAAGCAACCGGCTTGGATTGAGGCGATCGTCAAGGACCGTCACCCTCGTTGGCCCATCAAACGGGTGGAATTCTTCATGGATGGCAAGCCTTACAGTTACCGAGTTCAGGCGCCATACATGCTGAATAACCAGGAGTGGTGGGACATGGTGGATGTTTCCGCGGGCAAGCACGTCCTTCGCGTGGTCGCCTATGACCGGCGAGGTCCGCGCTTCACCGAGCTATGTTCCATGGTAGAAATCCCCTTTGTCATCGAAAAGTGATTGAGTCAGCCGACGTGCTTTTCGAAACCGGCGGCGATTTCAATCAAACAGAGCGCTGCCCGCTGGCCATCGGATTCGCAGACAGCATCCAGCAGACGCCGGTGTTTGGCCACTTCCGCGCGCAGATCGATGGTTTCAGCATCCCTGCTTCCGATGATGCCGGACGCGAAGAGCGAGCCCACCACCGTTTCCAGCGCACGGGTTGCATAACCGTTGTCAGCCACCTGCCAGATCATGCGATGGAACTTCAGGTCTTCCTGGAAGTATCTCGACCAGTCGCCGGCGACCGCCGCTTCTTCTACCTGACCGAGTTGTGCGCGCAATGCCGCGGCTGCCCCCGGTGAGATGCGCTCCGCAGCCCACTCCATCACTTTTGGTTCGAGTACGCGCCGTAACTCGCAAATCCTCGCCGCCTCGTGCGGCGTCAACTGGATGACGGAACACCCGCAGTTGTGGCGTCTCACCACCAACCCCCGGTTCTCCAGTTCCTGTAATGCTTCCCGGATTGGGATGGAACTTACGCCGAAGCGCTGGATCAATTCCCGTTCGACCAGCCGCTGGCCGGGCCGGAAGTGTCCGGCGATGATTTCGCGTTGCACAATCTCGACAATCTCTTCCCGTAAAGATTTTGGCTGGATAGTGTCGGGTGGGGAAGCGACTGTGGAACTCACAGCTTTAATATACGAAATTCCCCGGGGTTGGGCAGGGTCGCGGTTCTGTAACTCGCTGGCGCTACAGAACCGCGCGCGTCAGCAAGCGGTCCGAATGCATAGTCTCTGACCTCCCTTGTGGGGCAGGATGGAATCCTGCGGCCGGTTGGCAACCGGCCTTCCCGTAAGTTGCACTTCGCTGCAAGAAGGCCGATTATCAATCGGCCGCAGAATTCCATCCTGCCCCACTATGACTCATGCACATTCCACAACGATCGGAAATACCGGCCCGACCTCAGGAGTTCAGAGTCTAGGCTTGGCAAACCAAGTGCCCTGGAATAACATTGTTATTACTATGCGGGCTGTTCACATAAGCATTCGACAGATCGGGAACTCCCCAGGGAATCGTCATTCCCAAACCGGTACTTGCGCAACTGGGTCTGGACGGAAAGACGGGAGTGGAAATGACGATTGAGGATGGTGCACTAGTGTTGCGCAGACCCGCGAGCCCGGCCCGCACAGGTTGGGCTGAGGCTGCCAGGAGTGTCGCGGAAGTTGGCGACGACGAGCTCGTGATGGGCGAATTTGGTAACGCAGGGGATTCGGAGTTGGTCTGGTGACGCGTGGAGAGATTTGGCTGGCGCCGTGCGTCGTGGTGTCCCCGTCCGAAATGCACGATCATCTGCGCACAGTACTCGTCGCCCCATGGCCACCGCGGGTCGCGAGGCGCCGTTTCGGATCGGTATCAATCATAGTGGCCGGAAGGGTTTGATCCTGCTCGATCAGGTTCGCGCCGTGGACAAGACCCGGTTGGGGAAGAAACTCGGAGTAGTCTCGGCAAAGACGCTCACCGCCACGTTGAGGACGCTGCAAAAGGTATTCGCGGAATGTGCGTCCTCCACTGGAGTTGCCTCCCCAGTCATCCGGCCGCAAACCCCGTGGTGGATAGCCCTACCCTTCGCGACCAGGCAGGAGCTATTTCATACCGGAGCGGTTTCGGTCTGAATACCTTCCCGATGGCCGAGGATTCGACCAGCGCGGGTCGGAGGCTTCTCACGACGCCGTTTCGGGCCAACTTCCGGATAGACGATGCGCCCGTCAATACGCGGCACTACCAATACGCCGGCAACTCACTCATTGTGCTAGAATCTTGGACGCTAAGTATTATTTCGAAGGGATTCCCCAGGACGGGCTATGAAAGCAATTCGATGTCTTCTTCTATGCCTTGCGATGCCGATTGTCGTCCGAGTGTGCGCGGCGCAAGATGCCCCTGATTGTAAGGACTCGCCGCTCATCGGCCGTTTTCCAGGCAGTGTCATCACCGGATGCAAAGAAAAGGCTGACGATAAATTCACTTTTGCGTTGGACAAAGGCCAAAAGAAAGATGTCGAAGGCGAATTCCATCAGATCAATTACAAGTTCCCAAACAGTGCGAGTAAGGCGCAGGTGGTTCGCAACCTGAATACCGCGCTGCGGAGAGCCGGTTACACCATGGTTTACGACTCTGGGGACTACGGGGATTTCACAGGGCACATGGGCAAAACGTGGATTCAAATCGAAATTGGCGGTGGCGGCGGAATTCTGGAGACGATTGTCGTCGAGACTCAGCTCTCCCAGGACGTGGTAGCCAATGCGGCCGCGCTATCGAGCGGACTGGCCGGTGCGGGCCATGCCGTGGTAAACGGAATCCTCTTCGATACCGGAAAGACTGAGGTCAAGCCGGAGTCCGCACCCGCGTTGGAGGAAGTGGCGAAGCTGCTGAAGCAGGATGCCAAGCTCAAGCTCTACGTAGTGGGCCATACCGACAACGTCGGCGCGTTGGCCGCGAACATGGATCTCTCGAAGAGGCGCGCGGCGGCGGTGGTGCAGTTGCTCATCACGCAGTACGGCGCGACCGCCGACAGGCTCCAGCCGTACGGCGACGGTCCCTATGCGCCGCTGGCGTCGAACGACGCCGAGGATGGGCGCACTGTGAATCGCCGCGTTGAACTGGTAAAGCAATAGGAAACGGGTCACGGCGTATCCCGAAGTTGACTGCTTCCATAATCGATCCTCCCTGACGCCACAGGGTAGAGCAAAGTCGCCAACTCCCGGCGACTCGGATTTTATTAGCTTGGACGTGAAGTCGTGGTGTTCTATACCCCCAGTCAGGACTCGAACCTGAAAACAAATGGCTTAACCCTTTGCGGCTTTTTTGCGGTCCAATGTTTTCAACGTGTTGAAATTTGGCTCCCCAGTCTGGACTCGAACAACAGCGCATCACTGCCGCCAAAGACCCCTTCTTCCATACTTTGAAGCCGCCCGCGAGGCCATCCCGCAGCATCCCGCAGTTCCATCCGAGGCCGGTCACGGGGAGCCACTCGCAAAACTCCAATATGTGATCCTCAACAAATCAAAACGATTCTGTTCGCAGTGAGAATCCCAGCCAGTGCCCGAACGCAGTATTCTCCGATGGATGGTGGCAATTAGATCCACTGGTTGCAATTTATTTTTGATTAATCAGCAGAAAATGGGTTTTTCCATCCTAATTTTGCAAGTCGATCACGGCTTATGAAAATTTATTGTCTCTTTAACTTCAATAATTTAACCGACTTCACCACTTGCCACTCGAAATTCGCCTGCTACGATGATGACTACCGTGCTCCCTAGCCCAATTCGTGCTTGGTCTCTATGTATCCATCACCACTACATTGAGGACAGACATGTATGTCTACCCGCTCGTGCGTAAAAGCCCACCTCGCCTTGTCCGGTTTGGACCTGCTAATCGGAATATTATATTCAGGACCCAGGGCCTCGACAAAGCCGACAATTGCAAGCAGGTCCTGATTGGAGATCTTGGACCCGAGTATTACCTCGCTTATGCTGCCCGGATCGAACATTACATCCCTAGACTCCGACGGTTTGAACTTCTGGATACACCGCCACTCCTTCTCACAGTCCCATTCCTTGGCCTTGTAGCAGCACACCAAGAGTGGTGGTTCACCGGCGAACAGAACTTCAGGTGGTTCACTCTCATATTTCACTCGTTTCAGTTCTCTTCCAGACTGGGCGAGAAATGGCGCATTGGTTTTGAACCCTACGACAAAGCCTTCATGGTTGTCAGAGTAATGGACCCACATGAGATGATTGTCAGGATCTTCCGTCATGCAGAAAATTCCCAATTGATTACGGAATTTAAGTCGTGTCGATGATCCACTCTTCATCTCCGTCGCATAGTAGGAATCAAACGTGTCGTTGAATTGAGATGGTCGCGTGAATCGAGCCGACCATGTTCCAAAAATGTCGATTCGCTTGGCAGGGTAATACTTGTATAAAATGGTCGGCAGAGCGTCCCGTTCTGCCGGCGGAAATCGTCGCGTGGATATCATCGGCGTGCCCAAGACTATCTCCTTCCAGCGCTCATTGGCATCACTTCAAAGAATCGTCTCTGGCCGTGGCTTCGATCCCTTCCAGAAATCAGTGCGGAAAAAATCGAGAGCATTGGAGCAACCCTGAAAAAGGGAATCACCCGCCGTCTTGACGAAACCTAACCTTCCCCTGGAATCACGGAAGCTGACGCAGACGCAGGCCACGCCTGTATTCTAACGCCGTTACAGAACGCCAAGGGGGAAGAGTTTAGGGCTTTGGCGCGGAGTTATCCACACCTTTAGATTTGTTTATGATACCGATAATCTTGTATGTTTCAGATTCAAGCTTCTTTCCGTCAACACTCACTGGCCAAAAGAGCTTAGCATTATCCTTATTGAACTCAACATCTAATTCATCGACCAACGGCGTGCGACAACTTCTTCGATTGATGTGGTCGCCCCGTGGCTTATATTTGCTCTCACAATTTACAACGACCATCTTACCATCAGCCATAAGCAAGGTAAATGTAGCACCGTGCACTGAGTAGGAAATTTGCCGAGGCGGAGTTATAGTCCCTGTTGTGTTAGTATTGGCAGAACAATTAGCAGAGTTCGGATAGGCCGTGCAATTAACGTCAGTACGTGAATTCTCTTGCACCTGCTGAGGAACATTATAACTGTAGGCGTTCTCACTATCATGACGGTCGATGATTTTCACCTTGATTCGCTCAACGGCAGATAAAATAAACGCAAACGATACAAGAAACAAAGTGACACGGCTCATTTGGCCGAAGAGTCTATCATAGCAGGCGCTCTTAAGTCAAGTGTCATTTTGGTCGTTCTTAAGAATTTACCACTTCTTCCCTATGCCGCTTCCGGCAGTTCATCGAACATAGCGTTTAAACGCTCCTGCCATTCCGCGCGGCAATTCCGGCAGGCCACGGTCGGCCAGTACTTCGTCACCAAATTCGGCTCATCACAGCATGTATCGATTTTATCTTCAATCCATTTTACCTCTACTCCTATTTTAACAGATCATCTTATTGATTCTTCTGGACACCTCAGGGTTCTTGTCGATAACATACTCTCATGCAGATTCAGCTTCCGCCGATGCCTCCTGTTCATGTTGAGCTAATTACGCCGCATGTCATCTGGTACCTCGATTGGAATTTCTGGGTGAGCTTTTGCACCTTCGCCCTCGCCGTCACAACCGGCTACTACGCTTGGGAAACTCGGAGGCTTAGGCAAGGCAATGATAGGGCGCTGGAAACCACGCGAGCTGCATTGCGGCAGCAGACAGAGGACACTAAGCGGTCGCTCGAACTCGCTGAGATGAACGCTAAAGCCGCAGCGGAGGGAGCATCGGCGACCAAGCAGCTCACTGAGATTGGCCAGCGCCCTTGGGTGGGACATAAAGAAGCCAATTATGCTTTTAGTAGCCCAGCTATGGGTGATCCAAGAATGGTAAATTACAGGGTCGAGTGTGTGCTTTTCAATAGCGGCCTAAGTCCAGCGCTAGAACTTCGAGTCGGACAACAGTTGCAAATATTTGACAAGCCAATACCGGATATACTTGACTATCCAGTTTTTGGACCTGAAAGTTCGCGTGCTCCGTTACTACCAAACGAAACATCAATTACTCGCTGCGAAGAAGGCTTTCGCGCTACTGAGATTGACGCTGTTAACGCTGGGAATAAAGTATTGTGTATATTTGGGCGAGCGCTATATGCCGACTGTTTCAAGCAGGAACATGAAACCAAATGGTGTTTAGTCCTTAATACTCGTCTCCAGGCATTTGGATATACTAATAATCATAACTCGCTGACGTAATTTGACGCCTTCCTAATTTCCACTCACAATCCAGAAGCAATTGGCAGCGCTCTACAGGCCGCGAGTCAGTTCGGCAGCGTCCGTCGTATTAGCCAGCGGCCAGGGCGAAACGATCCTAATGGCGCAGTACCGATGAAGGGCAATCCTCCATCCGGTCCCCATCGAACGCGCTGTGACGACGAACTCGTGATGGGCGAATTTGGTAATGCGGGGGATTCGGAGTTGGTCTGGTGACGCGTGGAGAGATTTGGCTGGTGAATCTTGATCCCACCGTCGGGAGCGAAATCAGGAAGACACGCCCGTGCGTCGTGGTGTCCCCCTCCGAAATGCACGATCATCTGCGCACAGTACTCGTCGCCCCCATGACCACCGCGGGTCGCGAGGCGCAGTTTCGGATCGGTATCAATCATGGGGGCCGGAAGGGTTTGATCCTGCTCGATCAGGTTCGGGCCGTGGACAAGAACCGGTTGGCAAGGAACCTGGGAGTAGTCTCGGCAAGGACGCTCACCGCCACGTTGAGGACGCTGCAAGAGGTATTCGCCGAATGAGTTGCCTCCCCAGTCTGGACACGTTTCGAACTTACCCGACCCGCGGGAACGGAAACGTGAGGATCAAATCAAAACGATTCTGTTCGCAGTGAGAATCCTAGCCAGTGCCCGAACGCAGCACTCCCCGATGGATGGTGGCAATTAAATCCACTGGTTGCAATTTATTTCCGATTAATCAGCAGAAAATGGGTTTTTCCATCCGACTTTTGCAAGTCGATCACGGCTTATGAAAATTTATTGTCTCTTTAATTTCAATAATTTAACCGAATTAACCCTTGCAACTGGAAATTCGCCTGCTACGCTTGGTATAGAAGGTAGTCCAGCGCTTTCGGATTGCCTGATGAGTATTTGGTAGGCCTACCAATCATCGTCCGGTGGAGCGGATTGTTCGTTCCCCAGACCCAGGCGCACTGCCTCCTGGAGCCCCTAGAAAGGCTCGTCGCTTGACCTACGGGATTGAGCGGACGGGAGCAGCAAAGAACCGGTTCTTGGCAGAGTTTCTCGAGTGGGACCAGGCGAGCATGGAGCAAACCAATCACTCCTACTCTTGACTACAGGCGCCCCTCGCGATTCCCCCCAGTTTGGGGGGAATCGTGAGGTGACGATGCAACCCTGCATCAAAATTCGTACAGCCAAACTATATCTTTTTTTTGTGGGGCAGCTTTGCAAGCTGCGCGCCGATTTCATCGGCGCTCTTCGAGTCGCGCAAGTGTTCGATTTTGGGAATGGGACTGTTTGGCAAACGAGGGTAAGAAGGCAACGGGCGTCAAGAAATTTGGCTTTGATCGTTCTTTTACGCAGTAACCGGCCCATGAGGCGACGATGCCACACCGCATCGAAAATCGCAAAGGCAAAGTTATGTCCGGACGGATCGAAGAAAATTGGCTTTGTTTGGCACTATGCACCAACCGTTCCAGCTTGACTTGCCCATTTTTATATATTATATCTACTTTGAAGAAAGGATCTCCCTGTCATGCGCTCCTCTCGATGCAGCCGTTTGTTCGCCCTCTTGCTCCTATTCACCGCCTGTCTTGTCGACGCCCAAGGCCCCACCGGAGAAATCAACGGCATCGTCACCGACCCGTCTGGGAGCGCCATCCAAGGGGCCGCCGTAAGCGTTTCGGACCCGGCGACGGGATCTACGAGAACGACACGATCCAACGATTCCGGGTTTTACAGTTTCCCGGCTCTCTCTCCGGCCACCTACCGGGTTTCGGTGGAGGCCAGCGGTTTCCAGAAAGAGATTCGATCGGGCATCCTCATCCAGGTTCAGCAGGTCGCGCGCGCCGACTTCCAACTCACGGTCGGAGCTGTCACGCAGGCGGTTGAAGTCACGGCGAGCGGGGCGCTGCTCTCCAGCGATGACGCAACCGTAGGCCAGGTGATCGAGAACAAGCGGATCGTCGATCTGCCCCTCAACGGACGCAGCTACCTGGCGTTAACCGCGCTTGCGCCCGGCGTCAGCAATACCTCCTCGCCCATCAACGCCACCAGCTTTCAAGGCGGCCTGCGCTCCGCGGCGAGCATCACCGTGAACGGCCAGCGCAACACCTTCGATCACTACACCCTCGACGGAATTGAAAACACCGACCCGAATTTCAACAGCTATATTATGTTGCCTTCCCTCGACGCGCTCGAGGAGTTCAAAGTCCAGAGCGCCACATATCCCGCCGAATATGGCTTTGCGCCGATCCAAATCAATGTCACAACCAAGTCCGGCGCCAACGGTTTCCACGGCGTTGGCTTCGAGTTCCTGCGGAATTCCTGGTTCGACGCCAAAAATTACTTCGATGCCCAGAAGTCGCCGATCCCGGAGTTTCGCCGCAATCAGTTTGGCGGCACAGTGGGCGGCTCAATCGTCAGGAACAAGCTTTTCTTCACGGCAAACTACGAGGGCTTGCGCGAATCCAAGGCGTTGACCTCACTTTCCACTTTCCCTCCCTTGGCGTATCGCTCGGGAAACTTCGCGGGCGCCAATATCATCTATGATCCCGCCACTACGGCTGCTGGACCCGACGGGAAATATTCGGCGACTCCGTTCCCCAACAACGTGATACCGTCTACCCGGTTCAACTCCATTTCGCAAACCGCTATGAGCAATTTTTGGCCGGTGCAGAATCTCTCGGGCGCCACTAACAACTACCTGAACAACGAGCCTCGCCAGTCCGATGCCGATCAATCGATGTTACGCATCGACTACCAGCAGAGCGCGAAGTACCTGTGGTACGGCCGCTGGAACTACGACAAAGATTACTACTACCTGCCTAACAACACTCCAGTGCAAGGTACGGTCGTCGAGACCAGACCGGACCAGATTATGGCGGGTGGAACACAAATCTTCACGCCAACGCTGGTGAACGACGCGCGTTTCGGATGGACTCGATTCGTCAATAACGAACAAACTCCTTACAGTTTCTCAAAGGATGTCAACGGCACTCTACTTCACATCCCCGGCTTGAATCCCCTCAATGCGCCCTCCTTCTGGGCCGTTCCGCAATTTAGTTTTACTGGATACTCCGCCTTTGGCGATAATGCGACTATTTACCTGACCCACGACAACATGTGGGAGACTCACGACACCCTTACCTGGACCCGAGGCAAGCACATCTTGAAATTCGGCGGAGCCCTTGAACCGATTCACTACAACGAGGTCGGACAACAGCAAGTTGGCAGCTTCTCCTTTACTGGTGCCTACACTGGCAATCCTGCGATTGGCACCTCCAGTGTCGGCAATAGCGTGGCGGATTTCCTCCTCGGCTTCGACCAGACTGTAACTACCGCTGTTCAGCCGGCGACCGCGCTGCTGCGAAGCTTTTACTGGTCGGGCTTTTTCACGGATTCTTATCGCATCACGCCAAAGCTCACTCTCGAATTTGGTCTTCGCTATGAGTACATGGCGCCATTCAAAGACATCAGTGACGATTCATCGAACATCTGGGGGCTGACGAGCAAGACTACAGGTACCCCAATTCTCGTTCAGTCCTCCACCCAGTGCTCTTCAAGCTCCAATTGCCCTCCCTATGCGGGAACCCTCACGCGATTGCAGGGTGTTACTGTCGTCCGCGATGGGCGGATGGGGTCGGCCCTCCAGTATCCCGATAGGAATAACTTTGCGCCTCGCCTTGGCTTGGCCTATAACATGGATTCGAAAACGGTGATCAGGGCAGGCTTTGGGACCTATTATGATATGGTCGATGAAGGCAACTCCGTCTTCGACAGAGCGAGAACTCTGGCCGGTGGATTACAACAACTGAATTCATATCCTATACCGAATACCAGTCTGAGCAACCCTTTCTTGGGCTCGGTCTCTTCGACCAATATTACCCTTGTACAGCCTTTGATACTTTCCGGCGGTCCGCCTGACCAAAGAACGGCTTATGTAGACCAATGGACAGTAGGCATACAGCGTTCCTTAACAAGCAACTTAGTATTGGAAGTTTCTTATGTTGGCTCTCAGTCCCATAAGTTGCGAAGAGAGGACAGCATTAATGTTCCGATCCCGGGGCCGGGAAGTGCGAGCAATAATAGACCGTTTCCACAGTTCGGCTTTATTCAGTACCCGGATAACGAGATGAACGCAAACTACAACGCGCTCCTGTTCAAGATCGAGAAGCGCCTCAGCCGGGGCCTTACCGTTCTGAGCGCCTTCACATATAGCAAATCGATCGACAATTCAAGCGGCGTGCGTGCAGGCGCCGGCGATATCCTCCAGATGAACAACCCGTATAACACCGGTTCCGGAGAGCGAGGCCTTTCCGGGTTCAATGCCAAGTTTCGATCGGTAACATCCGGTTTGCTCCAATTGCCGTTTGGCCATAATGCGCGGTTTCTCGCCCATTCGGGCAACCTCTTGAATGCACTGGTGGCGAATTGGCAATTCGGCGGCATCCTCACGCTGCAGAGCGGTATGCCCCTGACTGCGCTGGACGGGTTGGATATTCTCAATACGGGCGGAACAGGAATTGCTGAAAGACCGAACGCCACGGGCATTAGCCCGCAACTGTCGAATCCAACGCCAAAGAACTGGTTCAATAAGGCGGCATTCGTCTACAACGCTCCTTACATTTATGGGAACGACGGGCGGAATAACATCATCGGCCCGCACGTAATTGAGACGGACCTATCACTCACTAAGACTATAAAGGCAACAGACCGTCTCGGCGCAGAGCTTCGCTGGGAGGTTTTCAACGCTGTGAACCACCCCATTTTTGGAGTGCCGAGCGCTACTCTATCCAGCGCCACTTACGGTAGTATCTCGTCAACCATAGTAGATAGCCGCCAGATGCAGGTGGCGCTGCGTATCACGTTTTGAACAAGACTCCTCTATGCGACGCGTCAAGGTACTTATTCTTCTGACCGCTACCATGCGGTTAATGCCCGCGGTGACCATTGAGCAGTATCATCCGCATGACTTCACTCTATCCGGGCAAGCGAACGGTAACCCTTTCGATGTAGAGGTCAAGGGTGAGTTCAGCGGCCCCGACGGAACACGCATTACGGTTCCCGGGTTTTACGCCGGCGGAAATATCTGGACAATCCGGTTCTCGCCGACTAAACCCGGCCGCTGGTCAATGATAACGGCCTCTCCGGTGGCCGCTCTAAATGCGCACACGGAGACCGACATTCAATGCTCGAGCAATTCGAATCCGGCCATTCACGGGGGCCTTTTGGTCGACCCTGTGAACAGGCACCATTTCATCTATGAAGATGGCTCCCGCTATTTCCTGATGGGCTACGAGGCCGACTGGCTTTGGGGCGCGGATATGAAAGATCCTGAGCGCAAGGTTATGCGCCATCTGATCGACCAGATCGCCGCGCGCGGATTCAATCACCTGTTGGTCAATGTTTACGCATACGATACAAGCTGGTCGAAAGGCCATCAGAACCAATGGGACTACGGCCCTACTGACATCTACGTGTTCGGCGGAACTAACGATAAGCCGGATCACGCGCGGCTTAACACGGCCTTCTTCGATAATTACGACGTAATGATGAACGCCCTGCTTGAAAGAGGCATCGTGGCCAACGTCATGATCAAGGTCTACAACAAGATGGTCAACTGGCCGCAGCCCGGTAGCAAGGATGAAGAGAGATACTTCCGTTACATCGCCTCGCGTTACCAGGCGTACCCGAATATCATCTGGGATTTTTCGAAGGAAGCCTACAATGAGCGCGACAAGTCTCTGGAGAAGCGCCTCATCGATCTGGTCCGCGCGAGCGATGGCTATCATCGTCTTACAACCGCCCACGACAATGACCTGTACGACTGGGATCCAAAACTGAATACGAATCTCGACTTTCGGACCGACCAGGAGCATTTCTATTGGAAAGAGATGGTGCTGTTCGACCGCCAGATACTCCCCTGGCCGATCGTTAATTCCGAGCTCTACTACGAACGCGGCGTCGACGATCTGCCCACATATCCCGTCAAGCAGGACTGGCAGGACATGATTCGGGGAGCTTATG
>Ga0210405_10003752_pt1 | contig 14652 bp, 13 predicted proteins | sample IncBWH11MmetaG_FD_155492 | JGI IMG/M metagenome (GOLD analysis project Ga0210405, IMG submission 155492) | Forest soil microbial communities from Barre Woods Harvard Forest LTER site, Petersham, Massachusetts, United States - Inc-BW-H-11-M | ecosystem: Environmental > Terrestrial > Soil >... | reverse complement strand
GGCGCTTTTACCGCGGGCGTCGGAACGGGCTCAGTGGTTTATGTGGCTGGCGCTGGACCCGTTGGATTGGCGTGCGCGGCCTCCTGCCACTTGCTGGGCGCGGCGGTGGTGATCGTCGGCGATATGATTCCTGAGCGTTTGGCGCAGGCCAAGAGCTTTGGCTGCGAGACAATCGACCTGCGGAAAGATGGCGACTTAGCCGATAAGATCGCGCAGATCGTGGGCGTGCCGGAAGTCGACTCGGCCGTTGATTGCGTCGGGTTCGAAGCGCGCGGGCATGGCGGAGACGCCGGAGTCGAAAAACCGGCCACCGTGCTGAACTCGGTGATGACCATCACGCGCGCCGGCGGCGCAATCGGAATCCCGGGCCTCTATGTCACCGACGACCCGGGCGGCGTGGATTCCAATGCGAAGGTCGGCAATCTCGGAATCCGAATAGGGCTGGGCTGGGCGAAATCACATTCGTTCGCCACCGGCCAATGTCCGGTGCTGCGGTACAACCGGCAGTTGATGATGGCTATTCTGCATGACAAGATCCAAATCGCCAAGGCTGTCAACGCCACCATCATTCCGCTCGATCAAGCCCCGCAAGGCTACAAGGATTTCGACAAAGGCGCAGCCAAGAAGTTCGTGATCGATCCGCACGGATCGGCCAAAGCGGCCTAACACCGAACCTACGCGTTACTTCATCGGAAACGAACAGAGGTCTGCCGCCGGACACGCGCGGCACAACGGAGCATTGGTCTTGCATAAAGTCTTGCCGTGCTCGCGCAGCAAGAGATGGGCGCCTAGATCCGCGGCGTCATGGGGAAGCTCGTTTTGCAAAGCCTCTTGCACCGAGCGATACGTGGCACCGTAGTTCTTTTGCGCCCGCCCATAGCCCACACGCGTCAGCACTCGAAGCCCGTTGGATTCAAGCGGTAGCCCGCGGCCCACGCCGCAAAACATCAGAATCTTCTCCGCTCCCGGATCTCCGATGGTCGGAAACTGCTTCAATGCCCGCTTGGCCTTTTCGTACGGTTCATCGAGAATCCGGTCGAGATCTCCGCCGAACTGGCTCACCGTGATGCGGGCAATTTCACGCCACCGGAAAACGCGTGTCTCCGGACGCATGCCGCCCCGCTTGGCCAACGCCAGCAGTGTCTCGCCATTCGCCTTGAGAATCGACGCGGCTTTCAATCCGACTTGCGCGCGCAAACCCTCGAACACCTCGGCCCGACGTTCGTCGGGCAGCAGGTAGCACGCGTTCTCCCACATCACGAGCTCGAAGGGTCCGCGGGCTGGGGGCAGCTTCGGTTCTCCGTAATGCCGCTTCAATCTAGCTATCAGCTTCTTGAAGTCGGGCATGCCGGCGATCAACGCGAAGGAGTTCTCGAATCGGGGGCTTTGGTCAGGATCAGGATGTGCTGGCGCGGAAGTGTCTCGATCACGGGCCCTAGTATGAAACCCTCCGGCTCAAGCTCGGCCTTCACTTCCGCGACGCTCATCTTATGTTCCGGCCGGATGGGGACCTTGGGATCCTCCTTGCGATATTCGAGCAGCACCAGCCGGCCGTCGGACTTCAGCGTGTCTCGGATTTTCCGGATCATTTGCTGTGGCTGGGAGAACTCGTGATATACGTCCACCAGCAGCACCAGGTCCATTTGTCCTTTGGGAAGCTTGGGATCGGACTCGGTGCCGAGCACTGTTTCTACATTCGTGAGCTTCTCTCGGGCTGCGTTCTCCCGCAGCATGCGTAGCATCTCGGGCTGCAGGTCGTTGGCATAGACCTTGCCGGCCGGGCCCACCCGCTTGGCCATCCGCAAGCTCATATAGCCGGTGCCAGCGCCAAGATCCGCCACGGTCATGCCCGGCTTCAGACCGAGAGCATCCAGTGCTTTCTCGGGCTGCTCTTCGGTCTCGCGCTCAGGCCGCTCCAACCAATCCGCGCCGCCCACACCCATTACGCCCGCGATCCGCCGGCCGGTAACGGGATGCGTGTCCTGAAATCCGAGCAAGGGCCACAATGCAGCCAGCATCGCTAGCGCGACGCTACGAATCCAGCGATTTCGCGAAAACTTCATTCGAGACCATCATAGGTCAATTGCGTCTGCGGTAAAATCGTGGCGAATAAGTCATGAAAATCCACCGATCCGCACTCTTACTCCTTCCCCTGTTTTTCTGCCTGCCCGCGCAGTCCCAGGAGCTGCCCGAAGCCAAGGGCCGGGACCTCTATGAAAAAATCTGCGGCAGCTGTCACGGAACCGACGTCGTCTTCAAAACTCGAACCACCAAGGAGAAATGGAAGAACACGGTGGACGAAATGGCGTCTCGCGGCGCTGAAGGCACCGACGAGCAACTCGACACTATCATCGATTATTTGGCCAAATGCTTTGGCCCGCGTGTCAACGTGAACAAAGCCACCGCCAAAGAGCTGGAGACGCAGTTCGAGCTCACCACCAAGGAGGCGGAGGCAATAGTTCAATATCGGATGGACAAGGGCGACTTCAAAGAAGTGACAGGCCTGAAGAGCGTGCCTGGACTAGACTACACCAAGATCGAATCGGTGCGATACCGAATCACCTTCACCGAAGCAGCCAAATGAGGATATCGTGGATGGCTGTTTTGTTGGTCGCGGCCATTCCGAGGAAGCGAATTTCGAATTTGGCCGGGTCGCGCTGCACGCGCGCAAGTCATGACCAGGGAACCTAAGCAGCGTTCTTTTCGAGCGCGAGGTCTCGTTCACGCTGCCACCGCAACCGTCCCTGATACTCCTGCCACAGCGTGCTGAGGCCGGCCCACCAATAGCCGACCACAAACAGCAGCAGGAATGGGATGGCGGGGAAGTTCCAGGTCTCGATGGCAAATGCCACCATGTACAGGAAATAGCCGCCCACCGCCAGTTCCGCGTAAGGCAGCCAACCGCTGCGGCGCCGATACTCACCGTGCTCGAGTTTCACCTTGCGGTCGCCAACCGCATACTTGGCGGTGCGCGCGAAGGCGGACTTGATCCCGAATAGCGCCTCCAAGACCGCTTTTGTATTAATGACCGTCAGAGCCACCCCAGCGGCCATCAGCGCCGGCAACAACACCAGCGACCGTTTCCAGTTCTTCGGATACAGCTCGTGTTGGGCCGCCATATAAAATGCCGAGATCGACCAGAATGACGCGACGATCAGCGGAAGATCGATGGTCAGCATCTGGAACCATCCCATGTAAAAACGTACGATCATGACCGGGAGCATCAGCGCCGAAACGACCAGCATCAGGGGATAAGAGATATTGGGCGTCAAATGAAAGAAGGCTTCAACTTTGACACGAAGCGGAAGATCCGACCGTATAATGGACGGCAGCAGCTTCATGGCGACTTGCGTCAGTCCCTTGGCCCAGCGCGATTGCTGCACCTGGAATCCGTAGGTCTCCACCGGAAGCTCCGACGGGCATTCCACATCTGGCAAATAGACGAAGCGCCAACCTTTGAGCTGCGCGCGATAACTCAAATCGGAATCCTCGGTCAGCGTGTCATGCTGCCAGCCGCCCGCATCTTCGATCATGGAAGTGCGCAGGATCCCAGCGGTTCCGTTGAAATTGAAGAACAGCCCGCTGCCGGATCGTGCGCCGTGCTCGATGACAAAGTGGCCGTCGAGCAGCATCGCCTCCACTTCGGTTAAGAGGTTGAAGTGGCGGTTCAGGTAACTCCAGCGCGTCTGCACCACACCCACCTTCGGGTCGGCAAAATGGTGGATAGTGCGCATCAGGAAATCGCGTGGCGGAACAAAGTCGGCGTCGAAAATGGCAATGAACTCGCCGGTGGCGGTCTTCATCCCCTCCTGCAAAGCGCCGGCCTTGTAGCCGTGGCGGTTGGCGCGATGGATGTATTCGATGGGCACTCCGGCGGCCTTGTAATCGCGCACCAGCGCTTCGGTGAAGGGGTGAGTATCATCTGTGGAATCATCCAGCACCTGGATTTCGAGCAGGTGCCTGGGGTAATCCATTTTGACAACTTCCTCAAGCAAGCGTTCCACCACGTAGCGCTCGTTATAAAGCGGAAGTTGAATGGTCACCCGCGGAAGCGTTTCCAGCTTTTTGGGCGCGTCGGTGGGCGTATTCTTGCGATGCTTGAGGTAGCGCCGGATCATTTCGTAGCGGTGGCAGCCGTAGCAGGAAAGAATGATGAGCAGTAGGAAGTAGGGCGCCAGCAGCGACCAATCGAAGAAATCCAGGCGATGTACTCCGGCGAAAGTATCGTCGAAGAACGTTTGTACTAACTTATTCGTTGTCGATGCTAACAAAAGTGCAGGTACAGACACCATGAAAAGTTGATCAGCGAACATTGGACGCCAGGTGCGGTCTGGTGTTTCGCCGCTTCGATTCGAACCCTTTATCTTATCGCGTCACGCGGGTCGAATATTAGTATGTAGGCCACGTTACATCGCTAGAACCTTGTTACTAAGTACAATGAGAGCGGTGAAGCTAGCGCCGATTTTGTTGTTCACCTGCGCACTGTTTGCGCAGAATCGGCCGCAGTTTGTCTGGCAAGGCCTAGTCGACGGAATCGTAATCCTCCATTTGCGAGATAAGCGCCTGGATATAAGAGTTCAGGAAGGCTCGCCGGTCGAACGGCAACAATTTCAGTTTCACGATCGGCTGCCTGACTCGCGGCAGGATGCGCGTCTCCAGGTCCAGGAGGGCCGGGGATTGGTTCATATCGTCGAACAGCCCAGCCTCGACAATCACTATACTTTGGCCGTTGCTATTGAAGATCGCCAGCCCGGCAGTTCGTTTTATTCGATCGCGCTTTCTTGGGACCCGTCGACTGCGGTCTTGGAACACCCGGGTCGAAACGACAAGCTCGCCTGGAGCGGGCGGGTGGATCGGCAAGCGACTATCAGTTGCCGAGCCAAGACATGCGTCGCCGCGACATTAGACGGAGCTGGAGCGGTCGCCGCCGAACAATTCAAGTTTTCACGGGCTTTGCCCGCGCGTGACGTGGAAGTGAGGCTGGAGCAGTCTGAAGGGCGCGGCGAAATCCGATTGGTAGAGCAACCGAGTGAACGCAACCAGTATACCGCGCGCGTATTGATTCGCGATCCCCAAAGCGGCTCAGGCGAGTATTCGTTCGCCCTGATTTGGCCGCGCGACGGCGGCAAAGAGCCCCTGTTACGCCCCGTGGTTCGAGGAGTGATGTGGAGCGGCACGGTAGAAGGGAGGGTACGTGTCACGATTCAGGGCGGAGCGGTGCTCTCGGAAGCCGTCGTGGGCCGGCCGGTAACAGGCCAACGGGCGGACGTCCTCGCGCCCTTGCCCGCCCGCTCAGACCTGAATCCCGTGGCCAAGAAGCTGCGCGGACGCGGTGAGGTACAGATCGTGGAGCAACCTTCCGATAAGAACAATTACCGGCTGGTCTTCGAGATCCGCAATCCGGAGGGCGGCGCTGACAACTACGAGATCGAGGTGGACTGGTAATTGGAATCCCATGTCAAATTTCTGGGATTGATGCACATTCTGGTGGGCGGGTTTGGCGGCCTGGCGAGTATAATTTTCTTTGGGCTTTTCGCGGGCCCGGCGACCGCTTACGCCTATGGACCATTAATTGGCTATACCCTCACCGGCTGGATGGTACTGCTGCTGATTCTCACGCTTCCAACCATCGCCTTGGGGGTGGGACTGCTGAACTACCGTGTCTGGGCCCGTTCGATTGGAACGGTGATCGCGATCATCGAGCTCCTGAATTTTCCCCTTGGCACTGTTCTGGGGGTCTACGCTCTGTGGGTGTTAATGTCGCCTGAGACGGATCCGCTTTTCAGTCCGCGATTTCAGTAGAAACAGCAATTGCATGGGAACAGGAGACTATTCCCCTGTTCCCCTTAATCGAGCTACCGTATATTAATTTTCAACTGAGCGTCGGAATGCTCATGACGCCAGCCCCAGTAGGCTTGTTGATCGTCCTCTTTGAGCCTGGAAAAGTCCCGATATTTACGATGGTTCTCTTTTACGTACACACGATATGCCCGATCTTCACGGTTGTCCCAGTGATGGTCATCATTGTGTTGTTTGTCATGGTACGTGCGATCATCGGCGCGCAAGGCTGTTGGCAGCATCGCTATGGGGATCATCAGAGCCGCAGCCAGCAGGGCCGCATTTAAGAAACGGGGCATGCTTATTCTCCTCGTTAGCTGATAATGGCAATTGCGCTGCCAACCATTCACTATCAGCGGCGGACGGCGCAACCGCAAGAATCTAAAGATGGTTTTCCACTCGGCAGGCAGGGTGCGTAAAATCGAAAGTGTAAATTAAGGCGTCCGATGGAAAAACATCCAGGGTAGGCCCGCCTACTGCGATCCACGCGACAGCAGCATCACTTTCGCGGTGTGGAACATGATGAAGCCATCCAGCGCCGGCGCGAGGTTCTTGATGTAGTAAAGATCATATTCCAACTTAACTATAGTGTCCTCGATCGTGTCGCCATATTTATGGTTGATCTGCGCCCAGCCGGTGATTCCAGGCTTGATGCAATGCCGCTGGCGGTAATACGGAATTCTGCGCTCCAATTCGGCGACGAATTCCGGACGTTCCGGACGCGGCCCAACCACGGACATGTCGCCCTTCAGGACATTAAACAATTGCGGCAATTCATCCAGCCGCAGCCTGCGAAGCCATTTTCCAACCGGCGTAATACGCGGATCGTCCCGCTTGGCCCACACCGCACCGCTAGCGGCCTCCGCGTCGACGTACATCGATCGAAACTTGTAAAGCATGAACGGAACGTCGTTCTTGCCCACCCGCCGCTGCCGATATAGCGCCGGACCGGAAGAAGAAAGCTTCACCGCGATAGCCACCATCGCCATGATCGGCAGCGCGACCACGGCCGCAACGAAGGCGATGGTCATCGAATATACCGACTGCAACAACACGCGGTTCGGATTCGGTCCCAACTCAGCGGAAAAGATCAACTGAGAGGGACGCAGTTCCCGAGTGGAAATGCGTCCGAATGTAGCTTCATAAGTGGTCAAAGCATCTTCAATATGGATGCCGGAAAGACGCAGTTCGAGGAGCTGATTCACGGGCAGACGTTGGCGGCGCTCCGCCATCCCAACCACAATACGATCCGGCCGGAACTGGCCGACGATCATCTCCAGATCCGAGATCGCGCCCAGAAGTTTGACACCGGCGATCTCGGTGCCGGTGTCTAAGTTGTCTATATATCCGAGAGCGGTCAGGCCGGTTTCGGGATGTTCCGTCAGATATTGCACGATCTCCTGAGATACGGACGACGTGCCCAGGAAGAGCACCCGTTCCGAACCCATGGCCTTCATGACCACCGTGCTGAAAATAATTCGCCAGGCCGGCAGAAGGACTAGCGTGAGCGAGCTGCCAGTGATCATGACCCAGGTCGGCAGAATGAGGTCCTGAAGCCGCAAGTAAACCAACAGTGCCTGGGTCAGGAAAGTGACGCCTACAACGACGATAACCTGCTGAAACAGCAAGATTCTAGAGCGAATCCGGAACTGCGTGTACAAGTCATGAAAATAAATGCCTAACATCAGGCAACCCACGACAATGGCGATTCGGAGCCAGCCGTTGTCATCGATAAGAAATACTTCAGGTGCGACATCCATCATGAGGAACGTCGCCACCACGTAGCAGGTGTAGGTGAGGATGATTTCCGAAACCAGCAGAGCAACCACACTGGTAGGAATAAAGACTCTGAACAGCCGGATCATCTGGACCGCTTGTTAAACAGCGCCAGACCGCGCCGCACGTTTAGGGGGCATTCGAAACCGCGCTCGCGTGCCGTTGCCTGCGCCAATCCTATCGTAAATGCTATCGGCTTCCTCATCGTAAAGCATTAGAAACACGGCGTAGGGAGACATGGTTAATCCCCGGCCGGAGACAAAGCGGGATTTGCCAGGGACGCTTTGAGGGAGCCCCGCACCAAATCCACTATCGGCAGACCTCTCCCCGAAATACGCTCCATTGTGATTGCATCTTGCTTTTGAGCCAGCACCAGCTGATCGGCCCAGATCAGAATCTGATCGATGTTGCTCACCAGCAAGCGACCGATATGAGGGATGCTTTCCAGGATGAAGTTTCGGTTTGTTCCGTAGATTTCATCCAGGCGAATATGGGGGTCGAAGACCTTGACGTCCCGGCCCTTGCCGATGAGCTGCTCCAGCAGCGTCACCACCGGGCTCTCGCGGAGATCGTCGGTGTTCTCTTTAAAAGCTAGTCCGACTACGCCGATGCGTTTGGCCGGAAGGTCCAAAACGGCTTCGATGGCACGCTGCAAATGCTGTTCATTGCTCGGCAGGGCGGATTGCAGGAGGGGGAGCTTCAGATCTAGCTGGCCGGCCCGGTAGGTCAAAGCGCGTAGGTCCTTGGGCAGACAAGAGCCGCCAAATGCAAATCCAGGCGTCAAATAGGCCGGCGAAACGTTCAATTTCACGTCCTCGCACAGCGTTTTCATGACCTCATGAGCGTCGATACCGAGTTTGTCGCTCAACGCGCCCACTTCATTGGCGAACGAGATCTTCAGCGCGTGAAACGCATTACAGGCGTACTTGATCATTTCGGCGGTACGGAGAGAAACCAGGCAAGGCTTCACGCCGAGGGGGGCATAAAGGTCGGCTACACGGCGCACGGCCTGGGGCTCCGATCCGCCGACTACCACCAGCGAAGGCTCCATGAAATCCTTTACCGCTGTGCCTTCCCGCAGGAATTCAGGATTCGAAACCACCGTTACATTGCTATGACTTGAGAAGGCCGGCAACACCACTTCTTCGCAGGTTCCAGGAAAAACGGTGCTGCGGATAGCGATCGTCAGGGGCTTGGAGCGTCCTCCGACCCGGGCTGCGATCTCTTCGATAGCTCGCCGCAACTGCCCTAGGCCAAGGTTTCCGTTCTTCTCCGATGGCGTACCGACACAAAGGAGTGCGATATCAGCTTCCGCGATCCCATCCGCTGAACTGGCGGCCGATAATCGTCCCGCCGCGGTGTTTTCGCGGACCAATTCATCCAGGCCAGGCTCGTAAAAAGGAGCCCGGCCATTGAGAACGTTATCTACTTTGTGCTGATCGCGATCGATCCCCAGCACCCTATGCCCTAGGCTCGCTAGACAGGCGGCCGTAACGCACCCCACGTAACCCAGACCCAGCACGGCAACTTGCGTTGAATTCTCTGCGTTCAAATGCCCCAAAACCCCACGTTTTAGTATGACACGCCCAACCTGCCGTCCTCGCACATTATTGATTACTTCCCAGCGAGTTTGGCGGCGGCCGCCTCCTTGGCGAGTAGCCTGCCGGCCTGAAGGTCGCCGCCTTGGGCTTCTTTGGCAGTCTGAACGGAAGTCTCTCTAGTTTCCTGCAGAGCAGCCGCGATAGCTTGAGCCGTGCTGCTTAACTTAACGACGTCCTTACCAGTTGCGGGCTTTGATGCAGGTTTTTGAGTCGATTCCTTGGTGGCGGGTGCCACGGTTGGGGGTGGCGTCACGTTCGATATGGGATTGATCATCTTGAGCTCCTTAATCTATCCATATCGTCTCAGCAGAAAAGAAATTGAGCTTTTACTTTGTAAAAGGAAGATTACCTGGCCGACAAGATCGGAGCTACGACGTCCACCAAGGCCTCTCCTAGCGCTAAATGCTGGTCTAGATCGAGATGAATGCCGTCCACTCGGCTGGAGGGTGTCACTCTAGCAGCGTCGAAAAAAAGACAGCCGAGATCGGAACAGACTGCGCTATACGCCTCGCTGAGACCGGAACACCTCTGCTCGGCGCCCGAGAATTTCGCCGCGAGGACGCCTTGCGGAGAGTGAATGGGCGGAGGGCATACAACCAGAATTGGGGGCACCGGCATCCCCGGCTCTATGGGCGCCTTTCTTATTTCGTTCACTAACGTGGCTATGCCCTGAGCCGCTGACCACGCGTTATTGTAGGGATGCGAAAACTGAAAATCGTTGGTCCCCAGCATCAGGATTACCAGGGATAGAGGTGAATGAATCTCGATCCGTTGCGCCAGACCCTGCAAGCCATTGCGGCCGGGCTTGAACGGATCTTCCCAAACGGTCCGCCGGCCGTTCAGGCAATCTTCGATTACTCGTACGCGATGACCGAGGCCCGTCAATTTATTTTCTAGGACGCCGGGCCAACGTTCTTCGAAGGGCAGCCTCTTTCGCGTGTTCGGAATGATTCCCCAGGTAAGCGAATCACTGTAAACGAAAACCTGACGCAAAGGAATCCTCAAGAAACAGTTTACGCCTTAGCAGCTCGTACCCCAGGACTGACAGGGTAAACTCATTACAGACCGTATGCAGACTGCTTCACTTACCGCCGAGGCCATACTCGCGGACAAAATCAAGACCCGCGCCGCCCGCGTCGGGATCATTGGACTGGGCTATGTCGGACTGCCGCTCGCCATGGAATTCGCCAAGGCCGGATTCCCGGTCACCGGAATCGACGTGCTGGAAGACAAGGTTGCGAAGCTCAATCGCGGCGAATCTTATGTGCAGGATGTCCCCGCTGAAACCCTTCGCTCCATGGTGGAGACCAAGAAATTTCGCGCGACTACCGACTTTTCGGTGGTAGCGGACCTGGATACGATCAATATCGCGGTACCAACTCCGCTGCGCAAAACCAAAGATCCGGACATGAGTTTTATCGTCTCGGCCTGCCAGGAAACAGCTAAATATTTCGGCCCGGGCAAACTGGTGATTCTGGAGTCCACCACTTATCCAGGAACCACGAATGAGCTGGTTCTGCCAATGCTGGAACGGCCGGACTTGAAAGTGGGCGAACATTTCTTCCTGTGCTTTTCTCCGGAGCGCGTTGATCCGGGCAACCCCAAGTACCAGACGTCCAACATCCCCAAGGTGGTCGGTGGGATCACGCCGGCTTGCACCAAACTAGGCGCCCTGTTTTATTCCCAGGCGCTTCAGAGCGTGGTTCCGGTCAGCTCCACCAGTGTGGCCGAGATGGTGAAGTTGCTCGAGAACACTTTCCGGATGATCAACATAGGCTTGGTTAACGAGATGGCCCTCATGTGCGACCGCATGGGCATCAACGTCTGGGAAGTGATCGATGCCGCCGCCACCAAGCCATTCGGCTTCATGCCGTTCTATCCCGGGCCGGGCCTGGGCGGTCACTGCATTCCCATCGATCCGTTCTATCTGTCGTGGAAAACCAAGCAAGCCGGGATCGAGGCGCGCTTTATCGAGTTGGCCGGCTATATCAACGGGCAGATGCCGCACTTCGTGGTCGACAAGATCCAGAACGCGCTGAACGATCACCGCAAGCCAGTGAAGGGTTCGCACATCCATATTCTGGGCGTGGCTTACAAGCGGGATATCGACGATGTCCGGGAATCGCCGGCGTTGGATATTATTCTTCTGCTTGAGCGGCGCGGAGCGCGTGTCACCTACAGCGATCCCTTCGTTCCGATCATCCGCCTGGACGGCCACGAGCTGAAAGCCGAAGATCCCAATGCCATGGCGGCGGAGGCGGATTGCGTGGTGGTGGTGACCGACCATGCCAAGTTCGACTACCCGGCTATCGTCAAAAACTCGCGCCTGATTGTCGACACCCGCAACGCGCTGAAGAAATATCCATCGCCGAAGGTCGTGCGGTTGTAGGCTTATTTTTCGCGCAGGGCTTTCAGCGCGAGATATCCCACCATTGCGGGAGGATTCGACGCCAGCGCCTCGCCTAACGACTTCTGCGCTTCTCCTCCGCGTCCCGCCATACGCAGCAACATGCCTTGCGAATAAAGCAGAGTTGAACGGTCCGGGCTGCTGTTGAGCGCGGCGCGCACTTGTTCCAGCGCCATATCGATTCGTGCCCTTAGATCCACCGCGGATTCGATTTTGGCGGCGGCGAGAATCGGAACCACAAAATCCGGGTCGGATACATCTTTAGAAGATTTGTCCAGCTTGACCCAAGTTTTCTTCGCGGCTTTCTCGCGACCGCACTGCGCTTCCGATCCAGCCAGATCGTACTGGATGCGTAATCCCTTTAAAATCGGCCCGAAACCGTGGAAGGTGAACGGCAGGTTCGGATCCTCGTCGCCAAGATGGTCTTCGGCCGTTGCGGCATCGGTGCATTTCTTGCCGCGCGCAAGAGCCACAATTCTCTGCACTTGAATCTCGATGTAGGCCTCACGCACGAATTGATCCTGCTTCTCGCCCGGAAAGTTCGCTGCTTGAAACACAGCGGCGGCTTCATCGATCCGCCCATCGCCCAATAATCCCAGCGCGTATTTCGCCCCGGCTTGTGGAGTGGATAGGTCCGCCTTGATGCCACTGGTCGGTGCCGGAAGTGCCGATGCCGGAAGTGCCGACGCCGGCCGGGGCCCGGACACTGGCGCCACAACAGGAGTTGAACCAGCCGTCAAGGCGTAAACGGCCTGAAGGCCATTCTGCAGTTCAATGTCGCTCGCGAAGATTTTCAATCCTTCCTGATAGAGAGGCATCGCCGATTTGGCATCCTTTTTCAGAGCCAAAAAGGCGCGACCCAAATCCCGGTAAAGTTCCGGCCTGCGAAACCCTAAGTTGCGAGCCTGCTGCCACGAACCGATGGCTTGGTCGACTTCCTCGGACGCCAGATAAAGCTCGCCGAGCAAAAACAGCGCCGTCGCGTCGGAAGGATTCTCCTGGAGCGCGTACTGCAAAACTGGGAACGTCGAAGGCCGGTTTGGGAACACGTAATCGGTGGAATTGTCGGAAGCCTCGTCCAGGTCTTTACGAGCGGGGAGGCCGAGCTTCATTTTGCAATAGGCGCGGTAGTAGCCCACTAGCGGATAATTCTGGGGCAGCACGGCTCCCGGTTCCGACGCGAGAATATCCACTGGAGACGGGTATTGGCGGCTCAGCAAAGCCAGCGCGTCTTCGTAGAAACCCAAATCCAGATACCCGATTGCGAGGTTCAACACACGTTCGGGATCGGCCCCCAGATGAGGCCACAGCCCCGGATCGTCTTGCCCCAGCCTGACTTGCTCGTAACGTAGCGCCGAGTTGGTTGGATCCGTTGACCGCAAGACCGCCAGCCGCTGACGCGCCTTCTCGGTTTGGCCGAGCCGCCGCAGCAATGCCACTTCCATCTCGCCCGCTCGCAGCATGCCTGGAAAGGTCGCGAGCAGATCCTCGATTAGCTTCAAGGCGCCAGCATTATTCTTAGAGCGAACCAAAAGCTCAGCCAACGCGACGGAAGCGGCCGGCCGCCAGGGCTGCTGGGCGCGGACCGATTCGAGCTCCGGTCGAGCCTTCCGATCGTCGCCGAGAGCCGCATAAGCGATGCCCAGATAATAGTGGATCTCATCATCGTCTGGAAAACGTGCTTTCACGCGGTTTAATGCCGGCACTGCGTCCTGCCAGCGGTTCTCGCTCAATTCCAGCCGCCCCGCTGCGCGGTTGAGCTCCGCGTCATCGGGCAAACGTTGCAGGCCACGCATGTAAACCGAGCGTGCGACTACGGGCCGGCCCTGGAGTTCATTAAACTCTCCCAGCCTTAGAAAATCCGGTGGACTGTTCAGATTCTCCTCTCGTGGATTGGACGCCGGCTGCGGTCCGAGCTTCACACGGGTCGCCGGTAGAGCCTCATATTGATTCTCGGTGTGCGTCAACAAAACGTTGCTTGCGTCGTCCAACAACTGAAAGGTGTACTGCGGAGCCGGAGCCAAGCCAGTCAGGATTTTTTTGACGGTAACTATCGGGTCTAAATTAGCCGTTTCCTCGAACACAACGCTAGTGCCGTTCAGGATGCGCAACTTGGCGCTGGGTATTTTGTGATTCGCGTTGAACTCCACGGCAAGCTGGATGCGGCCACCTTGATCGGGGATACGAGCGAGATTCAGCACGCCCTCCAAATTGGCCCGGGAAACTCCACCCAACTCTCGAACCGGCATCCAGTATTCGCTGAAATTTCGCGTTTCGCCCGGTTGGAGAAATCCGTAGGTCTCCTGATTTTCGAAAACCCCGGCCTGCATTTCAATGTAACTAGTGTTGTTGTCCGCTAACTCGGTCGCCGCCCACTGGTCGCCCTCACGCCCCCAAGACCACACCTTTTTACCCGGCGACTGTTTGGCATCGGCGTAATGCACGGTACCGGTGCGCAGCGACGGATGGTAGACCGCCATAAAAGGCTCGTGAGATTCGTATGCGAACAACGCGACGCCATTGCCTTTGTGATTGCCGACCACGCTCATGTCCACGCCAGCCGAGTTCACCGGCCAGGTGCCAATCTCGGTGCGGCCGTGCGTGGCGACGAGATGAGTTGGATAAATGAATCGCGTCTTGTCATCTACTCGGGCGATTCCGGCGTTGTTCCACCAATAGTATCGATGCCGGATTGCGCTGCGGTTATCGAAGAACACATTCTGCTCCAGAACCGAGGAGCCCGGCCGCAATACAAACTCCACTCGCCACTGCATTTCATCCACGCGATTGATGTTTCCGGCCCAAATGGAAGCGCTCCCATCGGCATTTTTGACGGTAGCGAAGTCGACCGGCGAGACTGCTGTCCAGGTGTGTCCCACCGGAAAATTCATCTCGATGCCCATGGCGACCCAGGCGCCCCGTAGGCCAACCGCGGACTTCTTCACCGACGGATTAGCGTGAAACATCTCCTGGCCATTCACTTTGTCTTTACAGGAGTATAGGTGGCCGCCCAAATCCGGCAGCACGATG
>Ga0210405_10003751_pt1 | contig 14656 bp, 16 predicted proteins | sample IncBWH11MmetaG_FD_155492 | JGI IMG/M metagenome (GOLD analysis project Ga0210405, IMG submission 155492) | Forest soil microbial communities from Barre Woods Harvard Forest LTER site, Petersham, Massachusetts, United States - Inc-BW-H-11-M | ecosystem: Environmental > Terrestrial > Soil >... | reverse complement strand
ATACCTGTGTCGTACACATCAATACGGACTTCCGAACCCGCTAAGCCTGCAGCCAACAAGGACGCGGCCGCCCGGTTGGGTGTATTTGACCGCGTTACTCACTAGGTTGCACAGCGCTGCGCCGAGAAGCACGCCATTACTGAGCACTGTGGCGCTGCTCGAAACCGTGCGCATGGTTATTCCCCTTCTCAACGCGGCATGTTCGTTCTCGCGGCAAGCTTGCCGTAGGACTTGCTGGATCCGCACAGGCGCCAGTTCGAGCCGTCTCGTCGACTCCTGAACGCGCATCGCAGTCAGGAGCTGCTGCAATTGCTCCTTGAGCCGGTCGATCGCGATTTGCCCGAACCTCAGACAGCGCAACTCCGATCGCGTTCGAACTCCATGTCCGAGGCGTTCGTAAGCGCTCTGAATGACCTGGAGTGGCTGAAGAAGATCGTGGCCAGCTATGGCGAGCAGCACGGCTTCGATATTGTGACTTTCTGCGGCCTCGCGGCCCCCGTTAGGCTGCTAGTTACCGCGGGCGCACCGGCTCGGCATCCATGTCTGCTTTTCGCAGCGCCGACCTGGCTTCTCGTCTCGCACATGTGCGTTCGCCTCCGGGGTAACATAGCTGCAGGGGCTAACGTCGCGCGACCTCTCCTCTATGGCCAGTTAAACGTTCTAAGATTTTGCAAATCTTCACCGGCGCACTGAAGCCACGCTGTTAGAAACCAGCACGCAGTGGCTAGGTTGGTCAGACGTCAAATGTCGCGGCGATTTCGCAAGATGATCAACTGGACGATGAGGTCATCGTGATGCGTGAAATAGAAGGCCGTGACAAGCGGATCCGGCAAACCGCGCTTATCAAACTTCCCATCAATCTCGGCAGTGACAACAAAGCCGTCGTAATGCTTCAACACTTTCGTGGCCGCGATCGTCAGCTTCTTGCCGATAATGTCCCGCTCTGCCCAGCGCTCAATGGCCGCTTTGCCCCAGTAATCACGCAGCTGATCGTTGACAAGCGCGTCATCGGCAAAGGTAGCCATCAGGCGATCTAAGTCGAAGGTGTTCGTCGCCTCGACGAATGCGGCAACCAATGGAGGGAGCTCGATTGGCACGTTAGACGATGAGCGGTGGCTCGGCATGTCTAAGGCACTTTCAGGCGGGCGTTCGGCTACCCGCGATACGATGCGCCGGCCGCGGGGCACGCCACGGCCCCGGTGAGGAACTGGAGCTCTGACAGCGACGTCTTGGCGTGCCTCGGATCATCGATATGGCCTCGCCCGTCGCTGCCGTAGAACGTCGATCGATCATAGCGGCTTAGAGGCGCAGCCGTTCGGCAGATCCGGATCGGCGACAAAACGTCGGCCGAACGCAACGAGATTGGCGTCACCTGCTCATGGATTTCTCCTGTCACTTTGACCGACAGTGGCTGACCCGCTGTTGCCGCCCCATTCGACTCCTCTGAAAGAGCCGCGACGGGTTCGTCCTGTGTTTTCCTTAGTAGCCTCGCCGCGCCACCCATTGTCCAGCAATTCCCGCTATATTCTTTCGTTCCGATGCGGTCGTTCACATTGAGCGCGCGTGCTCTTTCTCGCAGATCGGAAACCGAAAAACCTAGTTGCCGAGCGTGGGGCTATTCCCCTGCGGAAGCGAGTTAAATGTTCTAAGAGATTGTTAAACGTGGAAACGCCGAGATGACATTGGACAGTGGCGCCGGTCATCGGATATGGCAGCGATTGCGCAGATTCCTCGATTGGACGATGAGTCCATCGACCGACTTGAAACAAGAGACCAAAACAGAGGATTCGGCCGACCGCGCCCTCATCACCGGCGCTGACCATGAAATTTCTGTGGTGGCGTACGACGTTTAGTCGCGTACGCCCGCGATAACCTGCACAGGCATCAACATGCCTCAGTTCGGCGCGTGGGCCTATTATACGATGAAAATTCGACGCTCGAAAGTCCACCAAATCGCCAAACGGCTCCACTGTACAGGTGGGCCGGTATCTAGGCTCTGCGTCCCTCCAAGACTATTGGTGTAGCTCTTCAAGAAGCCTAAGCGCCATCCTGAGATCTACGGTCTCGAAACCTTCCGTGAAACGTTCGAATACACCTGCCAGGCATCGACGAGCTTCAACAATCTTACCATCTCCCCGCAGCAGGCGGCTCAGCGTTGTCGCCGACCTAAGTTCAAGGCTGAGTGCGTGTTGTGCCTGCGCCTTGGCAATCGAGTCTCTCAAACATCTCGTGGCAGCTTTATGCCCCCCTCGCCCCGCGAGGATTTTCGCCTTGATCCGCAGCAGCTCGGGTATGTCAAGTTCGGCACCTGTTTCGGTCGATCGTGCGATCGCATCATTGACCGTCACAAGCGCCTCTTCCAACCGCTTGACCTTTCGAAGTCCATCTGCGAGCGCGCCCATGAGGGCGGTACGAACCACATTGTACTGTTCAGCCTGCATGATTTCTAAAGCCTCTTTCAGCGACACTATTCCTGCCGGCACCTCATCCCTCGCGACCTGCAGTTCTCCCTTCAAGCCGATACCCGCGGCCCGGTACGGTCTTAGAGAGTGTCGTTCAGCATGAGCTATCAGTTGTTCAACTAACTTCCAGGCCACGCTGAGATTCCCGGTCCAGAAGATAACGGAACCGCCGTAGAGAAGAGACGTACAAACGGATACAGGGTGGTTACGGCCGCGGCTCATTTCGTCAATTGCATTTTGCGCAATTCTTAATGCGCGATCGGGAAAACCGCGTAACCACAAGACTCGAGCGAGAGCCACCATGGCTCCTATGCGAGTGATACTCCCGAAGTGGTTGGCATGGTGTGAGCCGCTTTCGGCAGCAAACGACATTCCCTTTTCGAGGTGAAACTGAGCCGCGGCTTGATCACCGCCCAAGTAATGCGAGACGCCCATCATCCACTCGGCCCAGATAAGACCAGCGGGGTCTGAGATCTCTTGCGCGACATCCCTTCCGCGTTCAACAGCCGCCCTGGCGCCGCGAAGGTCGCCTTGCCGAACGAGGAGCAGATTCAAGCTCGCCAAGAGCTGCAATTGGCGCGACGTGTCCTCGAGCGCTTCGGCAAGCGCGAGCCCGCGTTCGATCGCGGCACGAACCCTGCTGTCGTGTCCGCGGGTGTACATCGACGCCAGCGCCAGGGACTCCTGGAGAATCATCTCGGTTCTCTTACAGTTGCCAGCATCATCGAGAGCCGTCAGGGCGCTTTCGCAATAGCGCCTGCACTCTTCCAACAAGGAGAGGCCCAGCAGCAGCGGAGCTGATTGCGCGACAAGAGCTACTCCGAAGGCGGGGTCGTCGCGATCCGACAGTGCCCATTCGAGCGCAGCCCGCACGTTCCCTATCTGTGGAATATATCTCGAAAGATCGTGCTGGCCGATCCTTGAGTGGATGGCATCGTCGCTTCGGAGAAACGCGGAATAGTATTCCGCATGACGGCGTGCGACGCGAGCTGTCTCGCCTTGATCGGTCAGCTTTGTTCTCACATAAGCGAGCGTCGTATCGAGCATTCGATAATGTGTCGATCCGGACATCCAGCTTGTGGATATCAGCGACTTCGCGAGTAAGCCATCGAGGGCATCTATGGTACTCGCCTCGTCGTCTTCCGTCGTCGACGCAACAGAGCAGGCAGCGTCGACCGAGAAATCCCCCACGAATATCGAGAGCCTGCTAAGAACGGCCCTCTCGCGCTCGGGAAGAAGATTGTAGCTCCAATCGAGCATAGCGTTCAAGGTCTGGTGTCGCGGCAACGCCGTACGACGTCCATGCCAGAGCAAGCTGAAGCGATTATCGAGCAGATCCGCGATTCCACGAATCCCAAGAGAGCCGGCGTGACTAGCCGCGAGTTCGATGGCGAGTGCGATACCATCAAGCCGACGACAGATCGTGGCGACGATCGGCGCTTCACCGTCGTTCAAAGCGGCTCGATAGCCACTGGCTGCAACCCGCTCCATGAAGAGCTGAGCAGCCGGATATCTGAGCACTTCCGCGGCGGTAAGGTCAGCATGCTCTGGCGGACAATCAAGCGAATACAAGAAGTGTACGTATTCACCTTCGGCACGGAGCGCCTCGCGACTGGTCGCGAGGATGTGCGCCTGTGGCGCCTCTGTAACGACCCGTTCAGCCAATTCGGCTGCCGAGTTGATCACGTGCTCACAGTTGTCGAGGATCAGGAGGATCTTCTTGTCACCTATAAACGCCAAGAGACTCCCGAAGGGATCTTGAGCCTGGATCATGAAGCCGAGCGCCGAGGCGACCACCGTTGGGACAAGCTGGGGATTGGTCAATGCGCTCAAATCGACAAACGAGACCGCGCCGCGGAAGCCGTTCAGTAGCGCATGTGCGACCGAAATGGCGACGGTCGTCTTGCCTATGCCGCCGGGGCCGACGATGCTGACGAACCGCCCCGTGGCGAGCTGTTCCGATACAGCTCGAACAGCTTCATCTCGACCGACCATGCGCGCCAGTCGGGGCGGCAGTTTCCTGGGCTGCTCGCCGTCCGCAACTCCTTCCGCGACAGCCGGACGCGTCATCGAACGCGACACAGGCGCGACAAAACAATAACCGCGACCGGCAACGTTCGATATGTAGCGAGCCCCCTTCTCTTCCCCGAGAGTTTTCCGTAAGGCTGCAATCTGAACCCGGAGATTGGCCTCGTCCACCGTCACACTTGGCCACGCGAGCGAGATCAGCTCGCTGTAGCCGACGACCTCGCCGGCTCGCTCCGTCAGCGCGATCAGGACGTCGAGCGCGCGTCCGCCAAGCGGTATCGTCTCATCGGCCCTCTTGAGCAGTCTGCTTCCCACGAACAGACTGAAGGGACCAAAGGAAAGCACGTTCCCGGGCTGAACATTACGATGACCGCTCATACAAGCATTCCGCGCTGTTGGCCCGCATCGCGAACCTCTACTGGAAGCTGCCCGCCCGGAACCCGCTGCAATTCTCCTGCGCGATGCATGGTCCGGCCAGCCGGTTGCCAAGCGCATCGACGACATCCGAGCACACTCCATCACGGGACCGAAAGTCAAACAGAAATGACGGCATAGCATGGGTCGAAGATCCGAGGCCGACATAATATCCCGACTTTCCGTTTTACGCAGCATCGCGAATTCATTGTTCGGTTGATCATCCCGTGCAGTTGCTGCGATATGCGACGATCTTTCTGATTGCTTGGCTGCTCCGTTTGTCAATCGTAAGCGCACGCATGCTCTTTGTGTACCGTGCATCACGATTAACAACGTTTTAGAACGTTTAACTCGCTTCCGCGCGCCGACCACTCTAGCCTCGCGTTGCAATCTTTCGAGACTACTCCTCTCAGGAAGAACGCGCACGGGCAACGTGGTTGACCATATCGGGACGGAACTACTTAACGCGAATTTTCGGGCGTCCGCTGGTGCGCGCCCGTATCGTGAAGTCTGACGGCCACCGCTAGGCAGCAGAGCGCCACGAACTTCAAGGCGGGTCTGCGCGCCCTCGCAGACCGCGACCTTCGCCAGCCAGTCCAAGTCATCTCGGGCGTGCACGAACACGTTAGACTTGGTGTCTGAACAATCTCCGAATCGCAATATTTGCGGAACTTGAGTTGAGCTCCGCAATCACAACGAAATTCGATCCGACCTCCACCCGTCGTCGAATAAGCGGGTCGGTTCGTACCATGCTGGAGAGCCTCAAATGTCACGCTTTGAAGATTACCGCAAATCCTTTCCGAACGCGCGCCTCACACGTTCGGCTGCCGGTGTAATAGAGGTCATGCTCCATACGAATGGAGACAAGCTCGTCTTCAACGGTTTCACGCACGAACAATTTGTGGACCTGTTCCACGCGATCGGAGAGGACAGAGGAAACCGGGTCGTGATCCTGACGGGAGCCGGCGACGCGTTCATGGATACAATCACCCAAGACGGCTTCGACTTCTTCACGCCCATGGGCTACGACAAGATCTATCGCGAGGGCAAGAAGGTCCTCATGAACATTCTGGATATCGAAGTCCCAATGATCACAGCCCTCAACGGGCCGGTCCTGCTTCACAGTGAATATGCCCTTCTCACCGACATCGTAATTGCGACCCCCGAAACTGTGTTCCAGGACTTTCCGCATCCGGAGTTTGGCATCACCCCGGGAGACGGAATGCACCTTCTCTGGCCGGAAGTGATTGGCTCGGTCCGAGGTCGCTATTTCCTTCTGACTCGGCAGAAGCTCGACGCCAAGACCGCGAAAGAGTGGGGCGTAGTTAACGAGATCGTGCCAGCAGCCGACTTGCTTGCTCGCGCGCACGAGATAGCCGAAGGCATCGCGAAGATGCCACCGCTCACCAGCAGCTATACTCGCATCGCTCTTACACAGAGGCTCCGACGGCTTATTGACGAAGGAACCGGCTACGGGCTGGCGCTAGAAGGGATAACCGCCGCCGCCGTCGCGCATAGTCAGGCTGCGAGGCGCTCCGGTGCAAGTGGATGAACACGCGCCGAAATGTCATCTCTTTAGCGTCAAGACCTCAAGGGAGAACGTGATGTCGAAATATCTCGAAGTGCTGACGCCTCAAAACTGTCAGGTACTTTTCATCGACCAACAGCCTCAGATGGCGTTTGGCGTGCAATCCATCGATCGACAGACGTTGAAGAACAATGTCGTCGGTCTGGCGAAAGCTGCGAAGGTCTTTCGGATCCCTACGACCATCACGACGGTCGAATCCGACTCCTTCTCCGGCAATACCTTTCCCGAATTGCTTGCGGTGTTTCCCGAGAATCAGATTCTCGAACGAAGCTCAATGAATTCCTGGGACGATCAGAACGTCCGCGACGCGTTAGCCAAGCACGCGGCTGGCGGCCGCAAGAAGATCGTCGCTGCGGGCCTCTGGACGGAAGTGTGCGTTAACACGTTTGCCCTTAGTTGCCTGCATGACACTGATTACGAAATCTACATAGTCGCGGACGCGTCAGGTGGCACTTCGGTGGAGGCGCAAAAGTTCGCGATGGATCGGATGATTCAGGCCGGCATCGTACCGATGACCTGGCAGCAGGTACTTCTGGAGTGGCAACGCGATTGGGCGCGCCGAGAGACATACGATGCGGTGATGAGCATCGTGAGGGAGCATTCAGGAGCATACGGCATGGGCGTGGACTACGCATATACGCACGTGCACAAGGCACCGGAGCGCGTCAAGCATGGCCAGCGAATCGGACCAAACCCGGCGAGGAGCCGCGTGAAAGACAACGCGCTGCTCGACAAGATCAAGGCCGATTAGGATTTCGCCTACGACAAGCTCGCTTCATCTGGTGATCCGTAGCTCTGCTCTCGCTCCGTTGGCGGCTGCCGAGACGCATGTCATGAAAGTGTTCTCGTCGGAATCCTCACCGTCACCGCCATTGCTAGCTCTAATCGGATTGAGAGCATCTTGGCGGGCGAAGTGACTCCGATCAGAAGGGCGGCTTCTCTCGGGAAAGTCGTTTCGCCGCGCTCGCGCGGTATGCCAGATGATCAATTACCTCTCCGGCGTACTTTCGGGGCGGTAGGAGTGCAAGGCTCGTTACCGTCGCCGACGCGGACGAAAGGAAGCCCTCATGACTTTCGTGCCATCAGACGTGGTATTGCATAACGGACTTATCGCAACGCTGAACCGTTCCAATCCGTCGGCCAGCGCGGTGGCGATCAAGGACGGAAAGTTCGTCGCCGTCGGCTCCGACCGCGAAGTCTTCGCTCTTGCCGGCGCCGGCGCCAAGGTCATCGACCTCAAAGGGCGCCGTGTATTGCCGGGCCTGATCGATAACCATCTCCACATCATCCGCGGCGGCCTGAATTTCAATATGGAGCTGCGGTGGGACGGAGTGTGGTCGCTGGCCGACGCGATGGCTATGCTGAAGAAGCAGGTAGCGATCACCCCACCTCCGCAGTGGGTTCGAGTGGTCGGTGGGTTCACCGAGCATCAGTTCGTCGAGAAACGCCTGCCCACGATCGAAGAATTGAATGCGGTGGCGCCCGACACGCCGATCTTCATCCTGCATCTCTACGATCGCGCCATGTTGAACGGCGCTGCCCTTCGTGCGGTAGGGTACACAAAAGATACGCCGCAGCCGCCAGGCGGGGAGATAGTGCGCGACGTGAACGGCAATCCGACCGGCCTTTTGCTGGCCAAGCCCAACGCAAATATCCTCTATGCCGCGCTCGCCAAGGGACCGAAGCTCCCGTTCGAGTACCAGATCAATTCGACCAGACATTTTATGCGCGAATTGAATCGGCTCGGCGTAACGGGCGCCATCGACGCTGGCGGCGGGTCCCAGAACTATCCGGAGGACTACGCGGTCATAGAGAAGCTCAGCGACGAAGATCAGCTGACGATCCGCCTCGCCTACAATCTCTTTACCCAAAAACCGAAGGGCGAGAAGGCCGACTTCCTGAACTGGACCAGCACATCGCGCTATAAGCAGGGCACCGACTACTTTCGCCACAACGGAGCCGGCGAGATGCTGGTGTTTTCGGCGGCCGATTTCGAGGATTTTCGGGTGTCGCGCCCTGACATGCCGGCGGAGATGGAGCGTGAACTTGAGGAAGTCGTCCGCATCCTCGTCCAGAATCAGTGGCCCTGGCGAATGCACGCGACGTATGACGAGACGATCTCGCGAGCGCTGGACGTCTTCGAGAAGGTCAATCAGGATACGCCGCTGAGCGGTCTACACTGGTTCTTCGACCATGCAGAGACGATCTCGGATCAATCCATAGAGCGGATTGCAGCGCTTGGCGGAGGTATCGCCATTCAGCACCGCATGGCGTATCAGGGCGAATATTTCGTCGAGCGCTACGGCTTCGGAGCCGCGGAGGCGACTCCGCCGATCAAGAAGATCATCGACAGGGGCGTGAAGGTCTCGGCCGGCACCGACGCCACCCGTGTCGCATCCTACAATCCCTGGATATCGCTCGCCTGGCTGGTGACCGGCAAGACGGTCGGCGGTCTTCGCCTCTATTCGCAGCACAACTGCCTCGACCGCGAAACGGCGCTCAGGATGTGGACCGAGAATGTCACCTGGTTCTCCAACGAGGAGGGCAAAAAAGGGTGCATCGAAGTCGGGCAATTCGCCGATTTGATCGTTCCGGATCGCGACTTCTTCTCATGTGCGGAAAACGAAATCGCCGATATCACAAGCGACCTGACGATTGTAGGCGGGCGGATCGTCTTTGGCGCCGGAGATTTCAAATCGCTCGACACATCGACGCTCCCGCCGGCAATGCCTGACTGGTCGCCGGTGCGAAGCTTCGGTGGTTACGGTAACTGGATCGGTTCCGACGGCAAGGCGCAGGCCATCAAGGCGTACGCCATGCAGATGTGCGGGTGCAATAACGTCTGCGGGATACATGGTCATGAACACGCGCGGGCATCGTCGAGCCGGCTACCGACCTCTGATCTGAAAAGCTTCTGGGGGGCACTCGGGTGCGCCTGCTGGGCGGTGTGACTGGCGCCCGGCGATGGCGCAGCCCAATAGGAGTAATGGAAGCGGAGCGAAACAAGTGGGGCTGCTCAAGAATAGCCTTGTAACGCTGGTCGGTGTCGGATTTTTCTTCGCGATCGTCGGCGTATTCGGCCTGTCCGCATCCGTTACCTCGCTGGCGGCGTTCATCGCCGCAGGAATCTGGATTTTTGCAAACTCCAAACAACTCCCGGATGCAGAACGATGACGACTGATTCGGAGCTTCTGGCGCGCATTCAATTCGCGTTCACCGTCAGCTTTCACATCATCTTTCCGACGATCTCGATCGGGCTTGCGGCATTCCTGGCCATTGTCGAGGGTCTGTGGCTCAAAACCAGGGATCCGCTCTATCTCCAGATCTACCGGTTTTGGCTCGGCATCTTTGCGATGGGATTTGGCGTCGGCGTCGTCACGGGGATTGTGCTGTCGTTCGAATTCGGCCTGGGCTTTGCCAAGTTCGGTCAGATCGCTGGTCCGGTCATAGGACCTTTGATCGCACTGGAAGTACTAACCGCATTTTTTCTCGAAGCCGGCTTCTTAGGCATCATGTTGTTCGGCCTCAACCGCGTGAGCCCGAAGTTGCACTTTTTTGCGACATGCATGGTGGCCCTGGGCACCTTGCTGTCGGCATCGTGGATTTTGTCGGCCAATAGCTGGATGCAGTCACCCGATGGGGTCAGCATCGAGAACGGAAGGATGGTAGTTACCGATTGGCTTCGTGTTATTATTAATCCTTCCTGGTTGTATCGTCTCTCGCACATGCTGGCCGCCGCCTATATCACTGGATCCTTCCTGGTTGCGGGAGTAGGCGCGTGGTATCTCCTCCGCGGTCAGCATGTTGAGTTCGGACGACGCACTGTCTCATTGGGAACCGCCTGGGACGCTGCGTCGGCGAGTTGAGTCACGTGTTCATGCTGGCGGGCGCTGCCGTGGTTACGCCAATTGTGCTCGCGTACTCCGCATTCGCATATCATGTGTTCCGCGGCAAGACGCCGGAGCAGGGATGGGAATCATGAGCAGGCGGAGAAGGAACTGGCTTTGGTTCGTGGGTCTCTATCTGGCGTCGATCGCGACCCTCTCGGTTGTGTCCATATCCATTCGATCCGTGCTTCAACTTGCTTCCCGGTGATCCGCTTGAATAACGTCACCGGCGCCTGACGAATTGGGTGAGGCTGTCAAACCGAAGGTACGAAATTGCGGTTCACCGTTCCGATCAGCTGATTGACGACCGCAGTAGCCGGAAGTTGATCTGCCGTTGCAAATGGGAGGTCGTGGTCGTGGTTGCCCGAGAATAAAGGTTCACGGAGGTTGAATGAGTTGGCTCTATGCGCTCAACGCAACAATCACCTCCCGGCTGGCGCCGACGTTCTGCACGGAGGCGACGCACTCGATCGCTCTGCTGTTTCTGTGCAGCGCCTATCTGCAAGGTGGGTTCACCAAAAGCCTCGACTTCCGCGCTGCGCTCGACGAAATGAAGCAATTCGGCTTGAGGCCGCTGACCCCGCTTGCCATCATGGTGATCGCGATGGAGATTGGAGCATCGCTGCTGGTGCTGAGCGGCCTCTTCCGGTGGGCTGGCGCGCTGATGCTCGGAGCTTTCACCTTGGCCGCGACGTTTGTGGCGAACCGCTTCTGGGATGCTCCACTGCCGAAACGATATGCGACCGAGAATTCGTTCTTCGAGCATCTTGGCCTCGTTGGTGCATTCATTCTGGTGGCCTGGTACGATTTGCATGGATGAGACGTCGTGCGATGGCCGAGCTGACCCAATCAACAGCAATTGACGCCTCGCCTGACGCCCCGGCAATGCCGGCCTTTTCTCCGCGGCACCTTAACATGCTGTTGCTGGGGCTGGGCTTTACGACCGGCATGGAATTCTACACTGCCGACAGCATCAACCTCTGTCTGACCGATATCACCGGCAGCTTCGGCGTGTCGGGTGACGAAGCGAGCTGGAGTCTCACCGTCTACAGCTCGGCGCTGTTCATGGGCGTGCCGGTCTGTGTTTGGCTTGCCGGCTATATCGGCCACAAGAGCTATCTGATCGGCTCGGTCGTGCTGTTTGCCGCCTCGTCGGTCGTCAGCGCGACGGCGTACAGCTTTGACACCATGCTAGTTGCGCGCGCCTTCCAAGGGTTTGCGGGCGCGGGCCTCGTGGTCTGGTGGCGCGGCACCGTCTACATGCTTTTGCCGAAGCCTATGCGCAGCGTATCGCTGATGCGTGTCTCCACCATGCTTTATCTGTCCAGTGCCTTCGGGATGCTGTTCAGCGGATACATTACCGATCACGTCAGCTGGCGGTTGATTTGTGTTCCAAACCTTGCTTACGCAGCCGTGGCTATCTGGCTGTTGCTGCGCTATTTTCCCGACATATCGGTGCAACGGTCGGAGCGGCCGACCGATTGGCTGGGCATCATCCTGATCGTCGTCACGCTGGTCTCGTTGCAGGTCATTCTCAGCCGCGGCCAGATCGACGATTGGTTCGGATCGCCGCGCATCCGCATGCTTGCCTGGCTCGGCGCGACCGCGCTTGTCCTGTTTGCGATCTGGCAGACAAGCCCGCGCAACCGTGCGCCCTTGCTTCACCTTGATCTCCTGCTTGACCGTTATGTATTGTCCTCCGCCTTGATCGGAATCTTTACCGGAACGATCCTCTCCGGCAGCCTCTATATGCTTCCCGAGTTTCTTCGCAACGTCGTCTCGCAACCACTGAGCGCCACACAAACCGGTCGGGTCATGGCGGTCTATGCCTTGACTGCCGCCGCGGTGCGCCCGTTGGTCGTGAGCGTCGTTGCGCGCCACGGTCAGCGCAAGACAATTTGCGGGGCGCTCGTCTGCCTGATCACGTCGATGCTGCTGATCAATCGATTTATGACCACGAACACGCCGGCCTACTATTTCTATCTGCCGCTGGTTCTCTATGCCTTATGCCTCTCGTCGCTGCTGCCATCCGTCGGCAGCGGGACCGTTGCCCGGATCGAGCAGCAAAAGCTTCTCGATGGCGTTTCACTTTACATGACGTTCCGTCAGTTTGGCGCAGCGCTCGGCATCGCCGTGATCACGATCCTGGTCGAGCGGCGCGAGACGCTGCATTCCGCGCGCCTGTTTGACCATCTGCGGGCATCGAGCCAAGTCGTGCAGGATTGGATGACAACGGCGTCGAACATGGTCGTTGCGCGCGGCGGCTACTCGGCCCTGAAGAGCCATGACGTCGCGACCAAGCTCCTTGCCGAGGTCGGCGGCCGCGAGGCCGCGACGCTGGCCTATGCGGACGCTTTTCTCTTCATGGCGCTGATCGGGGTCACTACGCTCTGCCTTGTGCCCATCATTCCACCGACGCCTGTAGCAAAGAAGTGAGTTGCTCAGCCTGGAGCGGAGATAGACCGCGATGACCGATCAAACCGTCCTCAGGGGAACATCCGAGCCGCCAGTGCCGTCCGTCGCCGGCGGCAAGGCGCCGCCATCACATGACGTCCAGTCGAGCCGAAGATCCCTTGTCACGGGCGCCATTCTCTTCCTGGTCGCCGCTATCGGACTTTACTTCTACGTACCAGGCTTCTGGCAGGTCAGCACGGACGACGCGTATGTGAATGCTCACGTAGTTTCGATCGTGCCAAAGGTTGCCGCCTATGTCTCCATATTGCATGTTGACGACAATTCGAATGTCACCCGCGATGATTTACTTATCGAGCTCGATCAAAGAGACTTCACGGTTGCCGTGGATATGGCCAATGCCGACTTGAAGAGCGCGCAGGCAAATTCATCGAACATAGAAGCACAGATCGAAGAGCAACAGGCCATCGTCACGGAAAGCCAATCGGCTGTCGACGGTGATCAGGCCGTGCTCGATTTCGCGCAGCAGCAGCTCGACCGCTACAAGTCGCTCGCGACGACGGGCTCCGGAACGGTGGAACGCCTGCAACAGGCGGAATCCGACGTGGGCCAACGCAGGGCCGCCTGGCAACACGACCTCGCGGCGCTCGATGCCGCTCGCGCCCATCAGGTCGTACTTCGGACCCAGCTGGTTCAGGCAAAGGCCACAATCGAACGTCAGCAGGCCGCTTTGGCGCAGGCGCGACTCAACCTGTCCTACACCCAAATCCGAGCAACGGAGGCCGGCAGTGTCGCGAACAAGACGGTAGAAGCAGGCAACTACGTGCAGCCAGGGCAGACATTGTTATCGATCGTTCCGGAGAGGCTCTATATCACCGCCAACTTCAAGGAGACCCAGTTGACGAACGTGCGGCCCGGCCAGCGTGCAACCATCCGGGTCGACGCTTTCCCTGACCTTCGACTCGAAGGACATGTCGACAGCCTCCAGCGCGGCACAGGATCGCAGTTCGCTCTGCTCCCGCCCGAGAACGCGACAGGTAATTTCGTCAAGGTCGTGCAACGCGTACCCGTCAAGATTACGTTCGACAAGCCAGGAGAGGCGCTTCGCTGGATATCACCTGGCATGTCGATGGAGGCGAGGATCTATACCGCGGAGCCGCCCAAGTGGTTGAACTTTCTCGATTAGCGCTTGAGACATGAGAAGACACGACGCACGCCTCGATCTTCTCAGAGGCGGCATTAAACTCGGCATCTGTACGTTCGTACCAATCCACACGGTGCGCGCAGGCGGTAGGTTGGTAACGCTGATGAAAAGCCGGCTCGCGTTCAGCTCCTCTCGGATGCCGTGCGCGTGAACAACACCCCGCACGAGGTAGTCTACGAGAAACTCTTTGGAGAGCACGTTGTAGTCGATATGCACCATCGGATAACGGCCACCCGCAACGGCGGTTGGCTTCCTCGGCTTATCCTTCTCAAAGTGGTCCATAGTCGCGGCCGACATACCACGGTTCTCAAAATATCCTCTTCGGTAACGCGGGCCGCCTTGTGAGCGCACTACTGAAGGCCCTCCGCCAGCGGACATTCATGGGCACAAACTTGCGAGGAGCGCTCGCGCCTCCTTGAGATCTTTGGTTTGAAACCCCTCTGTGAAGCGATTGAAGACGAAAGCAAGATCATGGCGGGCCCGCTCCGGCTGACCACGTTCGGAGAGGAGGCGGGCCAAGGCCATTGCGGCCCTCAACTCCAATGCAAGCGCGGATTGCTCTCGCGCAACAGCAAGCGCTTCCCTCAATGAACTGATCGCCAGCTCCCGATCATGCTGGGCCGTATGAATTAGCGCTTTGATCCGCAGCAGTTCCGGCAAC
>Ga0210405_10003750_pt1 | contig 14657 bp, 18 predicted proteins | sample IncBWH11MmetaG_FD_155492 | JGI IMG/M metagenome (GOLD analysis project Ga0210405, IMG submission 155492) | Forest soil microbial communities from Barre Woods Harvard Forest LTER site, Petersham, Massachusetts, United States - Inc-BW-H-11-M | ecosystem: Environmental > Terrestrial > Soil >... | reverse complement strand
TTATAGAGATCGGCCTCGAACGGGAAAATGCAGAGCATCAAGTCGAGCCAGCGGGCCATCTTTTTGATGCGCCCGCGGTTCCACGCCCAAACCTGCGGGCTGATGTAATAAATGATCTTTTGCGCCGGAATTTTCCGCCTCAGAGCACGCGCCAGGCGCAAATTAAATCCGGGATAATCAATCAGGACGACAGCGGTCGGTTTGTTCGTTTCGATCTCGCGCAATGCTTCATGAAATTGCTTTCGGAAATAGCCGTAATGTTTGATGACTTCCCAAAGTCCGAGGACACCGGACTGATTGATCCAATCTTTGAAATCCCCACCGGCGACGGATTTCATTTGTGGTCCGCCGCGCCCGACGAAACGAATATCGGACGCCGAATTGCGCAGAGCGCGCATCAGCGCTGCGCCGTGATTGTCCGCACTCGCCTCGCCCGCGACGAAATAAATCGTCTTCAAGGAAAGTGACCAGTGAAATTCGAAATTCGAAACTCGAAGCTCGAAACAATCTCCAAATCCAAAATTCGAAAATGCTCAAAACGTTTACCGTCGACGTAATTTGTTACCTCGGAATTTCGAGCATTCGTGCTTGTTTCGAATTTCGAGATTCGGATTTCGTATTTTCTTCGAGTCATTCGTGTTTGTTTCGGATTTCGATATTCAAATTTCGGATTTTCGTCGGATCATTCAGATTGGATTTTCTTCGTGATTTCGACCGCAAGTTCCAGGGCGGCGGTCGCCTGAAATCCCGAGACCCGCGGCTCGCGTCCGGTGGTCGCGCATTCGACAAACGAAACGAGCTGCTGCTTCAACGGCTCCTCGCGCTCAATCGGAACTTTGTCCCGCGTGATTTTTCCTGCCTCGCGCCGGTAGATCTCGCCGCTTTGTTTTTCGTAATCGAGCGAAAGGTATGCGTCCTCCTGGAAGACGCGGATTTTTCGCATGCGCTCGGGGCTGATCCGGCTCGAGGTCACGTTCGCCACGCAACCATTCTCAAAACGAATCCTCGCGTTGGCGATGTCTTCGCCTTTGCTCAGAACCGGGACGCCAACCGCGTCGATGTTTTGCACCGGCGAACGGACCAGGTGCAAAATGATTTCCAAATCGTGAATCATTAGATCGAGGACAACGCCGATGTCGGTGCTGCGGTCTGGATAGGGCGACAACCGATGGGCTTCGATAAAACGCGGATGAGTCAACCGGGCCTCGAGCGCGCTCAACACCGGATTGAATCGCTCGACATGGCCGACCTGGAGAATCAATCGGTTTTGCGCGGCGAGTTCCGCCAACTCGGTGGCGTGTTGCGGATTTTCCGCGATCGGTTTTTCCACCAGGAGATGTTTGCCACGTTGTAAAAGTGGAAGCGCAATCTCGTAGTGCGCGTTCGTTGGCGTCGCGATCGATGCGGCATCGACCAACTCCGCAAATTCGTCGAGCGATTTCGCGACCGTCGCACCAAGCTTTTTCGCGATCGAATTCGCGCGGGCAATATCGATGTCATAAATCGCAGTGAGCCCTGCCGTTGGAATTTCTGCGTAAAGCCGTGCATGGCTGCTTCCGATATGGCCGACGCCGACCACGCCAATGCGAAGTTTGTTCATTTCGCGACGTTTTTCAGGAACCAATCGTAAGTCTGGGCGATGCCGTCACGAAGCGGAATCGCCCGTTTCCAGCCGAGCGCACGAAGTTTCGAGACGTCGAGAAGTTTGCGAGGCGTACCGTCCGGTTTGCTCCTGTCCCATCCCAATACGCCATCGAAACCAACAACGTCGCAAATCAACTCAGCGAGCTCGCGAATCGTAACGTCTTCGCCGGAGCCGACGTTAATGATTTCCGGCGAATCGTATTTCTGGAGCAAAAACAAACAAGCGGACGCGCAATCGTCCACGTGCAGAAGTTCGCGGCGCGGCGTGCCCGTCCCCCAGACCACCAGCTCGCGGGCGCGGCTTGTCTTCGCTTCGTGCGCTTTGCGCAGCAGCGCGGCCAGCACATGCGAGGTTTCCAGATCGAAACTGTCGTTCGGGCCGTAAAGGTTCGACGGCATCGCGGAAATAAAATTGGCGTCGTACTCGTGATCGTAAGCCTGACAAAGTTTCACACCCGCGATCTTGGCAATCGCGTAGGCTTCGTTTGTTGGCTCGAGAGGCCCGGTCAGCAGTGCGCTCTCCGGAATCGGCTGGGGAGCGTGCTTGGGATAGATGCAGGAGCTGCCAAGAAAAAGCAGTTTTCGCGTGCCGTTCTCGTGGGCCGCGGAAATGACGTTGGTCTGAATCCGCAGATTGTCGGTCAAAAACTCAACCGGAAAATCGTTGTTGGCCTTGATGCCTCCGACTTTCGCCGCGGCGAAAACCACGATCTCCGGTTTTTCCTTTCGAAAAAAATCGCCGACCGCGCGCGAGTCGGCCAGATCGAGCTCCGCGCGGGTTCGTTTAACGAGATTCGAATAGCCGCCGGAGTCCAGCGCCCGGGCGATTGCACTCCCGACCATTCCCCTGTGGCCGGCGATAAAGATTCTGTCGGATTTTTGCATGAAGGTCAGAGACGGCGATTAGCATTTTCCTTTTCCACCTTTTACGCAAGGGCCAGTGGGCCTGAATCGACATCTGGCGGATGGACCGGACAGGAGCCCCTCTCAGGCGCGGGGCTTGCTATTCTTAACGACGCACATGCACGTCCCTTCGCTAATCGAGAAGAAGCGCGACGGCCAGAATCTGACGACCAAGGAAATTAAGAGCCTGGTCGAAGATTTTACCGTTGGCGACCTTCCCGACTACCAGATGAGCGCCCTGGCAATGGCGGTTTTCTTCCGCGGCATGTCGCCGACTGAGACTTATCACCTGACCGACGCAATGATGCACAGCGGTCGCGTCTTGAAGTATCCGGAAGGATCGCCGCCAAAGATCGACAAACTTTCGACTGGTGGTGTGGGCGACAAGGTCTCAATTGTGCTCGCGCCGTTGCTTGCCTGTGACGAAGCCTGGGTACCGATGATTTCCGGCTACGGTATCGGGATCACCGGAGGCACGCTCGACAAACTCGAGAGCATTCTCGGATTCAACGCAAACCTCGATGAGAAACGCGCCCTCAAACAGCTCGAAAAAATCGGTCTCTTCATGATCGGGGAGACGGATGACATTTGTCCGGCCGACAAGAAATTTCATGCCTTGCGCGACATGACCGGCACGGTCCCGTCGCAACCGCTCATCGTGGCGAGCCTTATGAGTAAGAAGCTTGCCGAGAATCTCGATCGTCTGGTGGTCGATGTGAAATTCGGCAGCGGCGCGTTCATGAAAACGAAAAAGGAAGCCGAGCAACTCGCCGAAGCCATGACGAAAGTAGGCGCAGCGATGAACGTGAAGACGTCGTACGTGCTCAATCCGATGGACGAGCCGCTTGGGCGCAGCGTTGGCAATGCCCTCGAAATCGCCGAGTGCGTGGAAATTTTCCAGGGCGGCGGCCCGCCTGAGGTGGTCAGGCTGATTATCGACCTTGCCGAAAAAATTTCGAAGACACCACGCGCGCAACTGGAGAAACGCCTCAAAGACGGGACTGCCTGGAAAAAGTTTATCTCACTCGTTTACGCGCAGGACGGCGACGCCACTCAGGTGGAGAAAATTCTCGATTCGCATACCGCACCGATCATTCAACCATTCCCCGCTCAATCTGCCGGCACGGTGAAACGAATGGACGCCGAACTGATCGGTCGGGCCTCGGTCATTCTCGGGGCCGGCCGTCAACGGACCGCCGATTCGATCGATTTCGCAGTTGGCTTTTCGAAGATCAAAAAGATCGGTGAAAAAGTCGAAGTGAACGAACCATTGTTCATGATCCACGCCCGCAACGAGCGCTCGATCGTCAACATCACACCGCTGATCGAAAAGGCGGTCGAGATTGCGTAAGGTAACAGCGGGTCACCGACCCGCCATGGCGATTGAGGTCAATCGCCTCCACCTAAAAATGATCAGAGATGTTTCGTTTCACTCAACATGACATGACTATCGTTGGTAAGCTTCATCAGCTAGTTACATGTCTGGCGTCGACTCGCCGACGCGCTCTCGAACCGCTTCCAAAACACTTTGAAACATTTTGGGATTCGCGAGTGACGCAACTGCATCGGCAAGCTTGATATCTTCGCCGGCCGTCCGCATCTGCGCTGCCATCTCGGAGAATGCCGTTTCCCGAAACGAAACGGGGAGTCGCTCCAACGCGTAAAACCACGCTCGGAGATGGTGTGTTTCCACGAGCGCATGCGCAAGATTGACGATGGCTTCGGGAACTTCAGGTTGCTGCATACGACACCTAACGAGGATTATACGGAATTTTGGCGTCTAATTCCACGACGGGTCTACTTCACAATTCGGACGGCGAGTTTGAAAGCGCCGGTCGCTTCCTTGGCGGATTTCCAAGCGCGTTTGTTGATCAAGCTTAGTGACGTGCAGCCGGTGCCTTTCGCGCGAAAGAAAAATCTGCGCACGCCGCCGGCGCCGAGTCCCATTTGAGCGCCGGTGAGAAAGGCGTCACCTTCCGGAACCAGAAAGACTTCGTCGACATTATCGATCGTCCACTGATGGCCGGTTGTCGGATTTTCAGGTAACTCGATCGTCACCTTCGACCCGCGCGGCACCTGGACCAAAGCGCCGTTGTCTTTCTTACTGAAAACGAAATCCGCCACGTTGCTATTCTCCCCGAATATCAGCCCTCTTCGGAGGCTCGGATAGTCCAAAAATCGTCGGCAAAATTGCTGGCTGGATCGAGATAATCGTATGGCATCGTGAAATACCCTTTCATTCCCCAATCCGTGTCCCACGAGTTGCGAACGATGAATCGTTTTTGCGAATTGTCGTAGCCGACCGCCATAACCGCGTGACCGCCAACCACTTTTTCGCCAGGTCCCGGCATGTTCAGCACACCGGACTTTGCGACAGATGCGGACTCAAATGCGTCGTAGACCGTAAAACCGAACACGAATGGAAACCCAGTGCCCAGACAGGTCCGCATTTCATCGAGCGCGCTGATTCGATGATAGGAAGTGATCTGATGTTTCTTCGCGTCCTTGTAACATTTCGCAGTCGGCTTCTTCTTGAAGCTGGCGATTTTGTATGGCCACTCAGGTTCCGGACACACGCCTTGTTTGGCGAGTGATTTGATTCCGTCGCGAATGAAAGCGCCGCTGTCTTCCGTCACCGTGCCTTCGATGACGCGTTCGTTATAGTAAATGAACAGCCGGCTTACATCGACGAACGGCACGGCGTCTTTGAGCTCGAGAAACTCGACTGCGCCGGCGAGCGCGTTGGCCGTGCAACTTCCCAGACTGCCCTGGTTTTCAACCGGCGAACATTTCGGACGCAGATCTACTTTGTCCGGCAACTGGACGAGCTGCGGCGCGATCGCCGAATACATGAAGTCACGATGGTCCGGCAGATCGGGCAACCATCCGTACCATTGGTGGGAACGAGTATTAATTTTAGCCATAAAACAGAGGTTGAGGGGTTGAGTTGTTGAGAAGTTGAGGGGTTCTTAAAGCGAAGGAATTGCGGAAAACGCGGCGCTGATAACGATGTCGAGGACGCCGTCAACGAACGTGTCGATCTGCGCGGCGGCCAGGCCGGCTTGTTTCAGTGCGCGCATTTCGGCGAGGTCGGCTTGTCCTTTTACCAGGCTTTCAAACTCGTCTTTATCCATTTCGCCACGGGCGAGCTTTTCGATCCAGCGTTTCAGGTCGTCCTTGGACGTTTGGATGAAATCCTTCACATCGGAGACGGCCTGCCGCGTGTACTGCTTGAATATTTTTTGGGCGAGCGTCTTCGCCTGATCTTGAACGCTCTTGATGATGCCGCCGATGTCTATGTCTGCCATGACGCTTTACTCTCGCGCTTTTCCCAGCCTTCGCTTTCCGCTCTCGAGCTGGATGATTTGATCAAAGGCGTCGCCAATTTGCTTTTTCTTTTCGGCAACGAACGTGGCGCCGAGTTTTCCTTTCTCTTTCCACATTTTCAAAAAGCCGCCGACGAGATTGCGGTTCGGATCACGGAGAACGTCCCACTGCGCGACGGTAATTTGATTTAATTGCCGGCCGCGATCGTACTCGTAGGCCTTGTCCAGCTCATTGGTCAACGCTTCGACTTCCTTTTCGTGCGCCTCGTAGTTGTCCGTGGCTTTATTCATGAGAGCGAGAGTGTCGACCTTGGCGTTTGTCGCGTGCTCGTAAGCGACTCGATCATAGTTAGCGATAAGAGCGCATGCCGTGAACGAGAGCCAGACGAAAGCCAGGACACAAATGCGCGACGGAGTGATTCTCATGAGGGGAGTTAGAGTTGCTGCGGGGGACGCTGCCTTCACTCTCTCATACGCTATTTGGGGAGCGAAGTTCGAGAAAAATTTAAAGGAAATGTTTTCCGGAAGCCGTAGTGGCGGGTCGTGTGAGCTGGTGAGGTGGAACGCGTTGTCCCTAACGCGTTTCTGAGAAAATAATGCGCGCTTGCGCGCGACCCATTAACATCGTCTTCGGAGAAGCCGATCCACCTTTATCCGCGTCCTTGGTGTCGATTGAAACTCGGTCGCGTCCCCGCTCCCTCGCCGCGTGCCCTCGCGGCTTTGCCTTCTATGTCGCTCGTCCCGCTCGCTCCATTCGTGGTTGAATCGGAAAGCGGAAAAGGAAGATTATCCGGGGAGTTGCTGATCACACTGGGTAACGGTAATTTTACCGTCCCGCAAATGATTGGAGAGGCGAAGGAAAAATTTCAGTTCGATGCGATTGACGACGTGGTGAGCGACATCGCCAAGGGGCGAATCGTGATCGTGACCGATGATGCCGACCGCGAGAACGAAGGCGACCTGGTGATCGCGGCGGAAAAAGTAACACCCGAAGCGGTGAACTTCATGGCGACTCACGGCCGCGGTCTGATTTGCGTCCCGATCTCAAATGAGCGCGCGGAACAACTCGGTTTGCAACGAATGGTCATCCGAAATCGTGAGGCGCAACGAACGGACTTCACGGTCTCGGTCGACGCGGCGCGCGGGGTGACCACGGGAATCAGCGCTTACGATCGCGCGACAACCATTCTCGCGATCGCGAGCCCCCACTCGACGCCGGACGATCTCATCCAACCGGGGCACGTGTTTCCCTTGCGCGCGAAGGACGGTGGCGTGTTGCGACGCGCCGGCCACACCGAAGCGGCAATCGATCTCGCCCGCATGGCGGGGTTGCAGCCGGCCGGCGTGCTTTGCGAAATCCTGCACGACGACGGAACGATGGCGCGCCTGGCGGAGCTGATGGAGTTCCGGAAGAAACACGGACTGAAGATTTGCACGATCCAAAGCCTGATTGCGCACCGGCGTAAGAGCGAAAAACTGGTCGAGCTCGAACAAGTTGTGAAATTGCCAACCGATTACGGCGAGTTCGATCTTCATTTGTATCGATCGCTGATCGACGGAATGCACCACCTCGCGTTGGTGAAAGGCAAAATCGACAAGAACAAACCGGCGCTGGTCCGGGTGCATAGTGAATGTCTCACCGGCGACGTCTTCGGCTCGCGCAGATGCGACTGTGGAAATCAACTGCACGCGGCGTTGCGACAAATTTCCGAGGAGGGTAATGGCGTGCTGGTGTACATGCGGCAGGAAGGACGCGGCATTGGGCTCGCGGCGAAGATTCACGCCTACAAATTGCAGGAACAGGGTCTCGATACGGTCGAGGCAAACGCGAAGCTCGGCCTTCCGGCGGACCTTCGCGACTACGGACTCGGCGCTCAAATTCTTTTCGATCTCGGAGTCCGGCAATTTCGCTTCCTGACCAACAATCCGAAGAAAGTCGTTGGCCTGGAGGGCTATGGACTCGAAATGGTCGAGCAGGTGCCGATCCGGGCAGAATCGAATCCGCACAACGAGAAATATCTCGAGACAAAGAGGATAAAGCTCGGCCACCTGCTCTGATCCCGCGGTTCAGGACGTAATCACCGAATCCGCGGCTAGCGGTTATTCGAATTTTCCAGGTCCGGTCTTACATCCGCTTCGGGGCGGATTTACGAAGAGAGACGTAGCCGCTGCGATCTCGATTTCGAGTCGCGGCCGACACTTCGCTGGTGAAGAGCAAGTCAGGAACGGCGTTACCGTAATCGAGAAGATCGACAACAGGAGTTATTGCAGGGTGGCGGAGGTAGGCTATATGTCCACGCTTAGCTCATGAGACGATACACTCCCTTCATCATTGTCGGCCTGGTCGCAGCCGCTGCCATTGGCGGCGGAGCGATCTTCTACCGCTCCAAGCTTGCCGCTAATCCGCCGCTGAAAATTTCAAAGGAGGTTGCGGATGTCAAACAAACCGGACACGTGCTCGGCCCGGCCGACGCGCCGATCACCCTGGAAGAATTTGGCGACTTTCAATGTCCGCCGTGCGGCAAACTTTCCGAACCGATTAATCAATTGCAGAAACAGCACAATCTGCGCGTCATTTTCCGCGAATTTCCTTTGCCGATGCATTCCCACGCCCGCGAAGCCGCCTGCGCGGCCGAAGCCGCCGGTTTGCAGGGACGCTTCTGGCAAATGCACGATCTTCTTTTCCGGGAACAACCCGTCTGGAGTAACTCGCCTGATGCGCGCACTCTCTTCAATGCTTATGCCGGCATGCTGCAGCTCGATCTGGACCGCTTTAAGCGTGATATGGACAGCAGTGAAGTGCAGCAGCAGGTCGAAACGGACCGGCGCCGCGGCACACTGATAGGAGTACAAACGACGCCGACCATTTTCCTGAATAATCAGGCCGTGCCACCCGAACAATTGAAGCCCGAAAACTTTGCCGGACACGTTGAAGCAGCAGTGAAAAACGCCAAGCCATCGTCGTGAAAAAAGACCGAATTCAAAAATCGAAACCGGGACGTTCGCGCGGAGAGATTATTTTTTACACCGCAGCTGCCTTGATTGCGCTGGTCGGGGTCGCCGAAGCGACCTACCTGACGGTGATTTTCCTTTCGGGAGAAACAGCGGTGTGTGGTAATTCGCCTGATTGCTTTAAGGTTCTCGGCAGTTCCTACGCAAAGATTGGCAGTTTCCCGGTCTCAGGGTTGGGCGCGCTTGCTTACTTCAGCGTTTTCACGTTCGCCACCTTCGCTGCGTTTGATTACAGCCGTGCTCGAAAATTCTTCAACTTGACGGTGTTCACCATGTTTGCAGTCACGCTCTGGCTCTTGTTTGTCCAAGCCTTCAAACTCCACGCGTTCTGCCGCTATTGTTTATTCTCGGCGGCTCTGGTTTTTCTGCTCACTGGTCTCGTCGTTGCTCGTCCATCCTCAATTCAAAGGAACCCGTCATGAACCGATATTTCTTGTTCGCAACCACATTAATGGTTGCCGTCGCCGGCTGCCAGAAATCCAAGACCAAGACCGAGTCTGCTTCGAGCCAATCGGACCAAACAAAAATCGTCGCCTGTTCGCTCATCACCAATGATGAAGTGCAAAAGATCCAGGGTTCGCCGGTAAAGGACACCAAGCCGAGCGAAAGCGCCGACAGCAGCTTTCGTTTCTCGCAATGCTTCTATAGCACCGAAGTTTTCAATAAATCGGTGAGCCTCGCGGTCACCCAGCGCAATCCGGACTCTGCTTCAGGGCGCGATCCGAAAACATTTTGGAAAGAGACGTTCGGCCGCTACGAAGGCGAGATGAAGGAACGGGAAGGCGACGAAGAAAAGAAGAAGAGCCTGACCGAGGAGGACGAAGAAAGAGGCACCCCGCCAAAGAAAATAGAAGGTATCGGTGACGACGCATGGTGGACGGCTAGCCGCATGGGGGGAGCCCTCTATGTTTTGAAAAACAACGTTTTCATCCGCGTCAGTGTCGGTGGACCTGCGACCCAGGAATCCATGATCGAAAAAACAAAGGCGCTCGCGGCGAAAGCCCTGTCCCGACTATAGCTACCTACCTAACCATAGCGCGGCTCTTGCCGAGACCGGTTTGTTAGAGCAATAGAGGGCAATGTCGAATGCCATCACCCCCCGCCCTCGCGCTGTCGGGGTGACCAAGCGCCATTTTCTAATCGTCGCCAGTCAGTTTAACGGGACTTACGTGCAGGGATTGGTCGATCACCTGACTGCGGAACTGCGCGGTTTAGCTCCGGCGGCCACATTGACCCTCCATCAAGTCCCGGGCGCGTTCGAGATTCCGGTGGTTGTGCGCGAGCTCGCGTCCCAAAAACGCGGCGATGCCATCATCGCCATCGGCGTAATTTTGAAGGGCGAAACCGACCACGCTGAGCACTTGTGCCACTCGGTTACCGATGCGCTGCAGCGAATTGCCCTCAGTCACGGAATTCCGGTGATCAATATCGTTCTGAGCTTCGACAACGAGGACCAGGCGCGCGTGCGTTGTCTCGAGGACGAAATCAATCGCGGTACCGAAGGGGCGCGGGCCGCAGTCGAGATTGCCAATGTGATCTCCAAGCTACGGAATAAATAGTCGTATGGGAAAACGGCGACGCGCCCGCGAAGCGGCAATTCAATATCATTTTTGGCGCGACCTCCAACACGGCGAAACCCCCGAGCGGATTGACGATTTCTGGGAATTTTGCCCGGTTAAACCGAACGTGCGCGAATTTGCGCAGCCCTTGATCGAAGGAATGGTTGAGTATCTGGCGGAAATCGACGAGCGCATCAAACGCCACTGCGAGAATTACAATTTGAACCGCATATCCGCGGTCGATCGAAGCGTTTTGCGACTCGCGATCTACGAGATGCTTTATCGCGACGACATTCCGCCGGTCGTTTCGATCAACGAGGCCATCGAGCTCGCCAAAACTTTCGGCGGCGCTGAGTCAGGAAAATTTGTAAACGGAATTCTCGACCGTGTTCGAAAAGATCTGGACCGTCCCGCCCGCGAACCAGTCTCACGAGGTAGGAGCGATTGACCTTGTGCCCGTCCGGCTCGGACTCGTCGTTGCCGCAAATTCCAAACTCGAAGCCCGAAATCCGAAACAATTTTAGAATGTTCAAAAGTGTGCGCCGATCATTGTAAATTTCGAGTTTCCTTCATTCGTGCTTGTTTCGGTCCGAGCCGGCCTGGCACTTTTCGATATTCGGATTTCGAATTTTCAGAATGAAGTTCCTTGAAGCGCTCGCTCAACAATTCGCCGGCAAACCGATCGACTGGGACGAGCTCGAGCATGGGTTGATTCGGGCCGATCTCGGAGTCGCGCTCACAACCCGAATCATCAACAAACTCCAGGAACGCGAAGCGTGGTCGCTGTTGGGAATCAGCGACGTCATCAAAGTTGCGCGCGAAGAAATTTCCATAGATCTGCCGACTGAAACGAAACCGATTCAACCGATTTCGGGAAAACCAAACGTTGTTCTCCTCGTCGGCGTCAACGGCACCGGCAAAACGACTTCGACCGCGAAGCTCGCACATTACCTGGGAGGGACGGGCTCCGTCCCGTCCGGGAAAACGGGGACGACACGGAGGTCGTCCCTCCAAAGACATACCGTCCTCCTCGCCGCCGCCGACACCTTTCGCGCGGCGGCAATCGAACAACTTGGTATTTGGGCGAAGCGGCTCGGCGTCGAAATGATAAGCGGCGAGTATGGCGCTGATCCGGCAGCGCTCTGCTACGACGCCCATGAGTCCGCTACGAAAAACAAAATCGATTTCCTGATCTGCGACACCGCCGGTCGTTTGCACACGAAATCCAATCTCATGGCCGAACTTCAAAAGGTGAAACGCAGTCTCGCGAAAAAGGATCCCGCCGCGCCGCACGAGATTCTGTTGGTTGTCGATGCCACGACCGGCGGCAACGCGCTCAGCCAGGCGCGCGAATTTCATCAGGCGCTCGGTCTTACCGGATTGATCGTGACCAAGCTCGACGGCAGCGGCAAAGGCGGAATCGTCGTCGCGATCCAGGACGAACTGAAAATTCCGACGCGCTTCATCGGCACCGGCGAAAAGATCGACGATTTCGCCCCGTTCGATACGCGCAAATTTGTCGCGGAGATGCTGTGATCGCCCAGCCTGACGAATCAGCGTCCAACGGCGATCACGCACGTTGGGCGTGTCCGACTTGTGGATCGACATCGTCGATTTCAACCGGCCCCGAGGCCCCGCAATTTGCGATGGTCGCGGGCGACGAAACGTTCGTGCAGCCTGATTATTTCGTGCGCGAATGCGGCAACTGTGGATTGCTGTTTCGAACGCCGACGCTTTCGCAATCCACACTCGACCGGTACTACGCCAAAATGGATTTCCGAGAGTGGGAGATCGACGGCTTTTTTCCAACCGAACGGGGCGTGTTAAAAATTCTGCACGACGTTTCTCCCGGAAGCGCGATTTTGGATTTTGGTTGTAGCTCCGGGCGCCTTCTGGCGCCACTGGTCGGTATTCATGATTGCTACGGCGTGGAGGTTAACGCCGCCGCCGCGCTTGAAGCGGAAAACAAGGGAATCAAAATTCTATCCCCCGATGATTTGAAAGCGGCCGGCGCACCAAAGTTTCGCGCGATCGTTATGGTGGATGCCTTTGAACACTTCCTTTCCCCTCTCGAGTTACTGGACGCGTTATCGCAACGTTTGATGGATGATGGGTTGCTCCTGATTGCCACCGGCAATGGCGACGCCGCAGTTTGCCGGCGTGACCCGGCGCTGTTCTGGTATTTTCGCAACCTTCAACACCTTTGCATGTTGACGCGCAAACACGCGGCTTTCATTTGTGACCGGCTCGGCCTGGATGTCGAACAATGGATTGAGTTAACCCATTACGACCTGTCGTTGCGCGAGAAAACGGTCCAGGTGCTTCAAAACTTCATCTTCTGGCAATTCCGCCGCCGAACTTTGCTTGCACGATGCGTCTTACGATTTCTTCCCGGGATGCACGGACTCAAGGCTGGAAAGGTCGCGCCGACTTGCACTTGTTCACGCGACCACGTCGTCGCCGTGCTTCGGAAATGAATTGGAGTGCAGCGCTGCTGCGCCCGTTACTCGATTTCGTAGGGCTTGGATACTTTACATGAGGTTCGCTGCAGCGTCGTGTTAGGCTCGATCACTTAATTGTCGCGCCCGGATCACCAACCAAATCTTCCGCGCGATGAATAGCGCGATCTGACTGAGGAGAGCCGCACCAAATCCAGACAGGCGATATGCACCGAGCCATAGCGCAACGCCAATGATGGCGAAGATTACGCCTGCATACATCCAATATCCCGCAAAAATAACTACAGGAACGAAGATATACCGAGCAGCGCCGACATACTGTTGAACGTCCGAAGGCTCACCATAAATGTAACCGAGTATCGGAATGGTGAAGATGAGATGAACCCAGCGAAGAATCGCGCGTTTGGTGGCATTAGTAATCATTTAATCCCTTCCCCTTGAGAATTTGCGGCATGCATTTTTCAACCCTCGATTCCCGCGTTTTGGATTGTTTGGCTCCAGAAAAATAAAGGAGGTATCCTCTTTGCCGTCCCGGCGTTAATGCTCCAAAAGCAGTCTTCAAGTCAGGGATTTCATTTAACTTATTTTGGAATTCTTCAGGAATTTTGAAGTCTGATGTCTTCTTATAAGTCACTTCCAAACCGGCTTTTTCGACCTCAATGGCTGCACGCACATAGGCTTTCAAAACCGGTGCGACTATTTCCCGGACGTTGGTGAACCGAATCTGGCGAACTGCCTGCATATTCTCCGTTTGTTGGATCAGAATGCCTTTGGCATCCTTTAATAAGGCGCCTTTGCAAAACAAAAGCGCACAGTATTCTTTGAATCCCTGAATTATAACTACGTTACTTTCCTGAAACGTGTAGCAGGGCTTGCCCCACTTCAATTCTTCGGTCAGCCCACAATCAAGAACGATCATTCGCAATTTCTTGATTTCTTCCTCCCACTTTTTGGATTTTCTCAAGAATCCATCAACCTTGGGATTCATCATTTTCATAAATATATTTATCGCCGAAACCGCGTCACTTACCCTGGCCTAACGAGAATCGCGGACGAGAGCCCAGAAGCCTCCCCAAAACGCTACAACAATGAACACGTCCGACCAAAGGTCGGGGTTTGCCGTTGCGCGAAAAACAGGCGGCAGATGAATTGTAAGGGTCCAGAGGGCGAACATCAGTCCCATACCCAAAGCCGCCCAGCGCTGCAGAAATCCAGTAGCGAAACTTACGCCGGCGGCGATGAAGGCTACGCCGAAGAAAACAGCCCATAACCAGTGCCAAGGAATCCAGCCGGGCACCATGCTGGCAATGGGAGTGAGAATCTGAAAGTGGGCGATGCCAAAAACGACGAGCGAAAACGCAATTAGATATCGGCTTGTCCTCTGCAGCCATCCCGGAATGGCGCCCAATCCAGGCGCGAGCCACGCCAGGCAGCCAATGACGATTGGTTCGAGAACATTGGTGCGCCACGGAGCGCTCATCAGATCCGGATGTCGCGGCACGTCAAACGCGAATCCGCAGAGTAACATCACAATACCAAGTGTGATCGAAGACACTATTAGGGTCCGTTGAAAAAGAAGGCCTATTCCGCACAGGGTAAAGATTGTTCCGACGGGGTAAACCAAACTCGGAATGGCCGGCAGCCACGGAATGACTGGCACAACCTTATGACCAGAAACGCAGATCAATGTCTCTACGCCAATCCCAATTATCGCCAGGGAAAAGAGCAGGCGACCAAATCGTCCGAGCATAATG
>Ga0210405_10003747_pt1 | contig 14658 bp, 14 predicted proteins | sample IncBWH11MmetaG_FD_155492 | JGI IMG/M metagenome (GOLD analysis project Ga0210405, IMG submission 155492) | Forest soil microbial communities from Barre Woods Harvard Forest LTER site, Petersham, Massachusetts, United States - Inc-BW-H-11-M | ecosystem: Environmental > Terrestrial > Soil >... | reverse complement strand
TGCTGCAGCGCCGCCAGGGTCTGTTCGAGCTTCTGTTCCTGCTCGGCGAGCTGCTGGTGCTGCGCCTCCATGGGGTCAATCTGGGCCTGGGTCGCGGCCTTACGAGACAGCGCCTCCCGGGCCAGGTCCTCCCGGCCGATGGCCAGTGCCCGCTTGGCCTGGTCCTCCAGGTGGTCCGCCGAGTGCTGTAGCTGCTGCTCCTGCAGCTCGAGCTGCTTACGCGAGGCGGCTACCGATACCAGCGCCTGGCGCACCTTGGTGAGCTGGTCGAGCATCTGCTCGTAGGACAGGTCGAGCATTTCGTCGGGCTTTTCCGCGGCGTCAAGCGCCTTGTTGGCCTTGGCGTTGAGAATGTCGTGGGCCCTTTGGAAGAGAGTTGCCATGTCGATCTGCTCCTTAGTCGACGGTGACCGGCCAGCGCCTAGCCCAATCTAGCCGCCCGCCACCGTCCCCGATGCTGGAGGACGCCTCCCGCCTCTGGGCTGTTGCGGTATGAAGGGCGCGTGCTACGCGGAGAGCTGACCGGGCTGCGTGCCCTCACCGACGCTGACATCGAGATCTTCGAGACCGAACTGCTGACCGACGTCGAGACCCGGGTGCGCGCCACCGGCCGCACCGGCCGGCCGCAGGCCGCTGATCGGTAGGCGTTCCTTCGCGTCCGCGGTGAGCTTGTCAACGCCTTCTGTCCAACTACTTCCTGAGAGAATACTCTTGGAGTATTCTCTCGGTTATGAGTGTTCCGCTGACCCTGCTTGGCCTGCTTGAGCGAGGGCCAAGTCACGGATACGACCTGAAACGGGACTACGACGCGTACTTCGGCCGAGGCAAGCCGCTGCGCTACAGCCAGGTGTACGCGACCCTGTCCCGGCTGGCCAGGGACGGGAAGGCGGTCGCCGGGCCCGTCGAGCAGGAGGCCGGGCCTGAACGCCGGCGGTATGTCATCACCGAGGTGGGCATCGCCGATGTGGAGCGGTGGCTGGCCGAGCCGGCCCCGCCGGAGCCGGACCTGCAGAGCGAGCTGTTCGCCAAGGTGGTGCTCGCCCTGATGCTCGGCCGGCCGGCCGACGGCTACCTGGACGTCCAGCGGGCAGCGCACCTGCAGCGGATGCGCGAGCTCACCGAACTCAAGCGGGGCTCCGATCCGCTCGGCGTGCTGCTCGCCGATCACGCGCTCTACCGACTGGAGGCTGACCTGCGATGGATCGACCACACGGAGGCCCGGCTGGACCTGCTCTCGCGAGCGGTACGCCGGTGACTGCCGATCCGGGAACGGCGAAGATCATCGAGGCGCGGGGCCTGGTCCTTTCGTTCGGCGAAACGCCGGCGCTGCGCGGCGCTTCGCTGGGAGTCCGGCCGGGTGAGATCGTCGCGGTCATGGGGCCGAGCGGCTCTGGCAAGTCCACCTTGCTGCACTGCCTGGCGGGCATCCTGGTCCCCGATGAGGGCGAGGTCTGGTTCGGCGGGCAGCGGCTGGACACCCTAAGCGATGACCGGCGCAGCGCGCTGCGCCGGGACCGGTTCGGGTTCGTATTCCAGTCCGGTCAGCTGGTCCCCGAGCTGACCGCGGAAGAGAACGTCGCCCTGCCCCTGCTGCTGTCCGGCACCCGCCGCGGCCCGGCGATGACGGCGGCCAGGAGATGGTTCGGCACGCTCGGCCTGGACGGGCTCGAGGGCCGCAGGTCCGGGGAGCTGTCCGGCGGGCAGGCACAGCGTGTCGCGCTGGCCCGCGGCCTGGTCGCCGGGCCGCAGGTGCTGTTCGCCGACGAGCCGACCGGGTCGCTGGACTCGGTGTCGGGAGAGCTGGTCATGGACCTGCTCACCGCCGCCGCCCGCGAGCATGGCACCACCGTCGTCCTGGTTACCCACGACGCCCGGGTCGCCGCCTACGCCGACCGCGAGGTCGTCGTCAGGGACGGCAGGGTCGGCACGCTCACCGGGGCCCAGCCGTGATCCCCCTCGGGCTGCGGCTGGTAATCAGTGGCGGCCGCGAGGCGCTCACCCGGCTGGTCGTCCTGGCCGCCGCGGTCGGCCTCGGTGTCGGCCTGCTGCTGACCGCCGTGGCCGCGACCAACGCGGCCCTCACCTGGAACAACCGCCACGGATGGTTCTGGACCGGCACCGCGTCCGTGCCCCCCGTCCCGGCGGCGCCGGGCGCCGCCCCACTGTGGTGGCAGCCCAGTGCTGACACCTTCGACGGCCGGCCGATCAGCCGTTTCGATGTGGCCGCCACCGGTCCGTTGTCACCGGTGCCGCCGGGCATCACCCGTGACCCGGGCCCGGGCCAGTACTACGCCTCGCCCGCGCTGGCCGCGCTGCTGCGGTCCACCCCGGCGGACCAGCTGGCCGACCGCTACCCCGGCCGCCTGGCTGGGGTGATCGGCGACGCGGGCCTGCCGTCGCCGGACTTGCTGGTCATCATCATCGGGCGCACCCCGGCGCAACTGGCCCACACGTCCGGCAGCGTGCGGGTGACCTCGATCGCCACGGCGGTGCCCGGTAACCAGGGGAGCCAGGTGAACCCCAGGGGGCTGGACTACGTCCCGCCCGACCCGGGAGGCGGGCAGAGCGCCGTCGACCTCCTCTTGTCCGTCGTGGCGCTGGCCATCCTGGCCCCGGTGCTAATCTTCATCGCTACCGCGACCCGGCTGTCGGCCGCCCGCCGCGAGCAGCGGTTCGCGGCGATGCGCCTGGTCGGCGCGACCCGCAAGCAGGTCTCCCAGCTCGCCGCCGCCGAATCGACGGTGGCCGGGGTCGTGGGGGCGGCGGCCGGTTTCGGGCTCTTCTTCCTGCTGCGCATCCCGGTTGCGGGCATCCCGTTTATCGGCGAGCCGTTCTTCGCCGGCGAGCTGTCGCTCAGCCTGCCGGACATCCTCGCGGTCGCGATCGGCGTGCCGGTGGCCGCCGCCGTGGCGGCGCTGCTGGCGCTGCGCCGAGTGCGCATTTCCCCGCTGGGCGTGGCCCGCCGGGCCACGCCGCCGCCGCCGCGGGCCTGGCGGGTGCTGCCGCTGCTGGCCGGCTTCGCCGAGCTCGGGTTCTTCGCCGTGCACGGCATCCCGGCATCTTCGGGCGGGGCGGCCACGGTGTTCGTGCCCGGCTTCGCGCTCATCATCGTCGGCCTGGTCCTCGCGGGCCCGTGGCTCACCATGGCCATCGCCCGGGTCATGGCCCGGCGCACCAGCCGCCCCGGCACGCTGATCGCCGCCCGCCGCCTCGCCGACGACCCGAGGGCCGCCTTCCGCGCCGTCAGCGGCCTGGTGCTCGCCTTGTTTGTCACCACCGTGGCCGTGGTGAGCATCACCACGTGGAACGCCCAGCAACACGACGTGAGGGTCGGCGCCGCTGAAACGAACGTGCTGACGGACCAGCTGGCGGGCCACCAGCCCGGCTCCGCGTCCCAGGCCAGCGCGGGACCGGCCGCGTCCGCCGCGCCGCTCGCAGCGGAGCTGACCGGGATTCACGGCGTCCAGGGGGTGGCCGTGGTCCGCGCGGACCCGGGGCTGACCATCCCCGCGGCGTTCCACAACCTCGGCGCCGATCCTGGCAGCACAGGTCCGGTTCCGGCAGGCGTGGTCTCGTGCGCGCAGCTCGCGGCGGTTCCCGTCCTGGGCCGCTGCCCGGCCGGGGCGACAGCGGCGGCCTTCCCGGCAGACGGGTTCGCCGGGCCCCTGTACGGCGTGGACGCCGCCGGGATCACCTGGCCAGCCGCGAACGTCCCGGCCACACGGCTGGACAGCCTCCCGGTGGACGCCATCAACGTGGCGACGAACGGCACCGTGCCAGCAGTCGAACAGGCCAGGACGGTGCTGGAGAACGCACAGGTCTATCGCGCCTATCTCGGCGACGGCGCGCCCTCTACCGTCGGCGAGCTGATCGCGCAGTCGAATACCAACTTCAGCGGCTACCAGCAGCTCGCGAACACGGTGATCCTGGTCAGCCTGCCGATCGCCGGCTGCACGCTGGCGGCGGGCATCGCGGCGGGGCTGGCCGACCGCAAGCGGCCGTTTAGCCTGCTGCGCCTCACCGGCGCCCGGCTCGCCACCCTGCGCCGCGTCGTCGCGCTGGAAAGCGCCGTCCCGCTGCTCGCCGTCGCTGCCGTCGCGATCGGCACCGGGTTCGGCGCCACCGCGATATACGCCTCCCTGGAAATGCATCACCCGATGGTGGCGCCCAGCGCCGCCTACTACCTCCTCACCGCGGGCGGGATCCTGGCCGCCCTCGGCATCATCGCGGCCACGTTCCCGCTGCTGGCACGCATCACCGGACCCGAGGTCGCGAGAAACGAATGAACCCCGGTTCCCCGCATGGTGACGCTCCGGGCAGGATGGCCCCATGGAGACCACGGCCCGGGTCCAGCAGATCGCCCGCGACGTCCTCGGCTATCCCGAGCTGCGGCCCGGTCAGCTGGAGGCGGCCGCCGCGCTGGCCGACGGCCGGGACTGCCTGGCCATCCTGCCTAGCGGTGCCGGGAAGTCGGCCATCTACCAGATCGCCGCGGTCGCCCTGGGCGGCCCGGCCGTGGTGGTGTCCCCGCTGCTGGCCCTGCAGCGAGAGCAGGCCGACGCGCTCCGGGCCCGAGGCCTGACCGCCATCACGGTCAACGCGCTGTCCGGCGCGCCCGCCCGCCGAGAGGCCGAGGCACTGCTGGCCAGCGGCGGGACCGGCTTCATCTTCCTGGGACCGGAACAACTGGCCCGCGACGATGTGCGGGACCACCTGGCCCGGACGCCGGTGCGGCTGTTCGTAGTGGACGAGGCGCATTGCATCGCGTCCTGGGGTCACGACTTCCGCCCCGACTACCTACGGCTGGGCGGGGTCATCGAGACGTTCCCGGCCCGGCCCGCGGTGGCCGCGCTGACCGCCACCGCCGCCCCGCCAATCCGCCAGGAGATCGTCGACCGGCTCGGCCTGCGCGATCCGCGCCAGGTCATCCGCGACTTCGATCGGCCCGAGATCCACCTGGCGGTGCGATCCTTCCACCGCGCCGACGACCAGCGGGCGGCCGTGCTGGCCTCGGTGCGCGAGCAGGCCGGCACGGGCCTGGTGTACACCGCGACCCGGGGCCAGGCCGAGGCCTACGCCGCGCTGCTCGGCGTCCGTTATTACCACGGCGGCCTGGCTCGGGCCGACCGGCTGGCCGCCCAGCGGGTCTTCGAGGGCGGCGCCACTATCGTCGCCACCAGCGCGTTCGGCATGGGCATGGACCGGCCCGACGTGCGCTTTGTCGTACACGCCGAGGTGCCCGGCTCGCTGGATGAGTACTACCAGGAGATCGGGCGCTGCGGCCGTGACGGCCGCCCGGCCGCCGCCATCTGCTGCTACCGGTCCGAGGACCTCGGCCTGGTCCGCTTCTTCGCCGCCGGGATGCCCGATCAGGATGACCTGGCCACCGTGGCCGCCGCGGTCGACCACCCGCTGACCCGGCGCGAGCTCGCCGCCCGCACCCAGATGCCGCCCGGGCGGCTCGCCGAACTGCTCAACGTGCTGGAGGCGGCCGGCGCAGTCCGGCTCCGCCGCCAGGTCGAGCCGGCTCCTGACCGCCCCGCCCCGGCGCAGGCCGCGGCCCGCGCGGTGGAGCTGGCCCAGCACCACCGCTCGGTCGAACGGTCCCGGGTGGAGATGATGCGCCGGTTCGCGGAGATGACCGACTGCCGGCGCCGGTTCTTGCTGCAGTACTTCGGCGAGGCGGTCTCGCAGGCCTGCCAGAACTGCGACAACTGCGACGCCGGCCGGTCCCGGCCAGTCGTGGAGGCCGGGCTGTTCTCGCCCGGCGAGCGCGTCACGCACCACCAGTGGGGTCCCGGGCTGGTGCTCGAGTCCGAAGCCGACCGGCTCACCGTCCTGTTCGACGACTACGGGTACCGCGAGCTGTCCACCCAGGTCGTCTCCGGCCGGCACCTGCTCGACCCGGCCTGACCCGCGCCGGATCGTCCGGTCCGGCTCAGGACGCGGGGACGGACCCGGCGAGCCGCTGCACGGAGTCGCTCATGTGCCGCTCGAGCAGCCTGGTCGCGGTCGCCGCGTCGCCCCGCTGGATCGCCTCGACGATCTCCGCGTGCTCGGTGACCAGGTCGGCCCGCCGTGGGTAGAAGGACTCGAGCGCGACCATGCACAGCCGGGTCTCGGCCGCGAGCGTGCCGAACATCCGGGCCAGCCGCTTGCTCCCGGTGCTGCGTACCAGCACCTCGTGCAGCCGCAGGTCCAGGCGGGCCAGCTCGCTCCAGTCGTCGGCGGGCGCGGTCCGCAGGTCGGCCAGCGCCGCGGACAGGTCGGCGAACGCCTCGGGCGTTCCCGAGCTGGCCAGCAGCTGGGCGGCGGCTATTTCCACCGCGCCCCGGGCCAGGTACAGGTCGGCGATATCGCCCGCCGCCAGCTGCGGGACGAAGACGCCGCGGGCCGGGTGCGCCTCGAGCAGGCCCTCCTGGATCAGCCGCTGGAAGGCCTCCCGAACCGGGCCCCGGCTGACCCCCAGCTGGCGGGCGATCTCGACCTCGCGCAGGGCCTGACCCGGCGCCAGCCGACCGGTGACGATCCCCGAGCGCAGCTGTTCGGCGATCCGCTCGGGCGTGGAGTCCCGGCGCAGCGGCTCAAGCACATCGCCCATGCTCATCTGCCGATCGTACTCATGTCACCGCCGCGTGATCCGGCGGCCAGATCACCCAAGAACAGGATGTCCTCCTCAATTGTCGGACGGTTGACAGTGACGACCCCCGGAATAGCCTGTCAAGGGCGGCTGCGCACCCAGGAGGAGATGCTGGCCTTGTACGAAGGGTTCGCCCAGGACTGGGGCGTCGTGTCGTTCGAGGACCCGTTCCACGAGGACGACTTCGCCGCCTTCGCGGAGCTGACCAGGCGGCTCGACGTCCAGGTGGTCGGGGATGACCTGCTGGTGACCAACCGGGAGCGGGTCGAGCGGGCCCAGCGGCTCGGCGCGGCCAACGCCCTGCTGTTCGAGGTCAATCAGGCCGGGACGCTGTCCGAGGCGCTGGCCGCGGCCGGCCAGGCCACCGGCGGGGGATGGAGCGTCGTCGTCTCCGAGCGGTCCGGCGAGACCGAGGACCCGCTGATCGCCGATCTCGTCGTGGCGCTGAACGCTGGGCAGATCAAGACCGGCGCCCCGGTGCGTGGCGAGCGCACCGCCAAGTACAACCGGCTGCTCCAGATCGAGGAGGAACTTGGTCCCGCGGCGGTCTATGCCGGGCGGTCGTACCGGCATCCGCACTGATCGCGCGGATCAGACGGTGGCTTGCATCGAGAATCGTGCGCGCCTGACCGATCACGGCGATCAGGAGCTGCGCGCCACCGTCCTCGACCTGGCCGAGGTGGCCCTGGCCGCGCTGAGCCCGTCGGCTGGGCTGGGCCGGTCGGTGACGCTCGACGGGAAGGACCTGATCACGGGCGGGCGGAGCTACGACCTGTCCGCGGTGGACCGGCTGGTCCTGCTGGGCGCCGGCAAGGCCAGCGCGGAGCTGGCCACAGCCGTCGAGCAGCTGCTGGGACCCCGGCTGGACGGCGGGGTCGTGGTGGTCCCGCGCCCAGCCGAAAGGTCGGCCCACAGCTGCCTGACGGTGCTACCGGGGGAGCATCCCGTCCCCGGCCCGGCCAGCGTGGCCGGGGCGCGGGCCCTGCTCGAGCAGGCTGGCCGCCTGGGCGAGCGGGACCTGGCCATCTGCGTCTTCACCGGCGGCAGCTCGGCGCTGGCCAGCCTTCCCCCGCCGGGTATCACAAATACCGACAAGGCCCGGCTGCACCGGCTCTTGCTGTCCTCCGGCATGTCCGTGGTGGAGATCAACACGGTGCGCAAGCACGTGTCGCTGATCAAGGGCGGTCGGCTGGCCCGGGCCATCGCCCCGGCCCGGATCCTCAACCTGACCGTGTCGGACGTGGTGGGCGACCCGCTCGACTGCATCACCGATCCCACCGTCCAGGACACCTCCTCCGTGGCCGACGCGCTGTCCGTGCTCAGGGAGTGGGAGCTGCTGGACCGGGTGCCCGAATCGGTGCGCGACTACCTGGTCACGTACGCGGAAGCAACCTCGCCCGACCTCCGTGACGCCGACATCCACAACATTCTGCTGGCCCGCGGCGAGGACGGGACCGACGCGGTCCTGCGGGCCGCCGAAGCCCGCGGGTGGGTCGGCGTGCGGCTGGGCGGGTCGCTGGAGGGAGAGGCCGCCACGGCCGGGCGCGTCCTGGCCGCCGTGGCCCGGGAGGCCCGGGCCACGGGCTCGCCCTGGCCGCGCGGTACGGTCGTGGTCGGGTGCGGCGGCGAGTGCACGGTCAGCTTGGGCCCGGACGCGGATGCGCTGTTCGGCCAGGGCGGGCCGAGTCAGGAAGCCGCGGTCGGGGCCGCGCTGGCCCTCGACGGCGCTCCCGGGATCGTGGCCTTGTTCGCCGATACGGACGGCTCAGACGGCGGGACCGCGATCGCGGGCGGGCTGGTGGACTCCTCCACCGCCGAACGGGCCAGGGAACAGGGACTGAGCTTGCGGAAGGGGCTGGTGGACCATGCCACGACGGTGCTCCTGGAGGCCTGCGGGGATGCCGTGCTGACCGGCGCCACGCAGACCAACGCCAATGACTTGATCATCATCGGGGTGTCATGAACGCGCCCCGCATCGCGGTCGGGCCCGAGCCTGCGCCCTGGGCCGCCGAGGCGATCCGCCGCGGTGGCGGGCAGGTCGTCTCGCTGGACCAGGACCCCGAGGGCCTGGTCTGGACGGACGCCGGCGCGATGGACGCCCTGCGCTCCGTGCTGGCCACCCGGCCGAAGATCACCTGGGTGCAGCTGCCGCAGGCCGGGGTGGAGCGAGCGTTCCAGGCCGGGGTGGTCGACCCGCAGCGGCGCTGGACCTCGGCCAAGGGCGCGTTCGCCGAACCGGTCGCCGAGCACGCGCTCGCGCTGATCCTGGCCGGCCTGCGCCTGCTGAAGGTCCGGGCCCGGGCCCGGACCTGGGGCCAGCCAGCCGGGGAGACCCTGTTCGGCCAGCCCGTCACCATCCTCGGCGCGGGCGGCATCGCCACTGTGCTGATGCGCCTGCTTGAGCCGTTCGGGACTCCGGTCACCGTCGTCCGGCGGCACCCAGAACCCGTGTCCGGTGCCGTCCGCACGGTCACCACCGACCGGCTGACCGACGCCCTGCCCGGCGCGCGGGCCGTCGTGGTCACGCTGGCGCTCACCCCGCAGACCCGGGGCCTGATCGGCCAGGCGGAGCTGGCCGCCATGGCGCCGGGCGCGTGGCTGGTCAACGTGGCCCGCGGCGGCGTGGTCGACACCGAGGCCCTGGTCGACGCCCTGCGCGCGGGCCAGATCGGCGGTGCGGCCCTGGACGTGACGGACCCGGAGCCGCTTCCGGCCGGCCACCCGCTCTGGGACCTGGACAACTGCCTCATCACGCCGCATACCGCCGACACCGAGGAGATGACCCAGCCCCTGCTGGCCCGCCGGATCACGGAGAACGTCCGGCGCCTGGCCGCCGGAACCGAACTCCTCGGCCTGCTCGATCCCAGCCAAGGCTACTGAGGAGCGACTGAGGCTACGCAATGGCGGCCAGCGACTCGGCGATGGCGGCCGCCGCAGCCGCGGCCTGCGTCTCGGGCAGCAGGGCGTAACCGCAGACCAGCGCCCGCCGGTCCAGCGGCGCCGCACTGAACTGGCCCAGCACGTCCACGGCCAGGCCCGCCTCCGCCAGGCGCCGCTGGACCTCGGCCTCGTCGGCACCCGGCGGCAGGTCGGCGACCAGGTGCAGCCCCGTATCCACGCCGGAGATCCGCAGCTCCATCGAGCGCAGTCCCGCGATGAGCGCGCGGCGGCGGCCCGCGTAGGTCCGCGCCGCCCGGGCCAGGTGAGAGGCCAGGTGCCCGGCGGCGATGAAGTGGGCCAGCGCATCCCCGGTCGGCGCGCTGATCCGCTCATCGGTGCGCGCGAGCGCGTCCCGGACCGGCTGGCGCAGGTCGGGCGGCGCGATCATCCAGGCCACCCGGAGCCCGGGGGAGACGATCTTCGACGCGGTGCCGAGGTAAGCCACGACGTCCGGGCCGCCGGTCATGCTGTGCAGCGCGGGCAGCCCGCGGACGTCGTAGCGGAACTCCCCGTCGTAATCGTCCTCGATCACCAGCGTGCGAGCCCGCCGAGCCCAGCCGATCAGGGCCGCGCGGCGGGCCGCGGAAAGTCGCGCGCCGAGCGGAAACTGATGGGCCGGCGTGGTGTACGCGGCGGCGTCGCCCGCGTCCAGGTCGGCCGGGTCCAGGCCCTCCTCGTCGACTGGGACCGGGCGGATGACGGCGCCCGCGGCCTGCAGCGCGTGCCGTCCTTCGGAATACCCGGGCTGCTCGAAGGCCACCGTCCGCCCGGCCAGGGCCGCGGCGGCGGCCAGGGCGCGAAGCCCGGCGGATACGCCGGGCACCAAGATGATGTCCGCCGGATCCGCGGCCACGCCCCTGGTCCGGCGCGGCGGCACCATACTGGCTCAGGAAACAGTCGATTCTGGCTCTCGGAACGATCCGCTTAGGCCGGTAGCGTCGCTAGCATGACCAACACCACCCTGACCCGGTTGCACGAGTACGCGGTTACCGACCGGGCCGAACTGGACCGCCTCCTCGACGACACGGTCCTGGCGCACATCGGCATGGTCGACGACACCGGCAGCGCCGTGGTCATCCCCACCGGGATCGCGCGTGACGGCGACCGCCTCCTGATCCACGGCTCGACCGGATCGGGCTGGATGCGCCGGGTCGCCGAGGGCCGTCAGGTCTGCGTGACCGTCACCGACCTGAACGGCATCGTGGTCGCCCGGTCCAGCTTCGAAAGCTCGTTCCGCTACCGCAGCGCGGTGCTGTTCGGCACGTTCACCCGGCTGTCGGATGCTGACGTGTCGCAGGCTCTCGACGTGATCATCGAGCACTTCCTGCCCGGCCGGCGCGCCGAGATCCGCGTCACGAGCCGCCGCGAACTAGCCGCCACCTTGGTGCTGGTCATGCCAATCCAGGACTGGTCGCTGAAGATCTCGGGCGCCTGGCCTACCGACCCCGCCGACGATGTGGCGGGCAGCACCTGGGCCGGCGCCATCCCCTTCCGTGTCCAGTACGGCGACCCGCAGCCCGCTCCCGACCTGCGCGCGGGCATCCCGGTCCCCGCGTCCGTCCGCGCCCTCACCCACTCGTGAAGTTGTGGACCCGCCACGACCAGTACCCGGGCGGTTCCGTTATAAAGGCAGTTGAACCTGCGATCCCGGGAGTACGTGATGACAGATATGGGGAGCATGAAGGGGACGTCACCACCCTGGCGGTCCTGGCTCGGGATCGCCGGGGCAGCACTGCTGGTCGCCTCGGGTGCCATTCACCTGGACCTGTACCTGACCGGTTACCGGACCATACCGACCATCGGCCCGCTGTTCCTGCTGCAGGTGATCGCCGCGTTCGTGCTGGCCGCCGCGATCCTGATCACCCGCAACTGGGTGGTCGAGGCGGCCGGCGCCCTGTTCGCCGTGAGCGTGCTGGGCGGCTACCTGCTGTCGCTGTGGGTGGGCCTGTTCGGTTTCACCGAGGTGCGCACCGCGGCCGGGATCTGGGCCGGCCTCATCGACGTCGCCGCCTTCGCCACGCTGGCCATCGCCGCCGCGCCCGGCCTGCCGCCCGTCGTGGACCTCGGGCGCCGCCTGCTGCCCGCGGTCGCGGTCGCCTCGGTCGTCGCGCTCGCGCTGCTGTTCGCGGCCGTGGCCACGCCCAAGACGCAGCCGGTGGCGACCGGCCCGGATGTGCTGAAGGCCAGGACCGTCGGCGGGGTCAACCTGCTCACCGACGCCAAGGGGCTCACGCTGTACTGGTTCGCCCCGGACACCACGACCAAATCGGCCTGCTACGGCAGCTGCGCCGCCTACTGGCCCCCGGTGACCGGAGCCCCGTCGGCCGGGCCCGGCGTTACCGGCACGCTCGGCACCATCACCCGGACCGACGGCACGACCCAGGCCACCTACGACGGGCATCCGCTGTACACCTACGTCGGCGACGGCTCGCCCGGCCAGGCCAACGGCAACAACCTCAACCTGAACGGCGGCCTGTGGCACGAGGTGCCCATCACGGGATAATGGCCTGACCCAAGCTCTATTTTTCCCGCAGGCCCACCCTAGGAGTGGTCAGCATTTCCGTGCCCTTCCCCGAGCCGACCGCCCCGGCCGGCTCGCGCGCCGAGGTCCTCCTCCGCTACCTGGACTACTTCCGGTCCCGGCTGGCTGCCAAGCTGGAGTCGCTGCCCGCCGCCGAGCTGGCCCGCAGCAGGCTGGCGTCCGGCTGGACGCCGCTGGAGCTGGCCAAGCACCTGCGCTACGTCGAGCTGCGCTGGCTCGAGTGGGGCTTCGAGGGCCGTGTCTTCGCCGACCCGTGGGCTGATAACAAGGACGGTCGCTGGCACGTCGGACCCGAGGAGAGCCTGTCCGGCCTGCTGGTCGACCTGGACGACCAGGCCGGGCGGACCCGCGCCATCGTCGAGTCCCACGACCTGGACGACAGGGCCAAGCCCGGCGACCGCTGGGGCGGCGCCGACCCGGCGACCCTGGAACGGGTCCTGCTCCACCTGGTTCAGGAGTACGCCCGGCACCTGGGCCAGCTGGACGTCGTCGTCGAACTCGCCACCGGTCAGACCGGAGAATAATTTTCGGCCGAACGGACCTCGGCGCGTGCGCCCGCGCCGTGCGAGTACCCCGTGTCTCAGCCGGTCTTCTCTGCGACGCACTGGTTCACGCACTCGCCCAGGCCCTCGATCCAGGTCCGCAGCACGTTGCCGGGCTGCAGGTAAATCGGAGGCTTGCGAGCGTTACCCACCCCGCCGGGCGTGCCGGTCGCGATCAGGTCGCCGGGTCGCAAGGTGACGGCCTGGCTCGCGTAGGCGACGATCTCCGCCGCGCCGAACAGCAGGTCCGAGGTCCGCGACTGCTGCATGACCACCCCGTCGACCTCGCACCTGACCTCGAGGTCAGGCGCGCTCCCGGTCTCGTCCGCGGTGACCAGGTAGGGCCCGGCCGGCGTGGTGCGCTCGAACATCTTGCCCTGCAGCCACTGCAGGGTGCGGGACTGCCAGTCCCGCATCGACACGTCGTTGACCACCGTGTACCCGGCGATCGCGGCCTCGGCTTCGGCCGTCGTGGCCCGGTACACCGGCCGGCCGATGATCACGCCGAGCTCGACCTCCCAGTCGACCTTCTCGCTCACCGACGGCAGCACCAGGTCGTCCCGCGCGCCGGTCAAGGTGTCGGCGAACTTGGCGAACAGCGTCGGGTACTGCGGCAGGTCCCGCCCGGTCTCCAGGATGTGCGCCCGGTAGTTCAGCCCCACGCAGATGATCTTGCCCGGCCGCGGCACGACCGGCGCGAAGTCCGCCTCGGCCGCTGGCACCGGCGCCGCGCGCTCCCGTGGCCGCCCGAGCCCGCCCGCGGCGAGCACCTCGCCCACGTCAGCGGCGTCCAGCGGGACGAGCATGTCCCCGTCCAGCCGCGCGGCGGTCGTCCCGTACTGAGTCCGGATGGTGGCCAGTCGCATAGCGCCGAGGATAGCGTGCCCCCTCGCGGCCCAGGCTCAGGGGCGCTGCGGACGTTCGGCCCAGCCGTTCAGGTGGTCGGCTTCCGCTGATCAGGTCATGACCGGGTGGCCGTCCAGATGGTGCGCGTGTTGCGGATGGCCAGGTCCTGGCGCCGCAGGACGCTGCCGGGCCCGTCGTCGCCGATCAGCACGTCGAGGGTGGCCAGGTCGTCGGCGGCCAGCGCGCCGTCCAGGTGGCCGCGGACGCGCCGCAGGTAGGCCTGGGCGTAACGGCCCGCGGCCGCGGGCAGCGGCGGGCCCAGCTCGATGCCGAACGCCCGTTCGGCCACGCCCGTGAACCCGGCCCGCGCCACCAGCGGACCCCAGTCCGCGCCCAGGTAGGGCATCGTCCCGGAGTGGTGCTCGGCCACCGCGGCCTGTGCGCGTGCCTCGAGCCCGGGCCGGCCCAGACCGATGTCGTCGGGCAGGAATCGCATCGGGGCGGTACTCTCGGCCGCCGCCAGCAGCCCGCCGGGACGCGTAGCGGCGAAGATCTCCCGCAGCCCCCGGTCCGGGTCGGCCAGGTGGTGCAGGGCCATCGACGTCCAGGTGACGTCCACGGGGCCGACGGCCGGCCAGGCCTGGTCCAGGTCGGCCTCGACGGTCTGCACCCGGTCGTCCAGCCCGCGGTCGCGGGCCCTGGCTCGCAGCCGGGCCAGCAGGCCACCGGATTGATCCACCGCGATCACCTCGGCGCCACCGAAGCGCTCGGCCAGCGCGAGCGCGCCGTTCCCGGTCCCGCAGCCGACGTCGAGGATCCGGTGCACGGGCCGCCCGGCGGCCACTTGGTACACCCACGCGGTGGCCTGCGACAGGTACGCGTGCAGGACCTCGCCGTCGAGGTCCAGCAGGTCGGCGTCGCCGTCGGAGAACTCAGCGGCGGTTTGGTGAACATGCGACTGGTGGTCCATGCCTGCGACGCTACGCGATTCCTGCCGTAATGACATACCATCTTGCCGATGGAGCAAGAAGTGAACGTGGACAGCCTGGTCCGCCAGCGGATCAGGGGCCTGCGGGTGGCCCGGGGCTGGTCGCTCGACGACCTGGCCCGCCGCTGCCACGTGAGCCCGTCGAACCTGAGCCGGATCG